>ERZ827150.66-NODE-66-length-158149-cov-15.893658_pt1 | contig 158149 bp, 159 predicted proteins | sample MGYA00519779_ERZ827150 | MGnify/ENA primary metagenome ERZ827150 (study PRJEB31778, sample SAMEA3449267) | human gut metagenome | biome: human gut; feature: human-associated habitat; material: faeces | place: United Kingdom | collected 2010/2012 ...
GTAAATCAATATTTTATGAAATATTAGCAAAATCCACAATCAACTATGATGATGTATATGTTCCAAAATATATGATCAAATCAATTGATCCCGCTGTTAAATACATGCTAAACAATTATAACGATATTGATATTTCAAATGAATCTTTAGCTAAATTATGTGGCATATCAACTGTATATTTCCGTAAATTGTTTTATAAAATATATAAAGTCGCACCAATTAAATACTTAAAAAAAGTTAGATTAGATAAAGCTAAAGAATTATTAATTGGTGACTTTACTTCTGTTAGTGATGTTGCTACACTCGTAGGATTTTCTAGTGTTTATACTTTCTCTAAAACTTTCAAAAAAGAAATTGGTGTAGCACCTACTGAATATGCTAAAACCGCTGAGTTGAGCTAATAAATAAACTTTTATAGGAAGCATGTTATTGTAATTTGCTTCTTTTTTTGTACAAAAAAAAGGACATAGCAACGAACTACATCCTTATTTAAATATTATTTTGTAAAAGTGTTATTACATTCTTCAATAACGGCACTTGCAGTTTTATATCCCACGACATAACCAACACGCTTATTTTCTTCTGTTCCAACATCTTCAGCAACTATATCACTAGCAACTACTTCTCCAGAGTTTGTACAATTTTTAATTGTTGTTCCATAAGCCATTCCAGCAATACCGCCTAAACGATAGCCACCTTTACTATCTTCTTTTGTAGCAGTTACCATACCTTCATTTGTGGCATTTTGTAATGTTGATGTTCTATTTCCATCATAGCCAAATGCACCAATTATTCCACCTACATAATTAGTTCCTTTTATATCTCCATAGTTATGAACATCCTCAACAGTAACATTAGAGAAGTTAAGCCCTCCAATAATTCCACCTGTATTAGTTTTTCCAACTATTGTTCCATAATTATATAGCTTTGATAATACAAAATTACCACCTTTTCGTACTAATCCAATAACTCCACCATTATTAAATCCTCGTCCATAAACATAACCACGATTAGTTAAATTGTTAACTTCAACAGCACCAGCTTCAATTGTTCCAATAACCCCACCAGTACCTTGTGCATCAGCAAATTTTGTTACACTACCATATACTGAACCATTATTAATAGCATTTTTTAATGAACCAGCTTTTAATAAGCCAATTACTCCACCAATATGGCCTTTACCATTTTCATAGAATCTTCCAGCAATATTAGCGTTATTTGTTACATTTTCCACTAATCCACCATTTAAGTATCCTACTATTCCGCCGCAAACTCGATTAGTAGTAAATACTGTTCCAGATGTAGATACGTTTTTAATTGTTCCAGAACTTGCATTAAATAATCCAGCAACAAACGACTTAGAAATTCTTAATTTTACATTATGATTATTACCATCAAATGTACCCTTAAATTCTTTTAACACCCATTTAGATGAAGAAGTTCCATCTTCATTATCAGTTGTAACTAAATCTCCATCTCCTATACCTGTAAAATTAGCATGAGCCATATTTAAGTCAGTTGTTAATGAGATGAATTTTCCTTCATAAGTATTACCTTCTTTTACTTCTTTTGCAAAGAAAGCCATATCGTTATTTGATTGGATCAAATATGGATCTATTTCAGTTCCTGTTCCACTTAAAGAAGTTGAATATGTATTTCCATCCCATTTGCCATCCTCATAAACTGGTGTTTCAGATGTTATTTCTTTATTTTTTAAGTCTTTAATAACTAAATCTACATTTTTACCAAATTCATGACCTAATTCAAGCATTGCGCTAGAATCTAAATGCGCATAATCAGTGTTATCTTTATAGGTTGAAACCCAGTTACTATCTGCTACATCAATAAAATGATTTTTTGAACTCTTAGATGCATAATCTTCTTTAATTTGATTAATTTTATTAAAATTAGTCCAATAATTCGTAATACCTGCATCAATGATTGATAATCCATTAGGAGTTACATATCCTGAATTTTCCCAAGTTTCTTTTAAATCCGCCACATGGGTAGACCAGTTATTTTCATATTCATCACTATAACTCTTAGCATCATTTTCTCCTTGCATCCAACAGTAAGAAATGATTTCTGGATATTCATTTTTATTATTTTCTTTAATTAAATTCATGCTCTCATCAACAAATTTAATTAAATAGTTATATAAATTATCACTAGCCATTGGTTTTCCTAATGAAGGTGAATACCAATTATCATGTAATGTTGTTGCGCCAGCAGCGGTTTTAATAATATAAAATTTTTCATTTGGATAATGCTCATTTAAATATTCTGCCATTCCAAGTTCAGGTCCAAATGAAACTGAACCATCACTAGCTTTTCTTCCTTGTCCCATTTGAACAGGTGTAAAGCCATCGGATTTATGACGTGCTGTTTCAGATGCAAATGGGCTTAAATCATAATTAATTTGGATATTAGGATAACCATCAGCGTACCTATTTCTAACATCTTCACTAAAGTATTTAACATAAGAATGACCAACTGCATTGGATTGTCCCGCTAAAACTATGACTTTTACAATGTCTTTTGATTCACTATAATCACAATTTTCTCTTTCGCAACATGTGACTATTTTTGTTCCTTCTTCATTTCTAACTGGATCACCTAATTTATGACCCAAAGCGGGTATCTCTTCTTCATAACTCTTACTTGCATCTTCATTACAAAGAAAAGATTTTATGCCTTTTTCGGTACAAGTTGGTTCTTTAGTAATTACTTCTTTAAATGTATAAGTAATTGACGTACTTGGACTAGTACTAGGTTTTACACTAGGACTAGTACTTGTACTAGTTGAAGGGGTAGTTGTACTCCCCATATTTGAAGCACCAGTAGAATTACTAGTACTTGTTGAATTCGAATTGCTTGTACTTGCTGAGTTGTCGTTACAACCCGCTAAAGCAAGTAATGTAGCAATTGCGATAAATGCTATGTTTCTTTTTTTCATGTTTTTTTCCTCAATTTGTGATAATATCTTCCTTATTTTAAAAGAAAATTAATATTTATTCTATGGTGGCTTTACCAGTTTTAAAGCCGACTAAAGTACCAACATATTTATTTGTAGATGTACCATTTGGATCTAAAGCTTTATTGTCACCACCAGTAATAGTACCGCTATTAGTGCATAATTTAACTGCAGTTCCATACGCCATTCCAGTTATACCACCAACACGATATCCACCGCCAGTGTGCTCAGCAGTTGCAGTTATATTAGCAGCATTGGAGCAATTTGAAATCGTCGTATTTGTTTTTAAATCTGCTACAGCAGTACTATAACCAAATGCTCCAACAATTCCACCTACAAAGCATGTACCAGTAACGTTTCCACCCTCTAAGTTTTTACAATTATCAATAACGATGTTTACATTATTCATAACGCCTATTATTCCGCCTACAAATGATTTTCCACCACTGATTTCGCCGGAATTTGTACAATTTTTAATAGTTAATTCACCGGTTAAAGCGGTTTTATGTGCGTTTGATAGAATTAAACCAGCAATTCCACCAACTGCTTGATAATCATTATGGACTGTTCCAAAATTGTTACAATTCTCAATCTTAATATTAACATTATTAGTGCTATTATTATGAATTGTACCAATAACTCCTCCAACACCACGCATTTTATTTGTATCCGTACTGCCATTATTATCAACTGATCCACCACTAATCGAGCCATGATTATCACAATTAATTACACTACTACCTTGTCTTGAATAAGCAGTTATACCACCTGCTCTATTTCCATTATTAACAATGCTTGCATAATTAACACAATTTCTTATAGTTCCATCATTAATGCCTGCAATGCCAGCAGTATTTATAACCCCATCAACACTACCTTCCACTACTAAATTTTCAATAATACCGCCCCTATTAACGCTAAATAACCCTGTGCCTATCTTATTGCTAACACTTTCTGTTATTTGCACATTTATTTTATTATTATGTCCATCAAAGTTTCCATAAAATTCTTTTATCATTGTTTCTGATGTTATAGAAGATGTAACTAAACTAATATATTTTTTAGAAAAGTTTTTCGCATTGGCATTGGCATCTTCTACGTATTTATTCCAACCAGTTTGACTATAAATCAAATATGGATTTGTTTTTGATCCATCACCACCGCCGAGTTTAGATTGAGTTAATGATGAAGAAAAACTTGTTGTTTCTCCATTTATTGTAAGTTCCATACTAACAGCATCATCTTCTTTAACCGATACAGTATCGGCATAAGTAATATTATAGACAGCCCAATAATATTTTCCTTGTGCAGATTCGTTAGTGGTTAATGTTTCCCCATCATAATAGAATGTATTACCATCTACTTCAAGACCGCGATATACTTTGGTAATATTTTCCAATTTTTCTTCATAATCTCCAATTTTAGACATCTTATAAGAAATAGAGTCTATTTCGCCTTTAATAGCGGTAGCAAATCTTAAAGATTTACTATCATTAGTTTTAAATTCATCATAAAATGCAAACATTTTTGATGATTCGAATTTTAATGCAGAATCTTCAACTGCTTCACCAATAAGATTTTGTTTGTTTAGATAAATAACTTCATCATTATCTTTGAATTTATTATCTTTATTGTTACCCGATAAAGCAACTGCCGCTAAAGCTCCAAGTGTAACTACACTTAAAGCAAGATAAGAAGTAACTTTTTTATTCATTATTTGTTACCTCCGAAAGTAATATTTACATCAGTGTCGATTGTGTTATTTCCTTCAACAGCTTCTACACCATCAATAGCACTTTGTAAAATAACATCTTCTAATTCAATAAACTCAACAAGTAAAATAGGTTTTTTGTAATTTTTCATTATTTTTTTTATCCTTTCTTTTTTATATAAAGCTATCTTTTGATAACTTTTAGTTTCTCTTTATTAACATCAATTTCACATATTCTTGCTGTACGTACATCTTTATTTTTTTGAAAAGCGTTATAATCTCTTCCATGATATATGATGTAATAATGTCCATCTTCAATAATCATTGAATTATGTCCAGTGCCCTCTTCTTCATCATTCTTTCTTAATAAAGGATGATAAGTATTGTCATTTGGATATTTTTTAAAATCTAATTCTAATAAATTATCTGTATCGCCTTTTGCTACTGCATAACCGATATAATAGTTTTCGCTATTAAAGCAATTGCCAGAATATAAGACATAATGATAATCATCTTTTCTAAAGTAATAAGCTCCTTCAATGGTATGCCAATGTTGTCCTTTTTTAAAACGATTTCTCATAAATATCTCTTCATCTAATGTTGCACGCACTACCACTTTAGGGTGTCCTTCAACTTCAATAGGTGATTTCATTTTATCCACTACGATAAGCGTACCCGCTCGCTGCGCATCATAATCATTCAAAGAATAAAAAATGTATAAGTCCTTACCGGATTTAACAACATGCGGATCAATAGAGAATGGATCAAGAATATACTTGATAAATTTAAATTCATCATCTGGTTTATTAGAGACAGCAACAAGTATTCTTTGCTTATGTGTATCCGTTTCATTAATTCCCATTGTAGACACATACATATAAAACTTATTATCTATTTCGATAACTGCAGGAGCCCAATATTCTTTTTCATCAATTTTAGTAAAAACTATTCCACGATAGTCCCAATTCATTTTGTCTTTCGAAGAATATAGATGAACTCCTTCACCATGCGTTGAATACATGTAATAAATACCATTAGATTTAATTACGTATGGATCTCCTTGAGAACGATTCTGTTCAATATTTAATTTCATAAAGTATTATTTGATATAGCCATAATGATACAGCTTTATCTTGAAAACCCTTTCATACTTATTTTAATAAAAGTCATAAATATGAAAATGGCAAAACTGATATTTTTATCTTTTTTGATACAAAACAAAAACGAAAGCTGTATTTCTTGCTTTAATTGTTACATAAAAATTAAAAATTGTGATCAATTAATTATATTTTTACTTATCTAACTTCTTCTTATATTGTAAAGGGCTCATTCCATAGTACTTTTTAAACGCATTAGAAAAATGATAGATATTTTCATATCCTAACGAAAACGCTAAATTTGTTATAGTTCCATAGTCACTTTCTAGCATTTCAACCGCTTTTTCCATACGAACTTGCGTCACATATTGCATCGGCGATACCCCAATAGTTTTAATAAAAATGTTACGAAAATATGATGTGCTATAGCCAGATTTTTTAGCTAGTAATTCGTTAGATAATGGTAAAGATATATTTTTATCAATATATTCTAAAATTTTTATCATATCTTCTTTTTTAGATGTTGGATGATACTTTTTGCTTAAATTACCTGTAAGCAATTCATATAAAATTTCATATGTGTATTTCAACATGATAAATTCTTTTATTTCTTTATTATTTAATAAATCATATTCATAATTAGCAAATATTTTTAATAGTTTTTCTTTATGTTGATATTTAAATATTTTTATTTCATCTATATCAATATTACCTTCAAACTCTATAGAATAAAAGTGTCCTTCAATTTGTGATTTCCAAGAATAATTGCAACCTTTTGGCAAAAAAGCAATATTTTCCGCATTCGAAATATATATTTTGTGATTAGAAAAATAAATAGTCTCACCCTCAAATTTAAATATAATCGCGTGATTGTTTCTACTTACTCTCCTTCCACCTGACCCAGCAGAAGAAAATGGACAAGTTATTGATTTTATATTGCTAATAAAAATATTTTCCATAAGTTATCTCCGAATTCATAATAAAACATAAAAAGAAAAAAAGCAAATTTTATAAAAATAAACATTATTTGTATTTTAAAAACATCATCAGTTTTTATACTAGTTTTATAAGGAAGGGAAAAATTATGGAAAATGAATTTAAAGGCAAAGTTGTAATTGTTACAGGAGGAGCAGGAGGCATTGGTTCAGATTGTGTTAAAGAATTTGCAAAATGTGGCGCTAAAGTGGCAGTTGTCGACTTTAATGAAGAATTAGGTAAAAAAGTAATTGAAGAAGTTAAAGAACTTGGCGGAGAAGCTAAACTTTATGTTGTTAATATTTTGCATTCTGCCGAAGTTAATGCTTGTGTTGATCAAATCATTAAAGATTTTGGAAGAATTGATATCTTAATTAATCTTGCTGGTGGCTCAGCAAGAAAAAATCGTCATTTATTTTATGAACAAAGTGACGAAGTATTCCAAAATGTTATTGGGGTTAATTTGTTTGGTACATTTTATTTCTGCCGCAAATGTGCACAATATATGATTGAAGCAAAGCATGGTGGTAAAATCATTAACACTTCTTCTGTCGTTGGATTAGAAGGACATGTTATGCATAGCGAATATGGTGCTTCTAAAGGCGGAGTATTATCTATGAGCAAATCAATGGCTAAAGAAGTTGGTAAATTTGGCATTAACGTAAACTGCGTATGTCCAGGTATGATTCCAACACAAAACGCCACTGGCGGAGATTTAAGTCATACTAACTACTTACATATGACACCTTCTCCACGTGACATTACTAACGCTATTATGTTCTTAGCCTCTGATAAGGCTAGATTTATTACTGGCCACGACTTAATTGTTGATGGTGGAAGACATTTAGCCACTCGTGGTACAGAAAGTAATTAATTGTTAACATCTTGAGCAAGTTTTGTTACTTGCTCTTTTTTTATAAAGACAAAATAAATTACACTTATTCCCATAATTAAAAAACTAACTAACCAAGCACTTGGTGTAGCAAAACAAATTCCCAAATATGCTTTGTGACTAATCGGATTACTAACATCAATAATACTAGGTAAAAATAAGCATATAGAAATTCTTGCTAATAATTCACCCACTCCGCTAATAAGAGGAATAAGTGGCTTTTTAATTCCTAATAAAGTTGATCTAAACGAAGTCAAACAACCTTGCAAAATTAGACATGGTATCAATATTTTTAAATAAGTTGTGGCAAAATACATTACTTCTTCATTTACATCTTCCTTTGGTAAGAAAATATAAGGTGCATATTTATAAATGCTAAATCCAATAAAATAATATTTATAGTGTTAAAAAGAAGGGGATAATATGAAAAAATAACTTATATTGACACTGGCACTTATCATGGTGCTGTGCCTGCTGCCGAGCGTGGCGTTTACAAAAGACATGTCTTGGATATGGACGGCTACCATTATCGGCGGCAAATATTACAATAGCCTCAGACACAGACGGTAGAAAGTGGCAAAGAAGCTACCTTTACAGTAAATAGTAAGGAACCCACCAGAACTAACTACGATTTTAAGGGATGGAGCACCGACAAGAATGCTACGACCGCAAGCTATCATGGCGGAGAAAGCATAAAAATAAGCAAGGATACCACCCTGTACGCCGTGTGGGCAAACCCCAATCCCAGCGAGAACCCCGCGCCCAGCGAGAGCCCTGCTCCCAGAGAGAAACCCGAGCCTACAGCTACGCCTACGCCGAATATACCGTGGGTACCCGGCCATGACCATAACCACAACAATAACGGTGTTCCCCCTATAGTTTACATACCCCCCAAGACCGGCGACATGCCCTTCTGGTACAGCATTGCCCAGTTCCTTGGCCTGGTAAAGTAACAGATAAAGTAACAGCATAACGAAAAAAATAAGGGCGGCCCTCGGGCCGCCCTTCTGTTTATAATTTATCGTGAATACGGGAGAACAAAAAACGCGGGGCGCAATGTATTGGTTGCATAAAAATGTAAAGTATGAGAGAATTAAGAAAATATCGATATAAAACTCTTGAAAATTACATTATAAACAGAGGAAGAAGAGAGTGGAATCAAGGGAATTGCTATGCAGGATCAAAGTGGGAGATGACGAGGCTTTCAGGACGATGGTATTGACCTATGGAAAGCCGGTATACCTGCGGCTTTTGGAGCGCTCCGGGAATAAGGAGGTGGCCAAAGAGGCGCTCAGGGAGGCGTTTATCGACCTGTATATCACCGTTAAAATGGCCAACAGCAAAGACCCTGTGGAGGCGCTGCTTTGCAGCAGGGCGGAGGAGATACAGGCGGATATGCTGCGCCGATCCTGCGAAAGACTGTTCTACACTGTCACGAATGCAAACGCCCCAGAGCTGCCTAGGACCCAGCCGGAGATAAAGCGGGCCGATGTTCAGCCGTCGGATATCCCTATTCAGGCCAAGGCGGAGAAAAGGCCGTGGAGCGCGGGAAGGCTGGCTGCCGCCATAGCGCTCTTCGCAGGAATACTTGCCGCTCTATGGGTCATAGCCGGCCTGCTTATGGATATGGGCTTTTTGCCCTATATCGACATGGGTTATAGCTGGTTCAATATGAACATAGCGCCCTGGTTTTAAGCATGGAGGCGGCACATGAAGGATAGCAAGGTAATAGCCGTTATGTTAGTGGTGTTCATGCTTCTCTTGATGACCATAGGCGTGCTTTTTATGGTGCGGCCCGGCGTGATAGACAACAGGCGGGCGGCCAAAGAGGCGGAGATAATTGCCATGATAGAAGCGAGCGGAGGCAGCGTGGAAATACCAGATATGCAGCTACCGGAGGTGCAGGGAGAGGAGGACGAGACCTTCGAGGGCTACGAGCCGGGCTTTGAGCAGGACATGGGCTCGATTCCCGGCTATGAGCCGGAAGAAGGCACCGAGGAAAGTAAGTCGGTGGGCCGCGGGACTATATCCATACCCGCCATAGACCTGAAAATGGCGGTAATGGAAGGCGCGGATAGGCGCGCCCTGCGGGGCGGCGCGGGCTGGCTGCCCTCATCGGCTGAGATGGGTGCGCCGGGAAACTGCGTCATATTCGGCCACCGGATGAAAAAATACGGCAGACATTTCAACAGGCTGGATGAGCTGGAAGCAGGGGACGAGATAAACCTTTCCGCTGGAGATGGAGATGTTTATACATATACCGTTACGGGGAAGGAAACTATCGAGCCGGAGGAGCTGTTTAATGCGCTGAGTTCCCACAACGACGGATACTCGCTTACTCTGGTGACATGTACCCCGGTCGGGAAAGGGACACACCGACTGCTCATATATGCGGCAATGCAGCCATAAAACGAAGGATCAAGGGGGATAAGGACTATGAAATTCAAGAGCTTTAATCGCGTGCTTGCTGCTTTGCTGATGCTAACGATGCTTGCCGGTCAGGTGCTTATGAGCACTGCCATGGCCTTAAATGAGGAGCCGGGCATAGTGATACTGGATGAATCCGATCTGCTGGAGGCGGAGCCAACGCCTACCCCGGCGGCAGAATCGCCGGAGGGCGGCGAGCTGCCTGCCGAGGGCGGCATGCCCACGCCGGGGGCAGCGGAAACAATAGAAATAAGCGAGGACGACCTTACCGCCACACCCACTCCCATGCCTGTCGAACCCACCGATACGCCGGAGGCAAGCCCGACCATAGAGCCCACCGACACGCCGCTGCTTACCGCCACACTGCTCAGGGGCTTTAATCTCATGTCCAACAATGCTGATGAGCTTGCAAATGGCGGAATAACAATAAACATCTCGGGCGGCAAGGAAACCGTAGAGGACGGAGAAAGCTGCACATTTTCGGTTACGATAACGGATACAGACCTTCATGCAACGCCTAACCTTGTTGAAGGCACTAAGGTAACAGTTAAACTGCCGGAGTTTCTTGAGATTAAGGACATAGAAACTGCTTATAATAAGGATTGGAAACAGTGGTTTAAAAATGCCGAATACGATCAGAATAAGCATGAGCTGATATTGACGTTAGCTAACATAGATAGTAGTAAACAAACAGTAGGCATATCGTTTAATATCGAAACGGTAGCGAATTTTATCGGCTATGACGGGGATGGAAAGGGCAAAATATCCATAGGCATAGCCGGCTTGAACGAGTCTGAGACCGAGATAGGGACAGGGACGGGAACCGGAACGGGAAAAACAGAACCCTATCTTCAGAAAACCATGTTTGCGAACTATATGCCGGGAGCGGATAAGGATCACAATATATACATTCTGAATGATCAGAGCAAGCCGATAACCTATCGGGTAAACTTTGGCATAAATAAGAATTACGCCGGAAATGTGGCGATAGAGGATGACATGAGCAACGGCGCGCTGGCGCTGTGCGATGACAGCGGAAGAGTCGATGCGAGCCTTGTTAAGTGTATAAAGCTATATATAGACGGTTCGCCGGTTGCTTTGTCTCAAACTGGGGAAAGCCTGACAGGTACGCATAATGAACTTGGAAATATAACGATATCGAAGGACGGCACGGGCTTTTCCGTCACATTTTCTCGCGAAGAGGGCTTTGCGCAGGGGGAGGATTCATCTCTTGCGAATATCGAATTAAGGTATTTTGCCAAGCTTGTCGGAAATGTGAATGATGTTACCAACAAGGTAAACATGAAAATTGATGATAAGATAAGCGAAGCTGCGCAGGTGGTGGCGCGCAGGTATACATCGGGCGCGGTCACTACCAGCAAATATATAATGAACGGCAGCAATGAGGTAACTGTATTAGATATAAATGAAAAAACCGGAACTGTCACTTTCCGAATAAGGGTCAGCGCATACGGCGAGATTGCTATTGACAAGGATACGGTAATCGTTAAGGACGTGTTGGAGGACTGCTTTAGCTATAAGGACAAATCGGTCAAATATGGCACGAAAGCAGACGAATACTTTAAACTTGAAGTAAATGGCCAGACTGTAACTATAACCAAAATAAAAGACGGGGCAATAGCACAGGGATTTTATACCATCGACTTTACCGTTGATGTCGATATGGCCAAGCTTCAGCCCGGCGGCGTTGCACAGAATAGGATAAGCGACAATAGTGTCGTTTACGTCCGCCGCGACGCGGAACTGACCGTAAATAAGACCTGGGAGGAGGGCGACGGCGAGGAAAAAATAGCCACCTTCCAGCTCATTGGGCCGAAAGGTAATATTGATATTATTGATACTGCAAAGGTAACGGGAAACGATTCTGCTACCCTCTATATCGGTGCGGATAAGCTGAGTGAAGGTGATAATACTTGCACCCTCCGCGAAACCGTTGAGGAGAGCAGCAAATACGTTGCGGGGCCGGATAAAAAGGTCGTGATAAACAAAAAAGACAATGTTGTTACGATAGTATCCGTTGAGGACGGAAACGTCAATAAAGGTACGGCTTCAGTAAGAATCGAAAATAAGCTGGATTCTCAAAAAGGCTCCGTGACGTTCAAAAAGCTCGGCGAAGGGAAAGAACAAATAGGAGGCGGTACGTTCCAGCTATATAGGGTAGATGGCGAGAATTCTGATCCTGTAGGAAAGGTTTTTTCTACCGCAAACGGTGAGCATACAATAGACAACCTTCTTTACGGCACATACTACGTCAAAGAGATAACTGCACCGCAGGGGTATATACTTGATAGCGAGCCCTCTGCTGAGATTACTATAAAAAAGACCGCCGCCCATGGGACAATCACCATGACCAACGAGAAGTATACCGCGGGCAGCATCACCGTAAAGAAGGTGGATGAGAACGGCAATCCGCTGGCGGGCGCGGAGTTTATGCTGTCCGGCCCGAAAGCAGAAAAGAAAACCACCGATAATAGCGGCGTTGCGGAGTTTACCGGGCTGGAAGCCGGGAAGTATTATATAATCGAAAAAACTGCCCCGAAGGGTTACGGAAGATATGACGGAACCGTTACCGTGGAAATAAAGGCTGACGGTACTGCAACCGTAGACGACCTGCCAAAAGGAATCAGCTTTGCTGGCGAAACCGTAACTTTGACATGGACTAACACCCGCGATAAGGGCAGCATAAGCATAACCAAGACCGATGGCAACCAGCTGCTTTCGGGGGCTTTTTTCGGGCTTTATAAGGACGCTGCCGCCGCCGAAGGGCCGATTGATATTCAGAAGACCGACAAAAACGGCAAGGCGCTGTTTGCAGACCTGGAGGCCGGAACGTATTATGTTAAGGAAATTGCTGCGCCCAACGGTTATGTGCTGGATGAAACCATACGGCCTTTCAAGATAGGCGGAAACAATGACTGGGACGTAGAAACGACAATAAAGAATACACTGAAAGAATACTCGCTGACGCTCGTCAAGAAGGGCGACGATGGGAAGCCGCTTGAAGGCGTTGAGTTTGAGATCAGCGGCAACGGCATAACCAAGAAATCCGCAAGCGGGCGGGATGGCGTGGTGACGTTTACAGGGCTTGCGTTTGGAGAGTATACAATTACCGAGGTCGAAGCACCGCAGGGGTATGTTAAGGCAGCCCCGATAAAGGTGACGATTGACGGTTCTGATAGTGCGGAGAGAGTTATACAACTTGAACCCATAGAAAACAAACATACCAAGCTCACCGTCACAAAATTTGCAGAGGACGGAAAAACGGCGCTTCCCGGCGCGGAGTTTATAATCAGGAACGCCGAGGGGAAGTATGTAAAGGTCGATGGGACAAGCTTTGCTTCTTTTGCCGATAAAAAAGAAGATGCGACCGCGATAGTCACCGGCGAGAACGGCACCTTTACCCTTGAATACCTCCCCTTGGGCAAATACGTTCTGGAAGAAATAGAAGCCCCGGAAGGGTACATGATCGTAACGGCGAGCAAGGATTTCGAGATAAAAAACAGCGAAACGCGGGTCAGCATAAACAATACTAAGATAAAGACCGGACTAAAAATAGTCAAGACTGACGAAAACGGCAAGCTGCTGGAAGGAATAAAGTTTACGTTGAAAAACAGCGCAGACGGGTTTGTTACGGCGAGCGGAAGCGGCGGCAAATATACCTATACCGGCCGAGGGGATACAGGCACCGAGTTCACTACGGATGGACGCGGAGAGATATTCGTAAGCGGTCTGCTCTGGGGCACATACTATCTCAGCGAAACAAATGCCCCAAAGGGCATGGTGGGAATAAAAGATCAAATCGTTAAGGTGGACGCCGAAAACCATAACAAAACGATTGAGCTTAAGCTGGAAAACAGGAGCGAAAAGGGAAATATAGAGTTCAAGAAAACCGACGGCGCGGGCAATGGCCTCGCAGGGGCGGTGTTCAAGCTGAAGCTTGTAGAGAAAAGCGGCACGGCGTATTCCTCAGTAAAGCAGATGTATGCCATTTCCGACGATGAGGGGTGGGTCAGCTTTGAGGACGTGCCGTATGGCGTGTATGAGCTTACGGAGGTAATAGCGCCGGAGGGCTATGTGCGCAGCAATAAGACGTATTATGTGAGCATCGGCGGCGCAACGGCGGACGGCATAACCATAGGCAACGCCCCCGACCTCTGGACGAATTCCCGGACGGAGAAGGAGTTTACCGTTGAAAAGGTAAGCGCCGACGGGGGCGAACCCTTGAACGGCGCGGTATTTCAAGTGCGGGATGAGGATAATAATCCTATAGAGAACAAGATAATAACTAAAAACGGCGGTTCCGGCAAAATAAAGCTGCCGCTGGGCAGATATTTCCTGAAAGAGACGGCGGCGCCGGAGGGCTATGAACTGAACGAGGAGCTTATACCCTTCGAGGTCACGACTAACGGGCGCAACACCGTAACCGTGAAAAATACGCCCAAGACCGGCTCGCTGACCATAAAAAAGACCGATAGGGGAGAGAACCCCCTGCTCGGAGCGGAGTTTAAAATATACGCCGCGGAGGATAAGGCTCGCAAAACCCCCATCTATACGCTGCTTACAGACAGCAATGGCAAAGCCGTTAAAACCGGCATACCCTACGGCAGCTATGTGGCGATAGAGAGCCGCGCACCGGAGGGGTACGAACTGGACAATACGGAGCATACCTTCGACATACCGCAAAAGAATGAGGACGGAACGGTTAGTGCGGATATAAGTATTTCCGTAAAAAACACAAAGAGCCGCTATGCCTTGAGCATTGTAAAAAAGGATATTAACGATGAGAACAAAAAGCTGGCCAATACGAAATTTGCCGTGAGGGGCGGCGGCTTCTATGCGGAGGTCGAGACCGGCGAGGACGGTACCGTTACGGTGGAGGTGCCCGCTGCCGGTGAGTACAGCATAACCGAGATCGCGCCGCCCGTGGGCTATACCATAGACCCCAATACCTACACGGTAAATGTATCGGGCCATACCGAGGCCGGAAAAGAGGTGGAATTCACCGCGGAAAACTACCAAACCAGAGTCAAGCTCAATAAGGTGGACGAGAAGGGAAACAGGCTTGAGGGCGCGGAGTTCAGCATATTAGGCGCGGAAGGGAAGCGGGCCGTAAAGTTTAAAAAGGAAGGCTCTGTGTATACCTATTCCGAGGACGGCGGTGTTACAGCCATAACGGCAGGAAATGCCGAGATAGTCGGCCTGCCGGTGGGGAGCTATATCCTGCGGGAGAATAAGGCGCCGGAAAAATATATACCAATGGAGGATATGAGCTTCCATGTGCGGGCGGATATGTACGATAAGGCGCTGGAGCTGACCGTTGAAAACCTGCCCCATGAAAAGGGCGTTGCTGTGCTGAAGGAGAGCCCGGACGGAACGCGGCTCAGGGGAGCGGTATTCACGCTGTACAAGGACGATTCAGTGATAAAGGAGGTTACAACCGACAACGCCGGCGTGGCGCTTTTCACCGGATTAACCTCCGGCCGCTACTATATAAAAGAAACTGCTGCGCCAGAGGGCTATAAGCTCTCGGATAAGAAATTTGACTTTACAATAGACTCAAATGGCGCTTTGAGCGTCGAGGGCTTTGCCGGTGATGAGCTTTATAAGCTGACCGTTGAAAACCGCCCTGTCGAGCATGGCTTTAAGGTAAAAAAGGTAAGCACAAATGATGAAAAGCTCGTACTGCCCGGCGCGGAGTTCCGCATACTTGGGGGCGGCCTGGATAGGACGTATACCACAGGGGCAAATGGGCTTACGGAGCAGATAACGCTCCCCATTGGCGAGTATACGCTTACAGAGATGAAAGCGCCGGAGGGCTACGTTATCGCCGGCACCGGGCGGCATATATCAGTCAGAGCGGACGGCATATACCTCGACGGCGGTAAGCTGGGCGAAGGGGAGGCCATCACCATCCGCAACGCCCCCGTAAACTTTAAGCTCAGGCTCGTCAAAGTGGATGCGGATACAAATCAGCCCCTTGCAAACGTTGCCTTTATCCTGAAGGGAGAGTATGGCGGTACGCATTCCCTTATTACCGGCAGCAACGGCATCACCGATACAATATCCCTTGCGCCAGGGAAATATACGTTGTCCGAGGTAGCTGCGGCGGATGGCTATGCCATACCCCTGAACGGATGGGGCTTTACCGTAACGGAGGGCACAGTTCAGCAGGTGACGAATACCAGCGAGGTGACAGAGTGGAACTTTAAAGGCGGCCTGCTGACGCTGACATTGAAAAACAGCCGGATATACGGCGGCCTTACCATAGAAAAAACTGACGGCAAGGACGGCAGCGCCCTGGCGGGCGCGGAGTTTACCGTAGCCGGAAGCGACGATACGCCGCTGACCTTTATAAAGAATAACGGCAGGTACGAGGCAGCCACAGGCGAGGGCGCATCGAGCACCATAGCTACAGACGCCAACGGTAAGGCTTATATAACAGGGCTGAAGTTCGGAAATTATGCCGTAACGGAAACAAAGGCCCCCGAAGGGTATGTGTTGAAGGGAGACCGCCACAGCATAGCCATAAGCAGGCAGCAGACCGAGGTGACGCTGCGGCTGAAGAATGACAAGGCCATGTACAAGGTCACGGCGATAAAGCAGGATGCGGGCGAAAACGGAAAGCTGCTGGTTGGGGCGGAGTTTACGCTGTACAGCGCGGAGGGCGCTGTTGTGGCAAAGGCAGTAACGGGCTACGACGGCACGGCAGTATTCGAGGTTCCTGAGGGCAAGTATAAGCTCATAGAGACAAGGGCCCCTGCGGGCTACCAGCTTAGCGGCGACTTTGTGCGGGAGATCACCGTCAACGCAGAACAGGGAGCGGTGGGCGAGTTCAAATATACCTTCAACAACGAAAAGACCAGCTACTCCATAGAGATACATAAGAACGACTCCGAGGATAAGCAGAAAAAGCTTGCGGGTGCGGAATTTGCCGTTACGGATAGCCGGGGCTTTACCAAGACAGTGACGACCGATGCTTCAGGCAAGGCGTCTATTACCGAGCTGCCTTACGATGATTACACTATCCGCGAGATAAAGGCGCCAAAGGGCTATGCGCTGAGCGATAAGGAGTACTCAGTAAAAAAGACAGAGCTTGTCCATGGCAGCCCCGTAGTTATTGAGGCGGCAAACAAGTATATACTGGGCAGCGTGACCATTAAAAAGGTAGACCACGAGAACCCCGAAAAGCTCCTTGAAGGGGCGAAGTTTAACGTGACGGATGAAAATGGCAGCCTGCTCAAGTGGAAGGCGGAGGGCGACGTATACACGTTGGATGAGCGCGGCAACAGCGTAATAACTGCGGGCAGAGTAACGCTCAAGGACCTGCCGGAAGGCACATATACCCTTACCGAAATCGACGCGCCCAGCGGCTACGCTATACTGGACGGCAGCAGAACCTTCACTATAACCGAGGCGAATATGACGGCACCGCTTGAAATAAAGGTAGAAAATCTGCTTAGGCGTACGGCGGTAGTCTTCATAAAGGTGGATAAAAACAACAAGGAGCTGCGCCTTGCGGGCGCGGAGTTCACCCTCTACAGGATGAATGGCGAAAAGCAGGGCGAAGTTGTGGCAACGGGAGTGACCAACAGCAACGGCCTCGTGACATTCACCGAGCTCACTATGGGCAGCTACCGGGCTAAGGAAACAAAAGCGCCAAAGGGCTATAAGCTTTGGAACGCCCCCATAGACTTTACCGTGGACGAATACGGGAAGGTAAGCGTAGGGAGCACCGAGCTAAAGCCGGAGGGTCTTGTATACACCGCCATGATAACCAACACCGCAGAGGAAAAGGAGATAACCCTGAAGAAAGTGTCGGATACCGGCGAGGCGCTTACGGGAGCCACATTCAGGCTGAGCGGCGAAAAGAGCTATATACTTACAACCGGCAGCGACGGTACGGCAAAGATTAGCCTGCCATACGGCGATTACATACTGGAGGAAGTAATAGCTCCGGACGGGTATGTGCTCAGCAGCGAAAAGCAGGCGCTGAACCTGAGCGACTCAGGATTAAAGCTGAACGGCAAGGCTGTATCAGGGTTTACGGTCACGCTGAAGAATCAGCCCGTGACATTCGCCCTGACGCTGCATAAGCGGGATGCCTCTACGGGCAAGGCGCTATCCGGTGCGACGTTCAAAATAACCGGCAACAGCTACACAAAGACCGTTACCGCGGATGCGTTAGGCAATACCGAGACCATAAAGCTCAGGCCGGGGACCTACGGCATAACCGAAACGGCAACGCCCAGCGGATATATAAGGCCTTTGGGCGGATGGACGCTCACTGTGGAGCGTGATGGGGACATGAGCGTATCCGGCAACGGCGCTTACATATCCTTGGGCAATACAGTGGTGCTGACGGTGGACAATATATCCAATCAGCCTTGCACTACACCGACCCAGCCCCCCTGCTCAACGCCGGGCTCAGGCAGCACGCCTAATCCCGCTGGGGGGGCAGGTAAGACGGGCAGCATAGGCAAGACCGGCGAGCTGGGCGGAGATATACGGCTGCTGTGCGGCGCGGCAATGATGCTGTTGTCTTTCACGGGACTGTTGGCGCTCCTGATAGCCGATGGCCGGAAAAAGCAAAAGTATATGATAGGCATGTAGCGGCGTACCGCGGTTAGGACGTTTGAGAACTGCATAAACAAAAACAGCCTGGATATGGTACGGCGTATGACCGTCCAGCCCAGGCTGTTTTCAAGTAAGTAAAGATTATAATGGACGGCACATGACCGAAAGGTGAGGGCGCTGCGAAAGCGCCAAAAGGTCATGAATTCGCTTTATTCTCTCATCAGCGCGTCCACGAGGGTCTCTATGGATATGCTGCCCATGCCGCCAAAGGTTTGCAGCATATGGCCGGATAGCAGCGTAAAGAACAGCTCTGCCCGCTCACCCAGTATCCCGGCGTTGCGGGATTGCAGCTTCAGCGCGCCCAGCTCCAGCATCAACCGCCACTTTTGCTTGTACTCCGTCATGAGCTCGCGTATAGGGGTATCTTCGCTGGCGCATTCGGCGCACAGTACGCAGTACAGCCGCGCGTTGTGCTCGTCTGCCATGAGACTTTCAAACAGGCGAATGAGCGCCGGGCGGATGGCTTCCTCCCGGTTCAGACCGTCTACCCAGGAGAAAAGTATGTCCGTCATATGGCAGAGACAGTCATCGGTTATGGTGACGATAAGTTCGTCCTTGGTGGAATAGTAGTAATAAAGTGTGCCCTTGCTCAGCTTTGCTTCGGCTGCGATATCGCCCAGGCTGGTGCCGTGGACGCCCTTTTGTGTAAAGAGGGAGGATGCGGTATACAGTATAGCGTCACGTACAGACGGAAAATCCCCGTGTTTGCGCGGCATATGCGTCCCTCCTTCCGTCAAGTCCAAATATCGGCCTTTTGACTGACAATATATAAATTATACAATACGGGAAGTGCGCATACAAGTTCAATATTGCAAAAATAAAAAAAGCGGGGAAATCCCTGCTTTTTTTATCTGTCGCAATTAGTTCATGCCATAGCGCTTCTTAAAGCGATCCACGCGTCCGCCGGTATCTACCAGCTTCTGACGGCCGGTAAAGAACGGGTGGCACTTGGAGCAAATTTCAACCTTGAGCTCACCCTTGACGGAACCGCTCTTGAAGGTCTCACCGCAAGCGCAACGAACGATGCTCTCACCGTAATTGGGGTGGATATCCTTCTTCATCGTGTTATCCTCCTGTATTTGCTGGGCGCAGGGCGATTAGCCGCCCTCCTGCTGCATGCGGGCATATACAACCCGAACGAAGTTATTATATCTTATACTGCGGTGCCGGTGCAAGTACTATTTTGATATATTCGGGCTTTTTTTATAAATGAACCCGACCGAGACCGGGGTACGGAGTGCCGCGGTTTATTTGTTGAAGGTCTTGCCTGTGGTGAAGCCGTCCTTCTCATAGGCGCTGTTCCATGCCCGTATCTTGGCAACGAATTCCTTGTTGTTTTCCGTCTTCTCAAGCATGGCGATGAGCTGCTCGGTAATCTCCGCGGGATTGCCGTTGCCCAGCATTTTGCGTATGATGTACACTGCGTCCATTTCGTCTGGGGAGAGAAGCAGGTCATCCCGGCGGGTACCGCTCTTGTAGATGTCTATGGCAGGGAATATACGCTTTTCGGAGAGCTTGCGGTCAAGGTGTATCTCCATGTTGCCTGTGCCCTTGAATTCCTCATAAACTATATCGTCCATGCGGCTGCCGGTCTCGATGAGGGCGGTAGCGATTATGGTTAGGCTGCCTCCGTTTTCGATGTTGCGGGCAGCGCCGAAGAAGCGCTTGGGCTTATGCAGCGCTCCCGGATCCATACCGCCGGAAAGAGTCTTGCCGGTGGCGGGGATAGTAATGTTGTAGGCGCGGGTAAGGCGGGTTATGGAGTCTATGAGGACTACCACGTCCTTGCCCTGCTCCACCAGGCGCATAGCGCGCTCCTGCGCCATTTCGGCTACGCGGGTATGATGCTCGGGCAGCTCATCAAAGGTGGAGTACAGTACCTCACCCTTTATGCTGCGCTGCATATCCGTGACTTCCTCGGGCCGCTCGTCTATGAGCAGCACTATAAGGGTAACGTCGGGATAGTTGTTGGTTATTCCGTTGGCTATGTTCTTGAGCAGCGTAGTCTTGCCGCTCTTGGGCTGGCTGACGATAAGGCCGCGCTGGCCCTTGCCTATGGGGGCTATGAGGTCTACCAGGCGAATGGCCAGATTCTGGTCCTTTGCGCCGGTGCCGTCGTCATATTCCAGAGTGAGACGCTCATTGGGGTATATGGGCACAAGCTCCTCAAAGGGCTTACGCTTCATGGCCTCCTCGGGATCAATGCCGTTTATGGCTGTTATGTACAGCAGCGCGAGAAAACGCTCGCCCTCCTTGCTTGGACGGGTCTTGCCGGTGACGAGATCGCCTGTGCGGAGGCCGAAGCGGCGTATCTGGGCGATGGAGACGTATATGTCCTTGTTGCCCGGCAGATAGTTGTCGCTGCGGAGGAAGCCGTAGCCATCGGGCAGCACTTCGAGTACGCCTTCGCAATCGCCGCATTCTCCGCCCTCGAGAAGGCCGGGAACTGCGGGATTGCTGGTGCCGTATTCTTTGTTGTAGTAGCCCTCGGGACGGTCTGGTCTGCGGAAGCTTTCCTCGGACTGCTGCTCATAGGCGGCTTGATAGCTCTGCTGCTGATAGCCCTGCTGGTAGGAGGGCTGCTGGTAGCCCTGCTGGGAGTAGTCCCGGTTATAAGAAGGCTGATAGCCCTGCTGGGAGTAGTCCCTATTGTATGCCTGATAGCCCTGCTGATAACGGTTCTGATTGTAGCCGTATCCCTGCCGCTGCTGATAATTCTGTTGATAGGGTTTGCGGTACTGCTGCTGATAGCCCATCTGACGGGGCTGCTGTGCCTGATACGCAGGTACATACTGAGAGCGGGGCTGTGCAGGAGCTTCGTGCAGAACGTCGCTGTGCCGCACGTGTGCTTCCTCAGCTGGCTGTTCTGCGGCCTGTATTGGCTGCCCGGATGCAGGGGCGGCGGGCTGTGGATCAGGCTGGGCTTCGAGCTGGGGAGCCGGCGGCTCAGCTGGCTGCTGCACCGCGGAGGGTATCGCTCCGCCGTTCATTATGATGTCCACAAGCTCGTTCTTGCGGTATTTTGTGAGTGACTTTACGCCCTGAAGCTTGGCGATCTCCCTGAGATCATTCAAGCTCTTTTCCTGAAGCATTTCTCTGGTCACTGTGGGGGTACTCCTTTCGACATATGGCATAAAAATTTATAAAAAACCACGGAATTAGCTATAACTTTCATTCGCTGATGCAGCAAAAAGCCGCATACCGATAGTATTACCAGAAAGTGGAAAAATATAATCACTGTTTTTCTTTCTGCCTGGCCTGGATCTAATCAATGAAAAAGCTATGCTGATACAATTGGTTTTATCCGGGAAAACATATAATATCATAATAATAGTATATTCCAAAAAGAAAGCTGTCAAGCGTTAAAAGACATAAATTAACTTTATATTCACAAATGACAAAAAATGCCTGTTTTTTTATGGTATCGGCAAATTTTCCATAGAGCTTTTGCATATATATCTATGAAAGTTTCACAAGGGGGTAAAGCAAAAATGCAGGATCAGCGGCTGCTGGAAGGCGGAAGGATAAGAAGCCATTCCATACACATAGACGACAGGCGGCTCATTAGCGTGACAGGTGTAAAGGACGTAGACAGCTTTAATGAACAGTTCGTACAGCTTCTTACGGAAGCGGGAGAACTGAGAATAGAGGGGGCGGATCTGCACATTACAAAGCTGAATCTGGACGAGGGGCAGGTAATGCTGGAAGGGGAGATATCCGCGCTTGAGTACGCCGAAGGAGAAGAAAGAGGAAGCCTGCTGGGAAGGATATTCAGATGAGGGAGCTGTTCCCGCCGGGAGAGCTGACCGAGTTTGCCGGATTTGTTGCGGCGGTTAACTGCGGGCTGGTAATAGGAATTATGTATGATCTGTTTGCGCTGCTGCGAAAGCCGTTCAAAAGCGCGGTGACAACGGGAATTATAGACCTGCTTTATTATGCCGCCGCTATGGTTCTTGTGGCGCTTACGCTGCTGTATATAAATTGCGGCACGCTGCGGCTGTATCTTTTTGCCGCGATAGCATTGGGAATATACCTGTATGCATGTTTTCCGGGAAGGCTCATAAGGGCGAAAAAAGCGAAGAGGGCAAAATTTACAAAAAAACAGTTGCGTTGATGTTATATATGCATTAGGATAAGTAGTAAGTAGAAGTATCTCCGGAGCGAGCGGTCAAAACTTTGAGCAGGACGCATAGGTAATGGCAAAGAGGGTAAGAAAACGGAATAAAAAGCGTATGCGGGCGTTTGCCGTGGGTTTTGTGGCGCTTGCATTTATAATCGCGGCCGTACTCATATCCCAGCAGAAAAAGCTGGACGCTATAGCCGAGGAGCAGGCGCAGCTTCAGGAGGTAATAGCGGCGCAGAACGAGGAAAAGGCCCGCCTCGAGTACATGATAGAGTACAGCGGCAGCGAATCCTACCTCATACAGTACGCCCGTGAAAAGCTGGGCTACGTAAGGCCGGACGAGATAAAGTTCGATATTGACGGAAATAAATAACCTATATAGCAAAAGAGAACGGAATATCCGAGCGTCTTGCGGTCACTCGGATATGGGGACCGCTCTCTTTTTTTATATTATTTGATATCCAACTCCGGCGGTATATCTATTTCATCTGAAACATACTTGCCATTCTTTTTGCGCTGGCGCACGCATTCCGTAAGCAGATATTCTATCTGGCCATTTACAGAGCGGAAGTCGTCCTCTGCCCATGCGGCTATAGCGTCGTACAGCTTTGAGGAAAGGCGAAGGGGTATCTGCTTTTTATCGCTCGCCATATAAGGGACTCCTTAATACAGGCTGCCGGAGTTTACTACGGGCTGGGCATCGTGGTTGCCACAGAGCACCACGAGGAGGTTGGATACCATGGCGGCCTTACGCTCGTCGTCAAGGTCGACTATTCTGTTTTCGCTGAGCCTCTCCAGGGCCATCTCTACCATGCCAACGGCGCCGTCAACTATCATCTTTCGTGCGTCTATGATAGCCGAGGCTTGCTGCCGCTGGAGCATGACCGCGGCTATTTCCGGAGCATAAGCAAGGTAGGTTATGCGGGCTTCGAGTATTTCTATACCGGCTTCAGATACCTTATCCTGTATTTCGTCTTTTATGCGAGCCGCAACGACTTCGCTGGAGCCCCGAAGGCTGCCTTCGTCGGCAATGCCGTCACCGGTGGTGTCCACATTAGGGGCGATATCGTAGGGATAGATGCGAACGATGTTGCGAAGTGCGCTGTCACACTGAAGGGACAGATATTCCTTGTAGTTATCCACGTTGAATACCGCCTTTGCTGTATCCACCACCCGCCACATGACCGCTATGCCGATTTCAACGGGGTTGCCGAGACAGTCGTTTATCTTCTGGCGGTTGTTGTTCAGGGTCATTATCTTGAGGGATATTTTCTTTGTTGGTATATCTATAGAGACGTCGACTCCACCGGAAGGCTGCTTTGCGCCCAGAACCTTTACGTCGCCGCTCTGGTTGAGTTTTGTGCCTGCTGCCGGGTTCACGGCTGTGCAGAAAGGGTTTACAAAATAAAAGCCGGAGTTCTTAAGGGTACCGACGTATTTGCCGAACAGCGTAAGGACAAGCGCCTCTTGAGGCTTTAGCACCTTAAGCCCGAGGAAGAATATCCAACCGAAAACAAACCATACGCAGCTGATCAGGGTAAGAGGCAGTATATCATACGAAACCCCGAATATGAAAAGAACTACAGAAGCCACATATGCGAGCAACAGCAAGAGCAGGACGACCATTCCGTTCTTTCGATTATTGAGCGTTTTTTCAGTCATCACAATCAATCTCCCATCTATTTGATATCTATATGATATCAAATAGCGGAGCGAGTGTCAACCGCACAGCGAAAAAAAAGCGGCTGATGCGCCGCTTATCTTTGTCCGCCGGTCAAGTGCAGTATGGCCTCAAGCACTGCACCGCCCATGGCCAAGGACTTGTCCGAACAGGAGAAGCAGTGTTCGTATTCGCAGCGGGGATCGACGTCGGCGCACTTCATGCCCTCGGCAGCGTAGAAGCCGTCCGGCAGCAGGCCACGGAGGGTGCCGTCTATTTGAGCTTTTACTTCTTTGCCGCCGACGATAGCCACCGTCTCCTGTGCCTTCACCCTGTCGCCTATGGCGTGTATGCAGTGGAACACGCCACAGGCAGGAGCGTGCATCACGCGCTCGGCGCCGCGCCCGGCTATTATGCCGGGTATGCCGGTGTTGGGTATGGGGCTCTGTCCCTTTTCATAGTATACTCGGCCCATGTAGTGACCCCTCTTTGTCTCTACTGCGGCATGGCAGTCCGTGCCTACTGTAAAGCCGGGGCCGAGGGCTATGACGACAGGGGCGTCAGAGATGGACGTTCCTGTGTTGCGCTTGGCGATTATGGCGTCCACCATTGCGTCCGGGCAAAGAGTAAGCGCGGTGCGGCCGGTCTCGTCAGCCAGTATGGGTATATTTCCCTGGGTTATTACAGCCTTTGCGGTTTCGGCATCCGGAACAAGTACGGCAGTTATGCTTTCAACCTTGGCTGTACCGTGATACATGGCCTCGGAGAAAGCTACGGAGCGGCGTATTGCGCTGGGCTTTACAAGGTCAGTCATGACTATATCCATGCCCGCGCGCTTTAAGCGCATTGCAACGCCTGTGGCGAGGTCCCCTGCGCCCTTTATTAAAACCAGCATATAAATGATCCTTTCATATAATAGCTCTATGGTATCATTCGCGGATAACCGTGTCAAATAGTGAAGAAAATATTACATATTTGAAAAAAACGCATGTGTATGGGGCTTAAGGTATGGAAATACGGAGGCTTTGATGATATGATTTTTGCAGCAGGAGATAATAATATTATTAAGTAAATAAGAGCAATATAAGGAGATACCGGAAATGGCATTTTTTGACAAGATCAATTCCATAGCCAAGAACGTGGGCGACAAGACGGGCGACGCCATCGAAATGGCGAAGATTAACGCGAGGATAGCTTCCGAGCGCAGCGCTATGAACGATATTTACAGGCAGCTCGGCGAGGTATACTATGCCCACCGCGTCAACGGCGGCGAGGGCGAGCCCGCGGAAGCTGCGGCGATATATTCCCAACTGGACCAGCGCACGGCGGCCATAGACGAGGCGCAAAAGCAGATAGTTGCAATAAAGGCAGAGGGCGAAAGAAGGGCGGCGGAGGCCGCGGCGGCAGAGGAAGCTGCCTCCGCGGTCAAAACGCAGACGAGCGTGCAGCCCGGCATTCCCGTGTTCAATACCGGTATGCCCGCGCAGGAGCAGAGAGTGGAATGCCCCCAATGCGGCGCCGGCCTTAACGCGGACGTAAGGTTTTGTTCTCAGTGCGGCGCCAAGATAGAACCGCCCGCGCCGGAAGCCGCCGAAGCTCCCCGAAGCAGAGTTTGCCCCGGCTGCGGTGCGGAGGTCGCCCCGGAGATGAAGTTTTGCAGCCAGTGCGGGGCAAGGGTCGAATAGCGACTTTAAAATTTAACAGGACGGCAGGCGCGGCCCGAAGACGACCTTCGGGCCGCGTTTTTTATGCGGATGGCGGCGGGGTCCTTGAGCGTCGCGGGGAAAAACGCAAAAAAATATCAGTGATAATTTTTAAACTATGCTTGTAATACGTGGATGTGTGTGTTATTGTATACAAGTATTCAAGGGTACTCAATTTGTTCTGATATAGGAGGAGAAACTCATGAGGAAATTTATCGCAATAGCTTTGGTATTCACAATGGCACTGGGCCTTACCGCCTGCGCCGGCGGCGGCTCTGAAATACACAGGCTCAATATGGCCACCGGCGGTGACGCGGGCACCTATTATGCCTTTGGCGGCGTTATAGCCAGCGTCCTTACCAGCAAGATAGACAACGTTGAAGTTACGGCTCAGACCTCAGGCGGCTCCATCGACAACGCCCGCAAACTCAAAAACAAGGAAGCAGAGATTGCATTCATGCAGAACGACGTTCTCCAGTATGCCGTCACCGGTACCGAGTCCATGAAGGACGACGGCGCCATGGAGAACCTATGCGCAATAGCTTCCCTCTATCCCGAGGCGGTGCAGCTGGTAGCCACCAAGTCCAGCGGAATCAAGACCATAGCGGATCTCAAGGGCAAAAAGGTATGCGTGGGCGACCAGGGCTCCGGCTCCGAGGTGAACGCCAGCCAGATAATCGCCGCCGCCGGCATGAGCTACTCCGACTTTGACGTGCAGTACCTCAGCTTTTCCGAGGCTTCCACAGCCATGCAGAACGGCACTGTGGACGCGGCGTTTGCCACCTCCGCGCTGCCTAACAGCGCCATAACCGAGTTGGCCAACTACACCGACATAGTAGTGGTTCCCATTGACGGCGAGATCGCAGACAACCTTATCGCCCAGTACCCGTTCTACGCCAAGACTACCATTGGTACTGACGTATACGGTGTGGAGGAGGCCGAGACCGTTGCCATGATGGCAGTGCTCACTACCACTACCGATCTGGACGAGGAGGTAGTTTACAACATTACCAAGACCATCTTCGAGAACCAGACCGACCTTATCGCCGGCAACGCCCACGGAAGAGAAGTTACCCTTGACACCGCACTTCAGGGCGTTACCGTGGACTTCCATCCCGGAGCTGTCAAGTACTACAAGGAAAAGGGCATCATGTAACACTGCACAAGGTAAGCCTAATAAGAATTAGGAGGGCGAAGGCTCTCCTAATTTGAGGTTTATGGGGGCGTTAAGATATTTAACAAATACTGACACCGGAGAGGATTTAATGGAGTTATTAAAAAAGAAAAAAGATAAGAAGCCAAAAGCGAACGGCATCGAGCTGAACGTCGATACCACAGGAATGAGCGAGGAAGAAATAGCAGCGATGGAAGCCGCTAAGGTGCTTGAACAGTACGACCGCGAATCCGCTTTCCGAAATGGGCTGCCCAAGGGAATTTCTCTTGTTATTTCCGCAATACTTATAGCCTTTGCCCTGTTCCAGATATATACAAGCATCTGGACGATACCCGCTCAGGTGCTGCGCTCGGTGCATCTTGCCTTCGCGCTGACGCTGGTATTCCTTCTTTACCCCGCAGGCAAGCACATGGCAAAGAACAAGGTGCAGTGGTACGATTACGTCCTCGCGATACTTGCGGTGGCCGTGATATTGTATATCCCTCTCAACTATGAGTATATCATTAAGAATGTGGGCAATTACTCCTCTATGGATATAGTTGTGGGGGCGGTGGGCATACTGCTGCTGATGGAGGGCTGCCGCCGGGTGGTAGGTATGCCTATATTGATAGTTGTACTGGCATTCCTTCTTTATGCCAAGTTCGGCAATCTTATACCCGGCACCTTCGGCCACAGGGGGTACAGCGTGCGCCAGATAGTGAACCATATGTACTTTACCCTCAACGGCGTATTCGGAACTCCTCTGGGCGTGTCCTCCACATATATATTCCTGTTCATACTTTTTGGCTCTTTCCTTGAGAAGACCGGCGTGGGCAGATTGTTCATAGACCTTGCAAACGCGGTGGCTGGCAAGCACATAGGCGGCCCTGCAAAGGTGGCTGTAATATCCTCCGCCCTTCAGGGCACGGTATCCGGCTCCTCGGTGGCCAATACGGTATCTACGGGCTCGTTCACTATACCGGCAATGAAAAAGCTGGGTTATAAGCCTGAATTTGCCGGGGCGGTGGAGGCGGCGGCTTCTACCGGCGGGCAGATAATGCCCCCCATAATGGGTGCTGCGGCGTTCCTGATGGCGGAAAGCACCGGCTTTACATACGCTCAGGTGGTAAAATCCGCCATAATACCGGCGGTGCTGTATTTCTCGGGTATACTCATAAGCGTGCATCACGAGGCCCGCAAAATAGGCCTTAAGGGCATGGAGGACAAAGACATACCCAAGATAGGCGTCGTTATGCGGGAACGTGGCCATCTGCTTATGCCTCTGATATTTATGATATACATGCTTTCCGCAAAGGTCACCCCTACCTATGCGGCGCTGGGTGCGATACTCGCATCTCTCATGGCATGCAGCATACAGTGGCTGTGCCTTATACCCGTTGCGATGATGGTGGCCGGCATGAACACGGGACTGCATTTTACTGTGTATTCCCTTGCTGCCATAGGCATATGGCTGGCAATATGCGTTATACGCGGCTGCCGGATACGGGAAAAGCTTACTGCCAGGGAATGGATAAACGCGGCGCTGGGGTTCGATCCTTACGACATGATAGTTGATGCCTTGAAAAACGGCTCCCGCAGCGTTTTGTCTGTAGTTGTCGCCTGTGCAATGGCGGGCATGATAGTGGGCACCGTTACCCTGACCGGTCTCGGACTCAAGCTGGCTACCGGCCTTGCACAGATAGCGGGCAATAACATCTATCTGCTGCTGTTCTTTACCATGCTCTCATCCATAGTGCTGGGCATGGGCGTGCCTACTACGGCTAACTACCTGATAACCTCTACCATATGCGCCCCTGCTATAATAAATATGGTATGCATGATGCGGGGAGTTCCTGTGACCGAGCCCACCATGGCTATAATAATGAGCGCCCACCTGTTCGTATTCTATTTTGGCATAGTGGCGGATATTACTCCTCCCGTGGCCCTCGCCGCAATGGCAGGTTCCGCCATTGCCAAGGGCGAACCGTTCAAGACCGGTGTGAACGCAACGAGGCTGGCCATAGGAGCGTTTATTGTCCCCTATATATTTGTTATGAACCCCGCCATGCTGATGATAGACACTACGGTATGGGCGGTAGTGCAGAATGCTGCAACGGCGCTCATAGGAATGTACGCTCTTTCCGGCGGCCTTGCGGGCTTTGTGCAGGACCATTGCAAATGGTATGAACGGATACTGCTCATCGCGGGCGGCCTGGGAATGATAATACCCGGCACAGTCTCCGACCTGCTGGGCTTTGCGATACTGGCGGCCATATTCGCCATACAGCGCAAGCGTTACAGCCTGGCTCACAAGATAACCGCGTAAGCAAAGAAAAAACAACAGGGGGCGTCACGACCGTGGCGCCCCCTCTTTTTATATCTTGTTTTTACTTTATGAACCCGAATACGTTGAGTATTACGATTACCATGAACAGCGGGATTATAACATAGGCGCTTATCTTGTCCCAAAGGGTTATGCCGCCGTCGCGCCCGTCCTGGGTAAGCTCGGCTTCGTACTTCTTCCAGCCCCATACCTTGGAGACGAAGAGACAGACCAGTATGCAGCCGAGAGGCATGAGCACATAGCCGCTGAAGCAGTCCAGCCAGTCATACAGCCCGTAGAATTCGGTGCTGCCGTAATAAAGCCAGGGTATCTGGAAGCCCTTCATGGGGCCGAAGCCCAGCGATACGAATATGTTGGCGATGCCGATTATGATGGCGATTATCAATGTGGCCTTTTTGCGGCCCATCTTCAGCTTTACTTCGGCGGTGCGGATATTTGTCTCGAAGAAGCTGAACAGGGATGAGATGACCGCGAATATCAGCGCAAGGAAGAAGCAGCTGCCTATTATGCGCCCGCCGGGCAGGTTGAGGAATATGCCGGACATGACCTCGAATACGAGGGCCGGGCCTTTCTGAACGTCTATGCCTGCGCCGAAGGCGGAGGGGATGATAACGAATCCAGCGAGAACGGCGGCAAAGGTATCGGCAAAGCTTACGAACAGAGCGTCGCTCTTCAGGTTGTTCTTTTTAGGTATGTTTGCACCGAGGGTTATGAAAAGGCTCCAGCCTATGCCCACCGAGAACAGCACCTGCGTTACGGCGTCTGCGAACACCTTGACGGTAAACTTGCTGAAATCGGGCAGCAGATAATACTTGAGCCCTCCCGCCGCGCCGTCTGTTATGGTGCAGGCGTACACGCCGCAGATGATGAGCATGAGTATCAGTGCAGGCATTATGAACTTAGCAAGCCTTTCAACCTTGGTGGTAATGCCGAAGAGAAGCATGGCAGATACGAATATCAGAAGTATCATTGACCAGATGATGGGCTGCACGGGATCAGAGGTGAAGCCCTTAAAGAAGGCACTGGGATCGCCGCCGAAGTTGCCCACGAATATGAACTGGCAGAGGTAGCGAAGCACCCATCCGCCTACTACTACGTAGTAGAAATTTATCATTATCGTGCAGAGGTTGCCTATCCAGCCCACGAAGCCCCACCTGGGGTTGATGCACTCGAAGGCTGTGACGGTGTCAAGGCCGCTGTGGCGGCCTATGGCCGTTTCCATCTCCACCATGGGTTTGGCCAGAGCAAGCACCACAAGAAGATATACTACAAGGAATACGCCGCCTCCTCCACGATAGGCCAGATAAGGAAACTTCCATATGTTGCCGAGACCGATGGACGCGCCGGCGGCTACCATTAGATAGCCGAAGCGGCTGCCCCACTGTTGTTTCTGTTCCATAGATTTACCCTCTTTCAAAAAATATAAGCGATAATGATTTCGCCTTCAAAGCGGCATATTAACTGAAAATTAACACCGCCTAAAAGCATAATAAAGTTATTGCTTAAACTATTACGTTACAATCATCTAAAAAAACAGCTGAAATTTGCAGTCCGCCCATCTAAAATGAAGATTGGAAATGAAAAAAATAAATGCGAACAGACGAATAGCAGGAAAATCATTTCTCTGTTTTATTGTATCAATTATACCGCCGTGAAGGGATTAATGCAAGGTACATAGAAAGATATGCTTAACCTACTTTCTAATGGTTAGTATGAGAAAACCGCATGAATGATATTCGGTATATGAATAATAGCTTATATCCTGGATGGCACTTTTATATAATAAACTTTTGCCTTTTGTCGAATACATTGACCGGAATATTGCAGCAAAGTACAGTAGAAGTACAACATCAAAATGAATCAGGTCTTTCATTTATACCCGCTGTCATTTCAAAATTATATAAATCATCGGGGGAAGAATAATATGTATGAGAAGAGAAGCGCGGCGAATATGCTGAGGGCGGTAGGTATGCACCCAAAATACAAAGGCTATGCCTATGTGCTGTGCATACTGGAAAAGACGGGAATGGAGCCGGAGAGACTGTACGGCTCGGCTGGGGAAATGTACCGGCTGGTGGAGGAAAAATTCGGCATAAAGCGGGCGGCCATGGAGCGCTGTATACGCTTTGCCATACAGCGCACGTGGGATACGGGCAACGACAAGCTCAAAGAGCTGTTTGGCGCGTACGATGTATGCTGCATGCCCACAATAACGGAGTTCCTCGCAGTGATGACGGAGGGCCTGTGCTGCGGGCGGGGAGGACGCAGAGCTTGATAATTTGAGGCTTTGAGAGTATCATAGGTCTATGAAAGATTTGCTTAAAAAACTCGGAAGCATGGATGCCGGTATGCTCTGCATACCGGCTTTGATGCTGCTGGGCTATATATTTATACATATGCTTTTTGGCGGCACACTGCTTTCCTATAACTGCTGGGACAGCTATTCCCTTCAGGCCATGTCCTGGCTTTCCGGAAGGCTGGATATGGGGAAGAATTACGAATGGCTGGAGCTTGCGGTTTACAACGGCAAATACTACCTTTCCTTCCCGCCTCTGCCCAGCGTTGTGATGCTGCCGCTCGTGCTGCTTTTCGGCGAGAGGACGCCCAGCAATCTGGTATCCGCGATTTATGGCATATTTACCGCCATGATCGCCTGTAAGATATTAAAAAAGGCGGGCATGAAGCAGGACAGGGCTGTGTTCTTCGCCATAGCCTACGTGTGGGGAAGCAATATGCTCTGGATGAGCACCTCGGGCGGGGTATGGTTCCTTGCCCAGGGGCTGAATATGCTGCTGCTGACAGCCTGCGTTTATTTCGCGCAGCAAAAAATGCGGGTGGCGGCGTATTCCATGGCCGCCCTTGCGGTTGGGTGCAGGCCATTTTCGGCCTGTATGTTTCTGCCCCTTATGGCGTATTTTTACATGATGGATAAAGACAGGCCGAGGGCGGACAGAATACGCGGCCAGATACGGCCTCTGATAATCCCCGCGCTCATAGCCCTATGCTATATGCTGTATAACTATGTCCGCTTCGGCAATGTACTGGAATTCGGCCACAACTATCTTCCTGAATTCACGGGGAGCGAAAAGGGACAGTTCAGCCTGAGCTATATACTTCCCAATCTTTATAATCTATTGCTTCGCCCGGTGACGCTGAAGGCCGGCCTGACGCTTGAATATCCCTTATTCGATGGGTTTATGTTCTACATCGCCAATCCGATGTTTCTCATATGGTTCGCCGGGGTGGCAAAGGACGTATGGGAGAAAAAGCTTGATGGGGTGCGGTTATGTATAGTGATTGCCATACTCGCGGAGCTGTTGCTGCTATGCGCCCATAAGACGCTGGGCGGCTGGCAGTTCGGCGCAAGGTATACGGTAGACATGCTGCCCATGGCCCTTATGTATCTGCTGCTGAAAAAAGAAGAACCGGGGGGGATTTCGGCGTTTATTATGGCTGCGGGAATGATGTTCAACCTTTACGGCGCGCTGGCCATGACGATGCTGCATTGATGAGGCTTTAAGCCTGTGATATAATACAAAAAAGCAAAAGGAGAATATTATAATGGTAATAATCGAAATGGAAGGCGGAGGTAAGATAAAGCTGGAGATGGACAGGCAGGCCGCGCCTAACACAGTAAAAAACTTCGTAAGCCTTGCGGACAGGGGCTTCTATAATGGCCTGATATTCCACAGAGTCATACCCGGCTTTATGATACAGGGCGGCTGCCCCGATGGCACAGGCATGGGCGGCCCGGGCTACAGTATAAAGGGCGAGTTTGCATCTAACGGCTTCAAGAACCCCCTGAAGCACAAGAGGGGTGTCATATCCATGGCGCGCTCTATGCGGCCGGACAGCGCAGGTTCCCAGTTCTTCATAATGCACCAGGACGCGCCCCACCTTGACGGCCAGTACGCGGCATTCGGCAGGGTGGTTGAGGGAATGGACATAGTGGACGAAATCGCCTCCGTTCCCACGGACTTTAGGGACAGGCCCAAGATAGATATGGTGATAAAATCCGTCACTTTGGCAGACGAGCCGGTGGAAGAGCCGGAAAAGATATAAGGAGATTAACCTATGGAACCCCATGAGGAGAAGATAGCCGAGCTCCGCGGCCAGATAGACGAGATAGACCGCCAGCTTATAGAGCTCTTTGAGCGGCGCATGGACGTGGCCCGGGAGATAGGCGCGGTCAAGCGCGAGCACAATCTTGGCATACGCAACGAACGCCGGGAAATGGAAGTCAAGGCCAACTGCCGGGCTTACTGCAGAAACGACCTGTACCGGGACTACGCCCAGTCTATGATGAAGTGCGTCATGGGTGCGTGCCGAGGCATACAGCATGCCGACGCGCCCGATTACGACGACCCCTGGCAGTACGCATACAAGAATCTTGACGTGGCGAAGGAATTAGGACTCAAGTAATTGGGCAGACTCCTCATATGAGCAGGAGCGATAACAACAAAAACAGCATATTCGATTTTGCAAAGACGCTCCTGGGTCAAAAGCCCGGGGGCGTCTGTCGCATCGACGAAAGATACGATGAGTATGTCATTGAGAATTCCCCTACGGAGGAGCAGCTTGCGGCACAGCGAAGGGAGGATTTTTCCGGAATGCCCGTGATAGCCGTAGCCATAGCGGGAGAGGACGGGGATAAACTGAGACGGCTCACCGAGGACTCCGTAAAGGAACAGACCTACAACCGGTGGATAATCTCCAAAAGCCCTAAGACGGACGAGTTCGACTTTATCATGTATATGTGGCCGGGCGATATTCTCCGCCCGGACGCGCTGTATACCTTCGCAAAAAATACCGAGGGCAATGATTTGATATTTTGCGACGAAGACAGGCTGGAGGAGGGGCAAAGGTGCGATCCGCTGTTCAAGCCATGCATGGACAGGGTGACACAGTATAGCTTCGATATGCTGGGCCGCGGCGTTATGGCGAGCAGGGCACTGTTTGAAGCTTCCGGAGGAATGACGGGGGTCACAGGCTGCGACAGATACGCCTATAATCTGAGGCTGGCAGACAGGTGCAGCAGCGCCTGCCATATACAGCAGGTGCTGTACACGGCGCACGACAGGAGGGATATAGGCCCTAAGGGGCGGCAGGTACTGGAAAACCACCTTGGGAAAAATGACGATATCAGGGTATTTCCCGGGGAATGGAGGGGAAGCTTCAGAGTAGAGGCTATAATAAGGCGGCCCAGCGCTGCAATCGTGATATACAATAAAAACTCACATATTCCCCTTATGAGGCTGCTCAACAGCATGGACGGTTCGCTCAGAGGGCAGAAGCAGGTTGAAATAATAATTGCCGATGGGGGCAGCACCGACGGACAGACGCTGAAATATTACGACATACTCCGGCGCAACGGCGCGGCGAAGGTGTTTTGCGGCAAAGGCATGCCAATGCCGGCGCTGCTCAACGCCGCAGCAAAGGAGGCTGACCGGGAAAACTGCCTTTTCATGGACAGCAATGTGGAGGCGCTGGGCATAAACTGGCTGTATGACATGCTGTCTCAGTCAGAGCGCCGCGGCTGCGGAGGGGTAGGCCCCAAACTTATCGGCCAGGACGGAAGGCTGGTATATACCGGCATAACAATAGGCATAGGGGGCTGGCAGGGCAGCCCATACGCAGGGACGCCGGACGACCGGGAAAGCGGGCAAAAGCTTCGCTTTACAGGCACACTGCGCACCGTATCAGCCCTGTCGTGGGTGTGCATGATGACCCCGATGGACTTATTCTTTAACGCGGGCTGCTTTGACGAAAGCTTCAACGAGACGGGCTTTGATACCGAGTACTGCACGCGGCTGGACAGGAGGGGCTACAGCCTCATATACGCGCCAAACGTCGTAATGAAGTATCACGGCAGGATACAGAAAGTCGCGGATGCCGACGGGCAGGACAGGGTGCGATACTACGATACAGTGAGGGATACGCTCATCAGAGGCGACCCCAGATACAACAATAATTTCGACTATGCCCTTCCGTCGCCGCGCATAGCCGTAAGGCCGCGCCCTGCGGCGGAGCTGAACCAGCTTTACCGCAAATAAACAGGCCCCGAAAGGGGCCTTATCTTATAGGTCGATGCGCATATCGGCACACTCGGCGTCTGTGGGGTCGTGGGTCACCATGATGAGCAGAGCGTCCTCGGTGCGGCGGCGTATTACACCGAATACGGCGGAGCGCGTTTCGGGGTCAAGGCCTCTAAACGGCTCGTCCATTATGTATACGTCCGCTTTGGCGGCCAACGCCCGTGCGATGGATACCCTGCGCTTCATTCCGCCGGAAAGCTCCTTAGGATATTTGTCCAGCTCGGCGCCGAGGCCGAGCTCCGCAAGGAGCTCCGCAGCGGTCTCGCGTGTGGATGCTATGGCGGCGTTTTGGAGCGCGGCCTCCCATGGCAGCAGCCTGTCCTCCTGAAATACCATGCTTATTCTCTCGCTGTCCCTGTATATGCTGCCCCGGTCGGGCTTATAAAGCCCCGCGATGAGGTACAGCAGGGTAGTCTTGCCCCGGCCTGAGCGGCCGGTTATGGCGCAGAAGCCCTTTTCAGGCAGGGCGAGGGATATATCCTCCAGCACCGCATTGCCGTTAAAGCCCTTGTAAACGTGATCAAGGCGTATCATATATCCTCCTCAAAAGCCTTACAAACAGCCGCTCAAGGGTGATGCTTATAAGTATTATCACGGCGGTCCATGCGAAAAGGTCTACCGTCTCAAGGTATATCTTTGCGTTATAAAGCTCTGTGCCTATGCTGAGGGAGGGGGAGGCCAGCACCTCTGCGGCTATCCCCGCCTTCCACGCGAGGCCCATGCCCGCCTTGGCCGCCGCCATGAAAAAGGGCATTATGCCGGGCAGGTATACGTGGCGAAGAGTATCCGAAAAGCTCAGCCTGAATACCCTTGCCATTTCCAGAAGCTTTACGTCGGTTCCGGTTATGCCCTCGTATACGTTGGACCACACCACCGGCATGACCATCAGAAAGGACGTCACAATGGGTATGTGTTCCTTGGTGAGAAACAGGAACAGCAGCATTATAAACGAGGCCACAGGGGTGGCCCGGACTATTCTGGAAATGGGGGAAAGGAATGCGTCCATTACCTTTGACTTGGCGGTAAGTATGCCAATGGCTACGCCTGTTACGAGGGCCGAAAGGTAGCCTATGAGTATGCGTATAAGAGATGCGGCGATATCCCGCCAGAAGGGCAGCGTTATTATAAGCTCCGCCATGCGCCGGACAACCGAAAGAGGAGAGGGCAGTATTATTGCCCTCCCCAGCGTAAGATACAGTATTTGCCAGAGCGCCAGCCACGCGGCGGCTACGGCGGAGTGCTTCAGTAAGTCCTTCATGTATCTCCTTGGGGGTTAAGTATTATCCAACATAGAACATCTCGTCACTGGGCAGCTTTCCGCCCACGGACTTGGGGTTGGCGTCGAACAGGACCTTCAGCATGCCGCTCACCATGACCTGCATCTCCTCGCCGGTTATGCAGACTATGTTGCAGTTGGGTATGGCCTTTTCGGCAAGAGCCGCGCTTGCCATTATGCCGTACTTTTCCACCAGCGTGCCAGCGTCTGCGGGAGAATTGACTGCGTATTCTGCAGAGGAGGCGTATTCCTTGAGAAATGCCTTCAGCGTCTCGGGGTGCTCGTCGGCAAAGGCCTTGCGCACCACCAGACAGCCCTGAACCAGCTGAGCGTCGGATACGCTTTCCCATTCGGCGGTGAGGTCCAGCGCAATACGGGCGTCCTCCGCCTTGCTGAGAGCAGTGGTCACAAAGGGCTCAGGCACTACTATTATATCTGCTTCGCCTGAGGCCAGTTTGGTCACAGCTTCCGCGTGCTCGGCGGCATATTCAACTTCCACAGAGCCGGCCAAGCCGTTTTTATCCAGAATATAGTTTAATATATATTCGGGGGTGCTGCCCTGTCCGGCAGCCAATATTTTCTTGCCTGCGAGATCGGCTATGGATTGCACGCTGTTACCATTTTCCACTACGTACAGCACGCCCAGGGTATTGACGGCCGCGGTGAGTATCTGACCATCAGTTTTGTTGAAGAGTACTGCGCCCAGATTCACGGGCACGGCGGCTATGTCCAGCTCGCCGGATATCAGGCCGCCTGTGACTTCATCGGGGCTGCCCGCGTAGGTTATGGAATAATTGTACTCGGTCTTGCCCTCCTCCGCAAGGGAACTGAGCTGGGCCATGCCTATGCCGGTGGGGCCCTTCATTGCGGCAACGTTTACTGTGAGCTGCTCCTTTGGGGCGCAGGCGGCGCAGAGCAGCAGCATGAGCAGGGACATCATCAGTGCGGTGAGCTTTTTCATAAGTGTTTCTCCTTTTTGATGGTTTTAAGTATGTATAAATTTGTTTTTATTCTTATTTATTTATTATGATATTTCGTCCGCGGCGGGTGATCTTTCCCTCCGCTTCCATGGCGTCCAGGGTTCTATAAAGGGAGGCGCGGCCTACGCCAAGCATCTCCGCGAAGTCGGTAAGGCTGCAGGGGAGAGTGAGCTGCATCACGCCGTCCCGCATAGAGGCGTTGTCCTCAATATACATCGTCAGCCTGCTGCTGGCGGAATATCCGGCGAGGGAAGCTATTTTTTTATTAAGGAACAGCACCCGGCCCACCAGGAATTCCGCAAAGTTGACTGCAAAGCTGCCTCCCCGTTTCAGAGCTGCGGTAACGAAGCTGCCGTCCATGAAGAGCACGCGGCAGTTTTTCCCTGCGATGAGTCTGCTTATGTCTTCATCAGCTGCAAATGCCCGGGATACGTTTAGGGCCTCGGAAGGCCTTGCATCGCGCATGAGCAGATATCTGCCGTCGGAGGCCAGCTTTTCTATTGTTACGCTGCCGGAAAGCACAACGAGCATACAGTCGCCGGGTAGCATCATGCCGGTGGGAAAATCACGTATGGAGCAGCCCTCAAACGAGAGCAGCTTCGCAAGCTCCCCATCGTCCATTCCGTTAAACAGCGGACAGCTGCGTATGGCCTTGAGGTCGGCGGCGCTAATTTTAATATCGGTCATGGTCAGCTCCAACGGATAATTTTGTCTCACACGGGACAAATATATGGTACGATATACCGCCCCGCTTGTCAATACAGGCAAATAAAACAAATAAAAAAAGCCGGCGTTTCCGCTGGCCCAGTCTGTCAAAAACCCCGGGGTTGATAAGGGGCCGCAGCCCCTTATGTTTAATCCGGCTCTGACGACATGTGCGTCAGAACGGATGAAAACCCAGAGGTTTTCGTACTTTGCGGATTTTGCCGCCCGGAGGCCCGCCGCAGCGGGTCAGTTCCGGCCCGTTTCCCGGGGCGGAACCTCATGTTTTTTGCGAGAGGCAAAACCCGTAAAAGCTCGAAAAAGTGGCGTTCAGCCACTTTTTCGACAGTCACAGCCGGCGTTTCCGCTGGCCTTTACCGCCTGAAATATTATTGGTCGAATTTCACCAGCTCGACCCCCGCCTCTTTGAATATTTCCAAGGAAAACTCATCCGGGTAGCCCTCTCCGTATACCACCCTTGATATGCCGCTGTTTACTATCATCTTGGCACAGATGACGCAGGGCTGATGGGTGCAGTACATGGTTGCCCCTTCTATTGATATGCCCAGCTTCGCAGCCTGTATTATAGCGTTCTGTTCGGCGTGTATGGCGTAGCACAGTTCATGCCGTGTGCCGGAGGGTATGCCTAAGCGGCGCCTCATGCATTCGCCCTTTTCGAAGCAGCTTTTTATCCCGGCGGGCGCGCCGTTGTAGCCGGTGGTGATGATTCGTTTGTTCCTGACTATGACAGCGCCTATGTGGCGGTTCTCCTGATAGCAGCTGGACCATGTGCCTATGGTGGCCGCAAGCTCCATGAAGCGCTTATCCCATTTTGTCCATTCAGCCATATACTGCGCTCCTGTCGTTTTTGTGAATAAGTATATCATCCTATGGGAAAATAGTATATATAAAAAATACCGCAAAAGGCTCGGAAAAGACAAAAGACACAAAATAAGGATTAAATGTGAAAATGCGTGGGATACTATTGAAATACGATCCGGCATGTATTATATTATGGATTGTCAGTTAGCACTCAACGACAATGAGTGCTAACAACAAGAAAAGAAGCACAACATAACATCATATAGGAGGCAATTATAATTATGAAACTCAAACCCTTACTTGACCGCGTGGTACTTAAGAGCACCGAGGCGGAAGAGACCACCAAGAGCGGCATCATTCTTACCGGCAGCGCAAAGGAAAAGCCCGTCGTATCAGAGGTCGTGGCGGTAGGCCCCGGCGGCGTAGTGGACGGCAAGGAAGTGACCATGTATGTTGAGGTAGGCGATAAGGTCGTCATCTCCAACTATGCCGGCACCGAGGTAAAGCTGGACGGCGAGGAATATAAGATAGTACGCCAGAACGACATACTTGCAGTTGTTGAATAATATCAAATTCAGAGTAAAAGGAGAAAAACACTATGGCAAAGCAGCTTAAATACGGAGAAGAGGCACGCAGGGCTCTGGAAGCCGGAATGAACGCCCTTGCCGATACCGTTAAGATAACCCTCGGCCCCAAGGGACGCAACGTGGTACTCGATAAGAAGTACGGCGCCCCCCTCATCACCAACGACGGCGTGACTATCGCCAAGGAGATCGAGCTGGAGGATCCCTTCGAGAATATGGGCGCACAGCTCGTAAAGGAAGTTTCCATTAAGACCAACGACGTTGCTGGCGACGGCACCACCACCGCTACCCTCCTTGCCCAGGCGATAATTCGCGAGGGCATGAAGAACGTAGCCGCGGGCGCAAACCCCATGGAGGTAAAGAAGGGCATCGAGGCGGCGGTCGATGAGGCCGTAAACGCGCTCAAGGAGATATCCAAGCCCGTAGGCTCCAAGCAGGCTATCGCTCAGGTCGCCTCTATTTCCGCGGGCGATGAAAAGGTTGGCGCGCTGATCAGCGAAGCTATGGAAAAGGTGGGCAACGACGGCGTAATCACCGTTGAAGAGTCCAAGACCATGAAGACAGAGCTGAATATCGTGGAAGGTATGCAGTTTGACCGGGGCTATGCCTCCGCATATATGGTAACTGATACCGACAAGATGGAAGCCATACTCGACAACCCCTATATCCTCATTACCGATAAGAAGATATCCAACATTCAGGATATACTGCCGGTTCTCGAGAGCGTTGTTCAGCAGGGCGCAAAGCTGCTCATCATCGCGGAGGACGTAGAGGGCGAAGCGCTGGCTACTCTGGTAGTCAATAAGCTCCGCGGCACCTTCACCTGCGTAGCCGTAAAGGCCCCCGGCTTTGGCGACAGGCGCAAGGCAATGCTGCAGGATATCGCCATACTCACCGGCGGCCAGGTCATCAGCGAGGAGCTGGGTATGACTCTCAAGGAGGCCACCATCGATATGCTGGGCCGCGCACGTCAGGTCAAGGTCGATAAGGAGAACACCACCATCGTCGAGGGCGCAGGCGATCCTTCCGAGATACGCGCCCGCATAAGCTCCATCAAGGCTCAGATAGAGGAGACCACCTCCGATTACGATAAGGAAAAGCTGCAGGAGCGCCTTGCAAAGCTGGCTGGCGGCGTTGCCGTCATCGCGGTAGGCGCGGCTACCGAGGTTGAGATGAAGGAAATAAAGCTCCGCATAGAGGACGCCCTGAACGCCACCCGCGCGGCGGTCGAGGAGGGCATCGTCCCCGGCGGCGGCGTAGCTCTTGTGAACGTCATCGACAAGGTAAAGAAGCTTGAAGGCGAGTACGAAGGCGACAAGCGTACCGGCGTGAAGATCGTTGTCCGCGCTCTGGAGGAGCCTGTACGTCAGATCGCCGCGAACGCGGGCCTTGAGGGCTCCGTGATAGTCGAGAACATCAAGCGCTCCGGCAAGACCGGCTACGGCTACGACGCGCGCAACGACGAATACTGCGTAATGGAGGATAAGGGCATCATCGATCCTACCAAGGTGACCCGCAGCGCGCTCCAGAACGCAGCCTCCATCGCCGCCATGGTGCTCACTACCGAGAGCCTGGTATGCGATATACCCACACCCCCCGCGGCACCCGCTCCCGGCGGAGACATGGGCGGCATGGGCGGCATGTACTAAACCGCACAGAAGAGCGGTGAAAACTGCTTGACAGGATAATAAAGACCGGCACCCACTATCCATGGGTGCCGGTCTTTTGCGGTCAGTTTACATTTCATCCATCTTATCTTCGAGCTCGTCCATAAGGTCACGGATCCTGTCGCACCTTTCGTCCCAGGCATCAATGGCTTCCTCGTCGGAGGGCGGATCGTCCTCCAGCTCCTCGAGAGCGGCTTGAAGCTCATCGTACTTTGCATCAAGCTGTTCAAAGCTCCAGCCCTCGGTGTCCTCGATGTCGAAATCCGTAATATCCTCTTCGGTGCTGATGTTTATTGTTCTTTTGCCCGTCGTGCGGTCGATGGTGATCTCGATCCTGCAGAAATCGTTTTCTTCTGCGGGTCTGGATTTTCCGTTAATGCCACTCATTGCTTTTCTCTCCGATCGATTCGTTTTTTGTATTTGTCTAAATAACCTGATAGGCACTGATATAATATTTATAACACACCGCCTCTGATTTTACAACTGTGCCGCAGGTCGGCGGGGACGATAATCCGAGCTTAGACCCGCCTGCTGTGCTGATTTGCCGTTTTTATTGTATAAGTGTATACGGTGATGCAGGAAATACAATATTTGATATATTTTAAACTAAAAAACGCGGGTTCTGAAATGCATTCAAGGGAGTATATTTTGTATAAAGGATTAAAGCAGAATTGAAGAAGAATTATAGCGGGGGCGAAGGATAAAAGCAGCACAAATACCACCGAATTGGTGGAAAAATATCAATAAATGGGGAATTTTTAACGATTCCGGCCCTCGAGATACACAACCCGTAAAGGATACAGCCACAGCCGTTAAGAACGTGTTCAGAAAAGCTGACATATATTGTGCAATCAGAGGGGAAGTGATTATAATTATCTCAACCAAGCGAAATACATTCTTTCCTATCTTGCAAAACCTGTCATTAAACGCTTGGGAGAATCTTTTATAATTGGAGGTATCATCTGTGACTTTAATGGACAAAATTATGGCCATCAACAGTACCGTGAACGGTATTGTGTGGGGCATCCCCATGCTGATCCTCATCGTCGGCACCGGCATCTACATGACCGTCAAGCTGAACTTCTTCCAGTTCAGGCACTTCGGCTATGCAATGAAGAATACCATCGGAAAGGTGCTCGACAAAAGCCAGAAGGTAGAAGCCCAGAAGGGCGCCATAACTCCTATGCAGGCGGTCACCACGGCCCTCGCCGCAACGGTAGGCACAGGTAACATCGTAGGCGTTACCGGCGCTATCGCCCTCGGCGGCCCCGGCGCGGTGTTCTGGATGGAAATTTCCGCTCTCTTGGGCATGGCAACCAAGTTCTCCGAGGTCACCCTCGCCACCAAGTATCGTGAAAAGAACGATAAGGGCGACTGGGTAGGCGGCCCCATGTACTACATCAGGAACGGCCTTGGCAAGAAGTGGGCATGGCTGGGCGGCGTGTTCGCTGTGCTGGGCGGCATTTGCGCCTTCGGCATCGGCAACATCTCCCAGATGAACTCCATCGCTTCCTCTGTCACTTCCGCTGTTACCACCATTGCTCCCGCTACCGTCGGTAAGGAAGGCACCATCGCTCTGATAGCCGGTATCATAATGGCTATCGTATGCTTCGTTACCTACATCGGCGGCATCAAGCGCGTAGGCGAGGTCACCGAGAAGCTGGTCCCCGTAATGGCAATCATCTACATCGTATCCTCCCTCGTGCTTATCTTTATCCACATCGGCAACTTCCCCGAAATCATCCGTCAGATCGTGGTGGGTGCGTTTAACCCCTCTGCGATAGTGGGCGGCGCGCTGGGCATCGGCGTCATTGAGGCCATGAAGCGCGGCGTATCCCGCGGCGTATTCTCCAACGAGGCCGGCCTTGGCTCCGCGCCTATGGCCCACGCCGCTGCGGAGACCCCGGGCCCCATACAGCAGGGCCTCTACGGCATCTTCGAGGTATTTGCCGACACCACCGTTATCTGCACCATGACCTCTCTGGTCATACTTATGAGCGGCACTCCCATCGAGTACGGCCAGCCCGCCGGTGTGGAGCTGACCAACGCGGCCTTCGCCATGACCTACGGCAAGTACGCCTCCGTGGTCGTCGCCATAGGCCTCTCCCTCTTCGCAGGCTCTACCATACTGAGCTGGGGTCTTTACGGCACCCGCTGCGCGGAGTATCTGTTTGGCTCCAAGGTCATAAAGCCCTATCAGATCCTCTTCTGCATCGTAGTAGTCATGGGCGCTGTCATGGATCTGAGCCTTGCATGGGACATTTCCGATACCCTTAACGCCTGCATGGCTATCCCCAACCTGATCGGCCTGCTGCTTCTGTCCCCCGTGGTCATCAAGCTGGCCAAGGAGTACAGCGCGGAGCACTTCCCCGAAAAGCAGAAGGCATAAGCTGCCTTAAAGCAAAGCGAGCCGGAAAATTCCGGCTCCTTATTTGCTTTGAGGCTTAAAAAAAGCCTCCCCGCGAAGGAAGGCTTTTTGGTACCATCAGTTGACAAGAGCACACAAGCCCTAAAGGCTAGTTTTGGGACGCTCCTGCGTTCTCGTCGCTTGTATTACATCCAGTAGTACTGCGCTCCTCGGCCTTGGATCGCCCTCAAAACAAGCTCTTTAGGGTCTTCGAGTTTTAGAAGCCAAAGAGTATGGCAGAACAAGGAGGACGAGTGCAGAAATACTGGTTGTATTTCAAATGAGGACGACACAGTTATGCCGTGCTGTTTGGCTTCTAAAACCTTGTGTGTCCTTGTCAACTGATGGTATTATCAGCGGTATAATATGCCGATGAGTATTACGCCCGCAGCGAAGAGCACGGAAAAAACTATAAGGAAGAAGCCGGGGACGCGGTAATCCTTGCCCTGGATCTTATAGAACCTGAACAGGAATATCATAAGCAGCATCATGGCGAGGGAGAACATTGAAACATAGGAGCAAAGGTTTATAAACGGTGTGATCTCTGGCATGGACTGTCTCCTTTATACATTTTCTTCGGCATGGTCTATCATGCGGTAGCCTACGCCGGTCTCTGTTATTATAAATTGCGGGTCTGCGGGGTTCGCCTCCAGCTTGCGGCGAATATTAGCCATATTCACGCGCAGTATCTGATTGTTTACGGTAGGCCGTGCGCCCCATACGCAGCGAATTATGAAGTCATAGGTCAATACCTTGCCTATGTGCAACATGGTGAGCATGACTATCTTATACTCTACCTGGGTGAGATGTACCTCCTGATCGTCCAGGTATATGCGGCGCTTGTCATAGTCGATGGTGAGGCGGCCGTTTTGCGCCTTGCCGGTGGGCGTATCCGGCGTGCCGTTGCTTACGTGGCGCAGGGCTATGCGTATGCGGGCCAGAAGCTCCGCCGTGCCGAAGGGCTTTGTAACGTAGTCGTCTGCGCCCAGATCCAATGCCTCAACCTTGTCCCGCTCGCGGTTGCGGGCGGAAAGCACGATTATCGGCACCTGCGACCACTGGCGGACGTTTTTGATTATGTCCACGCCGTCCATATCGGGCAGGCCGAGATCCAGCAGCACCACGTCGGGGCAGTGCGAGGATATCGTTGAAAGGGCTTCCCTGCCAGTGCTTACCTGCACGACGCGGTAATCATTTGCGTCTAATATGGTAGACAGGAGGTGGACGATGGCCTTGTCATCCTCCACCACCAGTACGATGGGAAGATTCTTCATACAGCAGACCCCCGTTAATATACGATTAAGAATATTATACATACATTTTATACATAGTTAAATGTAGAAATCGTTCATCGGGCGTTAAGAAACGTTAAGGAACGCTAAAAAATAATAAAAATTCTTGACGAATACTTAACAAACAAAGGACTTAAATATGCGGGTTCTTTTCACGGCGGGGAAAACTGGCATCATTGGGGCAGCTGAAAAAGCCTACTATACTTTTTTGCGGCGGTGTGTGGTATAATCGTGCTATGAAGGAAAATGCTGCAAGGATAAAAAAGAGAATATTGGCTTTCCGGCTGGGTTGGAAGCCAATGGTGGAAACTCTGCTTATAATGCTGGCGGCGACGGCGCTCAGCTTTGTGCTGCATGAGTTTTTCATACAGAACAACAACGTTTCCATGATATACGCTCTTGCGGTGGTGGTGGTGTCCTGCATTACGCCGGGGTACTTTTACGGCGTCCTCGCCTCGCTTATAAGCGTCATAGGCGTGAACTACTTTTTTACCATGCCGTACTGGGCCTTTAATTTTTCCCTGACGGGGTATCCGCTGACCTTCTTTATAATGCTCATAACCTCCATAATCACCAGCACCCTCGTCACCGGCTACCGCGAGAGGGAAAGGGCGCGGACGGAGAGGGACAAGGAAAAGCTGCGGAGCAACCTTCTGCGGGCCATATCCCACGACCTCAGGACGCCGCTCACCTCCATATCGGGCTCGAGCAGCCTGCTGCTGTCCGGCTGGGAGAATATCGATGAAAAAAACCGCAGCGCGCTGCTCAGCGATATATGCGATAATTCCGAGTGGCTCGTGAGGATGGTGGAAAACCTGCTCTCCGTAACCAAAATGAACGGGAGCGGTGGCGGGATACAGAAGGTGCCGGACATGGCGGAGGATATAGTGGCTCATGCGGTGTCGCAGGTACGCCGCAGGTTCCCGGAGCAAAAAATCGACGTCATAGCTTCCGCGGAGCCGTTTGAGGTTCCGATGGATTCAATGCTGATAGAGCAGGTGATAATAAATCTCATAGAAAACGCCATTTATCACAGCGGCAGCGACGAGCCCATAACCGTAAAGGCGGAGCAAGAGGACGGCGAGGCGGTGTTTACGGTAAGCGACCGGGGCAGGGGAGTTGACGTGGGGCGTATGCTGTGGCTTATGGATGGACACGTGGAATCGGACAGGCCCGGAGATAAAGACCGCGGCATGGGCATCGGCCTATCGCTGTGCGCCTCCATAGTGAGGGCCCACGGCGGCGCCATGACGGTCGAAAACGCCCGCGAAGGCGGAGCAGTGTTCAGCTTTGTGCTGCCAATGGAGAAAGGAGAAGAAATATGAAGAAGTACATTATAGCCGCCGCTGCGGCTCTTGCGATAGGGATGGCACTTTCCGCCTGCGCAAAGGAGGGGGAAGCCATAGTGCCGATAATAGTAGAGGGCGAGGCGGAGCAGCAGCAGGCTGCCCCAACGCCGGAGGCCACGCAGGACATGGCGGCGCAGGTATCAAAAACGCAGATGGTAGAGGGGACGGGATATACCGCCACGCTGACGGAGGATACGGACGGGGACGGCGGCCTCATATATAGGCTTAAGGCCTCAGCGGGAGGAAACGAAGAAGAGCTTATGGAGTATACCGCCGGAGCAGGAGACGGCATAAGCGCGGAAGTGTACGAGATAGACGACCTGTTTGGCTTCCCGGCCTTCTGCTTTGAGCTGAGCTACCCCATGGGATCCGAGCGTACATATTATATATACGCAAATGGCGGCATCCTCAAGGCGGGGGAGGGCTTCGGCTTTGAATCCGCCGCAGACGGCGACTACCGGGATGACCTTGACGGCGACGGAATAGAAGAACTGATCTGCAACTGCACGTATATGGCGGACGGGGTGGAACGGGTATACGTGTTCCGCTTCCGCGACGGCAGGGTAGAGGAAGGGGAGCTGGACAAATACGAGGATATAGTATCGGAGGAAGAGCTTGACGGCGCAGGGCAGATATCTCAGAGATACGACCCCGACCTTCGGGCGATAGTCTTCACCTACTACGCCGAGGACGGGGACAAAACGCTGGAATTGAAGGACTACGAAAGGTTCACCTTCAGCGTCTATGAGGTGTAAAATGCCGGTTTTGCGGCGGCAGACCGCGCTGAGGCCGCCGATGAAACACCCGGCGGCGTGGGCACGATAATATATTTTGAGAAAATTCGGGATTTTTTATAAAAAAGCCTTGCATTGCGGGCCCGGATGCGCTATTATATGTACGTTGCGCGTCCGGGCTCCTGTGTACTCGCACGCGCCAACGAAATAACCAGCGTCATGCCTTTGCGGGAGGTTGCCGGTTATGCCATCCGGGTAATTTCCGCAGGGCGCCCACGATACGGGCAACGGGCCTATGTGCCCGGCTGAAGCATTTTAGAAAAGAAACGCTCGGCCGCGTGTACAGCCCGCATACTAAAAGGAGGAAAATAACATGGCAAATCAGAAGATTCGTATCAAGCTGAAGGCCTACGAACACAATCTTATCGACCAGAGCGCCAGTAAGATCGTGGAAACGGCCAAGAGGACCGGCGCATGCGTTTCCGGTCCCATCCCCCTTCCAACCGAGAAGGAGATAGTAACCATTCTCCGTTCTCCCCACAAGTATAAGGACAGCCGCGAGCAGTTCGAGATGAGAACCCACAAGCGCCTGATCGACATACTTCAGCCCTCTGCCAAGACCGTGGACGCGCTGATGAAGCTCGATCTTCCCGCCGGTGTGGACATCGAGATCAAGCTCTAAGCCACGGAGGTGTAAGAAAGATGAAGAAAGCTATTTTGGGCACTAAGCTGGGCATGACCCAGATGTTCAGGGAAGACGGCACCATGATCCCCGTGACCGTAGTTCTTGCCGGTCCCTGCCCCGTAGTTCAGAAAAAGAGCGTTGAGCACGATGGTTATGAAGCAGTTCAGGTAGCCTTCAAGCCCATCCGCGAAAAGCTCTGCACCAAGCCCATGCTGGGCCACTTCAAGAAGGCCGGCGTTGAGGCACACCGTTACACCCGCGAGTTCAAGTTCGATGATACCGCTGCTTATGAAGTAGGCCAGGTCATCAAGGCTGATATCTTCGCGAACGGCGACCATGTAGACGTTACCGCCACCAGCAAGGGCAAGGGCTTTGAGGGCAACATCAAGCGCTGGAATCAGGGCCGCGGCCGCAAGACTCACGGTTCCCATTCCTACCGTGTTCCCGGCTCCATGGGCGCCTGCACCTACCCCGGTGAGGTATTCAAGACCAAGCACCTGCCCGGCCATATGGGCAGCGAGCGCGTAACTGTTCAGAACCTCGAAGTTGTGCGCGTCGATGCAGACCGTAACCTGCTCCTCGTCAAGGGTGCTATACCCGGCGCCAAGGGCAGCCTCGTAACCGTCCGCGAGACCGTTAAGTAAAGGAGGAAGCACTAAATGCCTAATGTTGCATTGTACAATATTGCCGGCGAAGAGATCGGCAAGGTGAAGCTCAGCGAAGAGATCTTCGGCCACGAAGTAAACGAAGCAGTGCTCCACACCGTAGTAACCGCTTACCTGGCCAACCAGCGTCAGGGAACCCAGTCCGCATTGACCCGCGCAGAGGTCAGCGGCGGCGGCATCAAGCCCTGGAGGCAGAAGGGCACCGGCCGCGCCCGTCAGGGTTCAACCCGCTCTCCCCAGTGGACTCACGGCGGCACCGTGTTTGCCCCCAAGCCCAGGGATTATCGCGTAAGCGTAAACAAGAAGGTAAAGCGCGTCGCCATGAAGAGCGCCCTTTCCAGCAAGGTAAACGATAACGCTATCGTAGTTTTCGATGCCCTTGATATCGCAGCTCCCAAAACCAAGGAGATGGTCAAGGTGCTGGCAAACATCAAGGCTGACAACGCCCTGGTAGTGCTGCCCGAGAAGGACGAGATCGTAGAGCGCGCCACCAGCAATATCCCCAACGTAAAGACTACTCTGGTAGGCACCCTTAACGTCTACGAGATACTGAAGTACAAGACCCTTATCCTTACTAAGGATGCGGTAGCCAAAATCGAGGAGGTGTACGTATAATGAAGTTCGCACACGACATCATCATCAGGCCCGTACTCACCGAGAAGAGCTACGACAACATGGCAAACAAGACCTACGCCTTTATCGTTGACAAGAGGGCTACCAAGACTGAGGTCAAGTCCGCTATCGAAGAGATATTCGGCGTACAGGTTGACAGCGTGAACACCGTCAACAACCTTGGCAAGATGAAGAGGCAGGGCCTGCATCAGGGCCGCCGCCCCGCTACCAAGAAGGCTTACGTGAAGCTGAAGAAGGATTCCAAGGGAATCGAGTTCTTCGACAGCATCGCCCAGTAAGGAGGAACACCAATGGCTATCAGGAAGATTAAACCCACAACCCCCGGCCAGCGCGGCATGACGGTCTCCGCTTACGATGAGATCACCTGCACCACTCCGGAAAGGTCCCTGCTTGAGGATCTGAAGTCCAGCGGCGGCCGCAATAACCATGGCCGTATCACCGTTCGTCATCGCGGCGGCGGCGCAAAGCGCAAGTATCGCATAATCGACTTCAAGCGCAATAAGGACGGCGTACCCGCAAAGGTTGCTACCATCGAGTACGACCCCAACCGTTCCGCCAACATCGCCCTGCTGCATTACGCGGACGGCGAGAAGCGCTACATCATCGCTCCTCTGGGCCTGAACGTTGGCGACACCATTGTCTCCGGCGAGAACGCTGATATCAAGGTCGGCAACGCTCTTGAGATAAAGAACATCCCCGTAGGCACCATGATCCACTGCATCGAGATAAAGCCCGGCAAGGGCGCCCAGCTGGTTCGCTCCGCCGGCAACGCCGCGCAGCTCATGGCCAAGGAAGGCAAGTACGCTCAGGTACGTCTTCCCAGCGGCGAGGTTCGTCTGGTTCCCATGAACGCCAAGGCTACTATCGGTCAGGTAGGCAACATCGACCATGCCAACATCATGCTCGGTAAGGCCGGCCGCACCCGTCACATGGGTTTCCGTCCCACCGTTCGCGGTTCTGTCATGAACCCCTGCGACCATCCCCATGGCGGTGGTGAGGGTAAGTCCCCCGTGGGCCGTCCCGGCCCTGTAACCCCTTGGGGCAAGCCCGCTCTTGGTTATAAGACCCGTAAGACCAAGAACGTAAACGATAAGTTCATCGTACGCCGCAGAAACGGCAAATAGTAGCGAAAGGAGATAAGTATGAGCAGGTCAGTAAAGAAAGGCCCTTACGTTGAAGAGCGTCTGTTCAACCGTGTACAGGCTATGAACGAAAGCGGCAAGAAATCCGTCGTCAAGACATGGTCCCGCGCATCTACCATCTTCCCGGACTTCGTAGGTCACACTATCGCCGTCCATGATGGCAGGAAGCACGTTCCCGTATATGTAACCGAAGAAATGGTCGGTCACAAGCTGGGTGAGTTCGCACCCACCCGCACCTTCCGCGGCCACAGGGGCTCCGAGAAGTCCACCGGCGGAAAATAATAAGGAGGAAGCGTAGAATGGCAACCAGGTCAAGAGAAAAGAGCGCGGCCCGCAAGGCAAACGCCGACAAGCGTCCCCATGCAATAGCCCGCTATGTAAGAATCTCCTCCCGCAAGGTCAAGGCCGTTATCGACCTGATCCGCGGTAAGAGCGTAAACGAAGCAAAGGGCATCCTGATGTACACCCCCAAGGCTGCATCCGAGCCCGTGCTGAAGCTCCTGAACTCCGCCGTAGCAAATGCGGAGAACAACCTCGGCCTTTCCGCCGACAACCTTTATGTGGCGGAAGTATTCGCAAATCAGGGCCCTACCCTGAAGCGCTTCAGGCCCAGGGCACAGGGCAGGGCGACTCGCATTCGCAAGCGCACCAGCCACATCACCATAATCCTGGACCAGATGAAGTAGGAGGTAAATCATGGGACAGAAAGTTAATCCGAACGGTTTCCGCGTTGGCGTAATCAAGGACTGGAATACCCGCTGGTATGCGTCCAAGAAGGATTTCTCCGATTACCTCGTCGAGGATAAGAAGATCAGGGACCACCTCAAGAAGGTCCATTATGCCGCTGGCGTTGCCAAGATCGACATCGAGCGCGCGGCAAACAAGGTCACTGTAAGCATTCACACTGCCCGCCCCGGCATGCTTATCGGCAAAGGCGGCGTAGGCGTGGACGCCATCAAGGCAGATGTATCCGCCCTGATCGGCAAGCCCGTAAACGTAAACATCATGGAGGTCCGCAACCCTGACGCTAACGCTCAGCTCGTTGCCGAGAACATCGCCCAGCAGCTGGAGAAGCGCATAAGCTTCCGCCGCGCGATGAAGCAGGCTATGCAGCGCGCCATGAAGGCAAATGCAAAGGGTATCAAGCTGCTGTGCGCAGGCCGCCTTGGCGGCGCCGAAATAGCCCGCAGCGAAGGCTACCACGATGGTTCCATTCCCCTTCAGACCATGCGTGCCGACATCGAATACGGCTTTGCCGAGGCACACACCACTTACGGCCGTATCGGCGTAAAGGTTTGGATCTATAAGGGCGAAGTGCTCAACAAGCAGAAGAAAGCGTAAGGAGGCAGATTACTATGTTGATGCCTAAGAGAGTAAAGCGCAGGAGAGTACACCGCGGTCGCATGAAGGGCGCTGCCCATTGCGGCAACGTGATCACTTACGGCGAGTATGGCCTCGTTGCAATGGAGCCCGCCTGGATCACCAGCAACCAGATAGAGGCAGCCCGTGTGGCTATGACCCGTTACATCAAGCGTGGCGGTCAGGTCTGGATAAAGATATTCCCCGACAAGCCCGTAACCAAGAAGCCCGCTGAGACCCGTATGGGCTCCGGTAAAGGCGCTCCCGAGTATTGGGTAGCAGTTGTAAAGCCCGGCCGCGTAATGTTCGAAATAGCCGGCGTAAGCGAAGAAATCGCCCATGAGGCACTTCGTCTTGCAATGCACAAGCTCCCCATCAAGTGCAAGATAGCAAAGAAAGAAGTAACAGGAGGCGAGAGCAATGAAGGCTAACGAACTCAGAAAACTTTCCACCGAAGAGCTCACCGCCAAGGAAAAGGCCCTCAAGGAAGAGCTGTTCAACCTCCGCTTCCAGATGGCTACCGGCTCGCTGACTAACCCCCAGAGGGTTCGCGAGTGCAAGAAGGACGTTGCCAGGATAAAGACTCTCCTCTGCGAGCGTCAGCTCAAGGCAGCCGAGTAAGGGTGAAAGGAGGATATCATCGTGGAAATCATCAGAGGTTATCGCAAGACCCGCACCGGCATCGTGACCAGCGATAAGATGGATAAGACCGTTACCGTGGCCATAAAGACCAAGGTTCGCCATCCCCTGTATGGCAAGATGGTAAACCGCACCCGCAAGTTCAAGGCTCATGACGAGGAGAACGCCTGCGGCGTAGGTGACACCGTAAAGATTATGGAGACCCGCCCCATCAGCAAGGATAAGCGCTGGCGCGTAGTCGAGATCATAGAAAAGGCTAAGTAAGCCGGAAAGGAGCAGACAATGATACAGCCTCAAACCAGACTTAAAGTCGCAGATAACAGCGGCGCAAAGGAAATAATGTGCATCCGCGTTCTGGGTGGCTCCAAGGTCAAGAACGCCAACATAGGCGATGTGATCGTGGCCTCCGTCAAGTCCGCTACCCCCGGCGGTGCCGTAAAGAAAAAGGACGTCGTCAAGGCAGTCGTAGTGCGCACCGTATCCGGTGTACACCGTGCAGACGGCACCCACATTCGCTTTGACGATAACGCAGCAGTTATCATCAAGGACGATAAGGACCCCAAGGGCACCCGTATCTTCGGGCCCGTTGCCAGGGAACTGCGCGAGAAGAACTACATGAAGATAGTTTCCCTCGCACCCGAAGTACTCTAATCGTGGAGGACTGAAGAATGAATAAGCTTAACGTCAAGAAGGGCGATACCGTAGTGGTCATCTCCGGTAAGGACAAGGGCAAGCAGGGCAAGATCCTGGCCGCCATGCCTGAGGACCAGCGCGTAATCGTACAGAACGTAAACATGATAACTGCCCACGTAAAGCCCCGCAAGCAGGGCGAAGAGGGCGGCCGCATCTCCAAGGAAGGCAGCATCGACGAGTCCAACGTAATGCTGGTCTGCCCCAAGTGCGGTAAGGCTACCCGCGTAGGCCACGCTTACGAAGGTGACAAGAAGGTTCGCGTCTGCAAGAAGTGCGGCAAGAACATTGACTAAGGCAGGAGGAAAAGAGAATGGCAAAGAAAGAATCCGCCGCTCAGGCACCCGCCAAGAAGAAAAAGGCCGTTGAGGAAGCCCGCCCCTTTACCGAGGCTGCCCGCCTCCGCGTAAAGTACAACGAGGAAGTAGTTCCCCAGCTGAAGGAGAAGTTCGGCTATACCAACGTGATGCAGATACCCAAGCTGGAAAAGATCGTTCTCAACATGGGTTTGGGTTCCGATAAGGATAACCCCAAGGGCATCGAGTCCGCTCTGGAAGAGATGGCCCTCATCGCCGGCCAGAAGCCCATCATAACCAAGGCCAAGAAGTCTGTTGCAAACTTCAAGGTACGTGAGGGTCAGAACGTAGGCGCTAAGGTAACTCTCCGCGGCGACCGTATGTACTACTTCGCTGATAAGCTCATGAACATCGTACTCCCCCGCGTGCGCGACTTCCGCGGTATCCCCGATACCAGCTTTGACGGCCGCGGCAACTATGCGATGGGCGTTAAAGAGCAGCTTATCTTCCCCGAAATCAGTTATGATGACGTAGATAAGATCCGCGGTATGGATATCGTATTCGTAACCACCGCGAAGACCGATGAAGAAGCAAGGGCTCTGCTGCAGTTCCTGGGCATGCCCTTCATGCAGGCTTAATTTTAGGAGGACAACACAGTGGCAAAGACAAGCATGAAAATCAAGCAGGCCCGTGAACCCAAGTTCTCTACCAGGGCCTATACCCGCTGCCGTATCTGCGGCCGTCCCCACTCCGTGCTCCGCAAGTATGGCATCTGCCGCATCTGCTTCCGCGAGATGGCCTATAAGGGAGAAATCCCCGGCGTCCGCAAGGCAAGCTGGTAACTCGGCGAAAAGGAGGAAATTAAAATGGTTATAACTGATCCCATCGCTGATATGCTGACCCGTATCCGCAACGCCTACACCGCCAAGCACGACGAAGTAAGCGTTCCCGCTTCCACCATCAAGAAGGCTATCGCCGAGATACTGCTTGATGAAGGCTACATCAAGGGCTATGAAATAAAGGAAGAGGGTCCCAAGAAGACCATAAACATCGCACTGAAGTACGGTCCCAACCGTCAGCGCGTCATCACCGGTCTCAAGAGGATATCCAAGCCCGGCCTGCGCGTATATGCCCGCAAGGACAATGTACCCAAGGTCCTCAATGGAATGGGCATAGCTATCCTTTCCACCAGCCACGGCGTGATGACCGACCGCGAAGCCCGCAAGCAGGGCGTAGGCGGCGAAGTCCTCTGCTATATCTGGTAATTACCAAACCAATACCCTTCCGCAACCAACCTTGCGGAAGGATATGACATTATTAAAAATAATCTGGAGGTGTAACAAATGTCACGAATCGGAAAACTTCCGATCAACATTCCTGGCGGAGTGACAATCACGGTTGGCGACGATAACACCGTTGTCGTAAAGGGCCCCAAGGGCGAACTTTCCGAGAAGATCTCTCCCAAGATGCATGTTTCCATGGATAACGGCGTTCTGCACGTTACCCGCCCTGACGACATGAAGGAGAACAGAGCCCTTCACGGCCTGTCCCGTTCCCTTATCAACAACATGGTCGTAGGCGTTACCCACGGCTATTCCAAGTCTCTTGAGATAGTTGGCGTCGGTTACCGTGCCCAGAAGCAGGGAAACAAGCTGGTTCTCAACCTGGGCTATTCTCACCCCGTTGAGTTCGAGGAGCCCAAAGGCATCACCTTTGATGTTCCCACCCCCAACAAGGTAGTCGTAAACGGCATAAACAAGCAGCAGGTCGGTCAGATAGCTGCGGATATCCGTGCAACCCGCGAGCCTGAGCCTTATAAGGGCAAGGGTGTACGTTACGAGGGTGAACATGTCCGCCGCAAGGAAGGCAAGACCGGTAAGTAATGCATAGAGAAGGAGAGTAAATCATGATTTCTAAGATCGATAAGAACTCTGTGCGTAAGGCCCGCCATTTCCGTACCCGCCGCTATATTTCCGGCACTCAGGAGAGGCCCAGGCTCAACGTCTATCGCAGCCTCAACAACATCTACGTGCAGATAATTGATGACGTAGCCGGCAACACTATCGCTTCCGCTTCCACTCTGGACGCTGAAGTAAAGGCTCAGCTGGCCGGTAAGACCAAGAAGGAAGCCGCTAACATCGTTGGCGAGGTCGCAGGTCGCCGCGCTCTGGAAAAGGGCGTGAAGGAAGTCGTATTTGACCGCGGCGGTTATCTTTACACTGGTCGTGTAGCACAGGTCGCCGAAGGCGCCCGCAAAGCCGGACTGGAATTCTAAGGAGGTACAATATGCAGAAACGTATAGATGCATCCACAATGGAACTGCAGGATAGGCTTGTATCCATCAACCGTGTAGCAAAGACCGTTAAGGGCGGACGCAACATGCGCTTTGCAGCCCTGGTAGTTGTAGGCGATGGCAATGGTCACGTTGGCGTAGGCACCGGTAAGGCGGTTGAAATCCCCGAGGCTGTCCGCAAGGGCATCGAGGACGCAAAGCGTCACCTCATCGAGGTACCAATTGTTGGCACCAGCATTCCTCACGCAGTAGAAGGCAAATTCGGCAAGGGCCATGTCCGCATGCTCCCCGCTGAAGAAGGTACTGGCGTTATCGCCGGCGGCCCTGCCCGTGCGGTGCTGGAAATGGTAGGTATCAAGGATATCCGTACCAAGAGCTATGGCTCCAACAATCCCGCCAACTGCGTAAAGGCTACTATGGACGGCCTGACTCAGCTTCGTACCGTTGAGGAGATCGCAAAGCTTCGCGGAAAGACCGTAGAAGAAATCTTGGGCTAATAGGAGGTTGCAAATGGCTAATTTAAAGATAACGCTCGTAAAGAGCACCATCGGCGCCCTCAAGGACCAGCAGGCTACTGTAAAGGCCCTTGGTCTTCACAAGACTAATAATGTAGTCGTAAAGCCGGATAACGAGTGTATCCGCGGCATGATCTTTAAGGTAAAGCACCTTGTTAAGGTCGAAGAAGTTTAATTTCGGAGGTGCACATAATGAATCTTCACGATTTGAGACCCGTAGAAGGCTCCACCAGCGCCCCTAAGCGCGTAGGTAGAGGCACCGGTTCCGGCCTTGGCAAGACTTCTGCCAAGGGTCATAAGGGCCAGAAAGCCCGCAGCGGCAGCAAGAAGAACGGCTTTGAAGGCGGCCAGATGCCCCTTGCACGCCGCCTGCCTAAGCGCGGTTTCACCAATATTTTTGCTAAGGAATACAGCACCGTCAATATAGAAGCCCTCAACTGCTTCGAGGACGGCACTGTCGTAACAGCTGAACTGCTCAAGGAAAAGCGCATAATCAGCAAGATCGAAAAGGACGGGCTCAAGGTTCTGGGCCGCGGCGAATTGACCAAGCGTTTGGACGTTAAGGCTGCTAAGTTTACGGAGACAGCCCAGAAAGCCATCGAGGCCGCGGGCGGAACTGTTGAGGTGATCTGATGTTTAAGACCCTCATTAACGCCTGGAATGTAAAGGATATCCGTACAAAGATGCTGTATACGCTTCTTCTGGTAGTGATATACCGCTTCGGATCCTTTATTCCTGTGCCCGGCGTAGATGCCAGCAAGATAGCGGCTGCTGCGGATACCTACAGCATACTGAGCTTCCTCAACCTGCTTTCCGGCGGCAACTTCGGTCAGTTTACCATCTTTGCCATGGGTATTACGCCTTACATCACCGGCAGCATAATCATTCAGCTTCTAACCATTGCTATCCCATCTCTGGAGAAGATGGCCAAGGAGGAAGATGGCCGTGAAAAGCTCGAGCGCATTACCCGCTACACCGGTATCGGTCTCGCTCTGGTGCAGAGCATCGGTATCGTATCCGGTCTGCAGAATCAGGCGCAGATCGTTACCAACCCCGGCTTCCTTTCCTATGCTACCATCGGCATCGTCTGCACGGCAGGCACCGCCTTCCTGGTATGGCTGGGCGAAAGGATAACCGATAAGGGCATTGGCAACGGTATCTCCTTCATAATCTTTGCTTCCATAGTATCCTCCGTACCTCAGGTAATAGTGTCCCTGGTATCCAACGTGATAATGGGAACCTACAGGTGGTGGATACTGCCCGTGCTGCTCGTGTTCGTTTTGATCATGGTAGCAGGCGTGGTAGCAGTAGACCGTGCGGTCCGCCGCATTCCTGTACAGTATGCCAAGCGCGTAGTAGGCCGCAAGATGTACGGCGGCCAGAGCACCAACATTCCCCTCAAGGCCAATGCGAACGGCGTTATGCCTCTGATATTCGCAATGACCCTTATGCAGGTGCCCGGCATGATCGGCCAGTTCTGGCCCAACGGCGGCTTCTACCAGTTCTATCAGAAGTATCTGATACCCGGTACGACCGCTGTCGGCGGCATAGTATATTATGTGATATACGCGCTGCTCATCGTCGCCTTCGCGTACTTCTACAGCTCTATCTCCTTCAACCCAATCGAGATAAGCAAGAACCTTCAGCAGAACGGCGGCTTTATCCCAGGCATCCGCCCGGGCAAGCCCACAGGCGAATATCTTGCCAAGATATGCAACCGCCTCACCCTGTTCGGTGCGTTCTTCCTTATGCTGATAGCTATAATCCCTGCGCTGTTCATGGGTTCCTTCGGCCTCAACTCCATGTTCGGCCCCACCAGCATACTGATAATGGTCAGCGTTGCTCTGGAGACCTCGGAACAGCTCGAGTCCATGATGCTCATGCGTCATTACAAGGGATTCCTCGGTTAATACGAAAAGGATACGTCCTATGAAGCTTGTATTTTTAGGTCCTCCGGGTGCGGGCAAAGGCACCCAGGCTGAAAAAATATGCGAGTATTTCGGCATTGCCCACATCTCTACCGGCGACATGCTTCGCCGGGAGATGCGGGAAGGGACGGAGCTTGGCAATGCTGCCAAGGCCGTCATAGAAGCGGGCGGACTTGTGAGCGATGATATCATAATCGGCATGGTCAAGAACCGCGTCAATGAGCCGGACTGCGAAAATGGTTTTCTTTTAGATGGTTTCCCTCGCACCATAGCCCAGGCTGAAGCCCTAGAGGGCATAACGGCCGTGGATATGGCAGTTAATATCGACGTACCCGCTGGGGTACTGGTGGACCGAATAAGCGGACGCCGTATGTGCAGCGGCTGCGGAGCAGGCTATCATATATCCAAGTACACCAAGGACACCTGCGAAAAGTGCGGCGCTCCCCTGTACATTCGCGATGATGATAAGCCGGAAACGGTTTTGAACCGCATCAGCGTTTACAACGACAAGACCCAGCCTCTCATAGATTTCTATGACAACAAGGGCCTGCTCAAAAACGTTGACGGCAACAGGACGCCTGAAGAAGTGCTCGCCGACATAAAGGCGCTTGTGGAGAGTATCTGATGCTCACTATCAAAAACGCTGCCGATATCGAAAAGATGAAGGCGGCAGGCCGCTTGACCGAAGATGTGCTTAAGCTAATGGCTGAGATGGCCAAGCCCGGCGTAACTACTGAAGAGCTGGACAAGGCCGCTGAAGAGCTTATACGCTCCCGCGGCGGCTTCCCCTCCTGCCTCGGCTATAACGGATATCCAAAGACAATCTGTACGTCGGTAAACGAGCAGGTAGTACACGGAATACCCGGCAAGTACAGGCTCAAGGACGGGGACATCGTAAGCTGTGATGTAGTCGCAAAGCTGGACGGCTTCCATGGCGACGCTACCAGGACGCTGCTCATAGGCGACGTTCCTGAGGAAACAAGACGGCTTGTAAAGGTAACAGAAGAGTGCTTCTTTGAAGGGCTTAAGTTCGCAAGGGTCGGATACCGCATATCCGACATATCCGCCGCTATCCAAAAGCATGCCGAGTCAAATGGCTACGGCGTGGTAAGGGATATGATAGGACACGGAATAGGGCGGGAAATGCACGAATCCCCCGATGTACCAAATTACGTCGGCGGCAGATACGGCAGAGGAATACGCCTTATCCCCGGCATGACCATAGCTATCGAACCCATGATAAACATGGGCACGTGGCAGATAAAGCTAATGCCAGACGGCTGGACGGCAGTAACTGCCGACGGCAAACCCAGCGCGCATTATGAGAATACCGTTGCGATAACCGACGGCGATCCCATTATCCTGACCCTCAGCGAGGATAACCATGCATAACGACATAATCGGAAGCATAGTTACCTCTAAGGCGGGCAGAGATAAAGGTCGTACCTTTGTTGTGACAGCTACGGAGGGTGAAGAATTTGTGATGCTGGCTGATGGCGAAACGAGGAGAGTGTCGCGGCCCAAAAAGAAAAAGCTCAAGCATCTGAGCTTTGAGGAGGGCCGGCTGGAGGTTACAAAGCTTCCGGAAGATGCGATGCTTGCGGACGCAGCCATAAGAAAGAGCCTGAGCAGTTTAGGCTATAAGGACAAAACCGTATCCAAGGAGGAATAGCTTGTCTAAGACGGACGTAATCGAAGTTGAAGGCGTCGTTACTGATTCTTTCCCCAACGCCATGTTCGAGGTGGAGTTGGTAAACGGCCATAAAATATTGGCGCACATTTCCGGTAAGCTTAGAATGAACTTCATTCGCATACTGCCGGGAGATAAGGTGACAGTAGAGCTGTCCCCGTACGATTTGACACGCGGCCGCATAACGTGGCGCACCAAGAACTAACAGGAGGAAGATACAATGAAAGTAAGGCCTTCCGTAAAGCCCATTTGTGAAAAGTGCAAGATCATCAAGCGTAAAGGCCGCATCATGGTGATCTGCGAGAACCCCAAGCATAAACAGAAGCAGGGTTAATTGACCCATTCTCACAATTTCCGCCGGGCGCCGTATAAGGCACTATCCTTATGCGGCGGCTTGCGGCGGGGGTAAAAGCCAAACTGACGAAAAAATCGCCAGTTTTTGGTATATTTCGGGCAAAAAAATGCCCGAGTGCTGTTGACAAAACAATATGATAATTGATACAATATTTAAGTTGCCGCAGTAGCGTTGTTCGCTGCTGCAAATGTCGTGTTCTAAGCACGTTAAATCAGATAAGTCCTTGTCTTTCGGGCGGCTGCCGCATTTATGCTGAATGCGGAATTCCGAATCTCAAGTACCTATATATCTCCGACGCGGACCTTTGAGTCTGCCGAGGGGCGGGAATATCCAACCAATATTCCCCTGCGGCGGCGCAAGCCGGCTGCACGCGGCGTCTGACCCGCGCCGTGATAACCCACAAGGCGGGTGCTCATACGGGCGCCCCTGCAAAGGCGAAAGCCTTATGCACACAGCTCGCCATAGCTGTGAAACCAAATTTATTACGGAGGTAAGTAAATCAATGGCACGTATTTCTGGCGTTGACCTGCCAAGAGACAAGCGAATTGAGATCGGCCTGACCTACATTTACGGTATCGGCCGCAAGACCGCTTCGGACATTCTCGCAGCTACCGGCGTTGACCCCGACATTCGCGTACGCGATCTGTCCGAGGATGACGTGAGCAAGCTCAGAGAGTACATCGACCACCACGTAAAGGTAGAGGGCGACCTCAGGCGCGAGACTTCCATGAACATCAAGCGCCTCATCGAGATCGGCTGCTATCGTGGTGTTCGTCATCGTAAGGGCCTGCCCGTTCGCGGTCAGAGCACCAAGCAGAACGCTCGTACCCGCAAGGGTCCCAAGCGCGCTGTAGGCGGAAGAAAGAAGTAAGGAGGGAATTAAGCAATGGCAGCAACTAAAGGCAAAGTCAAGAAGGCCGTAAGCCGCAAGCGCCGTGAGAAAAAGAACATTGAGCGCGGTGCAGCTCACATTCGTTCCTCCTTCAACAACACTATGGTTACTATTACCGATGTGAACGGCAATGCTATATCCTGGGCATCCGCAGGCGGCCTCGGCTTCCGCGGCAGCAGGAAGAGCACTCCCTTCGCAGCGCAGATGGCTTCCGAGACCGCAGCAAAGGCCGCTATGGAGCATGGCCTTCGCACCGTTGAGGTCTTTGTAAAGGGCCCTGGTTCCGGCCGTGAAGCCGCCATCCGTGCACTGCAGAGCGCCGGTTTGGACATTACCCTCATCAAGGACGTGACTCCTATCCCCCATAACGGATGCCGTCCGCCCAAGCGCAGAAGAGTTTAAGGAGGCACTACAATGGCAAGATATACAGAATCTGTTTGCAGGCAGTGCCGCAGGGAAGGCGTTAAGCTGTTCCTTAAGGGCGACCGCTGCTATACCGCTAAGTGCGCGGTAGTAAAGCGTCACACTATCCCCGGCCAGCATGGCCAGTCCCGTCAGCGTAAGATGTCTGAATACGGCATTCAGCTCCGTGAGAAGCAGAAGTGCCGCAGGGCCTATGGTATATCCGAGTCCCAGTTCAGGAAATACTATGACATGGCTACCAACATGCGCGGCGTAACAGGCGACAACATGCTGTTCCTTTTGGAGCGCAGGCTGGATAACGTAGTCTATCGCCTTGGTCTCGCCGACAGCCGTCCTATGGCCCGTCAGATGGTCAACCATGGCCTGATCCTGGTTGACGGCAAGAAAGTAGACATCGCCAGCTACCTGGTAAAGCCCGGTCAGACCGTCTCCGTACGCGACAAGAGCCGCGATATGGAGAACCTGAAAGAGCTCCGTGAGCAGGGCGCTTCTAAGCCCATTCCCAAGTGGCTTGAGCTGGATGCAGATAAGCTCACTGGCAAGGTTGTTGCTATGCCGCAGCGTGACGATATCGACCTCACCGTTGAGGAACACCTCATCGTCGAGTTCTACTCCAGATAATGGAAATCGTAACGCTTACTGCCCTAATCGACTGACCACAAAGCAAGAGAGGGGATATGTAAATGATAGAAATAGAAAGGCCCAAGATCGAGTGCGTAGAGCTTACTGGAAGCTATGGCAAGTTTGTCGTAGAGCCTCTTGAGCGCGGCTTCGGTATAACTCTGGGTAATTCACTCCGCCGCGTGCTGCTTTCTTCGCTGCCCGGCGTAGCGGTATCCTCTGTTAAGATCGACGGTGTGCTCCACGAGTTCTCCACTGTTCCCGGCGTAAGAGAAGACGTAACTGAGATAATCCTCAACCTCAAAGAGCTTTGCATGAAGATGCATTGCGATGGCACAAAGAAGGTCATCATCGATGCTTCCGGCGCCTGCGAAGTAAAGGCAGGGGACATGATAGTCGATTCCGACGTTGAGATCGTAAATCCCGACCTGCACATTGCAACGCTGGACGAGGGCGCTAAGCTCTATATGGAAATAATCGTAGAATCCGGCCGAGGCTATGTTTCCGCTGACAAGAATAAGCGTGACGATATGCCTATAGGCCAGATCGCGGTTGACTCCATATTCACTCCTATCCGCAAAGTCAACTTCACCGTAGAAGACACCCGCGTAGGCCAGATTACTGACTACGATAAGCTCACCCTTGAAGTCTGGACTGATGACACCATTAAGCCAGATGAGGCGGTAAGTCTCGCGGCAAAGATACTCACTGAGCATCTTATGCTGTTTATCAACCTGACCGAGCATGTGCAGGGCGTCGAGATCATGGTGGAGAAGGAAGAGGACAAGAAGGAAAAGATACTCGAGATGACAATCGAGGAGCTTGACCTCTCAGTCCGTTCCTATAATTGCCTCAAGCGCGCAGGCATCAACACGGTTGATGAGCTGGTGCAGCGCAATGAGGAAGAAATGATGAAGGTGCGTAACCTCGGCCGCAAGTCCCTTGAGGAAGTACAGCAGAAGCTGGTCGGCCTTGGTCTCTCCCTCCGTCACAACGAAGACTAAACCCTTAAACGAACATTATCAGGAGGAACTAATATGCCAAACCGTAAACTGGGTAAGGCGAGCGACCAGCGCGACGCGATGCTTCGCAACCTGACCACCGCGCTCCTGTGGAACGGTAAGATCGTCACCACTGAAAAGCGGGCTAAGGAAGTTCGTCCCATCGCCGAGAAGCTCATCACACTCGCTGTAAGCGAATATAAGAACACTACTACCGTTGAGAAAGAAAACCGCAACGATAAGCAGCAGATCGTAAAGGTTGAGAAGACCAACGACCTGCCCAGCAAGCTCCATGCCCGCAGGCAGATCATGTCCTATCTCTATGACATTCCCGCCGCTAAGAACGAGAAGGAGTCTAAGAGCGAGTACAAGGCCCGCACCAAGGGCCACGCTCACCCTGTTGTAGAGAAGCTATTCAACGAAATCGCCCCCAAGTACGAGGGACGCAACGGCGGCTACACCCGTATCCTCAAGATGGGTCCCCGTCGTGGCGATGCTGCTGAGATGGCCGTGATCGAGCTCATCTAAGTGCATAAAAATCAACAGCACTCTGAAGCTCCAGAGTGCTGTTTTTTATTTTCGGTGCAAGAAAGCCTGGCGGCTTAGAAATGCATATAGTCGGAGATACGGCTGAAGATAGCCGTGGTAGTGCCCGCAAGAAGGGCAGCCAGCGCAATGCCGGCCACGGTAAATACTATACCGACAGCCAGCCAGATGAGCTGGGCCCGGGACCAGTTTTTGCGGTTTTCATTGGTGTCAGCAGAGAACCCCCACACACAGTACATAACTATGCGCAGTATGGGTACCTTTGTTACCAGCTCCATGAGGAAATAATCCCACATGCTCAGAACCCTTCCGTCAGAGGGTGCGCCGGGGACAGAGGGAGCGCTGTTGTGGTATGCCTCGCCGGTAGGGGCGGTGTAGGTGTGCTGATCCGAGTCAGCACCGGCATTGGTGTTGGGGGCAGTATACTGCTCGTGCAGCCTTATGCCGCAGTCAGTGCAGAAAACAGCGTCATCGCGATATTCCTTGCCGCATTTAGGACACTTTATCATTATAAATACCTCCGTATATCTTATTCGTTAAGATTATACCACAGCGTGGGGCTGAAAAATAAGGTATTTTGGTGTGAACAAAGAAAGTATTAAGAAACATCTTGAGAATTGCCTGCCTTTTGCCGAACTTTATAATCAAAACGTGAACCTGTGGAATAGTGACGTTAGGTATGATATAATCAATTACTAAAGTGTATGACCAAGGAAGACGGCGGCAGACATGATAAAAATCGACCATGTAACTTACAGATATGATGAGGAGCATACCGCCCTCAAAGATATCTCACTCGAAATAAATAAGGGCGAAATGCTGGCCATAGTCGGCCATAACGGAAGCGGCAAGAGCACCCTCGCAAAGCATCTCAATGCGCTGCTGCTGCCCACGGAGGGGCGCGTCGAGGTAGACGGAATGGATACCGCCGTAGAGGGCAACACCCTGAATATACGCAAAAAGGTAGGAATGGTGTTCCAGAACCCGGATAACCAGCTAGTCACTACCATAGTGGAGGAGGATGTTGCCTTCGGGCCGGAAAACCTGGGGGTGCATCCGGAGGAGATACGCCGGCGCGTGAATGAATCGTTAAAGGCTGTTGGAATGGAAAAATACGCAAGGAGCGCGCCGCATATGCTTTCCGGAGGCCAGAAGCAGCGCATAGCCATAGCCGGCATGCTGGCTATGGAGCCCGAGGTTCTGGTGCTGGACGAGGCTACGGCCATGCTGGATCCACAGGGACGGCGGGAGGTGCTGGATATAGTAGGCCGCCTGAACAGGGAGCGCGGCATGACGGTAGTAATGATAACGCAATATATGGAAGAGGCGCTGGCGGCCGACCGGGTGATAGTTATGGCCGATGGAAGGCTTATAACCCAGGGTACGCCGAGAGAGGTATTCAGCAGGGGGAGGGAACTCCGGGCCAACGGCCTTGACCTGCCGCCCATAGCTATGCTTCGCGATAAGCTTATAGACGGAGGGATGAATATACCGGCGGATGTCATAACAGCTGAGGAGCTTGCAGAAGCAATATGCCCATTGAAGTAAATAGGCTTTGCCATACATACCTTGCAGGAACGGCAGGCGAAAAGGCCGCCCTGAAGGATATAGAATTAAATATAGAAAAAGGTGAGTTTTTCGGAATAATCGGCCATACCGGCAGCGGCAAGTCAACGCTTCTGCAGCACATGGGCGGCATAATGCCCCCGGAAGCGGGTACCGTTATAGTGGATGGCTACGACTTTGCCGACAAAAAACAGCGCATAGAGGGCCGCAAAAAAGTCGGTCTCGTGTTCCAGTACCCGGAATATCAGCTCTTTGAAGAAACTGTGGCCAAGGATATAGCCTTTGGCCCGAAGAACATGAAGCTGGAGCAGGAAGAGATAGACCGCAGGGTAAGGCGCGCCATGGAGCTGGTGGGGCTGGACTGGGAAAGGTTTGCGGAGAAGTCCCCCTTCGAGCTTTCAGGCGGCGAAAAGCGCAGGGCCGCCCTTGCAGGAATAATCGCCATGGAGCCCGGCTATCTCATACTGGACGAGCCTATGGCGGGGCTGGATCCCGCAGGCAGAAGGGCCATACTGGATATGCTTAGCGGCATACGCCGCGAAACGGGCTGCGCCGTAATAATGGTGTCCCACTCTATGGACGACATAGCCGCCTACAGCGACAGGGTAGCCGTAATGCAGAATGGCAGCATAATTAGGACCGGGACTCCCGCGGAGATATTCGGCGGAGAGCTGGATCTTGAAGCTATGGGCCTTGATCTGCCCGCGGCATCCTATCTGGGCAATCTCCTCAGAAGCAGAGGCATGGACGTGCCGGAAATATATACGATAGACGGCATGGCGGAGTACCTGCTGGGAAGGAGGCAAGGTGCTTAAAGATATAACCCTTGGCCAGTATTTCCCGGGGAATTCGTTCGTACACAGGCTGGACCCGCGCACAAAGCTGCTGCTGATGTCAGCCTATATCGTGGCAGTATTCATAGTCGGGAATATGTGGCTTTTTGCCCTCGTAGCGGCATATGTCATAGGGGTAACGGCCATAGCCGGGGTTCCTGTGAGCTATCTGTGGCGCTCCCTAAAGCCGCTGAGGTTTATCCTGATTTTCATGTTCGCGATAAACCTGCTGGTGACTGCAACGGGAGATACGCTTTTTGAGTGGTGGATAATAAGGATAACCACTGGCGGTCTCCGTCAGGCGGTATATATATCGCTGAGGCTTATACTGCTGGTGTCAGGTACGTCGCTCATGACGCTGACCACCACGCCTATAGCCTTGACAGACGGCCTTGAGCGGCTGCTTTCCCCCTTCGCAAAGATCGGCTTCCCTGCCCATGAGCTTGCTATGATGATGACCATAGCGCTGCGGTTCATACCTACCCTCATAGAGGAGGCGGACAAGATAACCAAGGCGCAGACCGCCCGCGGAGCGGACTTTGAAGCGGGGAGCCTTATTGACCGTGCCAAGGCAATGGTGACGATACTCGTGCCGCTGTTCGTATCCGCCTTCAGGAGGGCGGACGAGCTGGCAATGGCTATGGAGAGCCGCTGCTACCACGGAGGGGAGGGACGCACCCGCATGACGGTGCTGAAATATACTAAGAACGACCTTAAGGCGGCCCTTTCCATGGCGCTGCTGATAGGTATGATAATAGCCGTGCAGGCGGTAACATAAGCTTATGAACATGACCAAGGGCACAAGGATAATACTTCTTTCCATAGCGGCGCTGCTGATAGCGGGCGCGCTGCTGCTCAATGCCTCCATTACCGAAAATCACCCTTATTCGGGCGCTGCAAAAACCCTTCGGGAGTACGGCTACACCCTCGATGACGACGACTTCTACAACGCCGGCAGCTTTCCTGATTCCACCATACAGGATATACTGGCGGGGCAGGATCTGAGCGAAGCAGTGGCCGCAAGCACTGATGGCGGCTTCCCGTCGGATATAAACGCCAGGGGGGATATAATGCTGCTGCTGCTCACTCTTGAAAATAAGGATGTGGTGACTGTGTTCACCCGGGACGGCAAGGCCGAGCTGTGCTTCATACAGCGCATAAGCAGCGGCGAGATAATGCCCCTTACAAAGGAATGAGGACATGCCAAGGATACGCCTGATAATTCAATACGACGGCACGGGCTATGTGGGCTGGCAGACGCAGCCCAACGGCTTGGCTGTGCAAGAAGTAATTGAGAGGGAGCTTCGGAAGCTCACGGGGGAGAAGACAGACCTTCACGCCTCCGGCAGAACTGACAGCGGCGTACACGCCATGGCACAGGTGGCCCACTTCGATACCGAAAGCCGCATACCCCCCGATAAATTCGCCTATGCGCTGAACGTAGGCCTTCCCAGAGACATACGAGTGATATACAGCGACATGGCGGAGGGCTTCCACGCCCGGTTTGACGTGATAAGAAAGCATTACAGGTATACCGTCAACAACGCCCCCCATGCGGGAGTATTCAACAGGAATACGGCGCTGCATTACCATTACGCGCTGGATATGGACAAGATGAAAAGGGCGGCTGGCGACCTGTTGGGTGAGCATGACTTTTTAGCCTTCAAGTCGGCGGGCACTGAGCTCGAAAACACAGTACGCACCATATACAGGGCGGAGTGGAGCAGGCAGGGCAATATACTTACCTTCGATATAGCGGGCAGCGGCTTTATGTACAATATGGTGCGAATAATCGTCGGGACTCTGCTGGAGATAGGCTCCGGCAAGCGGAATGCGGATTCCATAAAGAAGGCTTTGCGGAGCCTGGACAGGCGGGACGCGGGGGCTACGGCGCCGGCCCACGGCCTTATGCTGTACAGGGTGGAATACCCCGGCTTTGATACGGCGAAAATCTTATAGTTTTATATAAGGAGAATCAAAATGAAACAGGACAAGATCAAAACACTTACTTGGGCGGGTCTGATGTGCGCGATAGTGGTAGTTACCACAATGTTTGCCGCTATACCCATACCCGGCGTGCAGGGCGCATATGCCAACGCGGGCGATGCCGCCGTATACGCCTCCGCGCATCTGCTGGGCTGGCCCTGGGGCGTGGCTGCCGCGGCAATAGGCAGCATGCTTGCAGATCTTCTTCTGGGCAGCGCCCTTTACGCTCCTGCGACTTTTGTAATAAAGGGCGTCATGGCGCTGCTGGCGGTAAAGCTTGCAGGCAAGGTGAAGGCGATGATACCCCGCTTCCTCATCTGCGGTGGAGCGATGGTGCTGGGCTACTTCCTCTATGAATGCTTAATATACGGCGCATCTACAGCCGTGATATCCATACCCGCAAATCTCATGCAGGCCGTTGCCGGCGCGCTGCTCGGCGCCATAATAACCAAGGGCATAGATACTGTACGCAAATAAAGGAAGGGAGCACTGATGGAAATACTGCTGTATATCCTGCTGACGCTCATGCTGGCCGCGGTGGCGATGCTTACAGTGATGCTGGTACGCCAAAGCAAGGCCGAGGAACGAATAGTGGACAGGCTGATGGAGGAGCTGGAGGACGACCAGCGGGAGCTTCGCATGGAGCTTACGGACTCCGTGCATAAGAACGTCCGCAACCTGGGCTCGCTCATAGCGGAAAGTCAGCAGTCAGCCTATCGTGCTCAGAGCGAGAGCCTGTCTCAGCTCAGGCGGGTGATGGCGGATATGGGTACGAGGATAGAACAGCGGCTCGGCACCTCCTCTATGGAAAATGAACAGAAGCTTGAGAATATCCGCGGTACCGTGGAAAAGCGGCTTACTACCATACAGGAGGACAACAATAAGCGGCTGGACGAGATGCGCCAGATAGTCGATGAGAAGCTTCAGCGCACTATCAACGAGCGCATGACCCAGTCCTTCCAGATGGTAAACGATCGCCTGGAGCAGGTCTATAAGGGATTGGGCGAGATGCAGAGCTTAGCCGTGGGCGTCGGCGACCTGAAACGGGTGCTGTCCAATGTAAAGACCCGGGGCATACTGGGCGAGATACAGCTTGGCGCAATACTCGAAGAAATGCTCGCTCCGGAGCAGTATGTGGAAAACGTAGTGACCTCCCCACGGGGCAAGGAGCGGGTGGAATTCGCAATAAAGATACCCGGGGATGACGACGGCTTTGCCCTGCTGCCCATAGACTCAAAATTTCCCGTTGACGCGTACAACGACCTTATGGACGCTTACGACAGCGCGGATCCGGCAAGGGTAGCTGCCGCCGGCGAGACGCTTAAGGCGAGGATACGCGGATTTGCCAAGGATATACGGGATAAATACATCGACCCGCCCTACACTACGGACTTCGGCATAATGTTCCTGCCAACAGAGGGGCTCTACGCAGAAGCGGTTAAGCTGGGTTTGGTTGAAAAGCTGCAAAGGGATTACCGCATAAGCATAGCTGGGCCCAGCATAATGGCGGCGCTGCTCAACAGCCTGCAAATGGGCTTCCGCAGCGTGGCCATACAGAAGCGCAGCAGCGAGGTTTGGAAGGTGCTTTCTGCTGTCAAGACCGAGTTCAACCGCTTTGAGGAGGTGCTGACGCACACCCAGAAGCAGCTCATAAAGGCCAACGACGACCTGGATAAGCTCATAGGAGTCAGAACGCGCCAGATAAAGTCCAGCCTCAGGAAGGTCACGGAGATGCCGGAGTCCGAGGTGCGGCTGTATATACCGATGAACGAGGACGACGTATACGCAGACACGTCCGCTTACGATGACGACAAGGGCGGCAGCCCAAATGATAATGATAATTAGGAGGAATAACGATGAGCACACCACACATCAACGCAAAGCCTGAAGATTTCGCAAAGACGGTACTTATGCCCGGCGATCCGCTGCGCTCGAAGTTTATCGCCGAGACCTTCCTTGAAAACCCGGTTCTCGTGAATAACGTCCGCGGGGTGCAGGGCTATACCGGCACCTATAAGGGGAAAAAGGTCAGCGTGATGGCCAGCGGCATGGGCATGCCTTCCATGGGCATCTACTCATACGAGCTGTTCAATTTCTTCGGCGTGGAAAACATAATACGCATAGGCTCCGCCGGCGCCATACACAAGGATATTCCCCTCCGCAGCATAGTAATAGGCATGGGCGCCTGCTACAATACCGTCTTTGCCGATCAGTTCCGGCTTCCCGGCCACTTCACCCCCATAGCGAGCTTCGACCTGCTCCGCAAGGCCGTGGATACCGCCGAGGCAATGAACGTCAACTACCGCGTAGGCAACCTGCTCTCCAACGACCTGTTCTATGACGACAGCGGCAGCACTCTGGATTGGCAGAAGCTGGGCGTGCTGGCGGTGGAAATGGAGGCTGCGGCGCTGTATATGAACGCCGCCCGCGCAGGCAAAAACGCGCTTGCCATCTGCACCATATCAGATAATATTGTCACCGGCGAGGAATGCACGGCGGAGGAACGCCAGAATACCTTCACAAAGATGATGGAGCTGGCGCTCACCATAGCATAGCGGCAAAAAATTTTTTGGTTTACAATAAAAAAATTGTGGAACCTACTTTACTTATGTTAAAAAAAACGCTAAACTATAAGCGAATAGACAAGCTGCCCATCGGCAGGCGGCGCATGATGAACACTTGACCACTGACTGCTTCACGGCAGGACAATATCAATCCAATGAGGTGTAAAATGATCAATCTCGAAAAAAACAACGAAAAGCTCCAGCACAACATTAAAGTCGCACGCGAGCACAAGATCGTACTCCCCACCTTCGCCCAGATGAAGAATCCTGATCTGGTTCCCGAGAAGATAAAGGAAGGCCTCAAAAAGGTCGGCCTGTGGGACGTAGATCCTCTGAACCTGTTCCGCATCACCTGGCATAACGAGCCCACTATGCAGGGCGGCACCTATGGCGGCGTAAACTTCATCGAGATCCCCTCCAGCCTGTCCGGCGTAAAGGCCAGGATCATCATCATGATCGGCAAGTGGTTCCCCACCGGCTGTCATAAGGTCGGCGCTTCATACGGCTGCCTGGTACCCCGCCTCGTGACCGGACAGTTCGACGCTACCTACAATAAGGCCGTTTGGCCCTCCACCGGCAACTACTGCCGCGGCGGCGCCTTCAACTCCAAGCTCCTTTCCTGCGACAGCATAGCCATACTGCCCGCCGAAATGAGCAAGGAACGCTTTGACTGGCTCTCCAAGATAGCTGGCGAGGTCATCGCTACCCCCGGCTGTGAGTCCAACGTAAAAGAGATATTCGATAAGACCTGGGAACTCCGCAACACCCGTGACGACGTGGTCATATTCAACCAGTTCGAAGAGATGGGCAACTGCGTATGGCACTATCAGGTGACCGGCAACGCCATTGCCGAGGCCTATGAGTCCATAAAGACCTCCACCAGCCGCTTTGCGGGCGCCTGCTTCACCTCAGGTTCAGCCGGTACCATGAGCGCGGGCGATCTGCTTAAGGAGAAGTATCCCTACTCCAAGCTGGCAGTAGGCGAGGCTCTCCAGTGCCCCACTCTGCTTGAGAACGGCTTCGGAGGCCACCGCATAGAGGGCATAGGCGACAAGCATGTGCCATGGATCCACAATGTACGCAACACCGACATGGTCATCGACATAGACGATGAGGACTCCCAGAACCTGCTCCGCCTCTTCAACTGCGAGGAGGGCAAGAAGTACCTGAAGGAAGTAGTGGGCGTACCTGCCGAGACCATAGAAAAGCTGAGCTTCCTCGGTATTTCCGGCATCGCCAACATGCTGTGCTGCATCAAGTTCGCCAAGTACTATGAGCTGACCGAGGACGATGTTGTCGCTACCGTAGCTACCGACTCCGCCATCATGTACACCAGCCGTATCGACGAGCTCAACGAGCAGCAGGGCGCATACGATATGCTCACCGCTGCACGCGACTACAGCGAGCATCTCCACGGCGTGCGTACCGACAGCATGCTGGAGCTGTCCTATCAGGACCGCAAGCGCATACACAACCTCAAGTACTACACCTGGGTTGAGCAGCAGGGTAAGACCTACGAGGAGATCAACCAGCAGTGGTATGACACTCATTACTGGACCGACATGCATGCTCAGGCCGACGAGCTGGATAAGCTCATCAACGAGTTCAACGATGCTACCGGCGTATTGGCTAATATGTAATAAAGTAATTCCACCGAATAGCAAAATATCCGGCGGGCTCCCGCCCGCCGGATATACTCTTTAAGATTTAATCCAAGCCGGATTTACTTTTTGATTTTGAGTTTTCTTGCGGGTACGCCGTCATCGATGGGTATTTCCGCAGGCGGAGTCATGAGCAGCTCGGGGTTGTTCAGCAGCCGCCTGAGCACCTTCATGGAATCCGCATAGTACTTTCCGTCGCAGATCCTTTCATCGGTTACGAACTTTAGCCCTACGAAGCGCTTTTCCACCCGCGCCCCCTCCCTTGATATGGCGCCGTATTTGTACTTGTTTCCCATGGCGACGAATATGGAGCAGGTGCCGAATTCGTAAAGGTGATGGTAGATGGGTCCTATGCCAACGGAGCCTACGTTGGTCAAGAACGCGCTGCAATGGAAGGGGCTGGCGTCTGCGACGCCCTTGGGCATGAGTCCTATGTTGTCGAGCCACCTGAGGCCGCCTATGACTAACCGCAGGATAAACGCGGGGATATAGCCCAAGATGCCTGCGAGCTTGTCCATACTGTTGTTGGCGTCGTCGTCGATGTTTTCGTTGACTATGGCGTTCATGATGTTCATGACGTCTGTCAGGGTGGCGGAAGGCTCAAATTCGGGCTTTACGTTGGTTTCAACGTTGCTTTGCTTGCGCTTTATCATCAGGGCGATGTCGATGTGGTTGCGTGCGTATATCTTGTTCCACATGACGAAGCGGTTGAGATAAGGCCGGGTGGCTATCATTCGTACCATAGCCGCGATTATGACGTGCATGAAGGCGAGGTCCGGCATATCCTCCCGGTGTTCGCGGATGAAGTGCTCGATGTTCTCTATGGGGATATTCTCCTCAAAGAAGTTCTGAGCATCGAGACGGGAGCGCATTACGAAGGGAATAACGTTGTAAACGGCGTCGACGTGCCTTACACGCCAGCCGTCATAGCGGTCGCCGAAGCCTCTTTTGAAAGTATCCTGCATTTAGTGCCTCCTGTGTAAGTCCGGTATATTAAAGCGAAGCAGTAAGCTCAAGGGCTTAAAATATTGTAACACATCTGCTCCGCCGCAAACAACAAGCTTTGAAAATTTGAAAGATTTTATATAGAATAAACAACGAAACAGCGTCATACCCAATATCTCAAAAAGGAGAAAAACCAGAATGAAGCACATTTTAGGCTATCGCTGCACGATCTGTGGCAAGGAGTTCCCTTATACAGAACTTATGACCTGCCCGGACTGCGGCGAAAAGGGCATACTTGATATAGTTTTTGATTATGACTACATCAAAAAGAACACTCTCTCCCGCGAAAAGCTGGCAAACTGCCGGGACAACAGCATGTGGCGCTACAAGGCGCTGATGCCGCTCAAGGACAGGGACTTCACCCCCTTCCTGAGGGTGGGCTGGACCCCCCTGTACAAGTCCAACAGGCTGGGCGATGAGCTGGGCCTCAAGACACTCTACATAAAGGACGACGGCCTTAATCCTACTGCCTCCCTCAAGGACAGGGCGAGCGGCGTCGCCGTCGCAAAGGCGGTAGAGCTGGGATATGATACCATCGCCTGCTCCTCAACCGGCAATGCGGCTTCCTCCTGTGCGGGCAACGCGGCGCGCATGGGTCTCAAGACCGTGATATTTGTACCCAGCCGCGCCCCCGAAGGCAAGCTTGCACAGCTTCTCATATTCGGCGCAAAGGTAGTCTCTGTGCTGGGCGACTATAAGGATACCTTCGATCTTTCCAAGGCCGCAATAGAAAAATACGGCTGGTACAACCGCAACGCCGGCATCAACCCCATACTTACCGAGGGCAAAAAGACCGTAGCTCTTGAGATAGCCGAGCAGCTCAACTGGCAGCCTACCGACTGGGTTGCCTGCTCCGTAGGCGACGGCTGCACCATCGGCGGCGTGTACAACGGCTTCCATGACCTGTACGAGCTGGGCTTTATAGACCGCATCCCCAAAATACTCGGCGTACAGTCTACCGGCTGCTGCCCCTTTGTAGACGCAGCACGCGAGGGCAGAGACCTTATCCCCGCCGAAGAGAATACAATCGCAGACTCCATTGCAGTTGGAGTGCCCCGCAACCCGAAAAAGGCGCTCCGCGCGGTATCTGCTTCTAACGGCACATGGATAGCGGTGACCGACGAGCAGATACTGGACGCCATGCGGGTGCTGGGACGCACCGAGGGCGTGTTCGGCGAGCCTGCGGGCGTCACCGCGACGGCAGGCGTAAGGCAGGCCGTGGCCGACGGCGTGATAAAGTCTAACGAAACAGTCACCGTCATAAGCACCGGAAGCGGCCTCAAGGACGTCAAAAACGCCCTCAGAGCGGCGGGAAAGCCCACGATGTGCGAGCCATCGCTTGAAGCGCTGGAGAAGAGCGGCATACTGTAAACCTTAAATAATACACGGATATGTTATAAAATAGTATTAAGGCTACAACAATATTCAGGTTATTGACAATGGGGCAATATTGTTAGACAATATATCTGTGATAAGTTTTGCGTTACGGTTGCAGGCCTGTCATAAGGCGGGCTTAAACATAAAGCAACAAATAATAAGGAGGATCAACCTAAATGAAGAAACTCGTAGCTGTCATTTTGACTCTCGTGTTGGCTCTGAGCGTAGCAGCCTGCGCTGCCCCCGCTACTGAAGAGCCCGCTACCACCGAGGGCACCGAGGCTCCCGCTACCACCGAAGGTACCGAGGCTACCACTGAGGGCACCGAGGCCCCCGCTATCAAGGTCGGTTTCATCATGCTTCACGATGAAAACTCCACCTATGACCTCAACTTCATCAATGCCGCTAAGGAAGCCTGCGCTACCCTGGGCATTCCCGAAGAAAACTATGTTATCAAGACCAACGTTCCCGAGGGTCAGGAGTGCTACAACACCGCTGCTGAGCTCGCCGACGCCGGCTGCAACATCATCTTCGCCGACAGCTTCGGTCATGAGGATTACATGATCCAGGCCGCCAAGGAGTTCCCCGAGGTACAGTTCTGCCACTCCACCGGCACCAAGGCTCACACCGAGGGTCTTGCCAACTATCACAACGCTTTCGCCGCCATCTATGAGGGCCGTTTCCTCGCCGGTATCGCTGCCGGTATGAAGCTGAACGCCATGATCGAGGCCGGTGAGTTCAAGCCCGAAGAAGCCAAGATCGGCTATGTAGGCGCTTTCACCTATGCTGAAGTTATCTCCGGCTACACCTCCTTCTTCCTCGGCGCACGCTCCGTATGCCCCACCGCTACCATGGAAGTAACCTTCACCGGTTCCTGGTACGATGAGACCGCCGAAAAGGAAGGCGCTCAGAAGCTGATACAGAACGGCTGCAAGCTGATCAGCCAGCATGCTGACTCCATGGGTGCTCCTACCGCCTGTGAGACCGCCGGCGTTCCCGACGTTTCCTACAACGGTTCCACTCAGGATGCTTGCCCCAACACCTATATCATCTCTTCCCGCATCGACTGGGCTCCCTACTATGAGTATGCCATCACTGCCTGCATGAACGGCGAGGCTATCGACGCTGACTGGACCGGCACTCTTGCTACCGGCTCCGTAAAGCTGACCGACCTCAACACCAACGTTGCCGCTGAGGGCACCCAGGAAGCCCTCGACGCCGCCATCGCCAAGCTGGAGAGCGGCGAGCTGAAGGTATTCGATTGCGCTACCTTCACCGTAGAGGGCAAGACTCTTGATTCCTGCATGGCTGACGTGGACACTGACGCTGATTACACTCCCGATACCGAAGTTATCGAGAACGGCGCCTTCATGGAGTCCAAGTTCCGCTCTGCTCCTTACTTCCAGCTCAACATCGACGGCATCACTCTGCTGGATCAGAAGTTCTAAAGACTGCTATAAAAACGTGCTGCCTTCGGGCAGCCCGTTTTTTTATTAAAAGTGAACTGTATACGGCGCCGGCTGCAATTAATTATGCCGGCCGGCGCTGTTGCCTAAATTACCTAAATCATTTTGGTTTACAAACAAAATTTGTTATGATAATATAAAATCAAACAAATCAAAATTCGGGAAGAATTTCTGAGATTCCTTCCATAAAGAAAGGGTGACCGCCTTGGGAACTGCATGTGCAGTTAAGATGGAGAACATTACTAAAAAATTTGGTTCGATAGTTGCTAACCACAATATCAATCTCGAACTGCATGAGGGTGAAATACTTTCTCTTTTGGGCGAGAATGGCAGCGGAAAAACCACCCTTATGAATATGCTCTCCGGTATCTACTACCCCGATGAGGGGCAGATTTACATTCACGGCAAGCCCGTGACGATCGCTTCGCCCAAAGATGCCTTCGACAACGGCATAGGCATGATACATCAGCACTTCAAGCTGGTGGACGTGTTTACCGCAACGGAAAACATCGTATTGGGTCTTGAGGGCAAGCTGAACCTGGCCGACGCCAGCAAAAAGGTACGAGAAATCTGCGAAAAATACGGCTTCGATATAGATCCCAATCAGAAGATTTACGATATGTCGGTTTCTCAGAAGCAGACCGTGGAGATCGTAAAGGTCCTTTATCGCGGCGCTGACATTCTGATACTTGACGAGCCTACCGCCGTTTTGACTCCTCAGGAAACCGACAAGCTTTTCCAGATAATGCGCAACATGAAGGCGGACGGAAAGTCCCTCATCATCATCACCCATAAGCTGCATGAGGTGCTGGAGGTATCCGACCGCGTTGCCGTTCTTCGGAAGGGTGAATACATTGGCGACGTTATGACCAAAGATGCCGATCAGCAGTCTTTGACTGACATGATGGTAGGCCGCAGCGTTACCCTCAACATCGACCGTCCCGATCCTATCAATGTGACCCCACGCGTTGTGGTGGACGGCTTGACCGTTTACGACGAGCTGGGCGTAAAGCGCCTGAGCGACGTCAGCTTTACCATCAATGCGGGCGAGGTGCTGGGCATTGCGGGCATAGCCGGCAGCGGCCAGCGCGAGCTGCTTGAATCCATAGCGGGCCTTTACCCCATATCCTCAGGAACCGTTACCTATTACGGCCCGGATGAAGAGAAAGGCCGCAATCTGGTCGGCTTGGATCCTATGGATATACGCAAGAAGGGAATAGCGATGTCCTTCGTGCCGGAGGACAGGCTCGGCATGGGCCTGGTGGGCTCGATGGGCATGACCGGCAACATGATGCTGCGCTCTTGGCGCAAGGGCAAAAGCCCCTTTGTTAACCGCAGGGATCCCGAGGCGCTGGCAAAGCGCATCTGGGACGAGCTTGAGGTAGTTACTCCTAGCACTTCCTTCCCGGTGCGCCGTATGTCCGGCGGCAACGTGCAGAAGGTGCTTGTAGGCCGCGAGATAGCCCAGTCGCCTTCAGTGCTGATGACGGCATACGCAGTCCGCGGACTCGATATTAATACTTCCTACACTATTTACAACCTGCTCACAGAGCAGAAGATGAAGGGCGTAGCCGTAGTATATGTGGGCGAGGACCTGGATGTGCTGCTCGAGCTGTGCGACAGAATAGTAGTCCTCTGCGGCGGTCAGGTATCCGGCGTCGTAGATGCCCGCAAGACTGACAAGCGCCAGGTAGGCGTGCTTATGACTCGAGTGGAAGGAGAAAAGGCAGAGAATGAATAAGCAATCTCTATTTCATATCGCAAAGCGCGGCACGCTTCCATGGTACATCTCGGCGGCTATACGCGGCTGTGCAATACTGTTTGCGCTGATAGTCTGCGCGCTGGTTACAATGTTCATGACGGGCGAGAACCCGATAAGCATTTACGGCACCATATTCCACGGTGCATTCGGCACGGTGCGTAAGACTTGGGTTACCTTCCAGAATCTCGCGGTGTTGCTCGGCATATCCCTTGCTGTCACCCCCGCATTCAAGATGCGCTTCTGGAACATAGGCGCGGAGGGTCAGGTGCTCATAGGCTGCCTTGCCACCGCCGCCTGCATGATCTGCCTCGGCGATAAGCTGCCCAACGGCCTTCTCATCCTCATAATGATAATTGCGGCTATTGCCGCCGGCGCGTTGTGGGGCTTCCTGCCCGCCTTCTTCAAGGCGCGCTGGAATACCAACGAAACGCTGTTCACGCTGATGATGAACTACATAGCAACACAGCTTGCGGCGTATTACATCATCGTCTGGGAAGTGCCCAAGGGAGCAGGTAAGATAGGCATAATCAACCAGAATACCAATGCTGGCTGGCTGCCTCAGATAGCGGGTAAGCAGTACCTGCTCACAATTCTTGTTGTGGCAGTGATGACTGTGCTTACATATGTATACCTTAAGTACAGCAAACACGGCTATGAAATCGCCGTAGTGGGCGAGAGCCAGCGCACCGCAAGCTATGCGGGCATAAAGGTAGAGCGAGTGATCATTCGCACCATGGTGCTTTCCGGCGCTATGTGCGGCCTTATGGGTCTGCTGCTCACGGCAGGTACTGACCACACCCTGACTACTACCATAGTAGGCGGGCGCGGATTTACCGCGGTCATGGTATCCTGGATGGCAAAGTTCAACCCAATCATGATGATATTCACCAGTCTCCTGCTGGTAGTTCTGAGCCGCGGCGCAAGCGAAATCTCCAGCGTATTTGGCCTGAACCACTCCTTTGCCGATATACTGACGGGCATCATACTGTTCTTCATCATCGGCAGCGAGTTCTTCATCAACTATAAAGTAAGCCTGCGTAAGGCCGGAAAGAAGGAGGCATAAGCAATGTTCGATTTTGCATCTTTCCTCCCACGTGCAGTCATGCAGGGCATCCCCCTGCTGTACGGCAGCACCGGCGAGATATTGACTGAAAAATCCGGCAACCTGAATCTGGGTATCCCTGGCGTCATGTACGTTGGCGGCATATGCGGTGTTATAGGAGCATTCTTCTATGAGCAGTCGGTAGCGAGTGCCGCGGAGATGAGCGCGGTGCTGGCAATAGGTATACCCATGCTTGCTTCACTGCTGGGTTCACTGATAATGGGCCTCATCTACTGCCTGCTTACTGTCACATTGCGGGCTAACCAGAATGTGACCGGTCTTGCGCTGACCACCTTCGGCGTAGGAATAGGCAACTTCTTCGGCGGCTCACTTATAAAGCTGACCGGCAGCGAGGTGCCCTCCATAGCTCTTTCCGCTACCAGCGCCTACTTCAGCAAGTCTCTGCCAATAGCTGAGACTACGGGCTGGTTCGGTCAGGTATTCCTGTCCTACGGCTTCCTTGCGTATCTGGCGATAATCATTGCGTTGCTGAGCTCTTACTTCCTCAAGCATACCCGCACGGGCCTGCACCTGAGGGCAGTGGGCGAGAGCGCAGCCACCGCCGATGCGGCCGGCATAAACGTAACCAAGTACAAGTACATGGCTACCTGTATAGGCAGCATGATAGCGGGCCTCGGCGGGCTGTACTATGTAATGGACTATGCCTGCGGCGTATGGTCAAACAATGCCTTCGGCGACCGCGGATGGCTCGCCATAGCGCTGGTTATATTCACCATATGGCGTCCTAATGTAAGCGTGCTGGCTTCCATACTCTTCGGCGGATTCTACATACTGTACCTCTACATTCCAACCGGTACAGAGCTCTCCATAAAGGAGCTGTATAAGATGCTGCCTTACGTAGTAACTCTGGTAGTGCTGATAGTTGTTTCCCTGCGCAAGAAGCGCGAGGATCAGCCCCCCGCAAGCCTTGGCCTTGCATACTTCCGAGAAGAAAGATAAACAAAAAGCAGAAGCTTTCGGGCTTCTGCTTTTTTAGTTAAAAGTAACTTATTACACCTTCCGAGCCGGTCTGCAATATGATATAGTTAGTTCATAACAACAGGGAGAATCAGGGACATGAACGCATTTACAATAGTCATAGTATTGATGGCGGCGTTGGCACTGCTGGCGCTGATATTCAGCTTTATAGCGGTGCGCGGCAAAAACGGGCCATGGGGTCTTTTCTCGGCATTGTTTTCGCTGGGGGCGGGAGTGCTGTTCGCCATATGGCTTGGTAAGACCAACTCCAGCCTTCTTGGCAATTTCACTCAGGAGGAAGGAATACTGGGCACAGTGGCTGATTTTGCCTTCACAGCCGTGATGACAGGTCTTGCGCATTTTGCGCTTTGCAGCGTTATAGGCGGCTTTATAAGGCCGTTGATGAAGAACGGCAAGCCGAATAATCCGGTGTGGCGCTTGCTGCTGTACGTGCTGTGTATGGTGCTGGGCATAACACTGGTAGGGTATTTCCTGTACATAAGTGCAACTCACCTGGTGCGAGGCGGCGGCTCCGCAGGAGATGTGGTAATGATAGCCACAGGTATCGCATATCTTCTTAGCGGAATCATAGGTATTGGCCAGTGGAAGGGCAGGAATAGACGCATTGCCAGGGCAAAAGAAAGGGAAGCGGGGAAGCCAGCGGCATAACGAAAGCTATTGTTCATAATTAGTCCATTTACTTTTTACTGGAATATGATATAATAAGCGCCGTTCGCCTGAGAAAGGACAAAACATACAGAAAGGGAGGATACATATGCAGGCATTTTTCACATGGTTTGACGCGTTCCTGAGCAGCGGCAGCTTCTGGGTATATATTGTAATTTTCTTTGGTAAGGTGCTGGAGGTGTCGCTGTGCACCCTCCGGATAGTGCTCATAAACCGCGGCGAAAGGGTAAAGGGAAGCCTGATCGCCATAATCGAGATAACACTCTGGCTTATAATTGCCAGCAGCGTGTTGGACGGATGGAAGAATGACATAGGCAAGGCCATCTCATATGCTCTCGCGTATGCCGGCGGCAACTACATAGGATCATGGCTGGATGAGCTGCTGGCCTTTGGCCTTTCGTCGCTGCAAATAGTCGTACCTACACTTGAGGAAACAAAGAAGCTGGCCAACTATCTGCAAAGTCAGGGCTACGGCATCACCTCCATAGATGTAAAGGGTAAGGATGCCAACAGCCACTATATGCTGATCATGATGATAAAGCGCAAGCTGCTCAAGTCCGTGATGGAGGAGATACAGCAGACTTGCCCCGCCGCCATGATAACTGTAAGCGATGTAAAAACCGTTCGCGGCGGCTATATGCGTAACGCAAAGCAGAGAAATTCGGCGAGAAAATAAAGCAACAGAGCGGCTTAGTCCGTTTTATTGATGCTGTGGAAAGAGCTCCCGGGCCCCGGGGGCTTTATTGTATGCGGAGCATGGAACCCGCCCTGTTGTCATATCGAAAAATCGCGTTATATGCAATTCATATCGGAATTTTGAATTTTACTGCAATGGCTTTTGTTGATAGAATGAAATTTGGCAATTATGCAGTAATCAGGAGAAAAATTATGCGTTATATAGGATTCGATGTGGGTTCTACCTGCACTAAGGCAGTGGTTCTGGATGAACAGGGCAGCCTGGTCTTCAGTAAAGTCGTTCCTACGGGTTGGAACTGCATTGAAACGGCCGAGGGCCTGCTCAGTGAGATGGAGACGCAGAATATCCATAAAAAAGACGCGCGAATAGTCGCCACAGGCTATGGACGGGTATCCATACCTTTTGCCCATAAGACTGTTACAGAGATCTCGTGCCATGGAAGAGGCGCGGCCTGGCTGTTCAAAAGCGACGCCTTTACCGTTATAGATATAGGCGGACAGGATACCAAGATAATCGAGGTAAAGGACGGCCGGGTGCAGAACTTTATCATGAACGACAAATGCTCCGCAGGAACCGGACGTTTTTTGGATATAATGGCGGGAACGCTGGGAGTAAGGCTGGATGAGCTTTGCGAGCTGGCCCGTCAGAGTGAAAACCATGTAAGCATATCCTCAATGTGCACCGTATTTGCGGAATCCGAGGTGGTGAGCCTCATCGGCCGCGGCACGAACAAAGAGGATATCGCATACGGCATAGTGGAGTCCATCGCAAGCAAGGTGTGGGGGCAACTGGGAAGACTCGGAATCAATGGCGGCGACTTCTATCTTTCGGGCGGTCTGTGCGAATTGCCGTTTATACTGGAGATGCTTTCTGAAAAGATAGGAACGTCGGTTAAAAGTGCTCCTCTTGCCCGCTACGCCGGGGCGATAGGCGCCGCTCTTTATGCTCAGAATATGAAATAAACCGGAGGATGGAATATGGAGGAATTAAAACTGCCAGAACGCTTTGAGGAATACTCAGAAGGACGGAAAGCCGGCTTCCTTAAGATGAAGGCGGCAAAGGAAAGCGGACGTAAGGTAGCAGGCTACTTCTGCACCTATACCCCGCTGGAGGTGCTGGATGCTGCGGGCATGCTTTCGGTGAGCCTTTGCGGCATGAGCAACGAAACTATCCCGGCAGCGGAGACGGTTCTTCCCAAAAACTTATGCCCCCTTATCAAATCCAGCTATGGTTTTGCCATTACGGACAAGTGCCCGTATACCTATTGGTCCGACCTGATCGTTGGCGAAACCACATGCGACGGGAAAAAGAAAATGTACGACCTGCTCGGGCAGCGCAAGAGAATGTACGTACTTCAGATACCCCAGGGGATAGACCGCACATATTCCCGCCAGCTTTGGATCAGTGAGGTTCGTCGCTTTATCGATTTTATAAGCAGGAAAACCGGCGTTGAAATAACCAACGAGATGCTGCGTAAGGCCGCTGACAGGCGAAATGAGCTGCGCCGCGCCCGATCGGAGCTTATGGAGCTTCAGCGCCTTTCCCCTGTGCCCATCTCCGGACAGAAGCTTTATAAATTCATGGAAGGGCTTAATTATAATTTTGACCTTGAAGATGCCATAGCTTCCACCCGCGCCCTTACAGCTGAAATACGCAAGGCATATGAGGAAGCCGGCAATGTAAAAAAAGAAGAAAGGCGGATACTGATTACCGGATGCCCCATCGGGGGAGTGTTGGAAAAAGTCGTGGGCGCCGTGGAACGCAGCGGCGGCGCCGTCGTCTGCTATGAAAACTGCAGCGGCATTAAGGCCGCCCGCTGTTTCGTGGATACGGAACGGGAGGATATGGCGGAGGCCATTGCCGACGCGTATCTCAATATCGGCTGCTCCGTAATGTCGCCTAACACCAGACGCATGGAAAACCTGCCTGAGTTGATCCGGGAATTCGGCGCGGAGGGCGTAATTGACGTAACCCTTCAGACCTGCACCACTTACATGATAGAAACACGGGCCATCCGCAAGCTGTGTGAAGGACTGAACATACCCTACATGTCGCTGGAGACTGACTATTCTCAGGAGGATGCGGGGCAAATCGACACGCGCATATCGGCGTTCATTGAGACGCTATGCTGAAAACCAAAGTAAGCTGTACGGTAGTATCATTTTCCAACATGACCTCTGCCCTTGCTATGGAGGAGGCGTGCCGGAAGTACGATATGCCGGGAAGTATTATACCGGTGCCGAATCAGATCACCGCAAGCTGCGGCTTTGCCTGGCGCGCTTCAGCGGAAGACCGGGAGAAGATAGAAGATTTTCTCAAAGAAAAGGGCCTGACTTTCGACCAGGTATACACACTTGAATTATAACGGTACTTTTTTGAAAGGATCGCAACTTTTATGGAAAGCTTAAAAGATCGTGCTCAGGAATTACAGGATATTATGGACGAATTCGCCGGCGCCAAGAAAAACGCCAGCATTTTCGTCAAGGAGGCCGCCGAAAAAGGGGATATAGTTATAGGCTCCTTCTGCCAATATGCCCCTATGGAGATAATCAACGCGGGGGGTATGTACAACGTGCTGCTCTGCGGCTTCAACTATGATCCGCCCATCCCCCTTGCGGAGACCGAACTGCCGGCAAATCTTTGCCCCCTTATAAAGTCCAGCTATGGCAACATACTCGGCAAGACCTGCCCCTTCGCCTTCTATTCCGATCTTATAGTGGGCGAGACTACCTGCGACGGCAAGAAAAAGATGTATGAGATGCTCTCGGAGCTAAAGCAGATGCACGTTATTCATCTGCCCAATATCCCTGACCGAGAACGTTCGCTGGAAAGCTGGAAGGAAGAGCTTATACGCTTTAAGGAGGCGCTGGAGGAGCGCTTCGGCGTGAAGATAACCGACGAAAAGCTTCGGGAATCCATCCACATACTCAACCAGGAGCGCAGCCAGATGGCACAGCTTTATGAGCTGGGCAAGCTGGATCCCCCCGCCGCCACCGGATTGCAGATGCGCAGCGTTCTTACGGCTGAATACTTTATGCTGGATAAGAAAAACAAGCTGGAAAAGACCGAGCGCATGCTCAGGCTGATGAGGGAGCAGTGGGAAGCCGGAGAGGGCCCCTACAGGCCAGATCAGCACCCACTGCGCATATTGGTTTCCGGCGCGGGCATAGACGGCGTTGTGGATAAGACCCTTGGCGTTATTGAAGAGCTGGGGGCGGCTATCGTGTGCTACGAGGGCTGCTGCGGCATAATGAATATGCGCCGGCCCATTGATGAAAGCCCCGAGGCCGATCCCATGACGGCAATCGCGGATAAGTACCTTGAGGTTCCCTGCGCGGTAATGTCGCCCAATACCCGCCGTTTCGAGCAGCTGCGCAGCACCCTTACGGAATGGAAGGTAGACGGCGTTATCAGCATCACCGTTCATGCCTGCACCCCCTTTGATGTGGAGAGCAAAACGATAGGAGACATCTGTGCCGAGGAGGGTGTGCCCTTCCTGCATGTACGCACCGACTACTCTCCCGGCGACGAAGGCCAGCTTCGCACCCGTATAGAGGCTTTTTTAGAGATGCTGGAGGGCGGCAGATAGCCGGAAGAATAACAAAAAAGCGGCGTTAAGCCGCTTTTTTATGGTACCCGATAGGGGAGTCGAACCCCTGTTCCCGCCGTGAGAGGGCGGTGTCCTAGGCCACTAGACGAATCGAGCAAGCACAATTAATTATACATATTTCTGGCATAATGTCAACACTTATTTTAAATGATATATTATTTACGCGAATTAAGAGGCTGCTTTGCTCATTTTAAGTGATGTTTAATGATTTGTTCACAACATGGGGTATACTTTTTTTCGATTGGGAAGTATTATATCTATTACCGAGATCTTACTGCGATCATTCGGAATGCTTTATCAACAAAGGAAAGGCAGACGTAAATATGGAGAACCCGGGGATAGCGCAGAAAAGAGGCGTTATGGACACAATAAAAAGTTGGGTAGCCCACAACAGGCAGGTATGGCTTGCGCTGTATGTGCCTGCCTATCTGATAGTATTCTGTCTGCTTCAAGCGAGGCAGGTGCCGTCAAGAACGGTGCATTTTGCATTTGATTACGCCATACCCTTCTGCGAATACTTCATAATACCCTATTGCGCATGGTATTTCCTGCTGATAGGCGTAGGCCTGTATACTCTGCTCAAGGATAAAACGAGCTTTATAAAGTATATGCTGTTCATGATGATAGGCTATACCGCCTGTATGCTGGTGTATTGGGTATACCCGATAGCTCAGGATCTCCGCCCCGCGGCGTTTCCGAGGGATAATTTCTGCTCCAGGCTCGTGGGACTCATATACTCCATGGATCCGCCGTTTAATATACTGCCCAGTATGCACGTAGTTGGCAGCTTTATGTGCGCTGCGGCAGTAGCTAACTGCCCAACCGTGAAAAGGACAGGCTCTAAGGTGCTGGTGTCTCTGCTTGCTGTGGTGATATCCATATCCACCGTTTTCGTAAAGCAGCATTCCGTGCTTGACACGGTTGCGGCGTTCGCCCTCAGCATTATAATATTCTTCATACTCTACGCACCGTGGGGAAAGGCAAAGCGGGAGAGAATATCCCCTCCCGCCCAGCGCAACTGGCTCATAGGAGGCATTGCGGGCTTTGCCGTCAGCGTGCTGTGCATAAAGTTCACCCTTGAAAACCTGCCCTTATAGCCTGTATAATACGAACGTCAGAAAAACGAAAGGGTCTGTGTGAAGATATGGTGAAATTCAGCCTGTATCAGCTCGTTTGGATGTTCTTTGTGTACGCCTTCATGGGCTGGTGCGCGGAGGTGGCGTTCGCCGGGCTGCGCCACGGCAAGTTCGTAAACAGGGGCTTCCTCAACGGCCCCATCTGCCCCATATACGGCTTTGGCCTTGTGGGGGTAATATACCTCCTCATAGACCTGAAGGACAACCTTTTCATACTGTTCTTAGGCTCCGTTATAGTTACCACGGTAATTGAATACATCACCGGCTGGGTGCTGGAGAAGCTGTTTCACGCCAAGTGGTGGGATTATACCAATAACCGTTTCAACATACACGGCTATGTCTGTCTTGAGTTTTCGCTGATTTGGGGCTTTGCCGCCACGTTCATAGTGCGCATAATACACCCCATGGTGATGAACCTGATAAACGGCATACCACATCAGGCGGGTACCGTGCTTGCGTGTATCATGGTTGGCCTGACCGCCGTCGATCTGGGCGCTACAGTGGCCGCCATATGCAACATGCAGAAGAAGCTGCGTCTCATAACCGCCGCCGCGAGGGAGATACACGAAATATCCGATATTATAGGCGAAAACGTATCCCATGCCGCCATCAATGTGCGCAGGCGTACCGATGAGGCCAAGGAGCTTTACGGCGACCTCATAGATATGAGCGCGGCGCACCGCGCTCAGGAGAAGGAGCTCATAGAAAAGAACCGGGAAGAGGAGCGAAAGCTCTTTGAGAGCATACGGGAAACCGAAAGGAACCGCAGGGATGCCCGCGCCGCCGCAGCTCAGGCTGACAGGCGGGAAAAGGCCAGGGAATTCCGCGAGAACCTACGGAAAAAGAGCTTCACTTATCGCCGCATATCCAAGGCGTTCCCGGATCTCGGGCTGGAGGGCGACGAAGCGGAAAATAAAGAAAAGCAATAAAGCCCGTATGCGGCCCTGCGGGGCAGCATACGGACACTTCTGCCGGGAAGACTATTCCCGGCTTCTTTTATGTGGTATAATCCAAATATATATATGCCAAGCTGGAGAGTAGGAGATAAGATATGAATTACGCGCCGCTGATGCTGTATATCGTTATAACCTGCATAACCCCTGGACCCAATAACATAATGTGCATGTACCTCGGGGCGCACTGCGGCCTCAGGGGAGCTCGGAAGTTCATGACGGCCAGCATTGCGATGTTTTTCATAAAGATGCTGTTATGCGGCATACTGAATGTGGCGCTGGCCGATGTGCTGCCGGAAATAGTGCCGTACCTCAAGTGGCTGGGGGCGGCATATATGCTGTATTTAGCCATACACATACTTATGGACGGCTTCAGAAAAAAGCAGGATAATGTGGACGAGGCTGTACAGACGGGCGAATCAGGCTATAAGAGAGGTGTGCTGCTGCAGGTGCTCAATGTCAAGAGCTGGATGGGCGGCCTTAGCGTGTTTTCCATATACGTGGTTCCCTACACTACGGAATTCGTAACGATACTGCTGGTGGCCTGTATAAATTCGGCATGCATGATAGCCGCCAGCCTTATCTGGTGTTCCTTCGGCAGGGCGGTGCGGAAGGTTTATTCGGAGCATATAAAGGTATTCAGCGTCATAATGGCAGCGTTGCTGCTGTGGTGCGCGTATACGGCGCTTATCTGATTTAATATTATTTAGCGGAGGGCATGTGGAGTGAAAGAACTGCTTGTTGTGATCGACTACCAGAACGACTTTGTGAATGGAGCGCTGGGCTTTGAGGGCGCGGAAAAGCTGGACGGCCCTATAGTTGAAAAGATACGGGAATACCGCAGCAGGGACGCCGACGTCATATTCACCAGGGACACCCATCGCGAAAACTACCTTGAAACTCAGGAGGGCCGCAGGCTCCCCGTGGTCCACTGCATAGAGGGAAGCCATGGGCATAAGATATTCGGGGAAACGGCAAAGCAGGTGCAAATCGGCGATATGATAATAGACAAGCCTTCCTTCGGCAGCATGGAGCTCGCCCGGATAGCCGCGGAAAATAACTATGAAAAGATAGAGCTGGTGGGCCTTGTGTCCAACATATGCGTGCTCACCAACGCGGCGGTACTGAAAACCGCGCTGCCCGAGGCGGAGATAACTGTGGATGCGGCCTGTACCGCGAGCTTTGACCCCAAAGCCAACACAGAAGCGCTTGACTCCATGGAGAGCATACAGATAAACGTAATAAACAGAAAGGATGATTAAAATGTACGACGGAAGATGGAACCTTGACGTTTTGTATACCGGTTTTGACAGCGATAAATTCAAAATGGATATGGGGCGGCTGGAGGCGGTAAACGGCCTTCTCACAGAGGAAGCAAAAAGGCTCGGCAGCCGCAGCCCGAAGGAAAATCTCATGGCGATAGTGCCGCTGCTGGAGGAGCGCAGGCTGCTTTCGGGCGCACTTTCCGATTACTGCCTGTTCCGCCAGACGGCGGATACCTCCGACGGCGATGCGGCCTCTGCAAACGGCAGGGTGAATATGCTCTCCGGCGCCGCCGCAAAGGCCATGTCGGAGATAACCCGCTATATAGCCTCAATAGACGACCTGGATGAAGCCATAGCGGGGGAACCTGGCCTTGCCCGGTACAAGAATTACTTCCGCAGAGAAAAGCAGAAGGGACAACACCTGCTCACCGGCGACGGCGAGGATGTGGCCGCAATGTACGACGTGAGCGGCGGCAAGGCATGGGAGGAGCTCCATTCCTATGAAACCTCCGGCGCTACGGAGGAGCTCAACGGCGAAAGCCTGAGCCTGACAGAGCTGCGCAATCTGGCATGCGACCACGACGGCGCGGTGCGCAAGGCCGCATACGAGGCCGAGCTCAAGTGCTACGAGAAAATAAAGGGCCCCGTTGCATTCGCCCTCAACAGCATAAAGCTGCAAAGCATAAGCGAGTGCAGGCTCAGGGGGTTTGAAAGCGTGCTGGATAAGTCCCTGTTTATGGCGGACATGAGAAGGGAGACGCTGGACGCGCTGTGGGGAGCCATCGATGAGTATCTGCCGGTGTTCCATAGCTACTATAAGGCCAAGGGCGGGGCGCTGGGGTATAAAAACGGCCTTCCGTGGTACGAGATGTTCGCGCCCATGGGCAGCAGCAAACGCACCTTTACAATAGGTCAGGCCCGGGAATATATAGTAAACGTATTTTCCTCATTCGACGGAGAACTTGCGGATACCGCAAATCGCGCCTTTGCTGAGAGCTGGATAGACGTATATCCCCGCAAGGGCAAGGTGGGGGGCGCCTATTGCGAGCCGACCTTTGGCGCGGGCCAGTTTAGAATTTTGACCAACTTCGGCGGCATGTTCGGAGATGTTATCACGCTCGCACACGAGCTGGGCCACGGCTTCCATGAGATGCTGGTAAAGGACAACGGCGTGCTGAACAGGGATTACTCCATGCCACTGGCCGAGACCGCCTCTACCTTCAACGAGAATCTGCTGGTGAGCTACGCCATAGACCACGCCGAGAGCGACGACGAGAAGCTCATGCTCATAGAGAACAGGCTTCAGGACGCGGCTCAGATAATATGCGATATATACTCCCGCTTCCTATTTGAAAAAGAGGTGTGCGACAGAAGGGGCGAAAGTTTTATGCTGCCAGACGAGCTGTGCGATATAATGCTCACGGCGCAGAAGAAGGCATACGGCACAGGCCTTGACCAGAGCACCCTAAACCCATACATGTGGGCCTGCAAGAGCCATTATTACAGCTCCAGCCTCGGCTTCTACAACTATCCCTACGCATTTGGCGGGCTGCTTGCACGGGGTCTTTACGAAATGTATCTTAAAGAGGGAACGGAGTTCCTGCCCAAGTATAAGGCGATGCTTCGGGAGACACCTGCGCTTTCCGTGGAAGACAGTGCGAAGATATGCGGAATAGATGTATCGTGCAGGGATTTCTGGCGCGGCAGCCTTGAAGCCTTTAAAAAGGATATAGAGCTGTTCAGAAGGCTCGTAAAATAAGACGGAAATGTTTTATGGAGGTAAAGATACGTGACGAATCAGGTATTGGAAGCGCTTAAAAACCGCCGCAGCATAAGAAAATACAAGACAGAACAGATAAAAGACGAGGAACTCAATGCGGTTCTTGAGGCGGGCACCTACGCGCCCACAGGCATGGGTACCCAGTCTCCCCTCATGGTAGTGGTGCAGGATAAGGGCACGATAGCGCGGCTCTCAAAGATGAACGCCGCGTTTACCGCCGATCCTGACGGAGATCCCTTTTACGGTGCGCCTACAGTAGTAATAGTGCTTGCGGACAGTACCAATCGCAACGGTTTTGCGGACGGCTGCCTCGTCATGGGCAACCTTATGAACGCCGCATACAGCATAGGCCTTGGCTCCTGCTGGATTAACCGCGCCCGGGAGATGTTTGATACCGCTGAGGGCCGGAAGATGCTCCGCGGCTGGGGCGTAGAGGATAAGTACGTAGGCGTTGGCAGCTGCATATTGGGCTATGCCGACTGCCCGCACCCGGAGGCCAAGCCACGCAAGGAGGGCTACGTCATAAGGACGTAATATAAAACAGCAGATTTACCAGCATACACAGCGCCCCGCCCATAAGCGCAGGCGTCAGGAGGGAAACCAGCGTCCATTTAAGGCTGCCGGTTTCCTTTTTTATCGTCACGAGCGTCGTGGAGCAGGGCCAGTGCATCAGGGCGAATATCAGAAAGCACAGGGCCGTCTTTGCCGTCCAGCCGTTTTGCACGAGTATGGCTCTGAGTTCGCCAAGTCCCTGATAATCTATCAGCATGCCCTGGGCCGTGTAGGCCATGAGCATTATGGGTATCACTATTTCGTTTGCGGGGAAGCCCAGTAAAAACGCCATGAGTATCACTCCGTCCAGGCCAATAAGGCGGCCCAGCGGGTCGAGAAAGCCTGCGCAAAGGGAAAGAAGCGTACCGCTGCCAATACTTATGTTTGCCATGAGCCATATGACGAGTCCCGCAGGGGCTGCCACCGCCGCCGCTCTGCCCAGCACGAATACTGTCCTGTCCAGTACGGAGCGGATTATCACCCGCCCTATCTGCGGCGGCCGGTATGGAGGCAGTTCCAGCGTGAAGGAGGAGGGTACCCCGCGAAGCAGCGTAGCCGACAGCAGCCGTGAGGCCAGCAGCGTCATAGCGACCGCAAAAACTATGAGGGCCGTCAGCAGCAGGGCGCTTACCAACGAGCCGCTGCCGCCTGCGAAAAACATGGATATGACGGCTATGAGGGCGGGAAAGCGGCCGTTACATGGCACCAGGCTGTTGGTTATTACGGCTATCAGCCGTTCCCGGGGAGAGTCTATTATGCGGCAGCCCGTGATGCCAACCGCGTTGCAGCCGAAGCCCATGCAGGTGGTGAGGGCCTGCTTTCCGCAGGCGTGGCAGCCCTTGAAGCAGCGGTCAAGGTTGAAGGCGACGCGGGGCAGATACCCCAGGTCCTCCAGAAGAGTGAAAAGCGGAAAGAATATGGCCATGGGCGGCAGCATTACGGAGATTACCCACGCCAAAACCCTGTATACTCCGAGAAGCAGCGGCCCGTATATAAATTCCGGTACAGATGCGGATCTGCAAAATCCGATGAGCTTATCCTGAACTTTGAAAAGTACGTCCGAAAGCAGCTGTGAAGGATAGTTAGCACCGGTTATGGTGATGAAAAACACCAGCGCAAGCAGCGCAAGCATTATCGGGAAGCCCAGCACGCGGCTGGTAAGTACTTTATCTATCTGCCTGTCGCGCCTGAGCGAATCCGGCCCGGAGAATACGGCTCCGCGGCATATCTCCTCAGCAAGCCTTGAGAGATATTCGGGACTGGTGCTCTCGGGTTTTGGCGGGTGCAGGCCTTCCTTCAGCGCCTTTTCCATTGCGGGCAGCAGCTGGGAAGGGCCTTCCTTGCTTCTTGCGGATATGCCCGTCACCGGCACGCCCAGCCGCTCGGAAATGAGGGGCAGGTTTAGGCTTATGCCCTTGCGCTCCGCCTCGTCCATGAGGTTGGCGCAGAGCATTACATTGTCAGTCTCCGCGATTATCTGCAGGGCCAGATTGAGGCTGCGCTCAATACAGGTGGCGTCGCAGACCACCACAGTGAGGTCAGCCGCGCCCGAGCGTATGAAATCCCGCGCCGCCTCCTCCTCGGCCGAGCGGGCCATAAGGGAATAACAGCCCGGAAGGTCCACTATTTTATACCTGCTGCCGTTGTAGTCAAAGCAGCCCTCGGCTGTGGATACGGTCTTGCCGGCCCAGTTGCCGGTGTGCTGCTTAAGACCTGTGAGCCCGTTGAAAAGCGTGCTTTTGCCTACGTTTGGATTGCCTGCCAGGGCTACGGTAAACTCTGCCATGGCTATACCTCCCTTATGAGCACCGTGGCCGCGTCCTCACGGCGCAGGGCTATCACCGCGCCCTTTATGAGATATGCCGCGGGATCGCCCAAAGGGCTTTTCATAAGGCACTCTACCTCCGTACCCTGTACCATGCCTATATCCATAAGACGGCGGGCCATGCTTTCCTCTGCTACGATGCCGCATACCGCGGCGCACTTCCCAGGAGCTATATCCGAAAGTTTCTGCGTCATACGTCCTCCAGTCAGCCCACCCGAGAGGCGGGGTTTACATATGATTAAGTTATTCCGCAGCGGCCCAGTCAGTTACACAAAAAAAGCCCCGCTAAAATGCGAGGCATACAGGCAAACATATTATTCTATTGCAATGAGCTTTGAGCTGCGCACGCCGCGCAGGGACATGAGCTGGTCCATTATGCCGTCAGGAGCCATTGTCATGTTTGTCATATCCACGGAGATAACTACGTTGGCGTTGCCGTGTATGGGCAGGCTCTGGGTTATGGTCAGTATGTTTGCGCCAAGCTCGGAAAACTTGTTCAGCACCTCGCTCAATACGCCCTGCTGATGTGACAGCATGAAGGCGAATACCGCCTTTTTGCAGGCAGTCTCGTTGCTGGGGGCAAATATATAATCCTTGTATTTGTAATAGGTGCTGCGGGATATGCCCACCAGCTTCACCGCTTCGCTTACCTCCTTTACGCGGCCCTCCCGAAGCATGTCTCGGGCCTGAACTACCTTTTCGTAGTAATCCGGAAGTATGCGCCTATCCACTATGAGATAATTGCTCTGCATGGCGGAGTCCTCCTTAAAAATCAAGGGATATGAATTTCTTCATGAGAGTATGCCCCTTCTCTATGAAAAGGCCTGTCTTTTCCGCCTCGGCCTCACAGTAGGAAAGGGCGCTTGGGATGCACTCCCGACGGCTGTCGTACAGCACGAAGGGCACTGGATCCGAGCTGTGGGTGCGTATTTCTATTGGGGTGGGGTGATCCGGCAGCAGCATGACGGCGAAGTCCTCGCCCCGGGCCTTCAGGTTATCCATAAGATAACCCAGAATGTGCCTGTCTATGTTTTCGATGGCTTCCACCTTGCATTCTACGTCTCCCGCGTGGCCGCTTTCGTCCGGTGCTTCTACGTGAACGTATACGAGGTCGAGGCCACTATCGAGAAGTTCCAGCGCCTTTTTGCCCTTTGCGGCGAAGTCTGTGCGCTTTGCGCCTGTTGCGCCGGGCACGAAGGGCACATCCATGCCGGTGCATATGCCGAGCCCCTTGAGAAGGTCTACCGCGCAGATAACGCCGGCCTTTACGCCGTATAGCTCCTGGAAGGGCACAAGCTCCGGCCTTGTGCCCTCGCCCCAGAACCAGCATGAATTGGCGGGGTTCTTGCCCTCGGCTATCCTCCTCCTGTTTATTGGGTGATCGCGCAGAAGCTCGCTGGAGCGCACCATAAAATCGGATAAAAGCTGGCCGTACCGGCCGGCCGGCATATGGCTTCTTATGGGCTTGCCGGTTATGTCATGAGGCGGAGTAAGGTCGGTGCCAAGCTCAGCGTTGTGTATCACCAGACAGTGGCGGTAGCTTATGCCGGCGTGCAGCTCAAGCTGTTCGGTATTCATGCGCTCCGCAAGGTATTCTACCAGCGCCTTGCCTTCTTCGTTGGATATTTCTCCCGCCGAATAATCTATCATGGTCCTGTCAAGATAATCCGGTTCATCAGACAGGGTGAGTATATTGCAGCGTATGGCTATATCCGTGGGCGCGAGTTCCACCCCCATGCTGACCGCTTCCAGAGGCGAGCGGCCACGATAGTAAACTTCGGGGTCGTAGCCCATTACCGCAAGATTTGCGGTATCGGACTGAGGGGGCATTCCCTTTGGCACCATGTGTGTCATGCCGCAGGCGCCGTGGGCTGCTACATAGTCCATATAGGGCTTATAGGCCGCCTGCAGGGGGGTTCTGTTTCCGAGGGAGGGTATCGGCCTGTCCGCCATGCCGTCCCCCAGCATTACTACGTATTTCATATGAAAGATGCCTTTCGGTAAAAAGTCTGTCTACTTTATAAGCCCTTTGGAGATGAAGGACTTCATATCGGCGGGCTCAATGCAGCCTGTAAAACGCTCGGCCATGTCCCTGAGGCCTGCGAGGCGTGAGGGAATAGTAAGGCCGGATATGTCGGCCAGCCTGTCTATAAGGTCGAACTCGCTGCCGGAGGTATCCTCGCCCAGAGCCTTCAAAACGCTGCGGGAGAACTTGAAGGGGCTGGCGGTAGAGGCTATGACGGCGGGCGTGAGGTCGCCGGTGCTGCGCTTATACTCCTCATATACGGCTATGGCAACTGCGGTATGGGGGTCGGCCAGATAGCGCCTTTCCTCGAAGGTGCGCCTTATTGTTTCGGCTGCCCCTGCGTCGTCGGCAAAGCCGCAGGCGAATTCCGCCGCTATTGCCCTATGCAGTCCCGGGCTGACTGTGTACTTTCCGTCCTTAGCCAACGCCGCCATATAGCCGCGCACCTCGGCGTCGTTCCTGCCGGAAAGCAGGTACAGGAGCCTCTCAAGGTTGGAGGATATAAGTATATCCATTGAGGGGGAGGTGGTAAGGTAAAATGGGCGGTTCTTATCGTATGTGCCGCTCTGTATAAAGTCAGTCAGCACGTTGTTTTTATTGGAAGCGCAGATGAAGCGCTTTACCGGCAGGCCGCAGAGCTTGGCTATGTAAGCCGCCAGTATGTTGCCGAAATTGCCGGTAGGTACGGCGATGTTTATCTCGTCTCCGAACTTTACGGTGCCGGCGTTTGCCATGTCGCAGTAGGCGGAGAAATAGTAAGCCACCTGAGGCACAAGCCGGCCCCAGTTTATGGAGTTGGCGGAGGAGAGACGGATTCCCATCTCTTTAAGCTCATCGGTGTAGGCCTTGTCGGTAAATATCGCCTTGACCCCGGACTGGGCATCGTCAAAATTGCCCTTTACGGCCGTGACGAGGACGTTTTTTCCCTGCTGTGTAGTCATTTGGAGACGCTGTATCTCGCTGGTGCCGCCGTATGGGTAAAATACGCATATGCCGGTGCCGTCGACGTCCGCAAAGCCCTCCAGGGCAGCCTTGCCGGTATCGCCGGAGGTGGCCACGAGTATGGCGATTTTATCGCTTATGCCCTGCTTTTTGGCCGAGGCCGTAAGAAGATAGGGCAGCAGCTGAAGGGCGAAATCCTTGAAGGCGGAGGTGGGGCCGTGGAAAAGCTCCAATATGCTTTCGCCGCCAATGTCAATTACAGGCGCCGGTATCTCGCCGAAGCGTGATTTGGAATACGCCGCCGAGGTATATGCTTTGAGCTCATCGCCTGTGAAGTCGGTAAGAAAGAGGCAGATTATATACGCCGCCCGCTCCGGGTAGGTCATGCTCCGCATTTTTGATATATCGTCCAGCGATACCTTTGGAAATTCTTCCGGCAAAAACAGTCCGCCGTCAGGAGATATGCCGGCGAGTATGGCCTTTGAAGCGGAGATGCTGATGCTGTTGTCCCTGGTGCAGGTGTAATTCATTGTGCTACCTTTCCTTTTAAGGCTCTCAAAGAGGGAACCGGATTGTTAAATATTATAAACTGTATATAAAATAAATACAAGTGTTTTCGAAAGAACGACAAGAAACCGGTCTGTACGCGGTTGAAAGAAATCCTTCCAGCCTGTATAATAAATAAAATTAAAGTAAACGGACGGAAGCACTATGCACGATAAGATAAACGTATGCCTGCTTAACGACTCGTTTCCACCTGTGATAGACGGCGTGGCCAACGCCGTGGTGAATTACGGAGAGATAATATCCACAAAAAATCTGGGCAAGGCCACTGTGGTGACGCCGGAATACCCGGGCGCCGTGGACGGCTACCCCTTTGACGTGGTGCGCTACCCCAGCCTCAGCACAGAACAGCTGGTAGGTTACAGGGCGGGCGTGCCTTTTGACGCAAAGATATTCGGGAAGCTGGAAAAGGCGGGCTTTAACATAATACATACCCACTGTCCCGTAGTGTCTACCCTTATGGCGCGTACCCTCAGGGAAAAGCTTGATATACCGGTGGTATTCACCTATCACACAAAGTTCGATGTAAACATATGCGATATGGTGCGCTCAAAGCTTATACAGGAAGCCGCCCTGCACAATCTCTGCGCCAACATACAGTCCTGCGATGAGGTATGGGTGGTTAGCAGGGGAGCAGGTGAGAACCTTCGGGGTATAGGCTACGAAGGGGAATACATCGTCATGGAAAACGGAGTGGACTTTCCGAAGGGACGCGTAACGCCGGACGAGGCTGTGGAGGTACGCAGGGAATATGGCATTGGTCAGGACGAGCGGGTTTTTATGTACGTGGGCCGCATGATGTGGTACAAGGGCATACGCATAACGCTTGACGGACTGAAGAAGGCAAAGGAAGAAGGCTTTGCCTTTAAGATGATATTCGTGGGCGACGGTGCGGACAGGTCGGAGATGGAGAAGTACGCCAAAGAGCTAGGGCTCGAGAAGGAATGTATATTCCCCGGGGCAATTAGGGACAGGGAGCTTCTCAGGCGGTATTTCTGTGCGGCGGACATGTTCCTGTTCCCCTCCACATTCGATACAAACGGCATAGTCGTCAGGGAAGCTGCCGCATGTGGGCTGCCAAGCGTATTGGTAAAGGGCAGCTGCGCAGCGGAGGGCACTACACATCTGCAAAATGCCTATCTCATAGAAGAAAACGCCGATTCAATGGCGGAGGCGGTAAGGTTTGCCTGCCGCGAGGAAGAGGCTGTAAAAAACATGGGCGGCGCCGCAATGGACGAGCTGTATATCTCATGGGAAGAGAGCGTGCGGCGGGCCGTTGACCGCTACGGCGTCGTGATAGACAACTACAAAAAGGGGAACACCGAGCGCGACCGCATATGGACAGACCCCTTCTTTGCGATGATGGCGGAGGTGCAGACCCGCATGAACGCCGCCTATGAGCGCAGGGTAAGCCTTGAGCAGAGGAGCCGGGAAATATACGGCAAGGCGGAGGAGATGGGGCGCGAGGCCATGGAAAAGGGCCGGGAGATGTACGACAGGGCTTGGGAGAGGCTGGAGAGGTACCTGTAATTTACTATGATAAGGCTGCCGGAAAAGTTCATACAAAGAATGAGCCAAACGCTGAGCGGCGATCTGGAGGATTTCCTTGCGAGCTACGATAAGCCTCCCGTGCGGGGGGTTCGGGCAAATCTGCTAAAGACAAGCCCGGAGGAGCTGAAAAGCCTGCTTACTTATAAAATTGAGCGTTCCAAAATACTGGAGGAGGGCTTTGTGCTCAATGAGTCCCCGGACGGCATAGGCAATGACCCTTACCACATAGCGGGACTGTTCTATATTCAGGAACCCTCCGCCATGGCGCCGATTGCCGCGGCAGAGATAAAACCGGGCATGAGGGTGCTGGATATATGCGCCGCCCCGGGCGGCAAGAGCGGCGGCATCGCAGCGCGTATGCACGGCGAAGGCCTGCTCGTGGCCAACGAGATAGTGCCAAGCAGGGCAAAGATACTGGGCTTTACGCTGGAACGGCTGGGGGTGACAAACGCCGCCGTCACTTGCGCCCATCCGGACGCGCTCTGCGAGGCGCTGCCGGAGTACTTCGACAGAGTTATAGTGGACGCCCCATGCAGCGGGGAGGGCATGTTCAGAAAGGACGAAGGGGCAATAGCCGAGTGGTCTGAGGAGCACGTGATATCCTGCGCCCAGCGGCAGCGCGCCATACTCAAAAGCGCGTATAAAGCCTTGCGACCCGGCGGAAAGCTGATCTATTCTACCTGCACCTTTTCAAGAGAGGAAAACGAGGATAATGTCGATTGGCTCGCCTCGGAGTTTCCGGATATGGAGATAGAGCTGACACAGCGGCTGTACCCACATACATGCCAGGGGGAGGGGCATTTTGTCGCACGGCTGAAAAAGGCTGGCGATGACCGTATGCCCCAGCCGGATATGAAGCTTATGCCCTGCAGGGAGAAGGACTATTTCGGATTTATAGAGCATACCTTTGACCAGCCGCCAAAGGGCAAGGCATATATGCTAAAGGATAGACGGGTGCTGCTGATCGACGGAGAGCTGCCGGCGGGATTGTCAGCGGTAAGGCTGCTCAGCGCCGGCGTGTACGCGGGAGATATGATGAAGGGCAGGTTTGCTCCCGCCCACAGTCTCTTTATGGCAGCCCACGGAGGCAAGTATAGGAACACGATAGATCTTACAACGGACGACCTGCGGCTGGACGCCTTTCTCAGAGGCAATACCATAGGCATATCCGGAGGACTGAAGGGATATATGCCGCTCTGCGTAGACGGCTTCCCGGTAGGCTTCGGCAAGGCGGTGGAGGGGACGCTTAAAAATCACATTCCCAAGGGTCTGAGAAGGGTATGATTTTAAGGTTTTATTAAATAGGACAAAATGCTATTGAACCTTGGCGAATATAGATATAAAGTGTAAGGTATGGAAAGAAAAGAATATATTGACGGAGGAACATATATGGAAAACATCAATGACAACGCGGCCCTCAACAACGACGTGGAAAAGTACCGCAATCTGGCGGCGCTGTCCTACGTGCTCATGCCTCTTGCGGCAGTGATGCTCATACTGGATAAGGACTCCAACTATGTGCGCCATCATGTCAATCAGGTGATATGCCTGCTGCTGTGGTTCATGGCGAGCTCTGTTGTGATGATAATACCCTTCCTGGGCTGGATAGCCGGCGTGGTAGGCATGGTAGCCGGAGTGGTATTTATGATAATGGCCATAGTGCGTACCTGCAAGCGGGAGTACTATGAGATACCCTGGATAGGCAAGGTAAGGTTCATACCCGAGGCGTAACGGCGTAATATAATTGCGGGGGCTTGACAAAGCCCCTGCTTTTTTATAAACTAAAGCTACCATCAGTTGACAAGAGCACACAAGCCCTAAAGGCTTGTTTTGGGACGCTCCTGCGTTCTCGTCGCTTGTATTACATCCAGTAGTACTGCGCTCCTCGGCCTTGGATCGCCCTCAAAACAAGCTCTTTAGGGTCTTCGAGTTTTAGAAGCCAAAGAGTATGGCAGAACAAGGAGGACGAGTGCAGAAATACTGGTTGTATTTCAAATGAGGACGACACAGTTATGCCGTGCTGTTTGGCTCCTAAAACCTTGTGTGTCCTTGTCAACTGATGGTAAATAATGGCAAAGATGAAGAGGAGTATGCGCTCATACCGCACAAGAGAGACGGCCCCGCCGGCTGAAAGGGCTGTTTGCAAGGAGAGGGCAGAAGGTCGCTTAGGAGCCCCGGGGGTGAAATAACAGTAGTTCCCGGCGGACGCGCCCCGTTACGGCGCAAAAGAGGAGCGCATTGCGCTCAATAAAGGTGGTACCGCGGGTCCGCTCGTCCTTTGGTTGCAAAGACGGGGCGGATTTTTTATTGCATATTATTTCTTAAAATACAGGAGGAAGAGACATGAGCAAAGAACTGCCCAAGACCTATGACCATTCCGACGTGGAAAGCAGGCTCTACGAAAAATGGGAAAAGAAGGGCTACTTCCATGCGGAAGCCAACCCCGAAAAGAAACCCTACTGCATAGTTATGCCGCCGCCAAACATAACCGGCAAGCTGCACATGGGCCACGCCTTGGATAATACCCTTCAGGATTCCATAATACGCTATAAGCGCATGAACGGCTACGAGACGCTCTGGCTTCCCGGCACGGATCACGCCTCCATAGCCACCGAGGTAAAGATAGTCACCGAGATGGCCAAGGAAGGCATAGACAAGCGCGACATAGGCCGCGAAGCATTCCTCAAGCGCGCATGGGAGTGGCGCCGCGAGTACGGCGGGACCATCGTAAAGCAGCTGCGTAAAATGGGCTCCTCCTGTGACTGGGAGCGTGAACGCTTCACCATGGACGAGGGCTGCAACAGGGCGGTCACCAAGGTGTTTGTAGACCTTTACAAAGAAGGCCTTATATATAGGGACGACAGGATAATCAACTGGTGCCCTGTATGCCAGACGGCGCTTTCGGACGCCGAGGTGGAGTACGAGGAGCAGGCCAGCCACCTCTGGCACGTCCGCTACGACGCGCCCGACAAGAGCTATTCCATAATCTGCGCCACCACCCGCCCAGAAACAATACCCGGCGATACCGCCATAGCCGTGAACCCCGAGGATGAGCGCTATGGGGATCTTATCGGAAAGACCGTCGTAGTCCCCATAGTGGGCCGCGAGATACCCATAGTTGCGGACGAATACGTGGAGAAGGAGTTTGGCTCCGGCGCAGTTAAGATCACTCCCTGCCACGACCCCAACGATTTCGAAGTAGGCGTGCGCCACAACCTGCCCCGCATAAGGGTATTCACTGACGACGGACACCTGAACGAGCTGGGAGCGCCTTATACCGGCATGACTACCATGGAGTGCCGCAAGGCTATCGTGGCCGATATGGAAAAGAGCGGCAACCTTGTGAAGATAGAGGACTACGCCCACAACGTAGGTGTCTGCTATCGCTGCCATAATACCGTCGAGCCCCTCACCAGCCTCCAGTGGTTCGTGAGCATGAAGCCCCTTGCCAAAGAAGCTATCCGCGTAGTGGAGGAGGGCGAGGTAAAGTTCGTGCCGGAAAGGTTCAACAAGACCTACTTCAACTGGATGTACAACATCAGGGACTGGTGTATTTCCCGACAGCTCTGGTGGGGCCACAGGATACCCGCCTATTACTGCGAGAATCCCGACTGCGGCCATATAGAAGTAACTCTGGACCCGCCCGAAAAGTGCCCCGTCTGCGGCGCAAAGGTCCATCAGGACGAAGACGTTTTGGATACATGGTTCAGCTCCGGTATGTGGCCCTTCTCCACACTGGGCTGGCCGGACAAGACCCCTGAGCTGGAATACTTCTATCCCACCAGCACTCTGGTTACCGGCTACGATATAATCTTCTTTTGGGTAGCCAGAATGATAGTGTTTGGAACTAAGGTCATGGGTAAGATACCCTTTGACACGGTATATGTACACGGCATAGTCCGGGACGAGCTGGGCCGCAAGATGTCCAAATCCCTTGGCAACGGCATAGATCCCCTTGAGATAATCAAGGACTATGGCGCGGATTCCCTGCGCTTCAGCCTGGTGACCGGCAACAGCGCGGGCAACGACATGCGCTTTTCCAACAAAAAGGTGGAGGCCGCCAGAAACTTCTGCAATAAGGTCTACAACGCCTCTCGCTTTGTTCAGATGAACATTGGCGATGAGAAGATAGGCGATATAGACATGGCAAAGCTGGATATCGCCGACAAGTGGATACTCCACAGGCTCAACGCCGTTGCAGGTGAAGTCACCTCCAATATGGACAACTTCGAGCTCAACGTCGCCGCGCAGAAGGTATATGATTTCATCTGGACCGAGTTCTGCGACTGGTACATAGAGATGGCAAAGCCCCGCCTTTACGGCGATGACGAGAGTGCCAAGGCAAACGTGAAGGCTATACTGGTCCGGGTGCTGGGGGACTCCATGAAGCTGCTTCACCCCTTCATGCCGTTTATTACGGAGGAGCTGTATCAAAGCCTACCAAACGCGGAGGAGACCATCATGCGCGCAAGCTGGCCCAAGTACACCAATGACTTCCAGTTTGCTGAGGAGGCAGAGGAGATGGAGGGCGTGATGGACGTTATCCGCTCCATAAGGAACCTCCGGGCGGAGATGAACGTGCCTCCCGCAAGGCGCACCGCCGTGTACATGGTAACCCCCGCCGAGAACGCCCCTGCCTTCGAGATGGCAAGAGCATATCTTATGAAGCTGGCAGGCGCGGAGAACGTGATAGTTCAGCAGGATAAGAACGGCATACCCAAGGGAGCGGTAAACGCCGTATGCGCCATGGGCGAGGCCTTCATACCCCTGGATCAGCTTATCGACATAGATAAGGAAATAGAGAGGGTAAACAAGGAGATAAATCGAATGAAGGGCGAGGTCACCCGCGCAGAGGGCAAGCTGGGCAACCCGGGCTTCGTTGCCAAGGCTCCCGAGAAGGTCATCAACGAGGAAAAGGGCAAGTTAGAGGTCGCTAAGGATATGCTATCCAAGCTGGAGCATCGCCTTGCGGAGCTGCAGGGGTAACGATTCGGATAAGATCGAGGGGCGTTCATAATGGGGACGCCCCTGACCTATTATTTATAATAATTGCAATATAGTTGCAGGCTGTTAGTGTTTTTGCCGGGAAAGAGGTATAAAATCCTATGAGCGCGTTGGAGTTGTTTATTTTAGCCATCGGCCTGTCCATGGACGCTTTTGCCGTATCAATATGCAAGGGCCTTGCTGTGAAACGCATAGATATCAAAAAGGCCGCCATTGTCGGCCTGTGGTTCGGCGGCTTCCAGGCGCTTATGCCAATGATAGGATACTTCTTGGGCACGCGCTTCAGCGGCGCCATACAGTCGATAGATCACTGGGTGGCATTCATACTGCTCTCACTCATAGGCGCAAATATGATACAGGAGGCACTCTCAAGGGACGAGGACGCGGGCAGGGACAGCGGCTCGCTCTCCTTCAAGACCATGCTGATGCTCGCAGTGGCTACCAGCATAGACGCCCTTGCCGCGGGCATAACCTTCGCCTTTCTCGATGTGGACATAGTCGGCGCGGTGAGCATTATAGGCTGCACCACCTGCATCATATCCATGGCGGGGGTAAAGGTTGGCAGCGTTTTCGGGACGAAATACAAGTCAAAAGCCGAGCTGACAGGAGGAGTGATGCTCATACTCCTGGGCCTCAAGATACTTCTGGAGCATACCGGCGTGCTTGCTGACCTTATGGCTTAACTGTTAACTTTTTCCCCAAACGCTCCCTCTTTGTTGACAGCCTTTTTTACGGGACTTATAATCAAATCATGTACAGGAAGGAAAATTCTTCATTATGGGCCGGAATAAAAAAGGGCCCTGTTTATAGGGCGGCCAAAAGGGCTTTGCCGGCAGTGCTGGCGGCAGGCTTTTTGTGCTCCTTTGGCTGCGCAAAAAAGACAGAAGCGGATACCTTCGTGATGGTGGATATAGGATATCTGGACGACGAGCAGTACGGGGATGACACTACGTTCGTCGCCATAACCGGATATGCTACGCCACAGCCCGTCGTTACCCCAGTGCCTACTCCGGAACCTACGCCTGAACCCACAAAGCGGCCCCAAAAGCGGGAGGACAAGCAGAGCAGCGGCAATAAGGAGCAGGCGGAAGGCAAAAAGGACGACAAAAAGGACGACAAAAAGGACGACAAAAAGGACGACAAGAAGGCTGAAGCTACTCCGACGCCTAAGCCTGAGAAAAAAGTAAAGACGCCCTATGCGGACAGCTATACAAAACAGTCCCTTTCGTACGAGAGCAGCTCAAAGGCTATAAGCTTCGAGACGACTACGCTGGATGGCAGCAGCACCGGCAGCAGCCTGTTCAGCAAGAACCGCATAACTATGGTGAATATCTGGACCCGTACCTGACCGAGCTGTCTGCAAGAGATGGGTGATCTCTCAGAACTGGCAAAGGAATACAAGGGAAGCGGCTTCAGGATAATCGGCCTCTCGGCGGACGCGATGCCGGAGAATCCCGACATGGTGCTCAGCTCCAAGGAGATGTTTGAAAGCGCGGGAGGCAATTTTACCAACATTATTGCCAGCCAGAGCGTGATAAAAACCATGCTCCAGGGCGTAAACACGGTGCCCACGACGAAGTTTTACGACTCCGAGGGCAGGCTCGTAACGGTGGTTCACGGCGCAAAGAGCAAACAGAAATGGATAGATATTATAGAGACGGTGATGAATGAAAAAGCGTAGTATTATATCATTGGCACTTTTAGCGGCAGGTCTGGCCTTTATCGTCATAGGTGCGGTAAGGGGCGAGGCCAATGCCGTCATGCAAAAGGCCATAATGATCTGCATGGAGTGTATCGGCCTTGGATAAGAAGAAAAACAAAAAGAAGAACCACCCCTTTCTCAGGGCGCGGATATACCTTCAGGCCTGCTGGACGCTGCTGACTAACAGCTATGCCTCGGGCTATATAAACGGCACCATATATCAGGGCGGCATAAAGAATATATGCGTTCCGGGATTGAACTGCTATTCCTGCCCAGGCGCATGGGGTGCATGCCCTATGGGTTCACTGCAGAACGCGTTGGCGGGCAGGTCACATGGATTCCCATTTTACGTATTAGGCACGCTTATAACCATAGGCGCGCTGCTGGGCAGAATAGTGTGCGGCTGGCTATGTCCCTTCGGGCTGGTGCAGGACCTGCTCTTCAAGATACCTCCAAAGAAAAAAATACGGCGGCTGCCCGGCGAGAAATACCTGCGCAAGACACGCTACGTCGTACTCGTGGTCATGTGCATACTGCTGCCCATGCTTGCCAAGGGCTCATACGGCGTGGGTATGCCATGGTTCTGCAAGTGGATATGTCCCTCCGGCACGCTGCTGGGAGGCATACCGCTGCTTGCTCTCAACGAGGAGCTGAGAAGCGTCATTGGCTGGCTGTTTACCTGGAAGCTTTTCATACTGGTTGTGATAATAACAGGCTCCATACTCATGTACCGCCCGTTCTGCCGCTATATTTGCCCCCTGGGCGCCATATATGGCCTGATGAACCCTGTATCGCTGGTAAGAATGCGGGTGAGCAAGAGCCGCTGTGTGGGGTGCGGCGCCTGCCAGAAGGCCTGCGGATTGGATATACCCGTATACAAGGAGCCTAACTCTACCGACTGCATACGCTGCGGCAAGTGCGTTACCGTCTGTCCGCACAATGCCCTAAAGCTGGATATAAGCCTTAAGGGCAAGCGCAGGCGCGGGACGAGACAGGAGGATGCGGACGCCTGATGAGGTACGATGCTGAGCTGATACGGCTGAAGGATAAGACATATGGCGTACTGCGCAATGCGGAGCCCAGCGAAGGCGGCAAGGTACTGGAGCTCATGCGGACCTGCGCAGGGGAGACTGAATACCTTATACACTACCCGGACGAGATAATACGGAGCGACGAAAGCGAAGCGGCCTTTATACAGATGACCAATGAGTCGGATGGCACGCTGATGCTGGTATGTGATATAGACGGTGAGCTTGTGGGCTTCTGCTCACTCAACTGTGCCGGGATGAAGAAGTCCAAGGTGCGGCACAGGGCAAGCGTGGGCATAAGCGTGATAAGCAAATACTGGGGTAAGGGCCTCGGCACAATAATGATGAACGCTTTGGAAAAGCAGGCTAAGACCATGGGCATCAGCCAGATGGAACTGGAATTTATAGAGGGCAACGACAGGGCGAAATGCCTTTACGAAAAGCTGGGTTATCGGGTGACGGGAGAACTTCCCAACGCGATACACAGCCGGGAAGGCAGGCGCCTTGGCATGTTCACCATGATAAAGGAAATATGACGCGACAAAACAAAAAGGCCGGATCGATCCGGCCTTTTTTGCGGTTATAGCTTATAATTTACCCATTTGCAGTATTCCTCAAGCCCGTCCTTGCTGCCGTCCCAGTCGGTGCATACCTCGGCATCGGGAAAGACCACCATTTCGTGCAGTATGGTGAGGGGGCCTATTTTGCATATGCTGTAGGGCAGTATCTTGTGGTAATATACCGTCATGCCGCTGTCCGACAGGAAGGATACGTCATCGAAGGAAGTACCCATGTTGTAGTAGTGATATTTGTAGTTCTCGCAGAGTGTCTTCAGGAAGGGGCTGTCCTGTATGTGCAGGTTCTCCGCCGTTACTTCGTTGAAATTCTCCCGAAAGTGCAGTTCAAGATTGGGCTTGTGATCGTGCTGCTTTTCCCAGCGCCGTACTACGGAATCCACCCATGAAAATGGGGCGCGCCGGTCCTGTATGACGCAGTTTATGCGGACGGGAACCTTCAGATTGCCCAGAACGTCGTCAGTGGCGGGGGCATAGAGGAAGGCAGAGTCTTTTTCGTATGTACTGAGGTGGCGGGAGACGTTTATGCCTTTTACGCAAGGATATTCCACATCGAACATGTGGGTGATGTCTTTTGCGGATTCGGAGGGGAAAAGGGTGTTTACGTAGACGATCTTGTCTTTGAGTATATCCAGCATTTTGCCGAGATAATCAAGATTGTCGCAGGGCTCGCCGCCGGTTATCATTATATCCTCGATGTCGGAATCCGCTATGCGGCGGAGCACCTCGAGGGTCTTATCCAATGAGACGTCCAGCGTATCGTACATCTTGCGGGATTCGCAGAAGGGGCACTTCCTGCCGCAATTGTAGGGCACGTAAACGTGAGCAGTCTTCTTGGGACGAACGGTATTTTTTATATTGTCGATGTTGTCAAGGCAATACATTGGCAGTCCTCCGAAGGAATATAAAAAAACTATCAATAGGATTATATTTCAACACAATAATTATAGCATGGGCAGGGGCATTTTCAAGAAAAGTTTATCCTTTAACAAATCTACCATCAGTTGACAAGAGCACACAAGCCCGAAAGGCTTGTTTTGGGGTGCTCCTGCGTTCTCGTCGCTTGTATTACATCCAGTAGTACTGCGCTCCTCGGCCTTGGATCGCCCTCAAAACAAGCTCTTTAGGGTCTTTGAGTTTTAGAAGCCAAAGAGTATGGCAGAACAAGGAGGACGAGTGCAGAAATACTGGTTGTATTTCAAATGAGGACGACGCAGTTATGCCGTGCTGTCTGGCTCCTAAAACCTTGTGTGTCTTTGTCAACTGATGGTACCGTTTTTCTTTATGGGAAAAGTGAAAATCTGTCGCATGACCGTTGAAATGGCGCGGGTAAATATGATATATTTAATAAAATAAACCTATTTTACCCCCGCGTGTTACTCCACTTAAATAATACGTGAGGGGCTAAAAAAGGAGAGGATCCGCCGCGGCTGGCGGTGCGGCAGTGTGGAGACCTGTCGTAATGGGATAATTGCCTTTATCCCGAGGCCGTTCCTTGCGGAGGCAGAACGGTCGCAGCCGAAAAAAGAATATGGCAAAGGTAAGCCTCAGAAACATCAAAAAGGTCTATCCAAACAGTGCGCCCAAGAAAAAGGCCAAGGACCAGCCTGAAAAGAAGCATAATCTTCAGATTACCGACGAGGGCGTCGTTGCGGTGCAGGAGTTCAACCTTGACATTGCAGACAAGGAATTTATCGTGCTGGTAGGCCCCTCCGGTTGCGGAAAGTCCACAACCCTGCGCATGATAGCGGGACTGGAGGACATTACCGCCGGCGAGCTGTACATAGGCGACAAGCTTATGAACGACGTAGCTCCCAAGGACAGGGATATCGCCATGGTATTCCAGAACTATGCGCTGTACCCTCATATGACGGTATATGAGAATATGGCTTTCTCACTCAAGCTCAAGAAGACACCCAAGGACGAGATAGACCGCAAGGTAAAGGAAGCGGCGGAGATACTGGATATAACCCAGTACCTCGACAGGAAGCCGAAGGCCCTTTCCGGCGGACAGCGTCAGCGTGTGGCCATAGGGCGCGCAATAGTGCGCAACCCTGCCGTATTCCTGATGGACGAGCCTCTTTCCAATCTGGATGCAAAGCTGCGCAATCAGATGCGTGCGGAGATAATAAAGCTGCGCCAGAGGATAGATACTACCTTCGTCTACGTTACTCACGACCAGACCGAGGCTATGACCCTGGGCGACCGTATAGTCATAATGCGGGACGGATTCATTCAGCAGATAGGCACCCCTCAGGAGGTGTTCAACCACCCTGCAAACCTCTTCGTGGCGGGCTTCATAGGAACTCCGCAGATGAACTTCTTTGATGCAAAACTGGATAAGGACGCTGACGGATATTATGTAGAGCTGGACGGTGCAAGGGTTCACCTGCCCGAAGAAAAGCAGCAGGCGCTTAGGGCCAATAATGTTGAACCACAGGATATAACCCTCGGCATAAGGCCGGAGCACATAATGCTCTGCTCTGACGACGCGGCGGCGCACATCAGTGCAACCGTGGACGTATCCGAGATGATGGGCAGCTCCGTGCATCTCCATGTAAACGCCAATGGCAAAGATGTTGTGGTGATAATCCCCACAATAGACCTGGACGGCAGCGCACAGCAGATGTTCGGCTACGGAAGCAAGGTAAACTTTACATTCGGCGGCAACGTGCTGCATATGTTCAGCAAGGAAAACGAAAAGAATCTCATCTGAACCGTATAACGCTAAAATGCTTACTCCCCCGGATAACCGGGGGATTTTTTAACAGCCGGTTTTTTGTCCCAAATTTGTAAATAAATTGTGCAAAAGTACACAATTAACCCGATATATGGTATATTTCTATATAATTCGATACGATTCGATCAATTTATATTTTATATAGGGGTAATGCATGATGAAAAGGTTGATGGCGATGCTAATGGCGACGGTGCTGCTGCTTTGCGCTGTGCCGCAGCAGGCCCACGCGGCGGCAGACTATAGCTGGATAAAGGTAAAGCTTTCCACCAACAATGCTACCGTGCTTACCATGTATGCTTCCGGTAAGTATTTTATCAGGGAAAACGGTGCGGAGTTTACCGGAGGCACAGTAACGGTGCGCAGCAACGGCGACGGTACCATGACGCTTTACCATTCCGGCTCCCAGGGGGAGATATATACCGGCCAGTCGCTTTCAATAATGCGCGAGAGGGTATCTCGTGAGGCGGGTTATATTAAGCTCAACGGCAGATGCTACCTGGGCCATTTTAACTTAAAGGTGATGTCCTCCGGCTATATACGCGTGGTAAACGAGGTGCCGCTGGCTCACTACCTTTACGGTGTGGTAGGGTATGAAATGAGCAATACATTCCCTATAGAGGCCCTGAAGGCACAGGCGGTGGCGGCAAAGTGCTACGTGCTTTCCAACATGACCACATCGGGAGATTACTATATAGGCGACACCTCGGCGGAGCAGGTATACAAGGGATATAACGCCTCTTATACCAATGTGATAGAGGCGGTGGACAGTACGCTTGACGAAATACTTGCAGTAAACGGCAGAATGCTGTGTACCTACTACGCTGCCAGCAACGGAGGCGAGACTCTGCTGCCCAGCCAGGCGTGGCCCTCAAAGCGGCTGAGCGACGGCGGCTACGATATACGTCTCGATCCATACGATCTCGGCAACGCATACAGCAAGATGGAAACCGTAAAGCTCCCGGTGAACATGGGCGGCGAGATAAGCCCGGCACTGATGAATATGCTGCTGGACAAGGCTTCGAGGGCGCTGGGCTACCAGGTTAACCAGATAGACGGCATATATTCCGTATCCGTACATTCACCCAAGTACTCAGGCACCAGCCGCTGTATGTCAAAGTGCAGCATAGAGCTTGCGGCCAGCCAGAACGGAATGGGATCCGAAAGAGTGACTCTGGAGTTCTATACCAGCGAGTTCGAAAGCTATGGCGTGGTGTACGACAAGACACTGCGCGCATACTGGGGCGAAATGGACTCATCGGGGTATTATAAGATATACCACGTGCGCTTTGGCCACGGCGTAGGAATGAGCCAGCGGGGCGCGCAGGCAATGGGAAGCGCGGGCATGAGCTATAGGGAAATACTGAAATTCTATTATCCTGGCGCGTCCTTTGCGAGCATCGATGTATCTGCGCCGCAGGATCCTATCAATAAAAACAGCAGCGTGGAGTTTACCCCCTCCGGCAGCTGCGTCGAAGCGGTCACTACCGGCGGCGTGAAACTGCGTTCCGGAGCAGGCACAAAGTACAGCAGCATATGCACCGTTCCCGCGGGCAGCACCGTATACGTATACGGCAGCAACGATGGATGGGCTCAGGCAGTGTATGATGGCAAGAGCGGCTATATATCCGAAAAGTATCTGGAGTATAAGGGCGAAAGGCCGCAGGCTGAGGCAACCCCGGCGCCGTCCGGCAGTCCTGCTGCAGATGCTCCGGAGGGCGTACAGGCATACGGTACTGTGAACGGCTCCGGCGTGAATATGAGGACAGGCCCAGGCACCTCCTATGAGAGCATCGATAAGCTGGAAAGAGATACGCAGCTGTACATATACGATTCCGCGGGGGGCTGGTATCTGGTATCCACGCCAAGCGGCAAGAAGGGGTACGTCATATCCACATATGTGAGCATAACGGGCTACCCAGCGCAGAAGTCAGATGCCGATGAAGAGCAGGAGGTACCGAAGGCCGATGGCGCAAACGGCGGCGATAATGACAGTGAAGCGGCGGATATAATACTGGTTCCGGAGTCCGTGGCCTCAGGTATAGTGACGGGGCAGGGGGTAAACTTCCGCAATGGCCCCGCGGTGTCCTATGCCAGCATAGACAAGCTGGATAAAAACACCAGCATAAGCATATACGGCAAGACCGGAGGCTGGTATTATGGCGAGGCAGGCGGCAAGCTTGGATATATCAGCGAAAGCTACGTAAAGGTCACGGGCGGGGATAAGCAGGAGAATATCAAATCTCAGGACGATGCCGCGACTGCCCCGAAGCAGGACGATGGCGGAGATACAGTAAAGGTAGGCCGGGTGACCGCCTCCAGAGTGAATATGCGCATAGGCCCCGGCACGTCGTATAATTCCTTAAAGAAGCTTGAAAAGAACACCGGAGTATACATACTCGGTCAGTCCGGAAACTGGTACAGCGTCCAGACAGGGCAGCTGAAGGGATATGTACACAAGGATTACATACAGCAGACGGGCACACAGAAGGTAAACGGCGGCTCGGATGCTGCCGGCAGGGGCGTTACCACTGGCAGCGTCAGGCTGCGCAGGGGCAGCAATACCGATTCAGCGATAATAGCTACTCTGAAAAAGGATACAGAGCTTATACTTTATGGCAAAAAGGATGGCTGGTACTCCGTAAAGACCTCTGACGGAACGGAGGGCTTTGTAAGCTCAAAGTATGTAAAGGTGACGGAAGCATATGCGGGGGGAGAGCAGCAGAATGCAGGCAGGGCGGAAAGCGACGACGCCATAGGCACTGGAAAAACCAATACCAAGGTGAATATGAGGCAGGGTCCTTCCTCCAGTACAAAGAAACTCGCACGCCTGCCCAAGGGCACCGAGGTTACTATATACGCTAATGAAAATGGCTGGTGCCTTGTGGAATACAAGGGTACAAGGGGCTACATATACGCGAAGTACGTCACGGGCACTGTACACGATAAAGGCACGGCCGTAGGCACCGGGGAGAATGATAAGGATACGGCAGCGAATGTGGACAGCGGCTCCGGCGTGGTGCTGCCCAGGGGCGAGACCAATTCCAAAGTGAACTTCCGGAGCGGCCCCAATACGAAGAATACCAAGGTTTACGAAACCCTTAAAAAGGGCGCCGAGGTGGAGATAATAGGCCAGACGGGAAGCTGGTATTACGTCGTATACGGCGGGCAGGCGGGCTTTATCAATTCCGATTATCTCAAGCCCACAAAGGCGGGTACTGTGGACATACAAAAGGTCAGCTCAGGAATAACGCCACAGAAATGCGTGACGAATTCCGAGGTGAACATCAGGAGCGGCCCTTCCACCGGCAGCAAGAAGCTGGGCAAGCTGGATAAGGGAGAGAATGTGACGGTATACTATGTATCCGACGGATGGTGCTTTGCAAAGTGCGGAAAGCAGTACGGCTTCCTGTACGACAAGTACGTGAGCCTGGCAAATCAATAAAAAAATAAGACAAAGAAAAAAAGGGCCTGCTGCCGCGATAAAAGCGTCAGAAAGCCCTTTTTTCATCAAAAAAAGCGGGGAGAAGCCGTCAGAATCTGTGACCGCATATATCGAGAAGATATTTGCGGAACATAACTATCTCGGGGGAGCTGGAGCGGTCGGCGGGGCAGATAAAGCTGAGATAAACCAGCCCGGGAGGGTTGAGAGGCACTGCCGCTACGCCATAATATGAAGCGAAGGAACGGGGCCCTATGGCTACCCCCATGCCGCTGCGGATAAGGTTTATGACCGTATGTATACCGTCGGAACGGTATACGCGCCCGGGGGATATGCCGTGCTTTTTGAAGGTTTCCTTCAGCGTTCTGTCCTCGATGGAGCCTTCCAGGCCGGTTATCATGGCACTGCCCTGCAATTCCCGGGGGGAAATATACTCCATTGTGCTTCTTGGATCCATAGGAGACATGAGAACGCACTGGCTTTCGCCTATAAGATTACAGCAATCCAGAGGGGGGCAATCGTTCATAAGGCTGTGGGGCGGAAGCCTGTCCAGCGCAAGATCTATGGAGCCGTCCTTAAGTCCCGCAAGGTAGTCAAAGCCCGCCTCGGTTATGAAGGTTACCTCTAAATCCGGAAGATTATCAAAAAAAGACGCTATATCCTGAAAAAGACCGTTTGAATATACACGCGATCCCATGGCGATGCGAAGATGCTTTTTACACCTGCTGTTCTCAAAGCCTATGCTGCGCTGAAACTGCTGCCAGCTGTCTACTGCGGGCTGCGCCGCATCGCAGAACTGCCTGCCCCTTTCCGTAAGGTAAAACCCATGGGAAGCCCGGGAAAAAAGCTCGTAACCCAGCTCCTTTTCAAGCCGGGATATCTGCTGTGAAAGGGCGGACTGGGAGAGGTAGAGCCTGCTTGCCGCCTTGGATACGTTGTGATATTTCGCAACTTCCAGGACATATATTAACTGAAGTATGTTCATTGAATTCCATCTCTCTTTATAATAAGGTTTGCTAATATCACTATTATAAGGTCGCGCTTTACACAGCGCAATAAGCTGCAATAAAATATAAGCAGTAAAATAGAAAAAAGTCAGTCAATTCAGCTATGGAACAACTCTTTTAGTATGACGGGAGGCGGATAAATTTGGAAAAGCATCTACTTTACGGAAATGAGGCAATAGCAAGAGGCGCGTATGAAGCCGGGGTGAGGGTATGCTCCGCATATCCGGGAACGCCCAGCACCGAGGTGTTTGAAAACCTGACCAAATATGGAGATGACCTGTATTGCGAATGGGCGCCAAACGAAAAGGTGGCGGTGGAGGTGGCATACGGCGCCAGCATCGCCGGTGTACGCAGCCTCGCGGCCATGAAGCACGTCGGCGTGAACGTGGCGGCAGACCCCATCTTTACCGCGGCTTATAACGGAGTCAACGGAGGATTTGTAATAATATCCGCAGACGACCCGAGCATGCATTCATCGCAGAACGAGCAGGACAACAGGAACTACGCAAGGGCCGCCAAGATAGCTATGGTGGAGCCGTCGGATTCTCAGGAGTGCCTCGATTTCATGCATACCGCATACGAGATATCAGAGCGCTTCGATATGCCGGTGCTGTTCAGGACGACCACAAGGATAGCCCATTCAAAGAGCATCGTGACCTTCGGCGAAAGGGAGGAGCACAAAGCAAAGGAGTATGCGCGCAACGTGCGCAAGTTCGTATCCACCCCCGCCAACGCATACGCAAACAGGGCGAAGCTGGAAGAAAACATGAAGAAGCTTGAGGAGTACGCATGTGATTGCCCGCTTAATGTAGCAGAAATGAAGGGCGGCAAAATAGGCGTTGTGACCGCCTCCATAGCGTATCAGTACGCAAAGGACGCTTTCCCGGAGGATACGTCTTTTCTTAAGCTGGGGCTTACCAATCCCCTTCCCATCGAGCTGATACGAGGCTTTGCAAAGAAGGTCGATAAGCTCTACGTCATAGAGGAGCTCGACGGCTTTATGGAGGAGCAGATGAAGGCCGCCGGCATAGAGTGCGTGGGCAAGGAGCTCATAGGCGATATGTACGAGCTCAACCCGCAGATACTTAAAGAAAGGCTCTTCGGCGAGAAGGCCGCAAGCGTGGAGCTTGACGTGAAGCCTGTTCCGCGTCCGCCGGTGCTTTGCCCGGGATGCCCCCACCGTGGCTTCTTCTATACCATATCCCGCCACAAGAACGCGGTAGTGGCCGGGGACATAGGCTGCTATACGCTCGGAGCGGCGGCGCCCCTTTCCGCCTTAGACAGCTGCGTGTGCATGGGCGGAGGCTTTACGGTTGCCATGGGCATGGCGAAGGCCTTTGAGCGCAGCGGCGTAAAGGATAAAAAGGTATTCGGCATAATGGGGGATTCTACCTTCTTCCACAGCGGGATGACCGGCGCGGCGGAGATAATCTACAACAAGGGCGAGGTTATTCCCGTGGTTTTGGATAACTCCATAACAGGCATGACGGGGCATCAGGATAACCCGGGCAGCGGCTATACGCTGCAGGGGGATGTGGCGGAAAAGATAAGGATAGAGGACGTACTTGCTTCCATTGGCTATGAAAAGGTTATTATAGTGGATCCGCAGGATCTTCGCGCCATGGAAAAAGCGGTAGAGGAAGCCATGGCTTCCGAGGTACCGGCGGCTATCATAACCCGCCGTCCCTGCGTGCTGATAAAGAGGATAAAGCACGACATAGGCTTGTGCGAGGTGGATGCGCAAAAGTGCATAGGCTGCAAAATGTGCCTAAAGGTCGGCTGCCCTGCCGTCATGGTGCATGAGGGCAAGGCGCGCATAGACGCCGCACAGTGCATAGGCTGCACCGTCTGCGCCCAGGTATGTCCCAAGGGCGCCATTTCAAGAAGGGAGAGGTAATTTCCATGGAACAGAATAAAAGCGCGATACTTGTAGGCGTAGGCGGCCAGGGAACGATACTGACGGCGAAGGTTCTGGTAAATGGACTTATGCGCGCCGGATATGACGTAAAGATGTCTGAGGTTCATGGAATGAGCCAGCGCGGCGGAAGCGTATCTACGCAGGTGCATTGGGGCAAAAAGGTATATTCCCCGGTGATAGGCAAGGGCGCGGCGGATATAGTCGTGGCCTTTGAAAAGATGGAGGCGGTGCGCTATGCCGACTATCTCAAGCCGGACGGGATAGCCGTTATAAACGATTTTGAGATAGAATCCTCCACCACGGCGGCGGGTATGTGCGAATATCCCAAGGGCTGCATAGAGGCCATGAAGAGCAGATTTAACTGCTATACGCTGAACGCGGCAAAGATAGCGGAGGATATGGGCAATCCCAAGTGCATGAATATAGTTCTCTTCGGCAGCATGGTAAAGGTGCTGGGCATGGAAGGCATAGACTGGGAAGCAGTCATAGCGGATACCGTGCCGGAAAAATTCAGGGATATGAACATCAGGGCCTACCGCGCCGGATACGGGGCCGTATAGCCTGATCGGAAGGGATGCTTATGAAGGTTCTGGTGATAAATCCGGGGGCAACGTCAACAAAAATATCCGCATTTGACGAAGAAAAGGAAGTTATGCGCGTGAGTATAAGCCACAGTGCGCAGGAGCTTTCAAAATTCGCCCATATAGCTGAGCAGATGCCGTACCGCAAAAAACTGATACTGGATGCGTTGAGGGAAAACGGCATGAAGGTATCTGACTTTGACGCCATATGCGGAAGGGGCGGACTGCTTCGTCATATTCCGTCCGGCACATACGCCGTAAACGACAGAGTCATAAATGACATACTTCATCCCGGCTATGGCGAGCATGCGGCAAACCTGGGAGCGTATATCGCAGAGGAGCTTGCGAAGCCCGCAGGGATACCGGCATATTTTGTGGATCCGGTCTGTGTGGACGAGATGCAGGATGTTGCGCGTATATCCGGAATGAAGGGCATGGAGCGGCAGAGCTTTTTCCATGCACTCAATCACAAATCGGTGGCGCGCAGGGCGGCGCAGCAAATGGGGAGGTCATATGAGGAGCTGAACCTCATCGTTGCTCATCTGGGCGGCGGGGTATCGGTGGCAGCCCACGAAAGAGGAAGGGTAGTGGACGTATATAACGTCAAGGACGACGGCAGTATGGGGCTGGACAGGGGCGGCGCGCTGCCGGTGAACGCCGTAGTGGAGCTGTGCTATTCCGGCCGGGAAAAGGCGGAAGTGAAGCGCATGCTTGGCTCGGAGGCGGGGGTGTATTCCTACCTCGGAACAAAGGATTTCCGCGAAGTGGAAAAAAAGATGAATGACGGTGACAAGGAAGCAACGCTGGTATTCCGTGCCCTTGCCTATCAGCTTGCCAAAGATATAGGTTCCATGGCAGCTGTACTGCGCTTCGAGGTGGACGCCATAGTATATACGGGAGGTATGGCGTACAGCGAGAGCCTGTGCAGAGAGATAACCTCATATGTTTCAAAGGTGGCGCCGGTTATCTGCCTGCCGGGTGAGGAGGAAATGAGAAGCCTGGCCGAGGGGGCGCTGAGGGTGCTCCACGGCGGGAAATGCTCTGAATACTGATAGGAGATGTTAAGATGATCACCATAGAAAGCCTGATAAGGACGGCGTCAGGCATGGCTTCCGGAGTAATAGCGGTAGCCGCGGCGCACGATGAGGAGGTACTGAAGGCGGTTTGCGAGGCAAAACGAAAGAATATCGCAAATGCCATACTGGTGGGAAATGTAATACGGATAAAGAGCATACTCAGTGAACTGGGCGAGGAGGACAGCGGCTTTGAGCTTATTCCGGCTGACAGCGATGCGGATTGTGCCGCAAAGGCCGTCAGCGCAGTGCGAAGCGGCAGGGCAAATCTGCTTATGAAGGGAATACTGAATACTGCCGACCTTATGCGTGCTGTATTGGATAAGGAAAACGGCATACGCACCGAAAGGCTGATAAGCCATGTGATGCTTTATCAGCCTGCGGGACACAGGCTCATGGCAGTTACGGACGGGGGCATGAACCCCTTCCCGGACATTGCAAAGAAGACCGAGATACTGGAAAACGCTGCCATCACGATGAAAAGCATAGGCTTTGGGAGGCTGTACGCGGCCTGCATATGCGGCGCCGAGACGGTAAACCCAAAGATACAGTCTATGGTGGATGCGCAGGAGCTTGCGGGAATGTCGGAGCGCTGGAGCAAGTACGATATGCAGGTTTACGGCCCGGTAGGGCTGGATCTTGCGGTGAGCCGGGAGGCCTGCGCGCATAAAAAATACAACGCCCCCGGAGCCGGTATGGCTGATATACTTCTGGTCCCCAATTATGAGGTGGGCAATGCAATGGGAAAGGCCATGTCGCTGTTTGGCGGCGCAAAGAGCGCGGGAATAATCGTTGGGGCAAAGGTACCCATAGTACTGGTATCCAGATCAGACAATGCGGAGACAAAGCTGGCGTCGATCGCCTTTGGAGCGGTTGCGGCGCGGGGTTAACAAAAAAGACGAGGTGGGGATAATATGATATCGGAAAAAATGTACGTCCTGGGATCAAAACAGTCCTGCATACGTGAAATATTTGAGTTCGGACTAAAACGCAAACAGCAGGTCGGCGAAGAAAACGTATTTGATTATTCGCTCGGGAATCCTTCTATACCCACACACAAGCAGGTGGATAATACCATAACCGGCCTTATACAGGAGGGGAACAGCCTTATGCTTCACGGCTATACGCCTGCCGGGGGAGATAAGCGGGCCAGAGAAGCCATAGCGGAGGATCTGAATGAGCGATACGGCATGAATATAAGCTCAAATAACCTGCTGCTGACCTGCGGCGCGGCAGCGGCCGTTATAGCGTCCCTGAAGGCTATTGCCGTAAAGGACAGCGAGGTAATAGTGATCGCACCATACTTTCCTGAATACCCGATGTATGCAGAAAGCAGCGGAATGAAGCTCGTGACGGTGCCGGCGGATACCGAGGCGTTCCAGATACGGTTCGACGAGCTGGAAAAGCGCATAACCCCCCATACTCAGGCTGTGATAGTGAATTCCCCCAATAACCCCTCCGGCGCGGTATACGGCAGGGAGACGCTGTGCCGGCTGGGCAGGCTGCTTGAGCAGAAAAGCGCGGAGTACGGGCATCCGATATATATAATAGCGGATGAGCCCTACCGCGAGTTGGTATACGACGGCGCCGAGGTCACGTTCATACCCAAGCTGTATGCAAATACCATAGTGTGCTATTCATATTCCAAGTCGATGTCTCTCCCGGGCGAGCGCATAGGGTATGCCTGCGTGACGGACGAGGCGGAGGACAGCCATGAGCTCCTGCTTGCCATATCCGGCGCGTCAAGGAGCATGGGCCATGTATGCGCCCCCTCCACCATGCAGCAGATGCTGGCGCGCTGCGTAAAGCTACGCCCCGATGTAGAGGCGTATGACAGGAACAGAAGAACGCTATATGATGCGTTGGCGGAATACGGCTACAAATGCGTTAAGCCCAAGGGCGCGTTTTACTTGTTTGTTGAAGCGCCCGGCGGTGACGCAAAAGAATTTGCCGCTCGGGCTATGAGGAAGGATCTTCTTGTGGTGCCGGGAAATGACTTCGGCTGCCCCGGCCATTTCCGCCTCAGTACCTGCGTTTCACATGATATGATAAAGCGCAGCCTGCCTATTTTCCGCGAGCTTGCCGAGGAAATGCAGGCATAGCGCAAAGAATCACCCCTTAGGAAGCATGATTGCGCCGCACATCCGCAAGGATCGCTGCGGCGCTTTTTTATTATCCTTGCCCATTGACGCCGCAGGGCTGCCGCACGCCGACTGTGTGAAAAATATGACTCATAAAAATAGGTTTTTATGCATTGACAAAAAATTTAACCGCGATTATCATATAAAGCGGCAATTTGATTGATGAGAATTATTAATGCTAACGATTAGTAATCGTACTGGAAAGAAGGCACGCGAAATGAACGAGACAAAAAAGGTATCTGCCGTTGACTTTTTCTGCATAGGCTTTGGCGCCATAGTCGGCGTGGGCTGGGCTGTATCCATAAACAGCTGGATGGCAGGAAGCGGCGGCCCCCTGCCTGCGGCGCTGGGCTACATACTTGCCCTGGTTATGATGATACCGGTAGCGCTTTGCTATTGCGAGCTTTGTGCAATGCTGCCCGTAACGGGCGGCGGAATGGCATATGCCTTCCGCGCCTTTGGCGATAATACCGCCTTCATATCCGGCTGGACGGCTTTCGGTGCATTCATAACCATAATACCCTGGGAAGCCATATATGTAGTTGATATTCTCAGCATATTGTTCCCGGTGCTCAAGCATGGCGAGCCTTTATATACGCTTGCCGGGGCGGATATATACATAGGTCATATAATCGTTGGCACGGTGATTTCCGTAATACTGTACTGCATAAACCGCAAGGGCGTTTCCGCTTCCGCCATGCTCCAGAGGGTGCTGTGCTTTGTCCTTGTGGGAAGCGGCGTATTGGCTATGATATTTGCCATGGGCAAGTTCAGCTTTGCCAACTTAAGCCCGGTTTACGAAAACGTTGGCAAGGGATCACACAGCAGCTTTTTAGGCGGTATGCTGTCAATACTTGCCTCGGTACCATTCTTTATAGCGGGGTTTGAGACCATACCGCAGGGAATCGAAAGCGCCGGCGGCAACATAAAGTCAGTCGGCAAAACCGTTGTGCTGACAGTTGTAAGCTCCTGTCTGTTTTACGCGCTGCTGCTCTTTACCCTGGGAGGGGCGATGCCCTGGGAGAAGTTCATCGGGTTTGACAGTCCGGCGGCGGCATTGCTATTCCGTGATATTTACCCCGGTCCTCTGGGCCAATCCTTATATCTGCTGATACTTATAGGCTCCATATGCGGCCTGCTTACCACATGGAACGGCTTCATGATGGCCTCCTCGCAGATACTCATGGCGATGGCTCGTGTCAGCATCGTACCTGATGTACTTGCAAAGCAGCATCCGGTCTATAAGACTCCGGTAAACGCGTTAAAGGTTACGCTTATCGCCTCTCTTATGGGCCCCTTCCTCGGCAGTGGGCTTATAGGCGATCTTACCACCTTCTCGGCGGCGGGATACGTTGTCAGCTGGATGCTCACAGCTTTCTGTCTCATAAAGCTTCGCCGCAGCGAGCCCGGCCTTAAGCGCCCTTATACGATACCCGGAGGGGCAAAGACAGCCTGGTTTGCGGGACTCTGTATGGCTGTGCTTCTGGTTCTGCTGCTGATGCCCGGGCAGCCTGTATGGATAGGCAAGCTGGCAACGGTGTTGTTCCTCTGCTGGATGGCCATAGGCGGAGTGCTGTACGTGCTTGACAGTCGCCAGCGCGCACGTTATTCAAAGCTCAAAAGGGCATCGATACTGTTTGCCGGCATGGCTGTAGCTGACGGTATGCCAATGCCTGAAACTATGGAAATATACGACGAGAGCTATAAAATACTCTCCTTTATAGTTCCGGATGAATTCGTGGGCCAATCGCTTATGGATATTGGATGGGGTAAGAACAACGGCCTGTTTGTGCTCAAGATAGAGCGGGATACGGAGATAATGATGCTGCCCGCAGGCCGCACGGTGCTGCAAGCCGGAGACCACATATTTGCCATGGGAGCAGAACGCCATATAAAGAAATACTGCGCTAACCATGACATAGGAAAGCACACTGTAACTCCCTTGAAGGAGTTTATGGGTATGGGCAGGGGCGAGCGGCAGGTGCCGCTCCGCTGCGCCGAGATAAAGCTTAATGGTAGTGAACCCTATTGCAACGTATCCGTAAAGCATTCCGGCATACAGGATCAATACTCCTGCGTGCTCATAGGCCTGAGCCATGGCGGTGTGCAGCCCATAGTGCCTGACGGCGACAATGTCATGGAGACCGGCGACACCATATGGGTGCTGGGAACGGATAAGAATGTTGAGAAGCTGCTTGCGTCATAAAGCTCAGGCCCCATAGATGGCCTCGCAGCATATATTGAGAAAGCCCCCGGATTTCCGGGGGCTTTCAGTCTGTCAAAAAACCCTAGGGTTGATAAGGGGCCGCAGCCCCTTATGTTTAATCCGGCTCTGACGACATGTGCGTCAGAACGGATGAAAACCCAGAGGTTTTCGTACTTTGCGGATTTTGCCGCCCGGGAGCGAATGCGAGAGGCAAAACCCGTAAAACTCAAAAAAGTGGCATTCAGCCACTTTTTTGACACTCTGAAAGCCCCCGGATTTCCGGGGGCTTTGAGGTTTTGGCATGTATAAGGCGGAAGAGCTTTGTCCGTGAAGACCGCAGACGCTGCTGCTTCGCTTTTACAGATCCAGCTTATAATCCCCCGGCTTGATCAGGCCACGTCTGCGCATAAGCTCGGATACGGCCCAGGCCACAAGCGCAGGAACCACTACGGCCACCAAGATAAGGCCGACAATATCCCAGGCGGTGGCGCCGTCACCGTTGACCCAGCCCACGATAACGCCAATCGGACCCACAAGGCCGCAGGTCCCCATGCCGGAGGCGATTGCAAAGCCGTTCTGCTCCAGGTGGAACACGCAGGTCGCAAGCGGCCCTCCCACCAGAGAGGCGGCGACCGCCGGAAGCCAGAGCACGGGCTTGCGCATAAGGTTGGGAATCTGGAGCATGGAGGTACCGAGACCCTGCGCCGCAAGGCCCTGAAAACGGTTCTCACGCCAGGAGGCTACGGCAAAGCCAACCATATGGGCGCAGCAGCCGGCCACACAGGCGCCGCCCGCAAGGCCGGTCAGCCCGAATGCAGCGCATATTGCCGCAGAGCTGATGGGAAGGGTAAGCACCGCGCCCATTACGGCGGAGACGAGAAGACCCATGACAAAGGGGCGCATCTCCGTGGCCCACATAATAAAGTTTCCTATAACCGTGCCGATCTCTCCGATGGGCGGGGCGATGAGCATGGCGGCAAGCACGCCCGTCAGGATGGTCACGGCGGGGGTAACGATCAAGTCCACCGGCGTGCGCTTGGAAACCAGCTTGCCAAAGAAGATGGATACAATGCTCACAAAGAAAACGGACAGAGGACCGCCGCTGCTGCCCAGCGCGTTTGCTGCATAGCCGACGGTCAGCAGCGAGTACAGCACAAATGCAGGCGCCTTCATGGCATAGCCGATGGCCGCAGCCATGGCCGCGCCCTGCACCGCCTTGGCAAAGCCGTTTGCATCCGCAAAAAGGCTGTACTCATTGCCCCACAGCGTAAAGCGAAGGTCAAAGAGATAGGTGCCGACGGTACTGATAATGGTGCCGATCAAAAGCGAAGCGAACAGGCCATACGCCATGCCGCCCAGCCCGTCTATAAAGATGCGCTTTGCGGAAAACTCGATGTTCTGCGCCTTGAAATAGGCCCTCATTTTGCCCGTGAAAGTTTTTTCGGTGTTCATTGCTTTTTCATTCCCCCTCTATACTGCGTCAACGAACAGACACATTTGGCGTCTATTTTGATTATAAGGTCGCTTCCGCCTTTGTCAAGAAGGGCTTAGGGCTGCTTGGGGGGAATGATAAGACTACAATATCTCCGAACAGCACCCCATTACTGCAACCCGGTAATAAAGATTACCAAAGCCGTGATCGCCAAAACTGTCCAGCCCATGTACCTTCCCGCTATTTCCCAGTCGGACGGCTCGGCGTCCTCTGTGTTTCGGATCTGGAACGATAGATTCCATCTGAACAGCTCGTCTGCAAATAATATGGATAGCGTGTTGAGAATACAAACAAAGACTGCACCGAACCATGCGGATGCATCGCCCTTGTGCGTCAGCTTGGGCTGGTTCAGCAGTTCATAAATCGTATAAGCAGACGGCATCATTTTATCTACCTCATTGCCGTCCTGATCCACTTCGAGCCCATAGTCGGGCGCATAGGAGAATTCGAAACCATATAAGGTCCCATCCTCGTTGTAAAGCCAATAAGCATCGCCATAATCTACCAGCCCACCGCGGAACAGCACCGTATCGCCGTTGAAAACTTCAATGCCGATTATGCCGTCTTTGAATTTTTTATCCTCGGGGATCGCGGTAGGGTTCTCCTGTATCATGTAAGGGCCATAGGTTTTATCGCGGTACTGCAACACGACGGACTTGTTTTCAGACACTATGAATTGGGCCTGCCCTCCGTCGATCTTACCTGAATACACCGTGTTCCCGCCTTCCTGCTGCGGGACGAGGATCGCGTCGTGGTACCTATATCCGACTCTTGCGAGGGTCTTAGGGTAAATCACCGCAAAAATCAGCGCCATAATGACCATTGCGATAATGACACCTTTTTGATAATTATTCAACCTTTTAATTCTTTGCATAAGCACACCTGCAACGTTAGGATCGTCAAGTTCAGGATCGTCCGGCCTGGCAGGCCGGGAGCTGTCAGTTCAGCTTTTCGCCGCAATTAGGGCAGTACTTCACATAAAGCGGGCCTAAGTTTTTCCTGCATTTGGGGCAGCGCCAAAATGCGGCAACAAGGATTCCATAGAGGCACATGACGGCGATCGCTATATAGCCAAAGACTGCATTGTATGTGAGCAACATTAGCGCCATAAGAGCCGAAAAAATACCGAGAAGTGATTTAGCGATTGCCTTTACTTTTCTCAATTTCATAAAAATACACCCCCGCAGCTTTCGATTTGCCGGCACCTTACCCCTGCGCCGCAAGGCCCTGGAAGCGGTTCTCACGCCAGGAGGCCACGGCAAAGCCCACCATATGGGCGCAGCAGCCGGCCACACAGGCGCCGCCCGCAAGGCCGGTCAGCCCGAATGCAGCGCATATTGCCGCAGAGCTGATGGGAAGGGTAAGCACCGCGCCCATTACGGCGGAGACGAGAAGACCCATGACAAAGGGGCGCATCTCCGTGGCCCACATAATAAAGTTTCCTATAACCGTGCCGATCTCTCCGATGGGCGGGGCGATGAGCATGGCGGCAAGCACGCCCGTCAGGATGGTCACGGCGGGGGTAACGATCAAGTCCACCGGCGTGCGCTTGGAAACCAGCTTGCCAAAGAAGATGGATACAATGCTCACAAAGAAAACGGACAGAGGACCGCCGCTGCTGCCCAGCGCGTTTGCTGCATAGCCGACGGTCAGCAGCGAGTACAGCACAAATGCAGGCGCCTTCATGGCATAGCCGATGGCCGCAGCCATGGCCGCGCCCTGCACCGCCTTGGCAAAGCCGTTTGCATCCGCAAAAAGGCTGTACTCATTGCCCCACAGCGTAAAGCGAAGGTCAAAGAGATAGGTGCCGACGGTACTGATAATGGTGCCGATCAAAAGCGAAGCGAACAGGCCATACGCCATGCCGCCCAGCCCGTCTATAAAGATGCGCTTTGCGGAAAACTCGATGTTCTGCGCCTTGAAATAGGCTTTTATTTTGCTCATGGGAGTTCTATCAGTGTTCATCGTTTTTGCATTCTTCTCTGTCCTGCAGCGCAGGATTTCTTTCGCCAAGCTGCCGCCATTTAACCGCTACTGTCAAAGCGTACCCCCGCCCTTTTTCTGGCACGGCGAAGCGCTCCCTGTACAGATCCGGAGGGCACGGCTCCGGTTGCGCCGGCAGGTCTATTTACCGTCTATTTTGATTATAAGATTGCTTTATTCTTTGTCAAGGAGGTTTTCGCTTGTTGCGGGACCGGATTTCTCGGTTGTTACGAGTCTGGAACCGCAAAGCGGTTTTCACTGGCGCTGCAATTTCTACAGGGTGAAGCCAGTTGCAGCGAAAGGGCTTTTGCCTCCTTATCGGGGTGAACTAAACCCTGAAAAAAGGGTATTGAAGGAAAGAACCTGCGGCAGTACAACAGGGAAATTAAAAACAGGCCTCACCGTAAGGCAAGGCCTGTGTGGCGGAGACGGTGGGATTCGAACCCACGGACCCTTGCGGATCAACTGATTTCGAGTCAGTCCCGTTATGACCACTTCGATACGTCTCCACGTTGGCAGCGCCAAGTGCGCAAGGAGAATTATACAGCATGGCGAGGGAAATTGCAAATGTTAGCTGAAGCTATCCCCGGTGCAGCATGATTATTGTAAGTATGCTGTACAGCGCCATCAGGCAGCCGAAAAAAAGCATGCACTTGCTGGTGGTGCGGAGCCGCTTTGAACCCCGGCAGTATATGCCGCCTGCTATGAATATTATCGCTACCGCGATGCTGAAACCTACCGGCATGGTGTCTCCTCCCCAATAAACCTATTTACATATTTTAATGTATAAATCCCTCTTTAGCAAGTCGGAGGGCAATATACCGGTCCATATGGCGAAGGCGGCAAATCCCTGGCCTATCAGCATCTCTATACCTTCTACGGTGTCAATGCCGAGGGCCCGTGCCGCCTTGAGAAGATCCGTTTCACGGGGCATGTATACCATATCGCACACAAGGGAGGAAGGGTTGAGCTTCTGCAAAAAAGCAAGGCTGTTAAAACTCTCGCAGCAAGACATGCCTAATGGAGTGGCATTTATAAGAATATCGCAGTCCGCGACGTCTTCCATGAGGTGGGAAAGGGGACGCCAGAAAGCTCCTGCTGCTGCGGCCACATTGATGGCGGCAGCCTCATTGCGGGCGAAAAGGGTAACGCTGTTCTGCTTTGCAAGAGAGTAGGCCGCAGAACGGGCCGCGCCGCCGCTGCCTATTATAAAGACATTTTGCCCGACAGCGGCGTGCTTTGGGCGTATGGCGGAAAGCAGCCCCTCGCCGTCTGTGGAGTAACCGATATACCCATGCTCCTCCAGGTTAACGATATTTACGCTGCCCATTGCGGCTGCATCCGGTGAGAGGGCGGAGAGAAAGGGTATTATATCCTGCTTATGGGGCATGGTGCAGGCAAAGCCGTCCAGCCCCATACATACAGCGTCGCCGGCGCGTCCCTTGGGAAGCCGTATGAGAGAAAAGTCTGCGTCGATGCCGTACTTTTCAAAGAGAAAACCGTATATTGCGGGGGAGAGGCTGTGGCCTACAGGGTCGCCTATGAGAGCGTAATGCTTCATTCATTCCTGCCTTTTGAAATAAGTAATTTTATGCTATTATATCATAAAAGAGACAAGGGAAAGGAAAATTCGATATCTAAATGAAGCTGCTTTTGTTGAACGGCCCAAATCTCAACCTTACGGGCAGGCGGGAGACTGAGATATACGGGAGGACGACGCTTGCCGACATAGAGAAAAAGTGCAGGGATATCGCTGCAGCCCATGGCGCGGAGCTGGAGTGCTTCCAGAGCAACCATGAGGGGGCGCTTATAGATAAGATACAGCAGGTTATGGGTGAATGCGATGGTATAGTGATGAACCCCGGTGCATTGACGCACTATTCTTACAGCCTGCGCGACGCTGTCGCCTGCTGCGAAATGCCCGTGATAGAGGTGCATATGAGCGATATACGAGCCAGAGAGCCCTTCAGGGCGGTGTCCGTGACTGAGGAGGTATGCGCGAAAAGCATAATCGGCCACGGGGCGGAAGGATATTACGAGGCGGTGGAGATGCTGCTAAGCGGCGAAGCTTAACCATTCAGCAGGTATATAACGAGGTTCAGGTAGCCTGCAAAGCACAGCCACAGTATATAAGGGATCTGCAAAAGGGCGGCGGTCTTGTCGCTCTTTTTGAATTCCGCAGTCATGAACAGCACAAGCGTCAGCAGCAGCAACAGCCAGACAAAGGCGAACAGCCGCGCCTCCAGCCTGAAAAAGAATATGCTCCAGCAAAAATTTACGGCAAGCTGGGCGAAAAACAGGGCGAGGGAAACGGATCTGTACGGGCCACCTGCGATATATACCCTTGCGGCTCCGATGCCCATAAGTATGAACAGCGCCGTCCATACTACTGGAAACAGCCAACCCGGAGGAGCGAAAGGCGGCTGGACAAGCCTTGCATAGTTATCCATGCTGTTCCATGTAACCAGGGCGGAAAGGCCGCCTACAGCCAGCGCCGATCCGACGAATATTATATACGGTTTAAGCTTTTGCCACATAGAGCAGTGCCTCCGGAAATACTTTGTCTGTCTATTTTATGCAAAGTGATGCAAAAAATACGGGCGTTCCGCCCGTATACCGGAAGCAGATCGTTACATCAGGCTTGGCAGGTTGGAAAACTCGAAGCAGCCGTATACCGTTACGTTGGTCTTGTCGCTGCAGCCGCATTGCTCGGTGGAGACATTTACGGAGGGAGTGACGCTGCCGCAGGAGAGCTCTGTGAGGTCGGGCTCGCTTCCGCCGCAGGCATAACCCACCACCTCGTCTACCATGGTGCTGCCGGAAACTGACAGACAGACGCTGCTGCCGCAGCCGCTCTTTACGCTGCCTACATTGATTATGTAAGGGATAGCGCCGGTAAGGCTTATACGGTACACCTGAACGGGGCAGCATCCACCACAGGGAAGCTGTGCACTCATGGTCATCTCCTCTACGGTATAGCCTAAGAAGGAAGTATCGTAGGCGATCTTGGCGGTGGAGGAGCATACGTCGCTGGCGTCGAAAGATTCGTGCAGGGTGATGGTTTCGCAGAAGTTTACGATTCTGGAGCAGGGGGTGCAGCTTTCGCAGCCGCAGCTGCAGGCAGAGTCGGGTTCAGAGGAGCAGTCGCAGCCGGCGGGCGTATTGGCGGACGCCGCTATGGGTTCGTTGCAGGTGCGGCCGGTGTCCTCTGCGGGAGCGGCGGACGGTCTGTTGGGAAAGTCCCTGTTTGCATAATTGATTCTTGCGCTCATATAAAACTCTTTCCTTTCTTGTGCCGCGGCGAAAACGCGGCATGGGGTTGCTATATAATATGACAGGGAATAAATCAGAGTGTCGAAAAAGTGACTGGGTGCCACTTTTTCGACAGTTGCAATAATAATTGCGTCAAAAAGTGCGGCGTAATAAAATTGATATTGACAATGGCGCGGGATTTGATTATAATAATTCCTGTTGCAAAACTTAATATTGCGGCCATGGCGGAATAGGCAGACGCGTACGTTTGAGGGGCGTATGGGAGACCGTATGAGTTCAAGTCTCATTGGCCGCACCAATAAAAAGTGAATACCTACAGGGTATTCACTTTTTATTAGTTCAAACGGCCAACTGAGACTTGAAGGGCGCGACCCCGGGAGGGGGCAAATCGCGCCGGTGACGCGATTTGAGCGCCCCGAGGTGAATTACATTCAGAATGCTTTATTCAAGTTGTAAATAAATATATTTTCTTTTTCCGAAAAAGATAATCCCGCGCTGTGCGGGACTTTTTTGTAGATTCATTTCTTCCTGTCACTTTTGGCTGTTGTTAATCAATGACGGTTGTGGTAATATAGTCAAACGGCGCAGTAAGGAGCATTGAACAATGAACAAAAAAACAAATATACTTATAGTTAACGATGACGGAATAGAGTCTTACGGCATAGCAAAACTTGCGGCTATGGCGGCAAACTTCGGCGATGTCTGGGTAGTCGCTCCTGAGGGGCAGTGCAGCGGAATGTCACAGAGGCTCACTATTTTCAGCGAACTCAATGTGCAGGAAAGGGAATTCCCAGCGACGGTAAGGGCTGCGTACAGCGTAAGCGGCACGCCTGCGGACTGCGTCAAGGTAGCCCTCAAATCTTTACTGCCTGTATGGCCGGATTACGTATTCTCCGGTATAAACGCCGGCTTTAACGCTGGCTACGATATTGCCTATTCAGGAACAGTGGGGGCGGCTATGGAGGCTGTGCTGCACGACATACCGGCTATAGCATTTTCGACTCAGCATGACGGCAGCTATGAAATAACGGACAAGTACCTGATGCCTATAGCCGAGGAACTTATGCAGAAGTCCAATGCCGGGGAAATATGGAACGTGAACTTTCCGGGCGGTCAGGCATGCGATTTCAAGGGCATAATACGCGGCACAGAGGCTGCGCAAAGTTTTTTCTTTGAAAATGATTATCAGAAATTAGAGCGGGATGGGAAAATAGTGTTTACTCCATTCGCAAAGCTGCTTGGCCCGAACGATGCGCCGAAAGGTACCGATGTATGGGCTGTTTTGAACGGCTATATAGCTATCGGCCGTATTAAAAACGCACTTTATAGATAATATTTAAGAGCTATATGTGTCACTCATTGCCAATATACACTTTATGTGATAATATATTGACGAAAAGAATCGAAAAAATCGACTAGCCTTAAGCGATTCATAGGCCATGTGCCATGAATATAAATATTATGGAGGAAAATACAAAAATGAAAAAGACCGTAGCACTGCTTTTCGCACTTGTTATGGCGTTCTCCGTCTGCGCTTGCAGCCAGCCTGCTCCCGCAGAGGAAACAACCGAAGAGACTGCCGAGACTGCTGCCCCTGCTGAGGAGACTTCTGCTGAGAAGCCTCACTTCGACAAGCTGACCCTCGAGTTTGTTCCCTCCAAGGATGCTGACGTTATCATCACCGGCACCAAGAACCTGCCAGAGCTCGTAAAGGCGGAAATGTCCAACCTCGGCTATGATATCGACGAAGTAGACATCACTGTCGGCACCAGCTATGATGCTACCGGCGAAGCTATGTCCGCAGGCTCTATCGACCTCGGTTGGCTGCCCGGCGGTACCTACGCCCTCTATTCCGACGATACCGACGTTATCCTGACCGCTACCCGCAACGGCCTGTCCAACGACAGCACCGACCCCAAGACCTGGAACGGCGAAGCTAACGCCACCCAGAAGAACGGACCTCAGGTAACCTATTATCGTTCCCTGATCTACGCCACTCCTTCCGAGTACGGCAAGAAGCTTGCTGAAAAGGTAAACAACGGCGAGGCCCTGACCTGGGAAGATCTGGACGGCGCAAAGTGGGCAGTTCAGAAGACCTCATCTTCAGCAGGTTACATTTACCCCTCCATGTGGCTTATGGCCAACTATGACGGGAAGAAGATCTCCGACCTTTCAAATGTAATCCCTCTTGACTCCGGCTATGGCACCGCTTTCTCCTATGCCGCTGCCGAGCAGGTGGACATCATCGTATGCTATGCCGACGGCCGTAACGACTACGAGGCAAGCTGGACTTTGCCTACCGACAAGCAGGATGAGACCGGTAAGCAGGGCATGGGCCGCACCGAGTCCATCTGGAACGAGCTGAATGTTATCGGCGTGACCGACGGTATCTACAACGACACCGTAGCTATATCCAAGGCCAGCCAGTATTACACTCCCGAGATCGTAGCTGCACTTCAGGATTGCTTTATCAACATCATCAACACTGATGAAGGCAAGGCTATCTTTGATGTATACAGCCACACCGGCTACGCCAAGGCCACCGACGCTGATTACGACGGCGCACGCGCTGCCCTCAAGGCTGTTTCCGACTAATTATATCCAAAGCCAAGCGCCCTGCGTAAACAGGGCGCTTTTCCCTTAATTATTTTATACAAGGCATTATTTAGCATTACTTTATTATTTTAAATATAGAAAGAGTCGCAGCATGATAGAATTCAAGAATGTGTATAAGACTTATCCAAACGGCTTTACGGCACTTAAGAACATAAGCCTGCAAATCGAGCAGGGCGAGTTTGTGGCCATCATAGGCCTTTCCGGCGCGGGTAAATCCACCATACTGCGCTGCATCAACCGCATGCACGACATCACAAAGGGTGAACTTACGGTGGACGGTGTGGACGTGGACTCTCTCAGGGGCAAAGAACTCAGAAGGTACCGCCGCAAGGTAGGTATGATATTCCAGAGCTTTAACCTCGTCTCCCGCAGTACTGCCATAAAGAACGTGCTCACGGCAGATGTGCCCGACATGCCCTTCTTCAAGGTTCTCTTGGGCATATTCTCCAAGGAGCAGAAGATGCGTGCGCTGGAAAGCCTTGATAAGGTAGGCATTTTGGATAAGGCCTATACCCGCTGCGACCAGCTGTCCGGCGGACAGCAGCAGCGCGTAGCGCTTGCGCGCACGCTGAACCAGAACCCCAAGATAATCCTTGCGGACGAGCCTGTGGCCTCCCTTGACCCGATTACCGCAAAGCAGGTGATGCAGGACTTTGTGCGCATCAATAAGGAATATAAGATATCCATACTGCTCAACATTCACCATGTAGACCTCGCCCTCAAGTACTGTGACAGGGTAATAGGCATACGCGCCGGCGAGATAGTATTCGACGGTCCTGCCAGTACCATAACTCAGGAGCAGATAGACGAGGTATACAACGGCACGAAGGTTCCCACCATGGGCGAAGGCGAGGGAGAACTTCACCAAATAAATAAGGTAGAGGGCTGATAATATGGAAAACGAAAACAGCTCCGCCATCATAAAAGAAACGCTGTATGACAAGGTGTTCAAGCCCCAGAAGATAACCCTTGCCAACGGCCACAGCGTACTGCGTCGCAGGAGCCGCACGCCGTTGATAGTGCTGCTTCTGGCTCTGGCCATATACCTTTCACTGGAGATGACCGGCTTTGACATGGGCATTATCGTCAGCAAGTTCAGCAAGATGCTGGACCTGATGAAGAAGATACTCCAGCCCGACTGGACATTCTTCCCAAAGGTGGTATCTCCCCTTATAGATACCATAAAGATGTCCATACTGGGCACTGTAATAGGCTGCCTTCTGGCGCTGCCCGTAGCCATACTTTCATCAAGCAACATAAACCACAACCTGCCCATAGTGAGCGTTTGCAGGTTCATACTGGCACTTATCCGCACGTTGCCTACACTTATCATAGCGCTGGTTTGCGCTCTGATATTCTCCCTCGGAACCTTTTCAGGCACCGTCGCAATAGCTATATTTACCTTTGGTATCGTAGCAAAGATGCTCTTCGAGAGCATAGAGACTATAGACATGGGTCCCTTCGAGGCCATGGAGGCACTGGGCGCGAACAAGTTCCAAGCCTTCTGGTCTGCATGCGTGCCGCAGATACTGCCCGTTTACCTCAGCCACAGCCTCTATTGCTTTGAGATGAACGTGCGCGCCTCTGCCATACTGGGCTACGTAGGCGCCGGCGGCTTGGGTATAACCATCAACGAGCGCATAGGCTGGAGGGATTACAACAGCCTCGGCATGGTGCTCCTTTCACTGTTCGTGGTAGTTGTGGCCATAGACTTCTTCAGCGAATACCTGCGCAGGAAGCTGAGCTGACAGGAGGGGCAATATGGATAAAAAGAAAAAACTCAACATAGAAGAAATAGAGCAGATGCTGGACAGAAAGCTCACCGTAGCGGAGGTATACGCCAACAGGCCGCACAAGTGGATAGTATACACCGCCATAGTGCTTATAATAGTGACGCTGGTGGGCTGGTCCGCCGCCGATATCAAGTTCACAGGCCTTACTGCCACAGGTACCGAGGTAGCAAAGGGCGTTCTCCACGGCGTATTCCACCCGGATACCAACCTTATGTTCGGCACCACGAATACCGACGTGCCTTATCTGCTGCTGCAAACTATGGCCATAGCCGTGCTGGGCACGCTGTTCGGCGCCATACTGGCCATACCCTTCGCGTTCCTTGCTTCCTTCAATATCATGCCTAAGCCCGTGGCATATGTGGTTCGTGTGCTGATATTGATGATACGCACCATACCAAGCATAGTATGGGCGCTGATGTGGATACGGGTTACCGGCCCCGGCGCTGCCTGCGGCGTAATAACCCAGTCAATTTGCTCCATAGGAATGATATCCAAGATGTATATCACGGCCATAGAGGATCTGGATACCCACATACTGGAGAGCCTGGATGCAATGGGCTGCACCCCCTTCCAGAAGATACGCTACGGCGTTATCCCGCAGCTCACCGCCAGCTTTATCTCCACCACCATATATCGCTTCGATATCAACCTTAAGGACGCTACTACCCTCGGTATCGTCGGCGCGGGCGGCATAGGCGCATCGCTGGTGCAGTGCCTGAACAGCCGCCGCTGGGCTATGGTAGGCGCCTTCGTATGGGGACTCATGGTGCTGGTGCTTATAATAGAGCTGGTATCCACGAGGATCCGCAGAAAGCTTGCACACGGCGCATAATAACCGCTGTACCCAATGCCCCGGCGCCATCAGCGCGGGGGCATTGTTGGCCAAAGGGATAAACTTCAGCATAAGATGAAAAAACAGCTTACCATATACTATACCAGCGATGTTCACGGGTACTTTTCGCCGATAGACTACGCCAGCGGAAACGAGATACCCTCCGGACTCGCCAACTGCATAAGCAATTTTGAGAAGGACGGCAACACGCTGATAATAGATGGCGGGGATATCCTGCAGGGCAGCCCGTTCACCTATTATCTCTACAATAAGCGTAAGGACGATGGCTGTCTGCCCGCAGAGATAATGAATATTGGCGGGTATGATTTCGTCACATTGGGCAACCACGACTTCAACTACGGCAAAGAAGAGCTGGAAAAGTATATCTCTGCGCTGGACGCCAGGTGCTTATGCGCCAATATAGCCGGCATAAGGGGCGTTGAAAAGACCGCCATAGTCACACTGCAAAACGGGCTGAGAGTAGGCCTGGCTGGCGTTACCACCCATTATGTGAAGCTATGGGAGAAGCCGGAAAATCTGGCCGGAATAGCTGTAACCGACGCATTTACGGCGGCAAAAGAGGCTTATGACCAACTGAAGGCGAAGGCCGACATTACCGTATGCATATACCACGGCGGTTTCGAGCGCGACGTTAAGACGGGGAAGGTGCTGTCGGACACCGATGAGAATCAGGGCTGGCGCATTTGCGAGGAATTGGGCTTTGATATACTCCTTGCCGGGCACCAGCACACGGCGGCAGAAAATGTAAGGATAAACGGCACATATACCTGCCAGCCCCCGGATAAGGCGCGGCAGTATATCAAGATGGACGTGATCGTGGACGGCCAGATTACGGCGGAACAGCATCTCATGGATGCGGGAAACGTCACCCAGGCCAAGGCCAAGGCGCTGCTTCTTCCAGCAGAAAAACAGGCCGCGGCGTGGTTTGATACGCCTATGGGGCATCTGGATACGCCGCTGCTGCCCTCCCGTCATATAGACATGGCGGCAAACGGCTCCCTTATAGCCAATTTTTTTAATCAGGTGCAGCTTGAGGTCTCTGGCGCGGACATATCCGCCACCAGCCTGGGCAACAGCGTGAAGGGCCTGGGTAAGGACGTCACAATAAGGGATATAGTATCCACATACGTATTTCCGAATACCCTTAAGACAGTGGAGGTATGCCGGGAACAGCTAAAGAAAGCGCTGGAGCGCAGCGCGGAGTACTTTGCACTGGAAAACGGAGGGCTCGCAGTTAGCGAGTGCTTTCTGAAGCCTATAGAGCAGCACTTCAACTACGACTATATATCAGGCGTCGAAGTGACGGAGGATATCCGCAGGCCAATAGGAGACAGGGTGGTGTCAATAAAATACAGGGGCAAGGAGCTGCCGGAAGGAAAGCGGCTTACCCTGTGCCTGAATAATTACAGAGCTACCGGCGCAGGCGGGTATGACGTGTACAGGGAATGCCCTCTGATACGAGAGCAGCCTACGGAGATAGCGGAGCTTATAATCGCCTATGTGGACAGGCATCGCGATATAACGGTTGATAAGACAAAATGGCTTAATGTAATATATTAAAGTATAAGGAGCAATCATGAAAAACAACGTATTCAAGGTAGTACTTTTGCAGGCCCTGCCGGCCTCCGGCAAGTCCGAGGTGAGAAACTTCATGGCCCATGTGGAGCCCGGGAGGTTGCAGGAGGAATTCCATATCGGTGAAAACCTTCAGCTGGACGACTTTCCCTATGTCCATATGATGCGGCGCATAGACAACGAGCTGCAGGCCATGGGGCAGGAGCGGGTATTTTACCCCGGTGAAGAGCCCTTCAAGGACGGCCGGGATTGGGGCACTTTGTGTAACCTGCTCAATGAGGACTATCACGACCTTATGAACCGCAACGTTATAAAGACCGACTCCGCTGCAAAGCTGCTGTTCGACAGGCTCGACAGGGCAGGTCTTGCCGCCGGCATAAAGCCCAGAATGGGTCTTCTCAAGGAGGAGATACGCGATAAATTGGCAAGCATACTGGAAAAAGAGGCCAGGATCATGCTGAACGAGAAGCATGCAGGGTATCCAGAGAGCTTCGAGAATAAAACAATCATAATAGAATGCGCCCGGGGCGGCCCGGGCGGCGCTTCCATGCCCCTTACAGGCACCTTCGGCTATCAGTATTCCCTGCCCATGTTCTGTCCAGAGATACTGGAAAATGCCGTGATACTCTATATCTGGGTCACGCCCGAGGAGTCCCGCCGCAAGAACGCGGACAGGGCGGATCCAAACGATCCCGGTTCCAACCTGCATCACGGAGTGCCAATGGCGGTAATGCTGGGAGACTATGGCTGTGACGATATGGAGTATCTCATAAAGAACACTGATGTGGAGGACACCGTCACCATAAAGGCTCACGGCACTACCTACCATGTGCCTATAGGAGTGTTCGACAACAGGGTGGACAAGACCTCCTTCCTGCGCAGCGAGCCTGATAAGTGGGATAAAGATAAGGTGGCGGAGGTGACCAAGGCCATAAGGCAGGCCACCGACGCCATGTTCAGCCACTACAACCGTTGATCCGGGAAACAATAAAAGGCAGATGCTTTTTTCGACAGATTGAAGTATAGACTATGCCCATACGGCAGGGTCGGGCAAAAAAATTTTTATCATTGCACCGGCCTATATTGAATTGATTGTTGGACGGATATATACTTTAGGCATAATCAATAAGGAGGTTTTAACCATGCCCCATATCGATATAACCATGTATCCTGGCCGCAGCGAGGAACTCAAGGCTGAACTTGCGAAGAATGTACGCGATTGTGCCGCCGAGACTCTCAAAATGGACAAAAAATATTTTTCCGTATCCATTGAGGAAGTAGATAAGGACAAGTGGGAGGAGCACTTCAAGAAGTACGAGGGAAACCTTTACGAAAAGCCCAATTATTGATTCAGGGAAAGCCACCTTTGAGGTGGCTTTTGTATAAAATTTCAACCTTAAAATATTAGGCAAATGCCTAATTAAACCTAAACTTTACACTTAACAAGGTATACAAAGTGAGGATAAAATGATATACATGGAATTTTTTGAAATACTCTGAAAAGGGGCGAAGGGCGATGCAATTTGATCTTACCGACCGGAAAATCATATCAATATTGCAGAAGGACGGGCGCATAACCATGAAGCATCTGGGTGAACTCATAAATATGAGCACACCCTCTACTATAGACCGGGTGCGCAGGCTTGAGGAAGCCGGCGTCATAAAGGGCTATGCGGCTGTGGTGGATTATATTGCGCTGGGCTACGATATGCATATTTATATATTTGTGGAGGTAAACCAGAACAAGCGTCCCGGATTGTTAGAGTATATAGCGAAGAACCAGCTTATCGCAGGGGCTCACGGCGTGGCGGGCAGCAAGGATATGGTGCTGGACGTGTACTGCCGCACCAGCGAATTTAATAAGCTTGTGGACGAGCTCCGTTCCTTTGGCGAGACGGAATCCAACATGATAATGGAATTTATAAAAGAAGAGCCCATAATCCCCGTGGACAGCCTTTCCAAATGACGGAGGGGCCGGCCTGCGGGCATACCCTGCCCATGGGCGAATTTGCATAAAGAACCGCCGATGGTGCGGCATAAAGGCGCGGCGACGTAAGGCTGCGCCATTTATTATGGTGACAAAACCAATAATATAATGTAGAATATAAAAACATAAGTACCCGTGCAGAGGTACTTCTCTAATTCAAATGCCATATCGGAGGAATCTGTATAAAATGAAGTGGACTGCGAAAATTCTGGTATTTGTCCTTTGTATTCTTTTGATGATGCTCCCCGCCTTTGCCGGAGCGGACTTCGGCGATTTCAGCGGCGACAGCGATTACGGCGGAAGCTGGGATTCCGGCTCCGACTGGAGCTCATCAAGCTGGGATTCGGATTACAGCTCCGGCAGCTACTATGACGACGACAGCGATGTCAGCGGTATCGATATCGGGATAGGCTTAGCCGTTATGGCGGCAATAGTGGTATTAGGCCTGATAATTGACGTCTCAGAGAAAAGGAAGAAGAAAAAGCAGTATGGCGCAGGCAGGCCACAGAGCGCACAGGGCAGGCCCCAGGGCGCGCAGCGCACGCCTGATTCCCGTCTGCAGCCCCTTGTCGACCTTGCCGTGACCGACCCGAGCTTTGACGCCAACGCCATGCAGGAGAAGATAAGCAACCTGTACGTGCAGATGCAGAACTGCTGGACGGATAAGAATATAGAATCCCTCAGGCCGTACTTTACGGACGCCTTCTTTACCCAGATGGAAAGGCAGCTCAACGGCCTCAAGAGCAGGGGACTCACCAACCATGTGGATCGCATAGCGGTGCTTGGCGTGAACCTCAGAGGGTTCTACAAGCAGGGCGGCGACGAGCATCTCATAGTCGAGCTCCGCACGAGGATAGTGGATTACACCGTGCAGGATTCCGACAAGAAGCTGGTCTCCGGCGACAGAAACCGCGAGAAGTTTATGACCTACGAATGGGATATGTGCCGCGCGGAGGGCTCCGTGACCACCAAGGCGGGCGCCATGCAGAGCGTATCCTGCCCGGGCTGCGGCGCGCCGCTCTCCATTAACACCACGGCAAAGTGTCCATATTGTGGCCGTGTGGTAACGCTTGACGAGCACGACTGGGCGCTGTGCGCGATAAAGGGAATATCGCAGACAACGAGATAAGATAAAAAGCATAAAAACTAAGCGGCAGGATGGAGCCATATCGTTTCATCCTGCCGCCTTTTTGTTTGTTATTGTTTGTTACCGCAATTATCCCTGCATCATTTCCGTCAGCTTTTCCCTTATCAGGCCCATGAGCCTTTCGTTGTCAGGCATTTCCCTGAACTCGGCGGGGTCGCAGAGCGCGGCAAGATCCTCGGAAAGATAGCCCTCCTCAAATACCTCTATACCGGCGCGGCCGAGCTTTTCCGCAAAGCCTATGAGCGCGGCATTGCCGTCCAGCTCGCCGCGCTTTTTCAGCGCGCCCGCCCATGCGGCAATGGTGGCCAGAGGATTGGTGGAAACCTTTTCGCCCTTGAGGTGCCTTTGGTAGTGGTCCACTACCGTGCCGTGGGCGGCCTCGTACTCGAAGCAGCCGTCGGGGGAGACCAGCACGCTGGTCATCATGGGCAGAGAGCCGGACGCGGCGGCGATAAGGTCGCTCATCACATCGCCGTCATAGTTCTTGCAGGCCCATATGATGCCGCCTTCCGAGCGTATGACCTTTGCCGCAACGTCGTCTATGAGGGCGTAGCGGTAGCGCAGGCCCGCCTGCTCAAAGGCCTCGCTGTATTCCTCGTCAAAAACCTTCTGGAAGAGCAGCTTGAAGGTCTGGTCATAGTCTTTGGATATGGTATCCTTGGTGGAAAACCATACGTCCTGCTTTACGTCAAGGGCGTAGGAGAAGCAGCAGCGGGCGAAGGACAAAATAGAATCGTCCCTGTTGTGCATGGCCTGCAAAACACCGGGGCCTTTGAAGTCGAATATGGTCTGGCGGCTAAGCTCACGGCCGTTCTCATCTGTGAACAGCAGCTCGGCTTTGCCGGGGCACTCTACCCTGTACTCAACAGCCCTGTATATATCGCCGTAGGCGTGGCGGGCTATTGTGATGGGCTTTTTCCAGCAGGATACCACCGGCTTTACCTTTGAAATGAGTATGGGCGCGCGGAATACCGTGCCGTCCAGCGCAGCGCGTATGGTGGCGTTGGGAGAGCGCCAGAGCTTTGTCAGGTGATACTCCTGCTGGCGCTGTAAATTCGGGGTTATGGTGGCGCACTTTACGCCTAACTTTAGCCGCTTGATGGCCTCAGCCGCCTCTACAGTCACCTGATCCTTAGTATTTTCTCGATTCTGTATTGAGAGGTCGTAATACTCGGTGTTCAGTTCCACGAAGGGCTTTATCAGCTCATCCTTTATCATGGCCCATATTATGCGGGTCATCTCGTCCCCGTCCAGTTCGGCTATGGGGTTTGGCATGCTTATCTTTTTCATATTTTTACTCCCTGTTCTGTGCGGCGTAGTGGTTCATGAGGCATCCGGTGAGCAGCAGCTCCCGCTCTTCAGCAGTGGTGTTTTTGAGGTAAAGGGTGATATCGCGTTTTTTTTCGCCGCTGACAAGCTTTGCGGCGAAGGCTTCATCTCCGTTTTCCACCTTTGATCGCACATCCGGTACATATATGAAATCCCCCACAGATACGCCTAAGCCGCTTTCGACGGTAAAGGGCAGTATGCCCCAATTGACGCAGTTGGAGCGATAGCGCTTGGTAGCGAACTCCAGGCAGATATTTGCGCAGCCGCCCAGCACGCGCTGGCAGGAAGCGGCCTGCTCGCGGGCGGAGCCATCGCCGGGCTTGTTGGCGTATATGACGGAGCCTATCTGGATATCCGCAAGGTCATCTTGCTTCAGGCCGAGGGCGGCAAACACGGGCTTCAATCCGTCGGGCAGTATGCCTTCTTCGCGCTGCTTTTCCAATTCCTGTACAGCCTTTGCCCTGCCCACATAGCCGGGGTCGCGGCGGGAGAGTGCAAAGGTGGCGAGCTTCAGCGGGTTGGAACGGTAAGAGGACGTTTCACCCGATGGTATCAGCTCATCGGTGGTGGTCACGGGATCCAGCAGAACGCTTGCCACATTCAGCAGCAGATCTTTGCCCAGCGCTGGTATATTGGGCCACTCGGTTATATTGGGGCCGAGCCTGAGGGGCTCGTCCTTCTTAGCCCTGCCAAAGCCGAAGTATACACGCCTGTCGTAGACTGTGCGGTCAAAGCTGCGTTCATGCTGTACAGGCTGGTCATAGTCCACGTCCGCCGCAGAGGTGAGCACGCCGCCGTTGGCAGCCGTAGCGGCTATGGAGCGGGCGTCCATAAGTATGACGCCGGAAAGCTGGCCGTCAGCCGGCTTCGAGCCTTCCCGGTTAGGGAAGTTGCGGGTGGTGTGACGTATGGAGAGCGCATTGTTTGCGGGCACGTCTCCCGCGCCGAAGCAGGGGCCGCAGAAGCAGGGCTTGAACAGCGCGCCGGATTCGAGGAGCGACTGCTGTATACCTGACTGTATAAGCTCGAGGTTTACCGGCACGGAGGGCGGGTATACCGACAGGGAGAAGTACCCGCTGCCGGTGCCGCGGTTTTTGAGTATGGCGGCGGCTTCCGCGATATTGTCGTACATGCCGCCGGCACAGCCTGCAATGATGCCCTGATCCACGGTCAGCCTGCCGTTCTTTATCTTATCGGTAAGGCTGAGCCTTGCCTTGCCGCCAAACTGCTTTTCGGCGCGGAGCTCCACCTCGCGCAGTATGTCGCTGGGGTTTGCCATAAGCTCGCGCAATGTTACTGCCTCGGACGGGTGGAAGGGAAGCGCCGCCATGGGCTCAACGGTGGAAAGGTCTATGGTTATCATGCCGTCGTAGCAAGCGCCCTCGTCGGGGGAAAGCCTTTTGTATTCATCGGGCCTGCCGTGTATTGTGAGATACTCCCTTACCGCCCCATCGGTCTCCCATATGGAAGACAGGCATGCCGTTTCGGTGGTCATCACGTCTATGCCTATGCGGTAATCCATGGGAAGGTTTGTCACGCCGGGGCCTGCGAATTCCAACACCCTGTTCTTTACAAAGCCGTTTTTATATACCGCGCCGCAGAGGGCGATGGCCACGTCGTGAGGGCCGACGCCCCGCTTTGGCGAGCCGGTGAGCCATACGAGGATGACCTCAGGATCGGCTATATCGTAGGTATTTTTGAGAAGCTGCTTTACTATTTCGGGGCCGCCCTCGCCTATACCCATTGTGCCTATGGCGCCATAGCGTGTGTGGCTGTCCGAGCCCAGTATCATTTTACCGCAGCCGGACATCATCTCCCGGGCGTACTGGTGTATCACCGCCATATTGGCCGGCACGAAGCAGCCGCCGTACTTTACAGCGGCGGAAAGGCCGAATACGTGGTCGTCCTCGTTTATGGTGCCGCCTACAGCGCAGAGGCTGTTGTGGCAGTTGGTCATCACATAGGGCAGCGGAAACTCGGTAAGGCCGCTGGCCTTTGCGGTCTGTATTATGCCGACATAGGTTATGTCATGTGAAATGAGGCTGTCGAATTTTATATGGAGCTGGCCCTTCTCCCGGCGTGCGCTGTGCGCTCTGAGTATCTTATAGGCCATGGTGCCCTCCCGGTCCGAGACCTTGTTCGCGGGAACGGGAACCCCGTTTTTTATCTCTACTGCTCCGCCGTGCAGCTCTATCATGATAACTCCCCCTTCACAGCTTGGGTGTATAAAATAAATTATCCAATAGTATAGCACAAATGAGCTGGCAAACACAGATGCTAAAAAAATAAACGTTGCACCATAAGGGGGTGTAACAGTATAATGACGTAATAATAAATATAAATATGAAAAGACAGAAAAGGAGACCGACCATGATAGAAGATACCGCCGGCATACTTGAGCAATACACCGGCTCTCTGACCGACAGTATACAGAAGGAATATCTAATCGATGAGAAGTTCTATCAGGGCGATGTAAAGAGGGGCCTGCGCAACAGCGACGGCACCGGCGTGCTGGTAGGCGTGACCAAGGTGGGCAGCGTACAGGGCTATTTCATGCAGGACGGCCAGCGCGTGCCTGCCCCGGGCAAGCTGTATTACCGGGGAATAGAGCTTACCGAAATAGTGGAAGCCAACAGGAAGGCGGACACCTTCGGCTTTGAGGAGGTGGCGTACCTGCTGCTCATGGGCTATCTGCCCACACGGGGCGAGCTCAACCACTTTAACGATATAATGAACCGCGCCCGCAAGCTGCCGGACGGCTTTACGGAGGGCATGATAATGCGCCACCCCAGCCGCAATATAATGAATGAGCTGGAGAGGAGCATTTTGTCCCTGTACTCCTACGATCCGGAGCCGGACAATATCGAAATAGACAACATAATGATGCAATCCGTGAGGCTCATTGGTTATTTCCCCTCAATTATCGCCAATGCCTACGCGGTAAAACGGCACTATTTTGACGGAGATTCCCTGCACATCCATTTCCCGGTGGAGAACCTTTCCACGGCGGAAAACTTCCTCAGAATGATGCGGCCGGACAAGAGCTATACAGACGAGGAAGCAAAGCTGCTGGATATGATGCTGATGGTACACGCGGAGCACGGCGGCGGCAACAATTCCACATTTGTATGCCGCGCCCTGTCTTCAAGCGGCACAGATACCTACAGCGCCATAGCGGGAGCAGTGGGTTCGCTGAAGGGGCCTCTTCACGGCGGCGCAAACGCTAAGGTTATGGAGATGTTCCGCTACGTAAAGGAAAACGTAGACCCACATGACGATGGCTCCATAAAGGACTATCTCAATAAAATGCTGGACAGGGAGGCGGGCGACCGCTCCGGCAAGCTGTACGGCCTTGGCCACGCGGTATATACCATGTCGGATCCCCGAGCCGTGCTGCTGAAGAAGTACGCCCGGCACATGGCCGAGATAAAGGGCTACGCCGAGGATTTCGACCTGCTGCAAAAGGTGGAGGAGCTGGGTATCCCACTCATACAGGAACGCAGAAAGAGCGACGCGCCAATGTGCGCCAACGTTGATATGTATTCCGGCCTCGTATATACCATGCTCGGAATACCTGAGGACGTATTCACGCCGCTTTTCGCCTCTGCACGTATAGCGGGCTGGTGCGCCAACCGAATAGAAGAAGTCGTCACCTGCCACCGCATAATGCGTCCCGCATACCGCGCCGTGACCATACGCGGCAAGTATGTGCCTATGGAGGAAAGGACGGCATCAAAGGCTTTGTGAACAGAATGAAAAATCGGTATATCGGCATTGACTTGTTCATATTTTGGGCCTAATATACATTACTTGTCGATGGAATATGAGTCCACCGGCAATAACCTCCCCGGCAGCGCCGGGAGATTTAAGGAGGAAATAGGAATATGAAGAAGATCAGATACATCATATGTGTCGCTATGGCGGCGATTATGCTGCTTGCAGCTGCGGGCTGCCAGGGCGGCGAAGCGCCGGCCGAACCCGCAAACACCGCAGAGCCCACGGCTGAGCCCGCTGAAGCCACGGCTGCGCAGAGCGAGTACAACGCAAAGGCTGAGGCAGCCTATAAGGCGGCCGTAGAAAAGCTGGTAAACGACAAGGTATTCCCAAACGGGGAGGACACTGGCTTTGCTGACGACTCTTCCTTCGGCGATATGGGTGAGAACAGGTATGCCATTGCGGATGTGGACAGCGACGGTAAAGATGAGCTTATAATCTCATTCACTACCGCTCCCGTAGCGGGCGAGGTGGAGCAGGTATATGGCTATAATGATGCCGACGGTACCCTTAAGCTGAAGCTCAACGAATTTCCACAGGTAACTTACTATACAAACGGAATCGCCGAGGTGGGCTGGTCCCACAATCAGGGCTGGGCAGGCGACAGACTGTGGCCCTATTCATTGTTCTTCTACAATGCCGATAAGGACGAGTACGAGCTCCGCTACTCCATCGACGCATGGGACAAGACCCTTGCCGACAAGGACGCGGACGGCAACCCATACCCTGCCGATATAGATAAGGAAAACGCCGGTTACGTTGTGATACTTACGGAAGGCACGGAAACAAGGTATATCAGCGCATCCGAATATGAGACATGGCGCAGTGATACGCTGGGCGGGGCGCAGAAGATAGACGTAGAATACAAGCCCGTCACCGACAGCACGGAGAAATAACAGCAGAGACCCGCCTAAAAAGGCGGGTTTTTTGCGCCCCCAAATACATAACTTGCAGATTTTGCGCATTTTTGGTAATGACAAATAAGCTCGTCTGTGATAAAATAAGTATACAAACGGGAATATATTTTCCGCTTAATTTTTACAAAGGGTTGACATTGCCATGAGTACGCAGTCTATAATTTTGGCAGGCAGGCAGGCAGGCAGGCAGGCAGGCAGGCAGGCAGGCAGGCAGGCAGGCAGGATAAGTCCGGCCTTTTTGGGGCTGCTCAAAATAACATAGGCATACATTGGATACCGTTACGGCGTAAAGCGCCGGGGCGGTATTTTTGTATATAAAAAACGAAAGGGGAAGAATCAATGAAAAAAACACTTGCGATAATGCTGGCGCTTATTATGGTGCTGGCGCTTGTGCCGACCGTGGCGTTTGCGGCGGGTAATACTATTTATGTTGATGCCGCTAATGGTAATGATACCCAAGACGGTGTTGGTACAGCCAGCGACAAAGCCTACAAGAGTTTGGATAAGGCGATGGAAGCTGCTGTATCGGGCGACACAATTTATCTTGCAGCGGGAACTTACTGCGGAAACAGTGCCAATCCAAGCCAAGCAGGCAATGGCGCGAAGAAAAACCTTACCTTTGTGGGCGCCGGTTCTGATAAAACAAAGTGGCAAATTCGGGCTACGGAAAAATACGGATCTGACGGCTGGTGTGATTACAGTTTTAAGAACAGCGATAATATTACCTTTGAGAATATGACCGTTATCGGCAGTGTGTATTCGGACAATTCTATTAAGAATAATGATACACAGGGATTGACGTATATCAATCATCTTACATTGAAAGACTGCATTTTCAATGGACGTGCTGACTACTGGGGATATAAAACGACTACATTTGAAAATGTTACCTTCAATGCACCCGGAACAGAGGCATCCGAGATAGAGGACGTAGATTATTCCCTTTGGACAAAAACCGGCAGGACGTACAAATTTGATCACTGCACCTTCAAGGCGTCCGGCAAGGTCATAAATGTTTACAGAGAGGGAACTGTTGGTACGGCAGAAAACCCGATAGTTCTCAATTTCAAGGACTGCAATGTAGTCTCCAGCGGCGCAGGCAAAAGCGTATTAAACATCAAAGACGCTAATAACTACTATCTCGTTAACATCAGCGGAATCAACACCGTAGAAGGCTTGGAGCCCAACAATCAAACCTGTTCTCGCTTGTTCCAGGTTGAAGGCTGGGCTAAAGACTACAACCTGTCTGGCGGCGAAGGCAACGGCGAAAAATGTCAGGCAACCGTTAACATCGATAATATTACCGTTTGGAAAGACGGCAAGATGGTAAGACATGCTATCGACACCCCAAACGACAAGTACACCGACGGCTATAAGGATGATGCGTTTGAAATTATCAAAGATACCACCACGGGCGTTTATGTAAAAAAATGCAAACACTGCGGCTATACGGAACCTTTTTATGGCGAGCTTTCCAATGAAATAGAGCTTGATCGCACCGTCATGCAGGGTCAAGAAGTTAATATTGAGACCACTAAGCCGAAGGATACATATAAGGTAAATGGACCCAGCGATATCACCGTTGACTATACCGCTACTATGGATATGACGAAGCTGAAGTGGGAGAAACAGGGTTCATTATACGATGACCGATTTACTCCTTGGCAGATGCTGACGGCGCAACCGGGTTGGATAACAGAAGATACAGTGGTTTTCCTCAAATTTACATTTGACAAGAACATCGACTTGGAGGCGTTTAAGGCCACGTATGAAGCTGCTGTAAAGGCGGGTACATCGACAGATGTGCTTATGCTGACAAGCGATATGTTTGAAATAGCTGATGGTGGGGTTACTTTCGGCCCTACGAAGGACGCAATGACCATCAAGTGCAAGTGGAAGGAAGATGCAAGAACAAATAACTCCACCATTATTCTTAAAGGCTGTGGCCTGCCCGTTAATGACAACTGGGGAGGAAACAAAATAGAAATTACGAATAGCGGCTGTGTAGGGGGAACTGTGCATATAAAGTATAAAAAACCAGAGTCCTATGCAAAGGCGATATCTGTAGACCCTGTAGCAGCAAACGTTCAGGTGCAGAATACCGAGCGGCCAGTGATACCCCCCACTATCCAGATACCGATAGTGGGCGGATGCAAAACCGATGAGTTCACCCTCTATTACGGCGGCGACAGCAGCGGCGACAGCGGTCACAGTCACTACTACCCCCCCACCACCCCCGTTCCCGTGATAGTCATACCCCCCAAGACCGGTGATATGACGGTTTGGCAGAGCATACTGCATTTCTTAGGGATAAGGTAAGCAAATAGCGGAATGAATAAGCCCCCGGCTGCGGCCGGGGGCGATTTTTTGTATCGGGCTTATATCAGGAGCATCCTGTCGTTATTCAGCGCCTTGCCGGATATTTCCTTGAAGCGCAGCAGCAGGTCGGCAACCTCTAACACCTCGCGCTCCGCGCCGGATACGTCCATTACCACGCGGCCCGCGTCCATCATTATGGTGCGGCTGCCCAGCTCCAGGGCGGACTGCATGTTGTGCGTCACCATAAGGCAGGTGAGGCCGTTTTCCTCTACTATGGAGGTGGTGAGAGAAAGTATCTTTTCCGCCGCGCCGGGGTCCAGCGCCGCCGTGTGCTCATCCAGCAGCAGCAGCATTGGCGGGTTTATGGTGGCCATCATAAGCGTAAGCGCCTGCCGCTGCCCGCCTGAGAGCAGCCCCACCGGCTGCTGCATCCTGTCTTCAAGGCCCATGTTGAGCATGGCTACCCTGTCGCGAAGCGCCGCCCTGTCGGCCCTGGAAAGGTGGCTGAGCCAGCCGCCCCTGCCGGAGGCTAAAGCGAGGTTTTCCTCTATGGTCATGCCGGGGGCGGTGCCGCGCATGGGATCCTGAAACAGCCTGCCTATATGCTTTGCCCTGATGTGCTCAGGCATGAGGGTGATGTCACAGCCTGCCATGGTTATGGTGCCGCTATCGGCTATGAAGCTGCCGGCAATGGCGTTGAGCAGGGTGGATTTGCCCGCGCCGTTGGCGCCTATTATAGTAATGAAATCGCCCTTTTCCACATTGAGGGAGAGGTCGTTGAGCACCAGCTTCTCGTTTGGCGTGCCGGGGTTGAAGGACTTTGAAATGTGGGAAATGTTAAGCATCAGGCAGCCCTCCTTCCGTTGCGCTGGGCAAGCTTGCGCTTATACAGCGGAAGCTGCTCCTTGAGGTAGGGTATGGATATTGCCGCCACGACTATGACTGAGGATACCAGCTTCAGCATGAAGGCGGGCATATTGAAGCGCAATGCAACGGTGTAAACCAGCCGGAACACGAACGCGCCGATTACCATGCCAAATATGCGCAGCGGCATCTTGCGCCTGCCCATGAAAACATTGCCTATGAGCAGTGAAGCGAGGGCTATAGTTACCATGCCGGAGCCTATGTCGATGTTTACCGACTTCTGGGACTGAGCCAGCAGGCAGCCGGAAAGCGCCGTAAAGCTGTTTGCCACGCAAAGGCCGACTATGGTGGTAAAGGCGGGGTTGATGGAGGATGAGCGCACCATGTCAGGGTTGTTGCCTGTGGCTCGTATGGCGAGGCCAAGGCGGGTACGGAGGAACAGGCCGAGAATAACGGCTATTGCAAGCACCGCGATGACTATAACGAACAGCTTGTACTGGCTGCCCAGAATTCCGCCGCTCAGCATATCCTTAGCTCTTGTGAACACCGTCTCCGTCTTGTTCATGTTCAGTATAGAGGAGCCCCCCATAACGCCTATATTGACGGAATACAGCGCGGTGTTGACGATTATGCCAGAAAGAAGGCTGTTCACGCCCATTTTGGTCTGTAAAATGGCCGTAATAAAGCCGGACGCCACGCCGGAGAGCATGGCGGCGGGAATGGAAAGGTAGGGGTGCCCGGATATGGCGACAGCTGCGCCTACCACTGCGCCCAGCGTGAAGCAGCCGTCCGTGGAAAGGTCGCAGACGTTGAGCATGGAGTAGCTGAGGAACAGCGCCAGTACCGTAAGTGAGGATATGAGCCCCAGTTCAAGGGCAGTCTGTACAAGGCCAAGGGCCGAACTCAGTGACATTGCAATAAGCCTTTCTTACTATTCTATATATATTATCAGTTGAGCTCGTCGAAGCTTTCGGCGGTAACTATGCTCTGAACCTTGGTGCAGAAGGGAGCGAAGGTCTTTTCAATATCGTCGAACTTGTAGCCAAGCTTTTCGCAGGTCTCTGTATTTACGGTAGCGCAGCCGTTGTCAAAGGTGCGAACGGGAAGCTCGGCCGGCTTTTTGCCCTCCAGAGCTACTTCGGCTACCATATTAGCGGTTTCAACGCCCAGGTTTGCGTAGTCCACGCCGTAGCCGAGGAATGCGCCGTTGAGGGCGAAGGAGTCCGCACCGGTGTAGTGGGGTATTCCGGCCTCGGAAAGCAGCTCGCAGATGCTGAGCTCGGCCTTCATTATGGTGTTGTCGGTAGGGGTAAATACCGCGTCAACGCCGTCGGCTATCAGGGACTGCACAGCCAGCACAACCTCATCAACTGTGGTGCCGGTGTAATCGGCGTATGCCACTCCGCGGGCGTCCAGATCGGCCTTGGCGGCGGCGATGGGGGTTGCGGAGGAATCCTGACCTATGTCGTACAGCAGACCTACCTTAGCGGTATCCGGCTTTGCAGCGAACATCAGGTTTATTACAGCGGCGGTGTCAAGGTAGTCGGAGGTGCCGGTGACGTTGCTGCCGGGAGCCTCGAGAGATTCCACGATGCCGGTAGATACGGGGTCGGATACGGCGGCGAATACTACGGGTATCTGGTTATCCTCGGTGGCGGCCTGCATGGCCATGGCAACCGGGGTGGCAACGCCTACCATTATATCAACGCCGTCGGCGATGAAGTTGGATATTATCTGGTTCATAAGGTTGGCGTCAGCGTTGCAGTTGTCGTAGGATACGTTGAAGGTGACGCCGTTTTCTTCGCCTATCTCCTTGAGGCGGGACTGTATGTTGTCCACGATCTGGTTAAGAGAAGCGTCGTCAACGTAGTTGCAGATACCGACCTTTATTTCCTTGCCGGCTTCTGTCCCGGAGGGAGCCTTGCCGCAGGCGGTGAGGCAGCTGAGTGCGATAAGTACGGTGAGTGCCAGTGCGATGATCTTCTTCATTTTGTTTTCCTTCCTTTCATAAGCTTGAAGCTTTAAAATTTTTAAAATAAAAACTCCCGTCACAGCAATTAAACACTGCTGGGACAGGAGTGATATTCCTGCGGTGCCACCCGGCTTGACGCGAACTGCGCCCACTTTGCGCGTACTATATAATACGCTGGCCTTTGTTTACGGAGAGCCTTGCTCCGTCTCACATACTCCAGGGCTTATGCCCTGTTTCCGGTCGCCCTCAGAAGTCCATTCGATCCTGTCTTATTCTGCCGCGATCGCACCTCCCGCGGCTCTCTGAAGGAACAGCTTCAGAATCTACTTACTCTTCCTCAACGGTTTTTTGCATTGTAGCACCAGGAAAGGCGGCTGTCAAGAATTTTATCAAAATTTGTTTTCAAAACAGCCATAGAATATACGGCGCAATAATGGTATGATATAGCATATGAAATATATGAGAGGGCGGTTACGCATATGCGCTTTGTAGGCAATGCATTATGGTTTATATTTGCAGGGCTCTGGCTTGGTCTGGGCTGGGCGCTGGCAGGGCTGCTCTGGTGCATAACCATAATAGGCATACCCTGGGGCGTACAGTGCTTCAAGTTTGCCAAGCTTCTGTTCTGCCCCTTTGGCAAGGACGTGCGGTTTGGGGGCGGCCTCGGTTCGCTTATACTCAATATAATATGGCTCTGCGTAAGCGGCCTGCCCCTCTGCGTTGAGGCGGTGCTCATAGGCTGCATACTATGCATCACCATAGTTGGCATACCTTTCGGCAAGCAGTGCTTCAAGTACGCCAAGCTGGCCTTAATGCCATTTGGTGCGGATATAGTAAAGACCTGATACGGTATTCAAGGATAATTGTTGATCATGGACAATACAGACAACACGCTTTTGCTGATCCTCAACCCCGAGGCGGGGCTGAGGTACGCAAGAAAGTTCCTTCCCGAGATAATAGCGCTGTTTACCGATTACGGCTATCAGTGCCTTGTATTCGTTACCGAAAAGCGGGGGGACGCGACCGAATTCGTTAAAAAATACGGCGAAAGGGTCAAATGCATAGTGAGCATAGGCGGAGACGGCACCTTCAACGAGACCGTCACCGGCGTCATGCAGGCGGGCCTCAATATACCGGTGGGCTACATACCCGCCGGCAGCACAAACGACTTTGCCAACAGTCTGCACCTTCCTTCGGATATTATGAATGCGGCGAAGAATATAATGGAGGGAGAGCCTGTATCCATAGACGTCGGCAGGTTCCAACAGAGGTATTTTACCTACGTGGCTTCTTTCGGCGCGTTTACACGGGCATCCTACGAGACGCCGCAAAACGTGAAGAACGCCCTGGGGCATCTCGCTTATATACTGGAGGGCATGAAGAGCCTCGCCAGTATCCGCCCGGAGCACGTGAAGCTGATAGCTGACGGCAGGACGTACGAGAGAGAGCTGCTCTTTGGCGCCGTGAGCAACTCCACCTCCCTTGGGGGTGTGCTGACGCTGGATCCCGATGTGGTGGATATGAACGACGGCAAGTTTGAGATAATGCTTGTGCATATGCCAAATTCCGCCATAGAGCTCAACGAGATACTTACCGCCATAGCCAGCAAGCAGTATGAGTGCAGCATGATAGATTTCATACGCACAGAAAGGGCGGAGATATTCGCAAGCCCGGATATGGACTGGTCGCTGGACGGCGAGCACCAGAAGGGCAGCGAGCACATAGTCATAGAAAACATACACGACGCATTGAGGATACTGACCAAAGAGACCCTTGGCGGCGAAAAGTAAATACCCACACAGAGAAAACACCCGTCAGGGTGTTTTTCAGTCTGTCGAAAAACCCAGGGGTTGATAAGGGGCCGCAGCCCCTTATGGCTTTATTCGGATTTGGCGACATGTGCGGCAAATCCGCAAAAAGCGCTTGCGCAGCAAGGCTTTCCCTGCATTCGGTGCTGGCCGCGCCATAGGCGCAAGCACCGGATGAAAAAACTCAAAAAAGTGGCGTTCAGCCACTTTTTTGACACTCTAAAAAACACCCGTCAGGGTGTTTTTTGCATGTTCTTAATTTACTTCAGCAGCTTATCCATCAGGCGGAAAAAAGGGGGGCAGGTGATAGCGTCCCAACATATCGGATTCGCCGGCAAATTTCTTGTTGCGGATATCCGCCATGGCGCCGGAGTGGCAATTGAACAGCTTCATAAAATGCAGCCTGCCTTTATCATTTAATGTGGTACAGCCACTTTACCCTGCGGTAATAGAAGAAGAAAGCTACGTCCGTCACTATCCAGGATATTGGATACGCGAGGCATACGTTGAGCATGGTGTGGTGGGCTTTGTACACGGTGGCTATCCACACTACCCTCAGCAGGCATACTCCGAGACCTATTATTATTACCGGGACTATCGCGTCGCCCATGCCGCGAAGGATGCCCGAGATTATTTCTATATATGTCCAGGTAAAATACAGCGGTACCATATAGAGCATCATCTGCCATGCCTGGGCAAGGACCTCCGCGTCGTCGTTGAATAAGGGCAGCAGGAATCTGCCGAAGCCCAAAAGAACGGCGCTGAACAGTAACGTTATACCCATGAACAGTTTCAGACTGAGTTTTTCGCAGCCGTGCACACGGTCCATGCGTCCCGCCCCGTAATTTTGCGCGGTGAAGTTCATTACGGCTATGCCGGCGGCGTTGCTGCATGCCCAGTAGAATCCATCCAGCTTGCCCGTGAGGGACCATGCGGCTACAGTAGCAGTGCCTAGAAGGTTTACGGCCACCTGGATTATCATGTTGGAAATGGCATACATTGAGGACTGGAGCCCAGAAGGTATACCTATGCGCAGCATACGGCCCAGAAGATAGCGGTCGATGCATATGCCCTTTACGGTTATGCGGTATGCCTCGGTGCTTCGCATCAGCTTAGCGGTAGCGAGCACCGCGCTGAGTATCTGAGAGACGATGGTGGCTATTGCAGCGCCGGCTACGCCCATCTTGAAAATTGCTACCAAAAGCAGGTCGAGGAATATGTTGACTATACAGCAGATTGAGAGGTATATGAAGGGGCTTCTGGAATCGCCTACCGCATTAAACACACCCGCCTCTATATTGTAAAGAAGCTGAGCGGTCACGCCGAGAAAAACTATGCGAAGGTACGTTGTGGCTTCGGATATGGTATCCGCCGGGGTCTGCAATACGCGCAGAAAAAACGGCGCAAATATAATACCCACTACAGTCAGCACTATACCGGATATTATACAGAAAGCTACTGCGGTGCCCGTGGCCTTTTGTATGGATTCCTCATCCTTCGCGCCGAAAAGCTGGGCTATTACTACCGTGGAGCCGCCGGAGAGCGCCACAAAGAAGCCTATGAGCAGGTTGGTTATATTGGCGGCGCTTCCGCCTACGGCGGCTAGTGCAATCGTACCTACGAATTTGCCTACGACTATGGCGTCGGCAGCGTTATAAAGCTGTTGGAAAAGGGTACCCGCAGCTATGGGCAGAAAAAAACTTATAAGCTTTCTGCCGATACTTCCTTCGGTAAGGTCATTTTTAACGCTATTCATTTTGACATACCTCACAAATAAGCTAAAATGGCAAAATAAAGCATACATCAGAAGCAGAATAAAAGCAACTGATTTAATTATCGGTTTTGTTTTGATGAGGTATCAACGATATATCTTGCCCACCAGCCAGTTTACGGTGGTGGCTGGCAGCAGCTTGTTGATAAGGATAAAAAGCTTATATTGTGCTCCTACGGTGTACAGCGCCCGGCATTTCCTGGCGTTTGCCGCCTTGAGTATGACTTTTGCCACGGCCTCCGGGGCCATGCCGTTCTGTTCATCGTGCTCCATCACGGCCACAGCGCGGTCGAGGGATTTATATATATGGCTTCCGGCGTGAGATTTTTTCCTTGCGGCGGTGAAGCCTGTACGAATGTCCCCGGGCTGCACAGCGCAGACCTGTATGCCGAAGGGACGGACTTCATTGCGAAGGGCAAGTGTCAGGGAGTTTATAGCTGCCTTAGCCGCGGAATAGAAGGACTGGTAGGGTATGGCTATGGGCGCGGCCACGGAGCTGAGGTTGATGATGCGGCCGCTGGCCTGAGCGCGCATCTGCGGCAGCACCGCCTGTATACAGTTGAATGCGCCGTAGAAGTTCACCTCGAGCTGGGCGTGGGCATCGGCAGAGTCGGTAAATTCCACAGGCCCTGATATGCCGAATCCGGCGTTGTTTACAAGAAGGTCTATGCGGCCTTCTTTTTCTATTACCTTTGCTGCTGCGGCGGCGATGCTGGCGGGGTTTGTCACGTCCGCTGTTATGTGGAAGATGCTGCTGTAATTCTCGCCTCTGCGGCTGAACTCGTACACGGTATAGCCGTTTTCACAGAGCATGAGGGCGGCTGCTTTGCCTATGCCGCTGCTTCCGCCTGTCACTATAGCTGTCTTTTTCATTTGCTGCCCTCCAGTATGCTGCCGAGTATGTCCATTGCCTCGTCAAGTATTGAGTCGGTATGTGTGGCCATGTAGCTGGTGCGCAGCAGGCACTCGGTCATGGGGGTTGCCGGTGGCAGCACGGGATTGACGTATACGCCACCGTCGTATGCACGCTTTGCCATTATCAGCGTATTTTCAGGGTCATGGGTATATATGGGTATTATGGGTACGCTGGTGAGCTTGTGGGGTATGGCTCGCTCAGTCAGCCCCTTCTGGACGTAATTCGATATATCCTTCAGCCGTTGTACCCGCCATGGCTCCTTTTTCAGCACCCTTAATGACGCCAAGGCGCAGGCGCAGCTTGCGGGTGGTATGCTGGCTGCGAATATAAAAGGCCGGGAGTTATGGCGAACGTGATCGGCTATGAATTTTGACGATGCCATATACCCACCGAGACTTGCAAGAGACTTGCTGAACGTACCCATGTATACGTCTATCTCGTCCTCGAGACCGTAATAACTTGGGGTACCCCTGCCGCCTTCGCCCAGCACCCCTAAGCCGTGGGCGTCATCTACCATTATGCGCGCCCTGTACTGCCTGGCAAGGCGGACTATCTCCGGCAGGTTGGCAATATCGCCGCCCATGCTGAATACGCCGTCCGTTACTATGAGGCAGCCTGCGGTGTCAGGTATCTCCTTCAGCTTCTTTTCAAGGTCAGCCATGTCCCCATGGCGGTAGCGCAGCATAGTCGCCTGGGATAGGCGGCAGCCGTCGTATATGCTTGCGTGGTTCTCGCGGTCGCATAGAATATAGTCGTGGCGGCCTGCAAGGGCGCTGATAATGCCAAGATTGGACTGAAACCCGGAGGGGAATGTAACCACCGCCTCCTTATGCAGAAAGTCCGCAAGCTCCTCCTCTAATTCGAGGTGCATTTTTAATGTGCCGTTTAGGAACCGGGATCCGGAGCAGCCGGAGCCGTACTGATCAAGCGCCTTTTTGCCGGCTTCAATGACCTCGGGGTTATTGGTAAGGCCGAGATAGTTGTTGGAGCCAAGCATTATGCGCCGCTTGCCTTCCATTACGACCTGGATATCCTGACGCGTTTCAAGCGCGTGAAAATAGGGGTATATGCCCTTTTCCATGGCCTCGGCGGCCAATTCGCAGGGTCTGAGCTTTTCGAATAAGTCCATTGCGCCTCCTTATCGGGTATATAAAATGGTTAAAAAAATTGAATGAATGAATTATTAAAATATTTTAATCAAATAGAGCGAATTAGTCAAGGTATTATGTATATACATTGACAAAACTACCATCAGTTGACAAGGACACACAAGGTTTTAGGAGCCAAACAGCACGGCATAACTGTGTCGTCCTCATTTGAAATACAACCAGTATTTCTGCACTCGTCCTCCTTGTTCTGCCATACTCTTTGGCTTCTAAAACTCAAAGACCCCAAAGAGCTTGTTTTGAGGGCGATCCAAGGCCGAGGAGCGCAGTACTACTGGATGTAATACAAGCGACGAGAACGCAGGAGCGTCCCAAAACAAGCCTTTCGGGCTTGTGTGCTCTTGTCAACTGATGGTAAGAAAAAATTAACATTTTTTGGAGATGATTACAGTTCAAATTGAGTGCTTGCACGAAGTAATTTATTTTGCTATGCTTATCGTCAGAAAGGGGAAATAAAAATGACTTTGGGAGAATTTTTTAAGGGGCTTGCAGAAAATCGCCCCCTCGTGAGCGCGGTAACGGCATGGGCTGTTGCGCAGGTTCTGAAAACGATAATAAACTATCTGATAAATAAAGAATGGAAGGCGGAGCGCCTTTGGGGCAGCGGCGGAATGCCCAGCTCCCATTCGGCAACGGTGTGCGCGTTTCTGGTGGCTACAGTCTTTAACTATGGCCCGGCCTCCTTTGAATTTGCTATGGCGGTCCTGTTTGCAATAGTGGTGATACACGATGCCCGGGGTGTGCGCCTGGAGACCGGCCGTCAGGCGGAGATACTGAATTCCATAACCCGCTTTCTGCGTTCCAGAAACAGCAAGATAGAGCTGCCGGAGGAGGAGCTCAAGGAACTGGTGGGCCATACGCCTTTCCAGGTGGCAGTAGGCTCAGCCATAGGCATAATAGTGGGGCTTCTGCTGCATTAAAGCGGCGCGAAATGTGCGACATGTACACAGGGAATACCGAAAGAGGTATTCCTTTTTTGATTGAGAATTGCGGCGAGGAGGAGTGTGGTGTTAATATATGTTCAGAACAAACGTTCGAAACAAATACAGCAGGAGGAAAACATGATACACAGGCAATTCGCGCAAAGGCGCAGGCTCATGGCGGGGGAAACAGTTAAGATGGTCACGCTGACGCTTACAGGAAGCTTTGATAATTCCGGCCTGTTTGGTGAAAGGTATGTGGCTGTAGACGGGGAGATCATAACGGAACTGGGCACGTACAAGGTGAGGCAGGGCAGTACCATAATACTGCATACAAAGATAAGCCCCATCATGGGCGGAAGCGAGAAGTACGGCATATTCGTGAACAACAAGTGCGTGAGGACTGCTGCAAACTGCATAAATCACGGCCCGGACTACGAGTATACCGTCACATGCAACTGCACGATAAACGGTCAGGGAAAGGTACACGCAAGGGGCGGCTATGCCAGGATAGACGTCACGACTGAAGAATAAGCACATATTAACAAACTGTGAATAGCGGGCGGCAGGCGTTGACATATATAGAATGCCGATATAAGATATGTATAGAATTCCGATATATGGAGGGAGCGCATGGACAAGACGCTTGTGACCCGCAGCACGGGTATGCTGCTGCTTAAGCTCATTGAAAACGAGGATATGTACGGCTATCAGATGATAGAGGAGCTGGCGAGGCGGTCTGACGATACCTTTACGCTAAAGGCCGGAACGCTCTATCCCATGCTCCACGACCTTGAGAAGGCGGGGCTGATAACCGCATACGAAAAAACGGCGGATACCGGCAGGGTAAGGAAATATTACAGCATAACAAAGGCGGGCAGGGCGGAGCTTTCCGCCAAAACCAGGGAGTGGCGGGAGTTTTCCCGCGCCCTTGACAAGGTGCTTGGAGGTGTGAGCTATGCCTTCTGACAGGGTAAACGAGTATCTTAAAAGCGTATGCGCCGAGGTACGCTGGAGGCAGGCGCACGACGCGGTGCGGGAGGAGCTTGCCGCACACATAGAGGATCAGACCGAAGCGTATATGCGCTCCGGCATGGAGAGGGAAACGGCGGAGCGGAAGGCAGTGGAAAGCATGGGGAGCCCGGCGGAGACAGGACTTCGCCTCGACGCGAGCTACCGGCCCAAGCCCCAGTGGGGGCCGGTGATCATGCTGACAGCACTGCTTATGATAAGCGCCGCCTGCAGATTTATGGAATATGGAAACGGCGGCAGTTCATTAGGCAAATTTATTATTGCCGCCTGTATAGGCTGCGGGCTGTTTGTCTGGCTGTATAATGCAGACCTTTACCGGCTGGCGGGGCTGTCGTGGCAGGCTTATATTGCGGTGATAGCACTATGCCTTGCTGCACTTCCGCTGTGCTATTCCAGCGGACCCAGCGAGATGATAGTGCTTCAGACGGCTGCCATAACCATACCGGCGCTGTTTGCAGGCTGGCTGTATGTATGCAGGGGCTTTGGGGGGCTGCTCACAGGCGGGGCGATGCTGGTGATACCGATAGCGGGAATGCTTATGGCTCCATATACGGGAGCAGCCGTTAACGTCGCCGCTGCGTGCCTTGCGGTAATAGTGTTTGCCTCGGTATGGGGGCTTTGCGGAAAGAGCAGGTGGCTGCCCATAGCGTTAAGCTGGGGCGGCGTGCTGTGCGGCGGCTATGGGCTGCTCAGGTCAAATGCGCACTGGTGGCAGCGCGTTGCGGTGATGCTGCGCCCGGAGGCGTTTCCCGAGGATTACAGTTACCAGATAAGGGTGATAAGGGATATGCTGCGCGCCTCGAGGCCCATAGGCCGCGGACAGGATACTGAAATGATGAGGTATTCCATGCTCTTTAAAAGGGACGGGAGCATAGACCGCGAAGCGTATGTGGATTTCATGCTCACCACAATAGCCCACCGTTACGGCTGGGTGATAGCCCTGATAATAGCCGCGGTGCTGATAGGGCTCATAGCGATGCTGTTCTTTAAGGCGCTGAAGCTTACGAGCCTGTTCGGCAAAATGATGGGCTGCGGAATATGTGCATCGCTTTTGATGCAGACGGTGCAATACATACTCGGCAACTGCGGCATTACGGTTATAAGCTGGCTGCCCCTTCCCTTTCTTTCCTACGGCAACACATCGCTTGTGGTGAATATGGCGATGATTGGGCTGCTTTGCTCCCTGATGCGCTCCGACGGGCTCTATGCGGACAAGGAGGCAAAGCCCTTGAATAAGCTCAGGCTACGGCTGGAGTGGGAAAAATAAATTAAGGGACTGCTGTTGCAGTCCCTTCAGAGTGTCAAAAAAGTGGCTGAATGCCACTTTTTTGAGTTTTACGGGTTT
>ERZ827150.73-NODE-73-length-153365-cov-56.717716_pt1 | contig 153365 bp, 116 predicted proteins | sample MGYA00519779_ERZ827150 | MGnify/ENA primary metagenome ERZ827150 (study PRJEB31778, sample SAMEA3449267) | human gut metagenome | biome: human gut; feature: human-associated habitat; material: faeces | place: United Kingdom | collected 2010/2012 ...
TCACATACTGTCTTGTGGCTATTGTCCAACATGATATGAAGTTGAAACGTTCAACTTATGAAGTTTTGCAGATTCTAAGCATCTCTCTAACGGACAAAACGAACTTACGTGACCTGTTCGATAAGACTGATTTCAACGATGTCAAAGAACTCGATTATCCCCTTTTTAAAGGACTATTTGATTAATTTTTTAATTCGTCCATTTTTATTGGACACTAATGACAAAACAACAAAAACAAACAGATATAAAACAAATTCTTTAACATACAGATTAATGCTTAGCGAGATTTATTTAAATATACACAAATGTATCTATCCGTTATAATTACTGCAATAGCTACTGATAGAACTCTAAAAATGTTTGAAATCATACGAAGCTACACGCAGAAAACATCACTGAGGCCGTGGGTATCGCAGCCAATCTGAGGTTGATTTAGGAAGACGATGTAGAACTTCGGCAAAGTAACTGCAGGTGGATGTGAGGTGACGTATTCCTCCATTTTCTTCCGTCCAAGTTCGATGACCTTCTCATCGTCACATCTGTTCATCTTTTCCTTATCAATATAGGCAATATGCCAGAAGACCAGGTAACCGATGACATACCTCTCAATGGTAGCTTCTATCGGTTCGTCCGGACGCTTCATGGATTGAAGGGAGTTGTGGACATCCTTGTCGATGATGCCCACAACTGCCCATGAGAGATTTATATATGAAATTAGTGCTTTCATAAATTACATACGGTTTTTCTGGCTGTCTCCGGCTCCGGTTCCCTGATATTTGCTCTTCGTAGCATTGAACTTGTATCGTATGGTCATACCGAAACTGCGACGCGACTCTGGAGCAAGTATGGTAAGGCGGTTACCGCTGTACACCAGTATGTCTGAAGATAAGGTATTGAAGAGGTCGTTAGCCTGCAGTTGGACTGACAATTTTCCACTCAGGAATCCTTTATATAAGGAGAAATTTACCGAACTTCCCGGCTCAATGATACGGCAGCTGCCGTCTTCTCCCCGTGTGGAAGTCTCCAAATCTATGTTCAGCTGAAAATCCTTGGGAAAACTGAATGTATTGTCCCACTTGAAGAATGCGATGGGATTATTGAGGTTTTTGGACCCATCCGGTGTGTCCATCACAAACCATTGCTGGCTGTACATGGCTGTGAATTGTGGTGACCATATACCAATTGTCGGCGATACAGATAAAGTGGCATTCAGTTTGTCCACCTTTGGAACATTGGTATACGTGAACAGAGAAATGGAAGGATCTGCATTCGAATAGGATTTGCTTATCTGTATCTGCATATCCTTAATACGGCTGTAATTCATGTTGAAATATAACCATTTCCAGGATGTATTGAGCGACAGGGTATTCTGTATCGAAGAACGCAGAAGCGGATTCCCGCTCTCATATGTATATTTATTGCCATAGATTACTGCACTTGACAACCTGTTGTAGCTAGGTCGTTCTATATTGCCTGAATAACTTATCATTAGTAGGGTCTTACCTATAGGATATGACAGGGATATGGAAGGAAATACATTGTCATATTTACGGCTTTGTTCATCCATCCTTTTCCCGAACTCATAGTAATCGGAGTTCAGATGCTCATACCTCACACCCGCCTCTGCTTGTAGTTGACCGAAGCTGTGTGCGTACATGGCAAAGGCAGATACGGCGTTTTCTTTGATTTTGTTTTCGTTGTCAGATATCACATGCTCATCGTTTACGTAGCTGTCTGTGCGGTTGCTGTAGGTATATTCACCGCCTATGGAGAAACTGCCACCCCATAACGGATGACCTACAATGAGTTTGGCTGCATAAAGTTCGTTCTGACTGTTACTCTGCGTATGGACAATGCTGTTTACTTCCGTCTTGTCCGATTGCCTGACATATTCATCTGTCACAATGGGATTATTATTGTCCAACCACATTCCGTCTATATTCAAATCAACATTCCAGTCATTAAAACTACCGTTATAATAAGCATTTACCGTATGCTTATTATTTGTTGTGACTGAATGTGTGTGACTCTTACTTTCTTCTTCCAGGGTATTATCTACATGAATCGAAGTATTCATGTTCAACTGCATCTCAATCAGAGGGTTTCTGTCAAAGTCATACCTTACTCCCATCACATGATTTTCGTTAAACTGATAATTCAATGAAAGCATGGCTGCCATGTTCTGGGTATGAAACGGACTTTTCATATCCGAATTTTGTGTCCATACTTTATCAAGACAGGTTTTCTGGGTCAGCATCTTGTTCTCTTCAAACTTATTGTCCCTGCCGAATAACATTCCTCCAAGGTCGAACCCTCCCTTACGGTAATTGAAATTGAACTGGTCGAGCAGGGCGAGGTCATACTGGTATCCCAAGTATGCACGGTTGCTGAAGCCGAATCCTTCCCCCTGTGGCTTTTTGGTTATGATCCGTACAACCGCTTTTACCGAAGCATCGTATCGGGCACCGGGATTACGGAGTACCTCTACACTCTTTATATTGTCGGACGACAGTTGGTCAAGTTCCGAGCTGTTTCTCATTTTTCTTCCGTTGATGTAGATTTCCGCGGCTCCGCTTCCAAATACATTCACTGAGCCGTCTTCAGCCGACAAGCCTGGTATTTTGTCAAGCAGGTCATTGCCTGTTCCGGCTTTTTCCAGCACACTCCCTGTTACGGTCGTCACCATGGCATTCCCTTTTACGCGTGTCTTCGGCAAATCGGCTTTCACTACGACTTCTCCCAACTGCTATGCATCCGCTACAAGCTGAACAGTACCGATATTGGCCGGTGATGCAGGTCTGTACACCGTCTTATATCCGATGGAGGATATTTTCACTATCTGGTTTTCCGATGTCGCCCCCAAGGTGAAAGATCCATCTTCGCCGCTGATGGTTCCAGTGACAAATGTCGAATCTGGCAGTGACAGCAGCACCACGTTGGCGTAAGGCAACGGCTGGCTGTCCTCGTCAATCAGTTTTCCCTTTACTGTCTGTGCAGATAAGCCCACGGGAAGCATGATACCAGCAAACATCCATAAGAATACTTTCATCAATCTCATTGTATAGTAGCTTTTTAATTTCTGCTGCAAAGTTCCATACTTCCCGCAACTCTTCCACTACCCTGTAGAGTAGTTTTAATGACAGAAACAAAAAACGATGAGGTACCATACATATAAGAAAAGCTGTTTAATAAGATACCTACATCTTGCTATTTTATGTTGTTCAGCATAAAAACAAGCATAAATATGACAGTTATATGAAGAAAAAGGCGTAAATTTGCGCGCTCAAAAGAATTCATTTCTTTAACCCATCAAAAAACAAATTGAATATTATGGAATTGAACAAGACCTTTATTGACGGGCTTTGGAGCAAAGAAATCAACGTAAGCGATTTCGTTAGTAAGAACATCACTCCCTATACCGGAGACGCATCTTTCCTGCAGGAACCTACGGAACGCACCAAGCGTGTGTGGGACATCTGCCTGAAAGCACTCGAAGAAGAGAGAAAAAACAACGGTGTCCGCTCCCTGGACAATGCCACAGTATCCACCATCACTTCACACAAGGCCGGCTACATCGACCGTGAGAATGAACTCATCGTGGGCCTGCAGACCGACGAACTGCTGCGGCGCGCCATCAAGCCCTTCGGCGGCATCAACGTCGTGGCCAAGGCCTGCCGCGAAAACGGCATCGAGGTGGACGACCGCGTGAAGGACATCTTCACCCACTACCGCAAGACGCACAACGACGGCGTGTTCGACGCCTATACCGAGGAAATCCGCTCGTTCCGCTCGCTGGGCTTCCTCACCGGCCTGCCGGACAACTACGCCCGCGGCCGCATCATCGGCGACTACCGCCGTCTGGCCCTCTACGGTCTGGACCGCCTGATTGAAGCCAAGGAAGCCGACAAGCGCAACCTGACCGGCCCCATGACCGACGCACGCATCCGCCTGCGCGAAGAGGTATCCGAGCAAATCAAGGCCCTGAAGGAAATCAAGGTGATGGGCGAATACTACGGCCTTGACCTGAGCCGTCCCGCCACTTCGGCACAGGAAGCCGTACAGTGGGTGTACATGGCCTACCTGGCTGCCGTAAAGGAACAGGACGGTGCAGCCATGTCGCTGGGCAACGTTTCATCCTTCCTCGACATCTACATTGAATACGATCTGGCACACGGCCTCATCGACGAGACCTTTGCACAGGAACTCATCGACCAGTTTGTCATCAAGCTGCGCATGGTGCGCCACCTGCGCATGCAGTCGTACAACGACATCTTCGCCGGCGACCCCACATGGGTGACCGAAGCCATCGGCGGACGCTTCAACGACGGACGCACGAAGGTGACAAAGACTTCGTTCCGCTTCCTGCAGACACTCTACAACCTCGGTCCCTCGCCCGAGCCCAACATGACTGTACTCTGGAGTCCCGACCTGCCCGAAGGCTTCAAGGACTTCTGCGCACAAGTTTCGGTAGACACCAGCTCCATCCAGTACGAGAACGACGACCTGATGCGCGAGGTGCGCGGCTGCGACGACTACGGTATCGCCTGCTGCGTGTCCTATCAGGCCATCGGCAAGCAGATCCAGTTCTTCGGCGCCCGTGCTAACCTGGCCAAGGCCCTGCTGCTGGCCATCAACGGCGGACGCTGCGAAAACACAGGTACGGTAATGGTGAAGGATATCCCCGTACTGACCGGTGACGAACTGAAGTTTGAAGAGGTGATGGCCAACTACAAGAAGGTGCTCACCGAAATTGCCCGTGTCTACAACGAGGCCATGAACATCATCCACTACATGCACGACAAGTATTATTACGAAAAGGCCCAGATGGCCTTCGTAGATACCGACCCGCGCATCAACCTGGCCTATGGCGTAGCCGGACTGTCCATCGCCATCGACTCGCTGTCGGCCATCAAGTATGCCAAGGTGACTGCCCGCCGCAACGACATCGGCCTGACCGAAGGCTTCGACATCGAAGGTGAATTCCCCTGCTTCGGCAACAACGACGACCGTGTGGATCACCTCGGCGTGGACCTTGTGTACTACTTCAGCGAGGAGCTGAAGAAGCTGCCCGTCTACAAGAACGCCCGCCCCACGCTGTCGCTGCTCACCATCACCTCCAACGTGATGTATGGCAAGAAGACCGGCGCTACCCCCGACGGACGTGCCAAGGGCGTGGCCTTCGCTCCGGGTGCCAACCCCATGCACGGACGCGACAAGAACGGTGCCATCGCCTCCCTGAGTTCGGTGGCCAAGCTGCGCTACCGCGACTCGCAGGACGGCATCAGCAATACGTTCTCCATCGTTCCCAAGTCACTGGGCCCCACGGCCGAGGAGCGTGTCGAGAACCTTGTAACGATGATGGACGGCTACTTCACCAAGGGTGCCCACCACCTGAACGTGAACGTGCTGAACCGCGAAATGCTGGAAGACGCCATGGAGCACCCCGAGAAGTATCCGCAGCTCACCATCCGCGTATCCGGTTACGCCGTAAACTTCATCAAGCTGAGCCGCGAACACCAGCTGGAGGTCATCAGCCGTTCGTTCCACGAAAGAATGTAATCAGTTTATGATAAAAGTTCATTCCTACGAAAGTATGGGAACCTTTGACGGGCCGGGGATCCGGCTCGTCGTTTTTCTGCAAGGTTGCCCCTTCCGATGCCTATATTGCGCCAACCCCGACACCATCGACCTGAAAGGGGAGAGCAAGGAGACAAGGCCGGAAGAAATATTGGAAATGGCTGTCAGCCAAAAGCCGTTCTACGGGAAACGGGGAGGAATCACCTTCAGCGGCGGAGAACCCACGATGCAGGCCGAAGCCCTGACACCTCTCTTCCGCGAGCTGAAGGCACAAGGCATACACATCTGTCTGGACAGCAACGGAGGCATCTGGAACCGCCATGTGGAGGAACTGCTGGGACTGACGGACCTTGTCCTGCTCGACGTAAAGCAAATCAATCCCGAACGCCACCGTCGGCTCACGGGACGAAGCAACGAACAGACCTTGCGCACCGCCGCCTGGCTGGAGGAGCACAACCGCCCCTTCTGGCTGCGCTACGTGCTGGTGCCCGGCTACAGCGATGCGGAAGAGGACATCCGCCGACTGGGAGAAACGCTCGGGGACTATCAAAATATACAACGCGTGGAGATACTGCCCTACCATCGGCTGGGCGTACACAAATACGAAGCCATGGGATGGGACTACCGGCTGAAAGATGTCAGGGAGAACAGCCCCGAACAACTGAAACGCGCCGAAGCGCTCTTCCACGAATATTTTCCGGTGGTAGTGGTCAACTGACGCACTTCATTCAATAACTGAGTCTCAGTCCCGCCTGGATTGTAAAGCTGCAGGGCCGTTCCTTACGGATGGTCTGCACGGGCGAACCATCGTCAAAGTAATAGGAAACGCCCGGCTCCACATACAATCCCCAACGGCGGGACAAATTATATTGTGCACCCACGGCTCCCAATACCGACCACTGTACGGGCTTCACCGTCTGCTTCTCGTGCCCCAACTTGCCATAGACACATTTCTCCACGGCACCGCCGGCCGACAGATAGACGATGAAACGGCGCGTATCCACAAAATTCCAGTTAGCCCGCAACGGAATGCCGATATAATGCAACTTCTGTGCTCGTTTGTTCTGGCTGCCACTCATATAGACATCCGAAGACAGGTACGTGTACATCAGGCCCGTTTCCAGAGAAAATCCCTTGCCCAACTCCTTTCTCACCGAGAAACCCACACTGACAGGCTGACGATGGTCGGCCGATACGGGAATGTCTCCACGCTGGTGCACGTACGGCATTCCGTCCTTGAACGTCAGTTCCTGCTCGATAGGAATGACAATCACGCCATTGGTCGTAGCACTCAGATTGATGTTGCTTCCTTGCATGCCTCCTCCGACATCACCCATTACCATATCCCGTTCACCGTCATTTCCCAATGACGGACCGTTGTTCCCGACTGACAGGCCGAAAGCCCATCCCTTATTTTTCTTCCGGGCCGGTTCGGGCAACACCACCGGTTCATCCAGACTTGTCTTCTTCTTTTTCTGCACGGCAGGAACCTGTTCTTCATGCGGAGTTTCCGAACGGACAACAGCTTCCGCCGCATGTTCCTTTTCTTCAGACTTGTCGGTGACAGACATGTCCTGTGATTCGTCGTCCTGAACAACAGAAACATTATCTTCTGATATTTTCTGTTCCTCACGTACCTTTTTTCTGGAAGTAACGACAGCCGGCTTCATTTCCTGCAAAACGGGTTCGTCCACACGAGCCAACGCCTCATCCTCGACAGCAGGCTCCGGCATTCTGTCGTACGGACGGACAACGGGAACTTCGGCCCGCCGCATTTCTTCGCCCGCAGGACTATGCAACAGCCAGAAGCTGATACCCGAAACGGCTACCAGCAAAGCTGCCGCAGCCGCTACGGACCATCGTCTCATGACGACAATCCGTTTCGATCGGGAAGGGGAAAAGGCCGACTGCCCGGTCTGTCCCAGCTCACGCTCCAGACGTTCCCATCCCCCGGCGGGAAGAGGCTCCTGGCAATCGTCCAGTCTGTCCTTTATCTTTTTCAACCACAATTCGTCCTTCATATCTTTATTTCATAAAAGAGTTATCCATTCGTTTTCATCCATCCCTTTACCTTCTCGGCCAAGGCAGCCTTGGCCCTTGCCAACTGAGAGGCAGATGACTTCTCGTTAATGCCCAGCAGGGCGGCAATTTCCTTGTGCGACTTGCCTTCCATCACATACAGGTTGAAGACTGTACGATAACCGGCCGGCAGTTCACCGATAAAACGCATCAAAACTTGTACGGGAATCGTATCGCACGCATCAGGCTCAGGCTCGTCATAGGCCTCCAGCGGCATATCGTCCAAAGCAGCCGACTGGCTGAGTACATCGTTACGGCGCAAATGTTCCAGCGCCACGTTCACCATCACCCGCTCCATCCAGGCCCTCAGCGAGCCCTCGCCCCTCCAGGCAAACTTGCCGAACGAAGAAAACAGCTTCAGGAAGCCGTCGTGAAGCAGGTCCTCAGCCTCTTCACGGTTGCCCGTATAGCGCATGCACAGAGCCAGCATCCGCCCCGCATAACGCTCATACAATTCCCGCCGGGCAACATTGTTGCCCAGCCTGCATTGTTCGGCCAACTGTAGTTCTTCCATTCTTTCCAACACGTGTTTATCTATTAAATGCAACGCGCGCAAAAATACTGCATCGCACAGGAAGAAAAACGGGCTTTTATCTTTTTAACAGAAAAGGATGCAGTATTTCCGACTCTGCTACGTTATATATACGTAACATTTCAACTTTTTACAGACTTTGCTTATGAAAAAAATTCATGCTGCCACACTTTGGATGTGGATATTCCTGTTCACCATCGTCCCCGCACTCCAGTCGTGTCTGGACGACGATAACGATACTCCCCTCTTCACTGTAGGGACCATACAGACCCTGAGCCAGGATGAAGGCGACTTCTACGTGCTGCTCGACGACAACAGCAAGCTCTTCCCTGGCGACATGAGCAGCCTGCGCGGCTACAAGGCTACGGACGGCCAGCGGGCTTTCGTGTTCTTTGACGAACTGCCCGAAGAGATGCCCGGCTATGACTATAATGCCAAAATCCGCTGGATACAGGACATTCTGACCAAAGACATCTATAACATGCCGGCCGAGAAGGAAGACAGTATCGGAGACGACCGCATCAACATCACACAGATGTGGCTCACACGGAAAGACTATCTGAACATCGAATGCCAGTTCATGAGCAGCGAGAATACGGAGAAGAAACACATGCTCAGCCTGGTCATCAACGAAGCCTCGACAGACGGGAATGACAATCCGGACTACCTCACACTGGAGTTCCGCCACAACGCCAACGAAGATTCTCCGCTAGTACCCAGTTCGGCCATCGTGTCGTACAAGCTCGATGCCATCGCTCCCCTGCTGGAAGGGAAGAAAGGGGTGACCATCCGCGTCAATACCATCTATGAAGGAGAAAAGTTCTACCAGATAGACTTCAAGAGTGCAGAGGAAAGCACCACCAGCCGCTCCGGCCATACTCCGTCATCGGACCTGATCCGATAAAAACAAATAAAAAGAAGCTGCACCCAAATGGGGAGAGTGTTTCTTCAGACACTTACTTCCCATTTGGGTGCAGCTTCTTTATACCGGATGCTTCAACTCAACCCTTCTATCAACCCGTCCACAATGTCGATGTGCTCTGCCTGGGGCACCTTGGGCAGGCCCGGCATACGAAGAATGTCGCCTGCAATGGCCACAATCATCTCGGCTCCATGGTTGATGACGATATCCTTGATGTGGAATTCAAAGTGATCGGCCACTCCATAAGCCTTCGGGTCGGCCGAGAAAGAATATTGTGTCTTGGCTATGCAGACAGGATAGTGGGTGATACCCATCTGTTCGATGAGCTTCAGCATCTTGCGTGAGTGCATGCTATAGGTCACCTCACTGGCTCCATAGAGGTTGCAAGCCATCTTCTCGATCTTGCGTTCCACGCTGTCAGTCTCCTCATACGTATATTTCAAGGGTTGTGAAGGCTGTCGTTCGATGGTTTCCACCACCAGGCGGGCCAAGTCGACTGCTCCCTCGCCTCCTTCGGCAAAGGCGCTGTTGATGGCAAAACCGATGCCCAGCTCCTCCTCGCAATGGCGGCGGATAGCATCCACCTCCTCGTCCGTATCGCTGGAAAAGCGGTTGAAGGCCAGCAGGACAGTCTGCCCGAAGGAACGCAGGTTGCGCACATGCTTGTCCAGATTGCCGAAGCCCTGTTTCAATCCCTCCAGGTTCGGTTCCTTGATGCGGTCGAGGTTCACGCCGCCGTGCATCTTCAGCCCCTGGGCCGTAGCCACGATAACGGTCAGCTTGGGTTGCAGGCCGCTCTTGCGGCACTTGATGTTGTAGAACTTCTCCGCACCCAGGTCGGCACCGAAGCCGGCTTCCGTCACCACGTAGTCGCCGAAGGTCATAGCCATCTTCGTGGCCAGGATGGAGTTGCATCCGTGGGCGATGTTGGCAAAGGGACCGCCGTGTACGAAGGCCGCCGTACCTTCTGTGGTCTGCACCAGGTTGGGGTTGATGGCATCCTTCAGCAGGACGGTGATGGCACCGGCCACCCCCAAGTCCTTCACCGTGAAGGGTGTGCCGTCGAAGCGGAAACCGAGGATGATGTTCTCGATGCGGCGGCGCAGGTCATCCTGGTCTTGCGCCAGGCAGAGGATGGCCATGATTTCCGAAGCGGGCGTGATGTCGAAGCCCGACTCCTGTGTCACGCCGTTGGTGCTCGGCCCCAGGCCGGTGACAATGCTGCGCAAGGAGCGGTCGTTCACGTCGAGCACACGCCTCCAAAGGATTTCCTTCAGTCCGAAGCCACTGGCCCGATGCTGGTAAAGGTAATTGTCGAGCAGGGCCGATATCATGTTGTGGGCCGAGGTGATGGCGTGGAAGTCGCCCGTAAAGTGCAGGTTGATCTTCTCCATGGGCAGCACCTGTGCATATCCGCCGCCTGCCGCCCCGCCCTTCATGCCGAAGCAAGGACCCAAGGAGGGTTCGCGCAGGGCCACGATGGCCTTCTTGCCAATCTTGTTCAATCCCAATGCCAGGCCGATGGAGACAGTGGTCTTGCCGATACCGGCCTTGGTGGCCGTGATGGCCGTCACCAGAATCAGGTTGCTCTGCTTCACCTTCTCCTCATCGATGAGATGGATGGGAATTTTGGCAATGTAACGGCCGTAGTTTTCCACTTCTTCGCGAGGTATGCCGACACCCTCAGCCACCTGCTTGATTTTCCTGAGCTCGATGCTGCGAGCTATTTCGATATCTGACTTCATATATAAACGGTCTTTTTCTTGATTAAAAAAATGAAGTCGCAAAAGTACAAAAAAGTCAGCATCTTTCCTTACACGTGCGAAACAAAATCATACAAATTACCATTTGTTCATCACTCTGTCCCAACTTTACCTTACCTTTGCATCCGCAAAACCCCAAAAGCTATGACAACTAAAAACGACAATCACACTCCGCTGAAAGACAGCATCGACTTCGGCAGCATGCACATCCCCACCCTGTTCAGGAAGCTGCTGATACCCACCGTGCTGGGCATGGTGTTTTCGGCCATCTTTATCATTACGGACGGCATCTTTGTGGGCAAGGGCATCGGCAGCGACGCGCTGGCAGCGGTCAACATCACCGCTCCGCTGTTCCTCATCAATACGGGCGTAGCACTGATGTTCGGCATCGGGGCGTCTGTCGTGGCCTCCATACACCTGTCGCACGGCAAGCCGAAGGTGGCGCGCATCAACGTGACGCAGGCTGTCATCGTCTCGTCCCTGCTGCTCATTGTCTATGCTGTGGCCATCCTGTGCAACGTGGAGCAGGTGGCACGCCTGCTGGGCAGCAGCGAACGGCTGCTGCCACTGGCCGCGGAATACATGTACTGGTTTGTGCCCTTCCTGGTATTCAGCGCGCTGCTCAGCTCGGGCATGTTCTTCGTGCGGCTCGACGGCTCGCCCAACTATGCCATGGTGTGCAACATCGTTCCCGCGCTCATCAACATTTTCCTCGACTGGCTGTTCATCTACGTCTTCCGGTGGGGCATGTTCGGCGCGGCACTGGCCACTAGCCTGGGCTACATCATCGGGGCACTGATGATACTGGTCTACCTGCTGCAACGCCGGCACGTCATCCGCCTGGAGCGCATCAAGCTGAGCCGGAAGAGCCTGCGGCTGACGGTGCGCAACGTGGGCTACATGATGCGGCTGGGCCTCTCCACCTTCCTGTGCGAGGCGGCCATTGCAACCATGATGTTTGTGGGCAACTATGTGTTCATCCACTATTTGGGTGAAGACGGCGTAGCGGCCTTCAGCATCGCCTGCTACTTCTTCCCCATCATCTTTATGATATACAACGCCATCGCCCAGTCGGCACAGCCCATCCTGAGTTACAACCACGGAGCGGCACAGCCCGAACGGGTACGGTCGGCCTTCCGCCTGGCGTTGTGGACGGCTGTGGCGTGCGGTGTGGCGGCGTTCCTCGTCACGGAGTTCTTCACCGAAGAGATTGTGGGTATGTTTGTCGACACCCGCTATCCGGCTTACGACATCGCCGTGCAGGGACTTCCGCTCTTTGCCGCAGGCTTCGTGTGCTTCGGAGTAAACATCGTGTCCATCGGCTATTTCCAAAGTGTAGAGCGTGCCCGTCCTGCCATGGCCGTCACCCTGCTGCGCGGCTTCATCCTGGTATTGCTATGTTTCTGGTTGCTACCTATCCTGATGGGCACGCCGGGCATCTGGCTGGCCGTACCTGCTGCCGAGACGCTGACGCTGCTCTTCGTGCTGACCATCTATTGCCGGGGCAGAAAGAGAAAGTAAGGCAAGAATAGAAAATAAAGGAATATGGAAAAATTCATTGATATATTCAGCAAGAAATACAACCTGAACGACAAAGATGCCGCCGCCCTGCTGGCATTGATGGAACCCGTCAGCTACCGTCGTGGTGAAGTACTGGTACACGAAGGCGAACTCAACACCTCGTTCTATCTGATAGGACAGGGCATCTGGCGCGGCTACTACCTGCGCAACGGAGTGGATGTCAGCATCTGGTTTGCCACCACGGGGGAATCTCTTTTCTCCACCCGTGGCTACATGGGCGGACGTCCGTCGGGCACCACGATCGAAGCCATGAGCGACAGCCTGCTCTACCGCATCGGCAAGCAGGAACTGGAAGCCTTCTTCCACTCGTCGGCAGCAGCGGCCAACTTGGGGCGCAGAATGTTCGAGCGGGATTTTCTGATATGTGAGGAACGGCTCATCAACGAAGGGGCTACGCTGGCCAAGGAACGTTATCTGTCGCTACTGGAGCGGATGCCTGAACTGCTGCAACATGTGCCGCTGAAGTACATTGCCTCGTACCTATACATCACGCCCCAGTCGCTGAGCCGCATCCGTGCCGAACTGGCACGAAAAAACGGGACTGAAATCAGTCGCCCACACGAATAATCTGTTGTACCTCCACCACCCCGTCGTAATCAGCAGCAAAGCCTTCGGACGAAGGTCCCGTCTTCTTCACCTTCAGCTCGGCGGAGACAGGTGTATAGGGCTGTGCACCGGCAGGCAAAGCTTCCTTGTAACGCTGCTCCAGCTCGCCCGAACGGTCCACCACCCAATAGGACAAGGTATCGCCGTCGGGGGTGAACGAACAGGCTTCGTGGCCCATCACCAGACGACCGCTACACGTAATCACAGAATCGGAAACGGCAGACGTTTCCTGTACATCGGCCTCCTGCCTTTGCGCGGCAGGACGGCAGGCAGCCAGACACAGGCCGGCCGACACAATTCCTAAAATCAGTTGTTTCTTCATGACTGTTATTGGCTTTATAAATGTATCGGGGGCGAAGATAGGCTTTCTTTCCGCAATCCGGCCTGTTTCGTTTGCCAAAGTTCATTAAAATACCTTTCGCTACAGACTCGATTCTGTCAGTATCACCCCGTCCATCATGCGGATGATGCGACGTGCCTCGCGGGCATTCTCTTCGGAGTGGGTCACCATGACTACCGTAGCGCCGTCGGCATTGAGTTCCTTCAGCAGGGCCATCACTTCGTTGCCGTTGGCCGAGTCGAGGTTACCGGTCGGCTCGTCAGCCAGGATGATTTTGGGATTGGTGACGATGGCGCGGGCAATGGCCACACGCTGCTGCTGGCCGCCGCTAAGCTGCTGCGGATAGTGCTCCGAGCGATGGGTGATCTGCATGCGGTCGAGGGCACGGTTCACGCGCTCCACCCGTTCGCGGACGGGTACGCCGGCATAGAGCAGGGGCAGTTCGACATTCTCAAATACCGTCAGTTCGTCTATCAGGTTGAAGCTCTGGAAGACAAAGCCCAGGTTGCCGTTGCGCAGGTCGGTGCGGTCGTTCTCCTTCCACCGGGACACTTCCTGCCCCATGAACCACAGTTCGCCCGAGGTGGGATTATCCAGCAGGCCCATAATGTTGAGCAACGTGGACTTGCCACAGCCCGACGGCCCCATGATGGCTACAAACTCGCCCGGATAGACTTCCAGGTTCACTTCATTCAATGCGGTTGTCTGCACGCTTTCGGTGCGGAATATTTTGGTCAGGCCCACGGCCTTGATTACGTTATTCATTTCCAAGTTTTTTAGTGGTTAGTGATTAGTGGTTAGTGATTAGTGGTTAGCGGTTAGTGGTTAGCGGTCAGCAATCTTCCGGATGGCATACTAACCGCTCACCACTCACCACTAACCGTTATATTACTCGTATCTCAACGATTCTACCGGGTTCTGCGAAGCCTTGCGCCACGTCTGCCCTACGACCGTCAGCAGGGTAATGAGCACCGTCAGCAGGCCGACCAGCAGGAAGAGCCACCAGCTGATGGGCGTCTGGTAGGCAAACTCACTGAGCCAACTGCTCATCAGCCAATAACCCACGGGGCAGGCCACGACGAAGGCGATGCCTACCCAGACGAGATACTCGCGGCAAAACATGCGCACGATGCGGTCGGAATGTGCGCCGTTCACCTTGCGGATACCTATCTCCTTGGTGCGCTGCTCGGTGGAGAGCGCCACGAGACCGAACACACCCATCACGGCGATGAGGATGGCCAGCACGGTGAAGAACAGCAGCATGCGGCTCTGCTGGTGTTCGCGGGCGTAGTTCTGGTTCAGCTTGTCGGAGAAGAACTGGTAGCTGAATTCCTTGATGAAGGCATCGTCGCGCTTGGCGAACTCCTCGAACTTCTCCTTGATAAAGGCCAGTGTCTGCTGCCGCCGCTCGGGGGCTATTTTGATGTAGAGATATTGCACGGCTTCGGGGCTGTACCAGATGTAGGCAGGCTTGATCTGCTCGCGCATGGACTGGAAGTTGAAGTCCTTCACCACCCCCACGATGCGCAGCGGTATTCCCCACTCCGAACGGATTTCCATCCCAATGGGGTCGGCCACCTTCATGGCGCGCCAGGCCGTCTCGTTGATGACGGTCGTCTTTTCCTTGCTTGAATCCCAGTATCCGCCGAAGTCGGAGTCCATCAGCTTGCCCTTCACCAGCTCCATGCCGAAGGTCTTCACAAAGTCGTCGTCGGCCCACAGCTGCACCATGCGCACAGAGTCGGTGCGTCCGTCCACATCGGTCCACTCCACCTTGCTGCCGTCCTTGAAATTAGTGCCTTCGCCGAAGTTCTCGATGGGCGACGACATGGAGACGCCTTTGATGTCGGGATTGCGCAGGAGTTCCTGCTTGAAGTCGCCTACGTTGTACCACAGGCTGGTATAAATGCAAACAATGTTTTCCTTGTCCAGCCCCATGTCCTTGTTCTGCATGTAGTGTAGCTGCTTGAAGACGATACCCGTGAGCAGCATCAGTACCAGGGCGATGACAAACTGCACGCACACCAGCCCGCGTATCAGCCCACCCTTGCGCCCCGTCTTGCGCCCGCCCTTGAAGGCCAGCAGCGGGTTGACGGACGACAGATAGAAAGCCGGATAGCTGCCCGCCAGGCAACCTACGCCCACGATGCCGAAAAGCATGTAGAACACCACGCTCCAACTGGCCTCCAGCCGCAGGTCGGTCTCCATCACCCGGTTGAACAGGGGCAGCGTCAGCTCCGTCAGCGCCAAAGCCAGCAGCAGGGCGATGCACGCCTGTACCATCCCCTCGGAGAGGAACTGCCCGATGAGTACGCGGCGTTTGGCTCCCGTCACCTTGCGCACGCCCACCTCCTTGTAGCGCAGCGAGGCACGGGCGGTGGACAGGGTGGTGAAGTTGAATGCTCCCATGAAGATGACGAGCACCGCCAGGGCAATGAACAGATAGACGGTGGAGAGGTTGCCGTGCTGCTTCACGTCGGGGTCGGCAAAGCGGGTATGCAGATAGATGTCGTGCAAGGGCTGGAAGCCGAGGCGTACGTTCTTCTCGCCACGGTCGGCCAGCAGGCGGCTCATGGACTGCGCCTCGCTGCGGAGCATGGCAGACCCTTCCTTCATCTTGATATAGACGTGCATACTTTCCGTGAAGATATTCCAATTGATGTTTACGCCCCCTCTGCCATAAGCCTCCATCGGCATGGCCAGCTCGAAGCGGATGTGGCTCTTGCGGGGAATGTCCACCACGGCCACCACCGTATAGACATCGCTGATGGAATTGCCGAACGAATAGGTCAGCTTCTGCCCGACGGCTGAGCCCGAACCAAAGAACTTGCGGGCCAGTTCGGCAGAGATAACCACGTTGTTCGGATTTTCGTTAATACGCTGGGGAGTACCCTCTACTACGGGGAAGGTGAAGAAACGGAAGAAGGTGCTGTCCACGTAAACTTCGGTCACCGTCATCTTCTTTCCGCCCTCTGCCTCGTAGGAGTACTGATCGCCGTACTTGATGGCCGTCGCGTCCTCCACCTGCGGGAACTTCTGCCGGAAGTCCATGGCCAGTGTGCGCGGCAGGCGGGGCGACTCCTTAATCTCTCCGCCCGCTTCGCGGTGAAGCTCCGTCACACGATAGATGAGGCTGCCGTCGCGGAAGCAGTCGTCGTGCGTCAGTTCGTCCACCACCCACAGGTAAATGAGGAAGGCCGCCGTCAGGCCCAGCACAAACCCCATCAGGTTGATGGAGGAGAACAGCAGGCTCCGGCGGATGAGCCGAAGCGCCACTTTGATGTAATGTCTTAGCATAATTCTGTTTTTATTCGGGTTTTACAAATATACTGTTTTCACTCTTATTCTGCCACATCCCTACCTTGTTCCTGTCTTTCTGCCCGGCTTACCTTGTCTTTTCCCTATACTCAAGCCATCATCATCCTACAGAAAACATACAATCAAGTAACAGGATTCCTACTATCATGTAACAAGATTCCATGAATCCAGTAACATGATTCCACCTTAACTCCCTACTTTAGCGTCATTCCATCCGTACTACAACCAATTCCTCATCCTTTACCTGCTTCGACAAAGGCAGGTCGGGCAACATCTCTTTCAGCCGCTTTCCTTTGAAGAGGGTGGCGGCCCTGCCTCCTGCCGTCAACGAAGGCAGAAGAGAAATATCCTTCCCTTCTACCCGGAAAGGCAGGTTGGCGTATGTATACCGGCCTTCCTTGTCGGTCTTTCCGGGCAGGCTGAAGAAGTCGCCTGTCTGTTTGTCGTACACCAGCGTATGGAGCGTCACCGTTCCCTGGGTGCGGGCATTGGGCGAATCGTAGCTGCGCGACAGTTGAACCAACAGGTATCTGTTTGTTTCTATCCAGCTGTTGACCAGGTAATATCCGTCGAGGCTGTTATTCAGGCTACCCACCACGTACTTACCCGTGGGGCGTTTCAGGGGGCCGAAGTCCAGCCGCCAGACGGCCTTGAGCGTGGAGGCATCCATCAGCTCGTAAACGGTGTCGTCGTAGGCCATACGCAGGCGGAGCTTCCCGACATAATAATAGACGTCAGTATTCTCACCGCTTCGGTAGGTGTAAGTAGGCACGTAGTCCTCGGCATCGCTCACCGTGAAGCGGCACAGCGTGTCGCCCTTCTGCCCGAAGGTGCAGAGTCGCGAGCTGAAAGGCTCGGTCATCAGCCAGCCGCCAGCCGTGACGGCAAAGGCATTGCCCTGCGTCCTGCCGATGGGCAGCTTGCTGGGCAGGTGGTCGGGTGTCCACGGTTCGGCGGCTTCTGCAAGCACGTCCCAGGGCAGAGTAGCCACAGCATATTCATAGCGGAGACGGTCGTCCGCTTCAGTCTCCTGACCGGCATAGAGTCCGCGAAGCTGGCGAGTGGAAGAGTCGTAACCCACCTGGCTAAGACGCCGTTTGCTGCGTATGCTATATCCGATGCCGTTGCCCATCTTCATTTCGCTGATTTCCACTTCATTCTTGAAAAGCACCTTGCGCAGCTTCATGTCCTTGTCGAGCAGGCAGATACCTTCGTAGTCCGTCAGCAGCCAGCCGTCGTCCACAGGGTTCAACTCCGCACCGAGGCCATATCCTTCGTAACCCGTGGGATGGAAGGTAAGGGTGCCAAGCTCATTGGGCTTCAACACACGTACATTCTTCAGGGCAGCAGGTACGTCGAGCACCTTGCCACCCGTACGGATCATGGTCGGCTGATACTTGATACCCGCGGGTGGGCGGTAATCGGCGGCAAAGGTATCGAGCGTAACAGCAGCCTGTTGGCGACGGGCTTCCTGTTCGGCAGCCTGCGCCAACAGTTCGGCTGCCGCTTCCTCCCGGCTCATGCCCGGACGACGTTGCCGACACGAAGCGAGGAAGAGCAGGAGAAACATAATGAAAGTTAGAAAGAGCTTATTCATAATCATCAGTAGTTTTACTCCCAGAAGGTGTGTCAAAACAAAGGTTTCTCAAGCTCTCCTCCTTCTGGAAGGAGGAGTCCCCGATAGGGGGAGGTGGTAGGTGAAAACATAAAGCATTGATTGATAGTCAATCGTGACAGCCTACCACCCCGCCCGTTGGGCACCCCTCCTTCCAGAAGGAGGGGAGTTGAATAGCATCTTTCAGTTTTTGAAACATCCTCAAAAAAGGAGTATGTTCTATCACAAAAAGAAGTGCAACATGTATGCCAAACATATAATAAATTATTAATCAAAACATTACCTATACACTCATCGAAGAAAAACGTCCGATTCCGTACACTAATCGCACGCTGGCGTACACTGGATTATCGGAAAAGAATACGTATCTTTGTACTCACCACAGATTACACAGATGAACACAGATTTTATGATTATCGCGAGAAAATAATCTGTGCCAATCCGTGTAATCTGTGGTGCAAAACAAAGCCCCATGAAAAAAGGAAAAATACTCATCGTAGACGACAACGAAGACATCCTCTTCACCCTGAAGATGCTGCTTCGCCCACTGGCCGAACAGGTGACTACCCTCGACGACCCGCGCGAGATGCTGCCCCTGCTGTCACGCGTCAGGCACGACGTCATCCTGCTGGACATGAACTTCCGCCGCGACGCCGTCAGCGGGCGCGAAGGGTTTGCCTGGCTGGAGGAGATATTGAAACTCGACCCGCAGGCGGTGGTCATCTTCATCACCGCCTACAGCGACACAGAGAAGGCGGTACAGGCCATCAAGCAGGGAGCCACGGACTTCATCCCCAAGCCCTGGCAGAACGACAAACTGCTGGCTACTGTGTCCGCCGCCCTGCAACTGAGTTTCAGCCGACACGAAGTAAAGGTGCTGAAAGAACAAAAGAAGACCCTTGAACAACGGGCCGAAGCGTTGGCCACGCCAGCCGAACCGACACACATCATCGGCGAGTCGGCCGCCATGCAGGCCCTGCTGCAAACCGTGCGCAAGTGTTCGGACACCGATGCCAATCTTCTACTCTTGGGCGAAAACGGCACGGGCAAGGACCTGCTGGCCCGCTACATCTACGAGCAGTCGCCCCGCCGCACGAGACCCTACATAGACATCGATCTGGGCAGCATCCCTGAACCGCTGTTCGAGAGCGAGCTGTTCGGTTACGAGAAAGGTGCCTTCACCGATGCCCGTCGCTCCAAGCCGGGACGCATGGAGGCAGCCGCGGGCGGCACACTCTTCCTGAACGAGATAGGCAACCTCAGCCTGCCCATGCAGGCCAAGCTGCTCTCCGTCATCGAACAGCGGCGTGCCTCTCGCCTGGGCTCCACCGCCGCCTATCCCGTGGACGTGCGGCTGATCTGTGCCACCAACACCGACCTCTATGCCGCCATCGACCGCCGCGAGTTCCGCCAGGACCTGCTCTACCGCATCAACACCATCGAACTCCGCCTGCCTCCCCTGCGCGAGCGGGGTGACGACCTCTTCCTGCTGGCCGACTTCTTCGTACAACGCTATGCCCGCAAATATCACAAGGAGATAAAGGGTATCGGCCGTGAGGCACGCCGCCAGCTTCAGCAGTACCGCTGGCCGGGCAATGTGCGCGAGCTGGAGCATGCTGTGGAGCGGGCGGTTATCCTCACCTCCGGCCCGATGCTTGCCGCCCGTGACTTCCACCTGCAAAGCCGCCTGACGCACGAACCGCTGGACGAGAAGGAACGCTACAACCTGGAGCGCATCGAGCGCGAAAGCATCGACGAAGTGCTCCGCCTGTGTAACGGTAACATCACCCTGGCCGCCGAGATGCTGGGCATCACGCGGACGTCGCTGTATCGAAGAATTGAGAAGTATAAATTGTAATGGTCACCACAGAGGACACAGAGTTACACGGAGTTCTTTATTGGTAATTCCTTTTAAAACTCTGTGCTACTCTGTGTCCTCTGTGGTGAACAAAAAATTTCTGTCAGATGAAAACGACCTCTACCCACTGGACCCATACCCCCCTGCTGCTTACCGTCGCCCTGCTGGCCTCGTGCCTCCTCACGGCCTGGATGGCGGTACACGGTTTCTATATCAACACGTGCCTGGCCGCCCTGCTGACGCTGGGTATTGCCTGGGCCGTCTGCCGGTATATGAAGCGCACATCGCGACTCATGGAGCAGTTTGTGCAATCGGTGCGCTATTCCGAGTTTCCCGAAGCCTTCGGCAGCAACTACGCAAACGGGCATCGCGGCCTGCCGCCCGAATTGCTGGACAGCATGCAGGAGGCGCTGGAACACTACCGCGCCAACCTGCAACGCAAGGAAGGCCGCCTGCTCTACTTCCAGGCCCTGGCCAACCACATCGATACCGCCGTACTGGTCTATACGCCACAAGGCAACATCGAATGGAAGAACGAGGCCGCTACCCGCCTGCTGGCTTCCGCCGTGGACGAACAGCAGGAAGACACCTGGGTACTGAAGGCTCCGAAGACCGTGGAAGACCTCCGCCTCTTCCATCCCGACCTACCACAGCTACTGCGTGATCTGCATCCCGGCTCACTCCACGTAATACAGGTACACCGGCAGGAAGAAGGCACGCAACTGGCCTTGTCGGGCCTGGAATTCATCCTGCAAGGACGGAAACTGATCATCGCCAGCCTGAAGAACATCCATTCGGCACTCGATACCCAGGAGACACTGGCCTGGCAGAAACTGATACGGGTGCTGACCCACGAAATCATGAACTCCGTCACCCCCATCGTCTCCCTGGCCGAACTGCTGGGCAAGCAGGTAGAAGGACTGGAAGGGAATGAACAAGAAAAGGAAGACATGCAGCAGATGCTCGCCACCATTGCCCGACGGGGAAACGCACTGACCCGCTTCGTAGGCAGCTATCGGGAGGTGTCGCATCTGCCCCCACCCCTGCTGCAACCTCTCGACACTACTGCCCTGCTGGAAGATGTCGTCCGCTTCATGCAGACTGAAGACAACGACCTGCATCTCACACCGCCCCCTGCCCCGCTCCGCCTCCTGGCCGACAAAGGGCAGGTGGAGCAGGTGCTCATCAACCTGATCAAGAACGCCCGCGAGAACGAAGCCCATTGTATTAGCCTCTCGGCAGGTGTCACCTCCACGAGCCGCCTCTTCCTGCGCGTGACAGACAACGGCACCGGCATCGAGCCCGAGGTGCAGGAACGCATCTTCGTTCCCTTCTTCACCACCAAACCCGGCGGTTCGGGCATCGGCCTCACACTGGCCCGCCAGATTATGCACCAGCACGGCGGCACCATCGACGTGCGTTCCTGTCCCGGCGAAGGGAGTGTATTTACACTGCTCTTTCCGTACAACGGATGAAAGAAAAAAGTATCTTTGCAATCACCACAGAGGACACGGAATTCCTTATCTGAATATCAAACCTGTCTTATGTGATGAAATGATTTAAAGTCTATGAAAACAAAGAAGAAAAATATCCTCCGCCTGCTCATCGCCCTGGCAGCAGTGCTTGCCATTGTCTATGTCTCCCTGCCCTACTACGCCCGTCAGGCACTCATTCACTGGATGCCCGTCATCGACGACCTCGAAACCTTCCACCGCCACACGGTACACCACAATCCCGACGACGTTTGGCACTGGCCCCTCGCTGCCGACTACAACCGCTACCAACTGACGGAGGAGGATGCCCGCTATCTGGACAACCTGCACACCGTATCGTTCCTCGTCATCCGTCATGACAGCATCGTCTTCGAAAGCTACCGCGAGGGGTGGAACGACACCCTGACCTCGAACATCTATTCTGCCACGAAGACCATCGTGGGACTGCTGGCCGGCATTGCCCTCGACGAAGGGAAAATACACAGCCTGGACGATCCCGTGTCGCGCTATATACCTATATATAATAAAGGAAAGCAAGCCGATGTCACCCTGCGCCACCTGCTCACCATGAGCGGCGGCATGGCATGGGACGAGGCGTATGCTTCGCTCTTCTCCGTCACCACGCACGGTTACTACGGCAACGACTTATACGACTTGGTAACAGGCTTGGAAGTGGTAGATAAACCCGGTGTGCAATACTCCTACCGTAGCGGCGAGACGCAGCTGCTGGCCTTCGTCATCGAAGCCGCCACGGGGCAGACATTGAGCGACTATGCCGAAGAGAAACTCTGGAAACCGATGCAGGCCGAACGCGATGCCTACTGGCTGCTGGACAAGAAAGACGGCGACGAGAAGGCTTTCTGCTGCTTCCACACCACGGCGCGCGACGTGGCTCGTTTTGCCCGCCTCTTGCTGCACCGCGGCAACTGGCAGGGCCGACAACTGGTATCCGAAGCCTACATGGACGAACTGATGCGTCCCGCCTCGTACCTGAAAGACCAGTGGGGCCAGGACACGCTCAGCTACTACGGCTTCCAGACATGGGTCATGGACTATCACGGCATGCGCTGTCCCTACCTGCGCGGCATGCTGGGGCAGTACATCATCGCCATTCCCCAGCTGGATGCCATCGTCGTACGACTGGGCCGCAAGCGTTGCGACGTGTACAACCGCGAGCTTACGACCGACATCACACGGTATATGGACATGGCGATGAAGATACTCAAAGAGAACTGATGCCTTCAGTTTGTAGTTTTCCTGTCACAAGGATGTGCACAACCTGTGTCAAGGATGTGTACAAAGCGTTACAAGGATGTGAACTTCCTGCTCAACGAACCAGAAAGTCATAGAAGGGAGTGTAGAGCCGGTCGTTCACCTCCAGATAGAGATAATTGTTCTTGAAGTCATAGAGTTGGTTGAAACGTTGCAGGAAGTTGTTGCCCAACACGCCGTCCATCGCGTCACTGGCCTGTACACCCGTTGTCACCGTAGAAAAGGCACCGGGTATGCGAAGCAAAGTCAGTGCATCTCCCAGTGTTACCGAATCGAAGTACACATTCTGAAGTTCACCGCCGTCCTTCACCGTACCGGCTATGCGCGAGATGGCAAATGGTTTCTGTGTGCCCAGCAGGCCGTTGCGACGGACGAAAGGTGTATTGAGATCGAACACACGGTCGGAACCGGTATCCACCGCTACCGACACCAGATAATCCACTCCGCCGACACGCACGCCGACCGGAACGACCGGCACTCCCAGACGATAGTCCATCTTCAGCCTGACAGCCTTGTCCGATGCTGCCTTCTGCCCGTCGCCCAGTTCATACAGGAAGATGGATTTCCGCCGATAATCGATGCGGACATCGAAATTCCTCAGATAAGACAGCCCCAGCACGCCGTCCCAGACATCAGGCGGATAAGGAATAGCTATCAGTTTCAAGCCGGAAATGGCCCGGCTGCCCATCCTCACCACCTGCGAGGGCTCTGTGGAAGGAATGGTTTCCACCGAATTGGCGCTATTGTTCTCCACACTTCCCGTAAAGGAAGCCAACCCTTCGGTTCGCGGCGAATTGGAATTGAGCACCACGTCCGTCGCTCCCGTATCCAACAGGAAGCGCAGGGGGCGGTCGTCCTGCCCGTTGATATAGACTGTCACATACAGGCGGTTGTCGGCACCCAGTTCGAAAGGTATCGTGTCGACCGGAGTTACTTCTGCCCGGGCCGGGAGGACCAACAGGCAGAGAAGGCATACACTCAGAAAAGACATTTTTTTCATATTCTCATTCTTTTTTTTCATATTCTCATTCTTTTTCTTTCAAAAGTTCGGTCCGGCAAAGATGCTATTTTTATTTGAACCGCGACGTATCCACCTCTTCCCGTTTTTTCTCCTTGTATCCTCCGAACTTCCAGGTGAAGGAAAGGCCGACGCTGCGGAAGCTGGAATACTCGTTCGTCACCCATTGGCGCTCGTAGCGTATCTGCGGACAGGGCATCGAAGTCTGGAGGATGTCGCGACACCAAGCGGTGAGCACGGCATTACCGCCGAGGAAGGTATAGCGCAGCGTGGCCGAAAGGTCGCCGCAGGTGGGGATGTCATAAATACCCTGGATGGCCCTCCCCTGCAATCGTCCGTCAATGGTCAGCCGGATGTCGGGCTTGCGGCTCAGGGTGAAGGTGTTGTTCAGCACGGCGATGCCCAGCAGACGATGGCGGTCGAAGGGAAGGTCATAGAAGTCGCTGTCCTTCTGACGCATCCACAGGCCGATGAGGGTGAGGCGCGAGTCGAGCCACCGCCCTGCCTTGAAGGGTATGGAGGCCTGCAGGCCCGCCTGTTGTTCGAAGTCGAAGTTCAGGTACTTGTACAGCTCCAGCAGCTCGTCGGGCGACTGGTAGAGCGTCTGCACGGCGCGGTCCTTGGTATGGTTGAACCAGGCACGGAAGACGTACTTCGATTTCAGGATATAGGTCAACGAAGTGGAATAGTCGATGGCCGGCTTCAGCAAAGGATTGCCGTGTATCTCGCTGTAGCCGCCGCCCAGATAGGAGATGACATCCTGCACGGCCCAATAGCCGGGATAGCTCTTGTCACTGCTGAAATTGAGCTGGAGGATGTGCCCGTCGGCCGGCAGGTAGGTCAGGTTGAGCACAGGATAGACGTCCCACTCGTCCCACACGGGCGTCTTGTAGCGCTCCACGGCCAGCGAGAAGTCCGTCATCAGCTTCTGCCCGAACGACTTGCTGAAGCCTGCATACAGGTTGAGCGTCTGCTCGCGGCGGCGCGACCGGACGTCGTCCGGCAACCCGGATTCTTCATTCTTCGTTTTCAATTCTTCATGCTCATACGTCTGGTACGAATGGTCCACACTCGTGGTATAGATAGCCCCGTAATTCAGCCCCCAGCCGTTCTTCAGCTGATGTTCCTGCGCGAGGAAGAACTTCCAGGCGTTGATGCGCTGCCCGTCTTCGGTATAGAAGTCGAGGACATCATCGCCCATGCGGCTGTGCAGCAGCTGGTCGCCCGGAGCGTTGTACCACGTGAACTCCGCGCCCGCATTCAGTCCAAAAGGTGCCTGATAATCCAGACGGCCGTTGTGCAGCCACGAGGTCTGGCCACTCACGCTTTCGGCCGTCTGCGTACCCGTAGAGTTCTGTCGGGTGTGACTGGTGGCATAGGCACCGTTGTAGACGAAGCTCAGCGAATGGTTCTCGGCCAGCGTGTAGTCCGTGCCCAGGCGGAAGCTGTGAGTATGGCTGCGGCCGCGCATCTCCTCGTGGTTGTCGATGAGATGCGTCGAGCCATCGGCCTGCTGCCAGTGGCGGGCTTCCTTGTCGGTGGTGCTGAAGCTTTCGCCATGAGTGTGAGAGTAAAGAAAGTCGGCCGAGAATTTCCGACCGTTATATAATAAGGAAGCACGCTCCTCGAACGAAGCCTCGTGCTCCTGGTTGTATTTTCCATAGAGTTCGCCCTGCACCACGCCCGGGTCGCCGATGCGGTGGCGCAGGCGGACGTTGATCATCGCCCCGCGCACCTGGTAGCGGGCGGGTGCGTTGTACATCACTTCGACGCGCTCGATGCGGTCGGCAGGCAGCGACTTCAGCAGGGCATAGAGCTGAGCGCTGCTCATGTTGGTCACCTTGCCGTCCAATACCACCGTCACCCCCTGCATGCCCAGCGTCAGCGCGCCGTCCTGCTCCACCACGCCGGGCAATTCCTTCAGGGCTTCGTAGACATTGTCCACGGGGCGGTCCTTGATCATCCGCGGCAGGTCGTATTCCAGCTTGCCCGCCGATGCCTTGACGACGGGGCGTTCGCCCACCACCATCACTTCGGGCAGATGGCGGTAGAGGCTGTCCATACGGGCATCGCCCGTAACAAGACTGTCAGCCGACAACGTCCGTTGATTTTCTTTCTCCAAATTCTCCTGTGCGGCAAGCGGCAGAGTCCCAAAGAGGCAGCCTGCCCATATCCATACATTCCAATTCATGTTCATAAACTCTTTCTGATTGCTGCCACAAAGGTAAGCAGATACAAAATAAGCCCGCGTTACCGCAGGCTTACGAAGTCTTATCGAGTGTTATCGGACGGGATTATTCTGTCTTTCCATCCTCCGCAATCTCCTTCAAATGTTGCTCTATCTTCTGGAAGAACTGCGACAGATGGGAGCCGTCGACAAAGGCGTGGTTCACATAAATGGACAGGGGCATCACCAGACGGCCTTCGAGGGTGACGGCCTTGCCGGCGGTCATCAGCGGATAGTTGCAGGCATTGCCCGCCTCGGCCAACGTGTAGGTGATGGAGGTGAAGTACATGCCGGGCACGGCGCTCAGGTGCACCACGTCGTAGTCGCCTTGCGCCATCAGGGTCTTCTCGGCGCCATAGGGGTCGCCGTCGGGCGGAATGTTCTCAATAAGGCGGTGGGCTTCGGCGTAGAAGGTGTCGAAGTCTTCGTGATAAGGAATGCGCAGGGTAAAGAACGTGCGGCCGGGCACAGCGATAGGCGTGATGATGTCCACCCGGTCGTGAAAGACTACCTGTCCCTGCTTGTCGACGCGGTAGCGCAGCTCGTCCACCTCGTTAGCGGCACGCACCACGGCGTAGAGGTAATGGAGAAAGAAGGAACGGCCCCGACGACGGGCAGCCTCGCGGGCCTCGGTACAGTCGATTTCGGTAGTCACGGCATACCACGAACTGACAAAGCTCTGGAAGAAACGGTAGTTGTCGCGGCGAACCCAAGTGTCCACATCAATAATATGTTTCATACGTTCAGCGATTATGTTTTTGTGGCAAAAGTAATACATGCAGCCGAATAAACGAAACAAAGCGGCTGCAGACAGTATAAAAAGAAGTGTTATTTAGTCTTACCATATACGCAGGGATAAAAATTAACGCTGTATCTTTATCGCCATGAAACTGCCTTCGAAATACATCGCCCTGCTCGTCGTTCTCTCGCTGGCGGGCATCTTCGCCTATCAGACCTACTGGCTGACGGGCCTCTACCGTACCATGCGCACCGACTTGGAGCGCAACATCACGGAGACCATGCGCATCAGCGACTACAACGAGATGCTAGTACGCATCGAACGCTTGCAGGAAAGGAACAGAGAGCATGGCGAAGTTTCCATCTCCACTGGATTTGATGAGCAGGGCAAACAGTTCGTGCGGAGCAGCACCGTGCTGCATCAAGTATCTGACACTGTGATAGAGGGATTCACCGCCCGGAACGATACGCTACAGCGGATAGAGACGGATACCGTACGCCCCAGTGCCATGCTTCATGCAAAGGAGGGACTTGATATGCTGCTGCGTAACCAGCGTACCATGACCGGGATGGCCATCTATCTGCAACGCGGACTACACTCAGGGCTAGACATATTGACAAGTCCTGATTTCAATGTTTACGACAGCCTGCTCAACGACCGCCTCAGGGAAATGAACATCCCCATTCGCTACCGCCTGCAATACCTCTACTCGGGCTACGACATCCAAGACTGCTGGCTCTACACCGACACCCTTGCCACGGGCGGTACACCCGGCTACGTCCCCGGCCCCGATGCTGTCAGCTACCAATACGCCTTCTCCTCCTCGGAACACGATGTCTACCGGCTCACCACCGAACCGTTGGGCGGCCTCGTCCTGCGGCAGATGGCGGGCATCCTCATCACCTCGTCGGTCATCCTCCTCATCCTCGGCTTCTCCTTCTGGTACCTCATCCGCACCATCCTGCGGCAGAAGACGCTGGAGGAGATGAAGAGCGACTTCACCAACAACATTACCCACGAACTGAAGACACCTATCGCCGTGGCCTATGCCGCCACCGATGCCCTGCTCAACTTCCATCAGGCCGACGACCCCAGCAAGCGCGAACGCTACCTGCGTATCTGCCAGGAGCAGCTCGGCCGCCTCGGCGGACTGGTGGAGCAGATACTCTCCATGTCGATGGAGCGGCGCAAGACCTTCCGCCTCCACCTTGAAGAAGTGCGGCTGGCCGACCTCCTGCCATCGCTCGTCGAGCTGCACAAGCTGAAGGCTGACAAGCCCGTCCACGTTGCCATCGACATCGTCCCCGAAGACCTGACCGTCACTGCCGACCGCACACACCTGGCCAACATCGTGAGCAACCTGCTGGACAACGCCGTGAAGTATTCGCGCGACAGGGCCGACATCACCGTCCGCTGCCGCAGTACCGAAGCTGACGGCCGTACGTGGACGGAAATCACCGTCGCCGACCACGGCATCGGCATCGCCCGCGACCGCCTGCCCCATGTGTTCGACAAGTTCTACCGCGTGCCCACCGGCAACCGGCATGAGGTGAAAGGCTACGGCCTCGGCCTCTTCTACGTCAAGACGATGGTGGAGAAGCATGGCGGCACGGTGGAGGTGAAGAGCGAACCGGGAAAGGGAAGTGAGTTTATGATAAGAATTTAATCGAATGGAAAAGATAAAAGTACTTTTGGTCGAGGATGAACAGACCCTTGCCATGATTATCAAAGATACCCTCGAAGGCCAGGGCTTCCTCATCCACACTGCCGCCGACGGTGAAGAAGGGCTGCGCCTGTTCTTCGACCTGCATCCCGACGTGCTGGTGGCCGACGTCATGATGCCCCGCATGGACGGTTTCGAGATGGTGCGCCGCATCCGCCAGACCGACCGCCGCACACCCGTTCTCTTCCTCACGGCCCGCTCGGCGGTGAACGACGTGGTCGAAGGTTTCGAGCTGGGCGCCAACGACTACCTGAAGAAACCCTTCGGCATGCAGGAACTCATCGTGCGCATCAAGGCACTCATGGGCCGCGCCTGCACCTACACCCCGCCTGCCGAAAGCGAACAAATTCTCTACGAGATAGGCCGTTACCAACTCGACACACGCCGCCAACTGCTGCTGCACGAAGGCACGGAGCAAGAGCTTTCGCACCGCGAAGCCGGAATCCTGCGCCTCCTCTGCCAGAACCGCAACTGCGTGGTGAACATGCGTGACATCCTGCTCGACCTGTGGGGCGACGATTCCTTCTTCAACCAACGCAGTCTGCACGTCTTCATCACCAAACTCCGCCACAAGTTGGCCAAGGACGACCACATCCGCATCATCAACGTGCGGGGCATCGGATACAAACTGATTACCGAATGACTGCCAACTACCTCATGCAATCTTGAAAAACCGATAAATTGTCTTAAGACGGAGTGAAGGGTGTCAAGAAAAAGCGTATCTTTGATGCTGACAACAATGCATAGAGACATGAAACGATTCTTGATTCTTTTTTCACTCCTTGCCATATACTGCGGCATCGCCTTTGCACAGACCGAAACGGCTGCCGATACCCTGCGCCAGACGGCGGGCGACATTCCTCCGACAGGAGAACAGTTGCTTCCCGACGGCGTGAAAAGCTACGACGGCTTCCTGATAGACATGAACAGTCTGGTAAAAATGCCAACGCCGGACATGGGAAAGTCCTACAGGATCATTGTCCCCGACGCCAGCAAGGATTACAACTGGATATTCCGCCTGAACCCCGACGTCACCTATTCCTCGGGACTGAGCAACATGTTCTCCCTGTCGGGTTCGCCCTACTTCAGCAGCAATCCTTTCGGCATTATGGGCTTCGGCTTCGGCAACACGACGGACAACCTGCAGATGGGCAGCTTCCGCCTGAAGAACGGCTGGCGGCTGAACACCTACGGCGAATACGACAAGGACGGCTGGCGGGTACCCAATCCTTCAGCCCTGCCCTGGCAGAAAAACAACTTCAAGGGTGCCTTCGAACTGAAGTCGCAGGACGGTTCGTTCGGCATCCGCATCGAAGTACAGAAGGGACGCGAAAATCCGTTCTTCTATTAAAACTCCAAACATCATGCACCAGAAGATACTGATTATAGGGGCCAACGGATTTACAGGCCGACGCATCCTCGACACATTGGCGGACAAGACAGAATACGAGGTAATCGGCTGCTCGCTGCACACAGACATTCACCCGCACGCAGACTGCAACTACCGCTTTGTGGAAGCCGATATCCGCGACGATGCGGCTGTCCGCCATCTGTTCGACGAACTGCGGCCCAACGTTATCATCAACACCTCAGCCCTCTCCTCGCCCGACTATTGCGAAAGCCACCGCGAAGAGACAGACGAGACCAACATCCATGCTGCCGCCCGTCTGGCCAGGAATTGCGAACGCCTCGGCAGCCGACTCATCCACCTGTCTACAGACTTCGTGTTCGGCGGAGATAGTAACCGTCTCTACACCGAAGAAGACACGCCTGCCCCAGTAAACTATTACGGCCGGAGCAAATGGGAAAGCGAACGCCAGGTGGCACGTCTGTGCAGCAACTATGCCGTAGTACGCATCGTGGTGGTCTACGGCCAGCCCTTGCCTGGCCAGCACGGCAACATCGTGCGCCTCGTAGCCGACCGCCTGCGCAGCGGACAGTCTATCCGCGTGGTGAACGACCAATGGCGTACGCCGACCTTCGTGGACGATGTAGCGCAAGGCATCGGACTGCTCATCGGCCATCCGGCCAACGGTGTCTTCCACATCTGCGGCCCCGAATGCCTGACCATTGCCGACATAGCCTACCGCGTAGCCGACGTGCTGAAACTGGACACCTCACTGATACAGCCCGTCAGCACCGCCGAAATGCAGGAAGTCACTCCCCGACCCCGTTTCAGCGGCCTGAGTATCGATAAGGCCCGCCAACAGCTGGGATACCGTCCGCATTCGCTGGACGAAGGTATTCGGGCGATGTTTGGCTGAAAACACTAATTTTGCTTTTATAGGTCACTCTGTTTGCTTATCTTTTCAGAACATAGGCTGCACCTCGGAAGAAAAAACTGAAAACTACGTTTTCGTTTTGTTCTTCACTCGGTTTGCACTATCTTTGCCATTCGAAAATTAACAGGAGATAAATCATCGTGAGAAAAAAGTTCATCAAAAAAAACTCGTTGCGTTTCCGCCGCTGGAGCCATAAAAGCTATGCAGCCTTTGCCAGCATCGGACGGAACGTCACTATCGGACGCCTGCCCAAAGGCGTAGCCGACAGCTCACTGAGCAAGCAGACGGACACGGTGGACACCCTCCTTCCATCCTTATCATCCATTATGACCATCGAACAACTGAAACTGCGGGTACTGGCAGGCACAGCCCTGTCGCCCGAAGAAGCAGCCTGGCTGGCAGGTACAGCCGACCGCGAGGCGCTCTACCGCGCCGCCCACGAGATTACCGAGGCATGCGCCCCGCGTGAATTCGATATGTGCTCCATCGTCAATGCCAAGTCGGGCCGATGCCCTGAAAACTGCAAATGGTGCGCACAATCCTCCCACTACCACACTCAGGCCGACATCTACGACCTACTGCCCGCCGAAGAATGCCTGCGGCACGCCCGTGCCAACGAAGAGCAGGATGTCAACCGGTTCTCCCTGGTGACCAGCGGACGAAAACCTTCCAAGAAACAGATTGAACAACTTTGCGACACGGTGCGCTACCTGCGCCGCCACTCGTCCATCCAGCTCTGTGCCTCGCTGGGCCTGGCCGATGAAGACGAACTGCGACAACTGCACGAAGCCGGCGTGACACGCTACCACTGCAACCTCGAAACGGCTCCCAGCTACTTTCCCGCCCTCTGCTCCACACACACGCAGGAGGAGAAGATACACACGCTGGAAGCAGCCCGCCGCGTGGGCATGGACGTGTGCAGCGGCGGCATCATCGGTATGGGCGAAACAATGGAACAACGCATCGAACTCGCCTTCACGCTCCGCAAGCTGAACGTGCAATCCATCCCCATGAACCTGCTCAGCCCCATCCCCGGCACACCGCTGGAACACCAGGCACCGCTGGGCGAGGACGAGATACTGACCACCATCGCTCTTTTCCGCTTCATCAACCCAACAGCCTACCTGCGCTTTGCGGGCGGACGTTCGCAACTCAGCCGCGACGCCGTGAAGAAAGCCTTATATATAGGTATCAACTCGGCCATCGTGGGCGACTTACTTACGACCCTCGGTTCGAAGGTAGCCGAAGACAAGCAGCTGGTGCGCGAAGTGGGCTACCGTCTGTGCGACTCACAATTCGATCGCGAACACCTGTGGCATCCCTATACCTCGACCACCAACCCGCTGCCCGTCTACAAAGTGAAGAGCGCGCAGGGAGCCACTATCACACTGGAAAGTGGTGAAACACTGATAGAAGGCATGTCTTCGTGGTGGTGCCAGGTGCACGGCTACAACCACCCCGTACTGAACCAGGCCGTGGAGGAACAGCTGAAACGGATGTCGCACGTCATGTTCGGCGGCCTGACACACGACCCTGCCATCGAACTGGGCCGTCTGCTGCTGCCGCTGGTGCCGCCCTCCATGCAGAAAATCTTCTACGCCGATTCGGGCTCCGTAGCCGTGGAGGTAGCGCTAAAGATGGCCGTACAATATTGGGTCGGACGGGGAAAGGAGAAGAAAAACAATTTCGTCACTATCCGCTCGGGTTACCACGGCGACACATGGAATGCCATGTCGGTGTGCGACCCCGTCACGGGCATGCACTCGCTCTTCGGCAGTGCTCTGCCCGTGCGCTACTTCGTGCCGCAACCCCGCTCGCGCTTCAACGGTGAATGGAATCCTGACGACATCCTGCCGCTGAAAGAAACCATCGAACGCCATGCCGACGAACTGGCCGCCCTCATCCTCGAGCCCATCGTGCAAGGCGCGGGCGGCATGTGGTTCTATCATCCGCAATACCTGCGCGAGGCCGCCCGCCTGTGCCGCGAACACGGCCTGCTGCTCATCTTTGACGAGATAGCCACGGGCTTCGGACGGACGGGACGCCTCTTTGCCTGGGAGCATGCGGGTGTGGAGCCTGACATCATGTGCATCGGCAAGGCGCTGACAGGCGGATACATGACCCTGTCTGCCGTACTGGCCACGAATGAGGTGGCCGATACCATCTCGAACCACGCCCCCGGCTGCTTCATGCACGGCCCCACATTCATGGGCAATCCGCTGGCCTGTGCCTGCGCCTGCGCTTCCATCCGCCTGCTCACTTCGGCCGAATACGACTGGCAGGGACGGGTGCGCCGCATCGAAGCGCAGCTGCGCCGCGAGCTGGAACCTGCCCGACAGCTTCCGCAGGTGGTCGACGTGCGCGTATTGGGTGCCATCGGCGTCATCGAAACCAAGACACCGGTGGACATGGCCTGGATGCAGCGCCGCTTCGTGGAAGAGGGTATCTGGGTGCGTCCCTTCGGACGACTGGTTTACCTGATGCCGCCCTTCGTCATCGAACCGGAGCAACTGAGCCGGCTTACGGGAGGATTGCTGAAGATAGTAGCGGAAATGAAATAACAAATGACCATGAACTTTACCCAAGAACTGCAACAAGAACTCGACGCCCTGCGCGCCAAAGGCAACCTACGCCACCTGCCCCGCCTGGAGCACGACGGACGCTACATCACCACCCCCGACGGACGGCGGATGCTGAATCTCTCGTCCAACGACTACCTGGGCCTGGCGGCCGATACCGACCTTCGCCGCGAATTTCTGGAAACGCTGACACCCGAAACCTTCCTGCCCACCTCGTCGTCATCGCGCCTGCTCACGGGCAACTTCCGCGTCTATGACGAGCTGGAAGACGAACTGGCCCGGCGGTTCGGCACCGAAGCCGCGCTGGTGTTCAACTGCGGCTACCACGCCAACACGGGGATCCTGCCCGCCGTGGCCGATGCGCAGACGCTCATCCTGGCCGACAAGCTAGTGCACGCCAGCCTCATCGACGGCATCCGCCTCGCCGCGCCCGCCCGCTGCATCCGCTACCGCCACAACGACCTGGCGCAGCTGGAACGGCTCGTCAGCGAACACAGCGGCCAGTGCCACCGCCTCATCATCGTCACCGAAAGCGTGTTCAGCATGGATGGCGACCGCACTGACCTGTGCCGCCTCGTGGCCCTGAAACGCCGCTACGACAACGTGCTGCTCTACGTGGACGAGGCCCATGCCTTCGGTGTCTTCGGCCCCACGGGGCTAGGCTGCGCCGAGGAAGAGGGCTGCACAAGGGACATCGACTTCCTCGTGGGCACCTTCGGCAAGGCCTGCGCCTCGGCCGGAGCCTACGTGGCGTGCAGCCGGACGGTGCGCGACTACCTCGTCAACCGCATGCGCCCGTTTATCTTCACCACCGCCCTGCCGCCCGTCAGCGTGGCATGGACGCTGTTCGTAGTGCGCCGACTGGCCGCAATGGACGACTGCCGCCGCCACGTCCTGCGCCTGGGCGAACGGCTTCGTACCCGTCTGGCCGAGGAAGGATACTCTACCCCCAGTGTCAGCCAGATTGTGCCGATGATCGTGGGGCCAAGCGCCGACACCGTGCTGCGCGCCGAAGCCCTGCAACGCCACGGCTTCTATGCCCTGCCCGTTCGCCCGCCCACGGTGCCCGAAGGCACGTCGCGTATCCGCTTCTCGCTGACGGCCGCCCTGACGGAAGAGGAAATAAACGCCATCCCCCTTATTGAAGAAAACAATTAACAGAAAATAGAATTCACATGAAACAAGTATACCTCATACACGAACAGCATTCCCGTCTGCTCCTGTTCTTTGCCGGATGGGCGGCAGACGAAACGCCATTCCGCCACTACCGTCCGCAGGGGATGGACTACCTGATCTGCTACGACTACCGCACGCTGGACTTCGACGCCGCGCCCCTGCGCGACTATGCCGAGGTGCACGTCGTGGGCTGGTCGATGGGCGTATGGGCCGCCTCACACGTGCTGCCCTCCGCGGGCCTGAACGTGGCCAGCTGCACCGCCCTGAACGGCACGCCCCGCCCCATCGACGAGCGGCGCGGCATCCCGCCCGCCATCTACCAAGGTACGCTCGACGGACTGACGGGCGCCTCGCTCCACAAGTTCCTGCGCCGCATGTGTGCCGACAGCACCGCCTTCCGCGAGTTTCTCGACCGCACACCCCGCCGCCCGCTGGACGAGATACGCGACGAGCTGGCCTGCATCGCCCGCCTCGACACCACGCTGCCCGACGCCGCACTGGCGTGGACCGAGGCTGTCGTGGGACGCTCAGACCGCATCATCCCGCCCGCCAACCAGCTGACGGCCTGGCGCGAGCTGGGCACGCCCGTCCTCGAGACCGACGACGCGCACTATCAGCAACCCCTCTTCAAACACTACCTGCAAGACCGATGGACAAACAACTGATAGCCGAACGATTTGCCCGCGCCCGCGCCACCTACAGCCGCGAGGCGCGCGTGCAGCAGCAGGTGGCCGAGAAGATGACTGCCTTGCTCCGCCGCACCCTGCCCGACGCCCGCTTCGACCGCATCGCCGAGTTCGGCTGCGGCACGGGACTGTATTCGCAGCTCATCCACGACACATGGCATCCCTCGCTGCTCCACCTCAACGACCTCTGCCCCGAGATGCGTTTCTGCCTGGAGGAACTGACGGCGCAACCCGGCGTGACCTTCGAAGCGGGCGATGCCGAGACCTGCCCCCTGCCCGGCGGGCTGGACCTGCTGACGTCGTGCTCCACCCTCCAGTGGTTCGCCTCGCCCCGCGACTTCTTCCGCCGCGCCGCCTCGCTGCTTCGCCCCGGCGGCGTGCTGGCCTTCACCACCTTCGGCCTTCGCAACCTACTCGAGATACGCACGCTGACGGGCAACGGGCTGGACTACACGCCGCCCCAACAGCTTCGCCACGAGCTGGAAGATGCCGGCTTCCGCATCCTCCATCTGGAGCAGGAAGAAGCCGTGCTCCACTTCCCTACTCCCGTCGACGTCCTGCGTCACCTGCGTATGACCGGTGTCACAGGCACGGAGAAGCACACCTGGAGCCGCGGCCGCCTGCAAGCATTCTGCGACGAATACATCCGCCGCTTCGGCTCGTCCGAAGGCGTGAGCCTGACGTATCAACCGATATATGTGATTTGTACCATTGAGAATTCAGAATTAAGGAGTTAAGAAATCAGGAGTTAAGCCAATAGTTTTGAATACTGAAACCAAGGTATCGGCTTAACTCCTTAACTCCTGTCTCCTTAACTCCTTTAACTTTTAAAACGCTTTCAACCATGAACGCCAACAACATCTACTTCATCAGCGGTATCGACACCGATGCCGGAAAGTCTTACTGCACCGCCTGGTATGCGGCGCAGCTCATCCAAGAAGGCAAACGGGTCATCACCCAGAAATTCATCCAGACAGGCAACGTAGGTCACAGCGAAGACATCGACCTGCACCGCCGCCTCATGGGCACCGGCTACCTGCCCGAAGACCGTGAAGGCCTCACCATGCCCGAAATCTTCTCCTACCCCGCCTCACCCGACCTGGCCGCACGCATCGATGGCCGCGAAATAAACTTCGACCGCATCGGGCAGGCCACGCAGGAACTGGCCCGCCGCTACGACACGGTGCTGGTCGAAGGTGCCGGCGGCCTGATGGTCCCCCTGAAGGACGAGTACCTCACCATCGACTACATCACCGAACAGGGCTACCCACTCATCTTCGTCACCTCGGGCAAGCTGGGCAGCGTGAACCACACCCTGCTCAGTCTGGAAGCCGTCGCCCACCGCGGCATCCGGCTCGACACCGTGCTCTACAACCTCTATCCCACCCTTGAGGACACCACCATCCAGCAGGATACGCAGCAGTACCTGCGCCGCTATCTCGGACGCCACTTCCCGCAATGCCGTTTCCTGACGGTACCAGTACTCGAAGGATAAGAAAAAAGAAAGGGCGGGCCGTACAAGGTGTGGACGAAAATTCGTACTTTTGCGCAACACTTATTATATAAGGAAATATAATGGAAGCATTCGCATTCGACACTACCGAACAATACCTGCTGGCCGCTACCGGCATCCTGTTCATCGTCCAGGCCCTCTACTACCTCGCCCTCTACAACCGCATCCACCTGCGCAGTCGCAAGGCCAGACGCGACGAACTGCACTTCACACAGGAACTGCCGCCTCTGTCTGTCATCCTCTGCGCCCACGACGAAGTGGAAAACCTGCGCCGCAACCTGCCCGCTATCCTTGAGCAGGACTATCCGCAGTTCGAAGTCATCGTCATCAACGACGGCGAGAAGGGCGAAAGCGAGGAATATCTGACCCAACTCGAAGAGCAATACTCCAACCTGTACCATAGCTTCGTGCCCGACTCCTCGCGCTATATCAGCCGCAAAAAACTGGCCGTCACACTGGGTATCCGCGCCGCCCGCTACGACTGGCTGGTGCTGACCGAGGCCAACTGCCGCCCGCAGAGCAACCAGTGGCTGCGCCTGATGGCCCGCAACTTCACCTCGCGTACCGAAGTGGTATTGGGCTACAGCGGCTACGAGCGCGGCCGCAGCTGGCTGCACCGCCGCGTCGCCTTCGACAGCCTCTTCACCGCCATGCGCTACTTGGGATTCGCCCTGGCCGGTAGTCCCTACATGGGCATCGGCCGTAACCTGGCCTACCGCAAGGACCTTTTCTTTGACCAAAAGGGTTTCTCCGCCCACCTGAACCTGCGCCGCGGTGACGATGACCTCTTCGTCAATCAGGTGGCCCGCCGGGACAACACCCGCGTGGAGACCGACCCGGCCTCCGTGGTCCGCATGCAGCCCCTTATTCGTGCCAAAGACTGGCGCGAAGAAAAGATCGGCTACGCCTCCACCGCTCCCCTGTACCACGGCATGCAGCGCTGGACGCTCGGCTTCGAGACCTTCAGCCGCCTGCTGTTCCATGCCGCATGGATTGCGACGGTCGTCATATCCGCTCTTCATGCCCACTGGCTGGCAGCAGGACTCGCCTTCCTGCAGTTCATATTCCGTTTCGTGATGCAGGCACTCGTCATCAACACTACGGCCAAAGACTTGGACGAGAAATACCGCTACCGCTTCCTGCTCCCCGTCTTCGACGTTCTCCAGCCGCTCCAGTCGCTGCGCTGGAAGCTCTACTGCCTCTTCCGCGACAAGCGGGAGTTTCTGCGGAAATGACAACACATTAACAATCCCAAGATATGAATCCCAAACACGCCCGACTGACAACCCTCATGACCGCCTACAACGCAGGCGACCCCAAACGCATCCAGCATTTCATCAAAGTATACCAACTGGCTTCGGTTATCGGCACGTTGGAACAGCTGGACGAAGAAACTCTGTTCATACTGGAAACGGCCGCCATCGTACACGACATCGGCATACACATCAGCGAACAGAAATACGGCGTATGCGACGGAAAGCATCAGGAACAGGAAGGACCGGCGGAAGCCCGAAAGCTCCTCGAAGCCACCGGAGACTACACTGTCCAGCAGACAGAGCGTGTCTGCTGGCTCATCGCCCACCATCACACGTACAAGGACATTACCGGCATGGATTATCAGATTCTGGTGGAAGCCGACTTTCTGGTAAACATCTACGAAGACAGCCTCTCTGTCGATGCCGTCGATGCCGTCAAACGGAACATCTTCCGAACCCAGACGGGAATCGAACTGCTGGAAAACATGTTTGAAAAGTCATACTCTTTCCCGTCCCACAATACTCCCGAGAAGCTGTAAGAATGCAGGATATATCCAGTACTTCCATACAAGTACTGCAGTACTTACAGCCAAGTACTTGAGTACTTCCGTACAAGTACTGGAGTAATCCCATGGAAGTACTGACACTTTGCTGCGGGCATTGCGGACATTTACTGCGGGCGGACTTCCGCTCCCTCCCTCGTGGGGCGCGACTCCCAATGCTCGTACATGGCCTTAATCAGGTCACAAGCCATCTGCAAGTCCATGCTACCCGTGTTGACCAGCAGGTCATAATGATGGGGATCGCCCCACTTGCGACCCGTGTAATATTCGTAATGGGTGATGCGGTTCCTGTTGATGCGCTTGATTTCCGAAGCAGCATTTTCAACCGTCAGATTATATTCTTCCGTACAGCGGCGGATGGCACTCTGAGAATCTGAATAACAGAACACCTTGATGACGTTGGGATTGTCCTTCAGGATAAAGTCGGCACAGCGACCCACGATGACACACGGCCCCTTCGCGGCCAGCTCCTGCACCATGCGGCTCTCGGCCACGAACAGCACGTCGTCGGGCGACAGGCTCCGGTCCAACGAATTCTTTCCGCTCTGCGCAAAGATGCACTTCAGCCAGAAGGAGGGAATGGATTGCTCATTCTTCAGCACATAGGCTTCGTCCATGCCCAGCTTGGTGGCGGCCATACGGATAAACTCACGGTCGTAGAGCTTCACACCCAGCTCGCGGGCCAGCATCTCGCCCAGCAGGTGTCCGCCGCTGCCATACTCGCGGGCAATGGTAATGATCTTGTGTCTGCCCTGCGTCCGTGCATCGGAAACAACCGCTGTACGCGGCTGGATCCATCCGTCCAGAAAACGGTAATACGGACTGATAAAGTGTACGATAGGACCTACAATCAGCGCAGCCACAACCGTACCTTCGCGCACGCCATAAATGCCTCCCATAAACACCAGCGACAACACACAGGAGAGAATGACCAGTGTGACGTCAAAACTCAATTTCACAAATCCGAAATCCTTGCGGAGACGGCGGGCTATGGACTTCACGAAATATTCGCCTGCCACCATCGCCACACTGGCCTTCACTTCCAGCGCGATGCCGGCCGCCAGAATGCAGCAACCTACCAGCAGGCTGACCACTTCCAGAAAGTAATCGGCCGGATGGAGCCAAAACAGGATATTCATGGACAGGTCAATGAACAGGCCGAAGCAAAGGGAAATGGGTACCTGCATCAGATAGGCCTGCCAGTCGGACCGCAAATCCTTGCGGGTCATGAAAAACAATTCGAACACCATAAATGACAGATTGAACAGTATGGTCCACTGCCCAATGGTCAGCGGAGTGAACATACTCAAGACATAAGTGACACTTGTAATGGGCGATGTTCCCAGCAGCGCCCTGGTTATGAAAGCAATGCCCAGCGCATTGACAAACAGCGAAACGGCAAACAACAGATAGCGTCTGACGATGTAAGTATTCATAATCTTCTTTTTACCTTATTAATTCAAGGCGCGAAGTTCGTTTCATTTTTCTGATTTCCGTTCATAAAAGAACAACCTTTTTTGGTCGAAAACGAAACTCTGCTTATTTTTGCCGTCTCAAACTGCAAGAACAACATGGATCTCGACTTGACAGAACATCTGAAGGCCGCTCAGGAAGATACCGATGACATCCATCTCCACCAGGCAGACGCATCGGCCCGCCTGCGGATGGAGGACGGCTTTTTCATTATCCTCGTAACCGATGGAATGGGATATATACAAGACACTTTCCGACGCTACGATGTCACATGCGGAAGTCTGGCCGTACAGACTCCAGGCACCTCGTCCACACTCTACGCAAGCTCTCCCGACTTCCACGCCCTTATTCTCTACCTGGTGCCGGCCTACTTCGACAGCCTGCCCGACGGGCATGCCCTCTACAGCCAGCTGGCTTCGTTTCTGGGAAATTACCGGCTTCCTGTCCTCCAGCTTTCTCCAACCGACCATGCCTATCTGCAGAAGACGTTCGCCCTGTTCGAAGGTGAAATGCGGTCGTTCCGTTTTTTCCGAAACGGCATGGTGCGCCAGCAATGCAGCTTTCTGTTGCTGCAGGTCAGCGACCTGCTGTGCCGCAACAGTTCGTCGGCCGCCCTCAGCGTCAGCCGTTCGAACGAACTCTTCCGCGAGTTCAAGAAGCTGTCGGCCGCCCATTACCGCCAGTGCCACAGCCTCCACTTCTATGCCGAACGGCTCCACGTGTCTACCACCTACCTGTCGCGTGTCGTGAAGCAGACGACCGGGCGGACCGTCCGTTTCCACCTGTCCGAACTCATCTGTGCCGACGCCAGACGTCTGCTGGAATGCACCGACATGGACGTCAAGGAAATAGCCGACTCCCTCGGCTTTTCCGACCAGTCGGTATTCGGCAAGTTCTTCGCCAGAAAGACCGGCCTGTCTCCGCTACGCTACCGCCAGAACAGAGAAAAGGCACGGAGCTGTACGGACCGCCGCGGAGAGGAAGAGAAGTTTCCGCCGGCAAACATCCGATAGCTTCCGTGCCCTTGTGGGATACGCAGAAAACCGAAAAGACAAATTATCGGCCCGTAGCCTGCAGATAAGTGCGTTTCTTCACTTCATATTGCATGCACGATTCCACATACTTGTCGCGGCTCTGCTGATACAGAGTCTGTGCATCCAGCAGTTCGCTCATCGTACAGGTTCCTGCCGAATAATAATCCGTATTCAGCCTCAGGTTTTCGTCGGCCTGTTCGATGGACTGAAGAGCTATCTCCATCTGCTTATAGGCATCGTTCAGCTCGTTCCAGGCATTCTGCATGCGGATGACAAGCAGCTGGCTCTGGTCCTCCAACTGGCTCTCGGCATTCTGCACACGCAGTTTGTCCCGCTTTATCTCGTGCGTTCCGCTCCACCAGCCCGTCAGCGGCACGCTGACCGTGGCAAACCCTATCCAGAACGACTGGTCCTTGTCCATCAGATTCTCGTAAACATATCCGCCGCCGATGGCCACCGTAGGCAGGTGTTTTCCCACAGTCAGCTTGTGCTGCAAACGGCTGGCTTTCAGGTTCTGTAGCAACAGATGATATTCCTCGGTGAGCAACAAAGAGGCGTCAGGATTGCGGTACAGGCTGTCGGGCCGTTGCGGAAGGCTCCAGCTGATATCCATCTGCACATCGATGCTGTCGGACGGATGGCCGATGTATTGGGCCAGCATGCTACGCGACAGGGAGAGGGCATTTTCCACTTCGATGCGTCCGCTACGGGTTTCGTTCTGCCGCAGCCGGACCTGCAGCAAGTCGTTACGGGTGGTGAGCCCTGCATGGACGGCCGCTTCAACATCCGCATTCAGTTGTCCCAGCTGCTTCTCTACCGTAGTGATGGTTTTCAACTTTTCCTTCAGTGTGACAATCTGCCAGAAATATTGCTCGGCCGTCAGCCTTACCTCCTTGTCCGACAAGCCACGTTGCAGCCGCTTTACTTCCACATTGACTTCCGCCAACTTGTTCCCATTGGCTATCTGTCCTCCAGTGAAAAGCGGCAGACTGGCCGTAACACCGCCAACCACCCCGTTCTTCATCATCGAAATGCCCTGTCCGGGGGCCATCTCCATCTGCAGCAGTCCCTGATCGGCCAGGAAACCGCCTCCCGTAGCAGACACACTGGGAAAATAATTGGTAAAGGCCGACTGACGGTCCTGCCGGGCCGCACGAAGATCATTCTCGGCATTCTTGATGCGCACGTTGTTGCTCAAAGCCTCACGGATGCATTCGTCCAGCGTATAGGCATGCTGGGCAGAGAGTGGCAGGGAGAAGCACAAACCCGCTGCCACACTCAGATATATCAATCGTATGTTCTTGTTCATTTTCATAATCCAATGTTGTTTTGTCTCATCACTATTCACTCGGTTCACTGTCTTTCCAGAGCCTCATTCTTCACTCTGCGCCCTGTACTTCCCCTGAATATCAGCAGATAGCATACGGGAAGTATCGTCAGCAGAAACAGCATCGTAATCAGCGTACCATAACAGATCACTGTTCCCATCGGCATCCACAAACCGCTCTTGCCCAAAATCATCGGGATGACACCCATTGATGCGGCAGCCGACGTAAGGAAAATAGGACGCATGCGTCGGCGGGCCGAATGATAAATGGCGTCGCGCACACACATTTTTTCAGTCGTCCGCAGTTCCTCGGCATAATCGATCATGATGATGCCGTTACGGACAATGATACCCATCAGGCTGATGATGCCCAGCGTACTGGTCATACTGAAATCCACACCCTGAATGAGCACACCCACTGCCGTACCGAACAGGCAGAGCGTCATACTCGCAAATATCAGCAGAGCAATACTGATGCGGCGGAAATGGCCCAACAGAATGAAAAAGATGATGAAAGCAGCAATGGCCAGAGCCCCCATGATGGGTGGCAGGTTCTCGTTGTCCTGCTCGCGGTCGCCGCCATAAGCAAGCTCCACTCCCTGGGGGAGCGGAATTTTTTCCAAACGCTTCATCAGCTTTTCTGTAAAGGCTGTCGGATTCACTTCCCGACGGACATCAGACATCACGGTAATAGTGTAGACTCCATTTCTGCGTACTATCTGCCCGTCTTCAGAGCAAGGACGCATCTCCACCAACTGACGCAAGGGGACGTAGGACAATCCTCCGGCTACAGGAACCAGTTCATCCTTCAAATCGAAAAAAGAAGCACTGTCTGCCTGTTCACTTTTCAGTGTGACCGGTATATCGTAATTACCTTCCCATACACGGGCCATCGACAGACCGTTCCCATAACGCAAGGCCAACGTCGTTTCCAGCTGTACATTATTAATGCCCAGACGAGCCGCCTCATCCTCCTTCAGCCGCAAACTGACAGTCGTCTGAGGTTCGCTGAAGTTGGTCTGCGCCAACTGCGTCTCAGGCATGCTGCGCAACAAAGCCAAATACTTTCCGGCAATGGCCTTCAACGTATCCAGATCACTTCCGCTCAAACGCAATTCGACAGGATAAACAGCCTGACTGAAACCAATCTGTTTGAACCGGACCCGAGCTTCGGGGAAGGCGTTGGCATACCGGGGACTATATTCGTCCAGCAACTCTACCGTCTCCCGATTGCCGGTCGTATTGACAATCAGCTGGGCATAATTGGTTCCTCCCAACTGGGGAGCATAAGCCGTATGGAAGCGCGGCGAAGAACAGCCCACAAATGCTGTCACCGAAAGGACACGCGGATCCCGACGCAACAAATGTTCCACACTATCGGCCACGGCGGCAGTCTTCTCGACCGCCGAACCAGTCGGCAGATAAATCTCTACGGCAAACTGGTCGCGGTCGGCCATAGGCATCAGTCGTTGGGGAAGCCTTCCCATCAATACAACACCTACCCCGACGGAAACAATTCCCACCAGCAGCGTGACATACGGATGGGCAAAGCAGACATCCAGCAAGCGGTTGTAGTATTTCTGAAGGACAGCCAGAAACGAGAAACCTTTCTGCACGCTGGGCATCGGCTTGCGGATGAACCAGAACTGCATGAACGGAACCAGCAACATGGCTACCAACAACGACACACCCAAAATGAGCGTGATGGACCAGGGAAAACTGAGCAGGAAGTCGTGTATCATTCCCTTGACGACAAGCAGAAAAGGAAAGAACGTAATGCTGATGGCCAGCGTGGCCGAAAAGATGGACTTGAAAAAGTGGGTGGCACTCTGAATGGACGCATGCCAGCGTGACATGCCTTCACCCAACTTCTCCAGATAGCTGTCGATGATGACAATCGAATTGTCCACAATCATACCCAAGGTGACAATCAGCGCTGCCAGCGTCACGGTATTCAGTTCGATACCGAAAGCGTAAAACAGTCCCAACGAAATGAATATAGTGATGGGAATGGTGGAAGCGGCTACCAAGGCCACCTTCAACGGTAGCAACAGCATGACCACAATGACCACGGCCCCGATAGCAATCAGCAACTCGCGCAGGAACGTATTGACGCTGTCGCCCACTACCCGGGCCTGGTCAGTAATGCGGTACATGTTCACTTCGGACGGCAACTCACTTTTGAATGCGGTCAGCACACGGTCCACTTCTTCGCCCATTTGCACGATATTCTGCCCCCTTCTTCATCTCTACACTGAGCAGAATGCACTTGGTGCCGTTACTGGTGATGTAGCTGTCGGCATGGGGGTACTCCTTTACCACACGGGCCACATCCTTCAGCCGCACATTATTCCCAGAAGGGTCGTTGTAGACAATCTGCTGCTCTACATCGTAGAGTGTATTGAAAGACTGCTCCACATGGATGGGCAATACATAATCCGGAGTCTGTATCCGCCCTCCCGAAGTGACAAACCCTTTTGTAAACAGAGTAGCTGCAAGAGTCTGTTCGTTCAAGCCATATTGCGACAGGCGGGCCAGATCAAGGTAAACGGAGATCTGCTCCTTCCGTTCACCGCTCACCGTCAGTCGGCCCACACTCTTGATGCGGCGCAAACGGTCTTTCAGTTCGTCCATATAGTCATGCAGTTCCCTGTAAGTCTTGTCCTTACTCTCCATGGTGATGAGCAGGGCCGATGTATCGCCAAAATCGTCCATAACCTGTATGGCCACGACATTGGACGGCAACTGCGACTTGAACGTTGCCACTCCGTGTTTGAACTTGCTCCAGAACTCATCCTTGTTGTTCAAGTCGTCATTCAGTTCCACCTGGATAAAGGCCATACCGTCGCGGGTCGTTGAAAAGGTCTTTTCCTTCTTCACCTCCTTATATGTGAAGATATAGTCTTCCAGCGGCTTGGTCACCTGCTCCACCATTTCTTCCACCGTATTGCCCGGCGCTACGGCCACAACCATTCCCTGGCGGATGGTAAAGTCGGGAAATTCATTCTTCTGCATCTCGGGCAGACTATATATGCCGAATGCTACCAGGCAACATGTCACCAAAATCACAATCTGACGATAGTGCATGGCCCATTCTACTATGCCACGTTTCTTTTCCATTTTTACAAAGCCTCCTTTACAAAGTAACCGGCGTGCCTTCGCACACCTTCTGTTGTCCCTCTACAATGATTTCATCTCCAACGGCCAGCCCGGAAAGCACAACGACTCCCTGCGACGTGAAATCTCCGCATTCCAACACTCTCCTGATCGCTTTTCCTTCCGAACGAAGCCATACGAAAGTATGGTTACTCTCATCGGTTTGCAAAATGGAAGCCGGTATCACAAATACCTGCCCTCCATGACCGGCTTCCAGACTCACTTCGGCCACCATGCCCGGCATCAATCCCTGTACCGTCCGGTCCGGTCTGATCTTTACCAAATACGAACGTGACAAAGGATGTGCCTTGATGCCCTTTTCCGTCACTCGTCCCGTAAAATGGCCATCCTCCAGCGCAGAGACACAGACCGATGCCTGCTGCCCCATTTCTACATGGACAATCTCGGACTCAGGTACCGGAATGCTGATTCTCAACTGTCCGGCAGTCACAAGTTTCACCACCGGTACACCGGGAACCACATTCTGCCCGATTTCTGCGTTTTTTTCTGCAATTACCCCGTCAAAAGGAGCATAGAGTTTACAGTCTTCCAAATTCTTACGAGCAATTTCTTCCATCGAACAGGCTTGACGGTACTGACTCTGCACCTCCATCCACTTGATTTCGGCCAAGCTACCCTTGTCGTGCAGTTCCTTCATTCGTTGGAAAGCATCTTCTGCCTGTTCCATCGAAGCTTTGGCGGCGCGGTAACTGCTTTCCATGGAGGTCTGGTCTACTTCGGCTATCAATTGCCCTTTCTTCACCCGACTGCCCAAACCCACATAAATATTCTTCAATGTACCCATCACCGAAAAACTGAGTGCACTTCCATTTTCTTCTTCCACGGTTCCCGAAAACTGTCTGCTTTCATTCATCTCAGACAGTTCAACCTTCATCGTCTTTACCTTAACAGGCTCCATAATCCCGACCACATCCTTCGAGGTGTCTCCACAACCTGCACAAACGGCCAGCCCTGCCAACAGGGGCATACAGCCAAACAACTTCATACGTTTCATATTCGTTTTCATTTTTATCATATCGGCCGCAAAATAAGAGCCTTCTCTCCAAATGCCCGGAATCCTTTCCACCGCAAAAGTGTGCCATTTTTCCCGTCAAGCACAGAATATCCCATCAAGGACACTTATCGGGAAATATCAACTAATACATTTCGGACATTTTTTCGTTTTTTTGTACCCGAAACAGATAATACGAGAACATATGGAACAAAAAATGATTGTAGGCAATGAGGAACCATTGGATCAGTGTTTGGTCGAAAAAGCTTCCATCTATCAAGATGACCGTATAATGATCATAGAGCATTTACACGAAATAGACCTTCTTTCAGCCCCTCCTGTCCGTTTGGAGTCTTACATGGTCGTTCTTTGTCTGAAAGGTAAAGGCCAAGTCTCTCTGAATAACAATTTATTTGAAGTCAGGAAAAACGATCTTGTGATTTGCCATCCACGAACAATTTTGGAGCATAGCATGGTCAGCGTTGACTTCGAGTGCTGCGGTTTCTGCCTTTCCCCCAACTATGCCAACCAGATTACCTTGATTTCCTCGGGCAACTGGAACTTCAAGATGTACATTGAGGAACATCCCATCATATCCCTGTCCGAAGAAGAAGGGACTGTTTTTTATCAATACTACAGCCTGCTCCGTTCCAAATTACAGAGTACGCCCCACCGCCATCAAAAGGAATTGATCGACGCCCTGCTTCAGGCGTTTATCTATGATTTCTCCGATTCGCTCGACCATATTGTCCGCCTTTCTCCACCTGCCTACAATTCAGCAGAAAATCTGTTCAATCAGTTTATCAACATTCTTTCGGCTTCTTATCCCAAACCACGCAGTGTGGCTTTCTATGCCGACAAACTGCATGTCACGTCCAAATATCTGTCGGCCATTTGCAAGAAAGTGAGTGGCAACACGGCTTCCTCCCTCATCGAACAATATGTCATGAAGGATATCCAATACCTGCTGAAGAAGACGACCAAAAGCATCAAGGAAATCGTCAATGAACTCGACTTCCCCAGTATTTCCTTCTTCGGGAAATACGTCAAACAGCATGTAGGCATGTCGCCCAAGCAGTATAGAGTCGAGCCATATCAACAGGAAACAATCTACACCGCAATCCCCTCTGATTCCAACAAATAATCACATAACTACAAAATATTCCTTCACACATAGAGGCAGAACCCAAAATAATTCCTACCTTTGCCGACGCGAATCTGGTTTCGCTGCCTCCACCCGCTTCGGAGTGCACGATGAAAAGGGAATCAGGTGAAACTCCTGAACAGACCCGCTGCTGTAAGTCCTCCCCACATAAGGGAAGTCCTCGGAAAGACCCAAGCCACTGTTCCTGCCCTACACGAGGAACGGGAAGGCATCCAAGGATGGGACGAGTCAGAAGACCTGCCAGAATCTACCAACGTTTTACGCTTTCGGGGAATAAAGCGGCGAAACATCGAGTCGGGCTCTTTCTGCTTTCAGTACGTATCAGAAAGCCGTTTCTCTTTGTCATCATTGTCTATCGTTTCCCAGGCTGTTATTATCTTGAAACGGATAGTATATGAAAATAGAGAAAACAGAAAAAGGCTCCTGTATTTGGCTGATGCTGGTACTGCTCTGCCTCACCGCTGGCAGCACCACCCTGTCGGGACAACAGACAGTACGTCTTTCAGGACGTGTGACTGATACCGACGGACAGCCAGTGGAACAGGCCACCATCGCCGTTGAAAACACTGCAATGGGCTGTTACAGCCAGGCAGACGGCAGCTATGAGCTTGAGGTGACACCAGGGCGACAGGTCGTCGTCGTATCATTCGTCGGGTACGAAACGCAGAAAGTCACACTTCGCATTACCGGCTCCATGACCAAAGACTTCTGCCTGAAGGAAAGCAACGTAGGGCTGGGTGCCGTGGAGGTATACGGCAAAAGCCAGACGCAAAAGCTCAAGGAAAGTGCCTTCGCCGTCAATGCGCTCGATGTCAAGGCCATGGCTTCCTCACTGAACAACCTGAGCGACCTGGTAAACCGCACGACCGGCATCAAGGTACGCGAAGAGGGCGGTGTAGGTTCGGATTTCGATTTGTCCATCAACGGTCTGTCTGGCAACTCCGTCCGCTACTTTTTGGATGGCATGCCCCTCAGCAGCAAGGGCAGTGACATGACGTTGGCCAACCTGCCGGTAAACATCATCGACCGCATTGAAATCTACAAGGGAGTGGTTCCCGCCCATCTGGGTACCGACGCCTTGGGCGGCGCCATCAACATCATTACCAAACAGGAAAAGAAGAACTATCTGGACGTATCGTATGGCATCGGTTCATTCCATACCCACAAGGCCGACTTGAACGCCCAACTGGTGGAACGCCGGACAGGTCTCATCATCCGTCCGACATTGGGCATCAATTACTCGAAGAACGACTATCGGATGAAAAACGTCGAAGTATGGGACGAAGAACAGGACCAATATGTCTATGCCGACCGCAAGCGTTTCCATGACGACTATTTTTCCCTGTTTGGGCAAGTAGAAATAGGATTTGCCAACCGCCCTTGGGCCGATGCCTTCTTCGTGTCGGGCTCGTATTCCAAAGTAGACAAGGAGCTGCAGACTGGGTCGGTACAAACCGTAGTCTATGGCATGGCCGAACGTCAGACGGATGCCTGGAACATCTCGGCACGTTACCAGAAGCGCGATTTTCTGGTAAAAGGTTTACAGATGAATGCTTCGCTGTCGCACACTTGGGACCATTCGCTAACCGTAGATACCGCCTACCGCAAGTACAACTGGAACGGCGACTACATTGTAAGTTCGCGCAACGAAATTACGGGAAACAAGCGCTCGATGCGCCACTACAAGCGGCCGATGACCCTGGTACACATCAACACAGACTATGCCCTGAACAGCCATCACAACTTCAATGTGGACTACTCGATGAACCGCACGGGCAACGACCGCTACGACGATGTAGACACGGACTTCGTACCGTCGAACGATGTATTGACCAAACATATCGTGGGACTCTCCTACCACCAGTCGTTCTTCAGCGACCGATGGAACAATACCTTCTTTGTCAAGGACTACGTGAACCACGCCAACATCCGCCAGACCGACTCAGGCGCCACAACCGGCTCCAACACCGTACAAGGCTCCCTTACCAAAAACTACGGCGGCTACGGAGTGGGTACCCGTTTCACCTTCATAGAACCATTCTCACTGAAAGCCTCCTTCGAACACAGCATCCGTCTGCCCATTGCCCGCGAGCTGCTGGGCAACGGGACCACCGTCTATGCCAACGTAGCTTTGGAGCCCGAACAAAGCAACAACGCCAATCTGGGATTCTTCGGGACCTGGCATCCGGCTGCCGGACACACACTGTACTACGAAGCCAACGGTTTCCTGCGTAATGTCGACAACTTCATCCAGGTACAGGTCATTGAGAAGGAAGGCATGCTGCAATACAAGAACGTACCCGCCGTACACATCAAGGGCGCCGAAGGCGAAGTGCGCTACAACTGGCAGAACAAGCTGCAAATCTCGGGCAACCTCAGCTATCAGGACGCTCGCGACCAGCAGCAATACAAGACCGACGGCAAACCGTCGGCCACCTACAACAACCGCCTTCCCAACCGCCCCTGGCTGTTCGGTGGAGCCGAAGTGAACTATATCTTCCACCACGTGGGACTGCCTGACAGTCGCTTGCGTCTGAACTTCAACTACCAATGGGTACACTGGTACTTCCTCACGTGGGAGGCCTATGGCTCGTACGAAAACAAGTCGCGCATCCCTACACAGCACATCTGCAATGCCGGTGTGTCCTATTCCTGGAAAAACGACTGCTACAGCCTGTCGCTGGAATGTTCCAACCTGCTGGATCAGACTGCCTACGACAATTATAAACTGCAGAAGCCCGGCCGGGCCTTCTTTGCCAAATTCAGACTTTTCATCAATTAACCCTAACTATAATTAATTTGCATTGACATGAAAAAAATCAAGTTTCTATTGATTGCCTGCATGGCCGTATGGATGGCCTCGTTTTTCACCGCCTGCTCGAACGATCCCAACGAAGGAAACAACGGTAACAACAACGGCAACACCGATCTGAACTATCACTTCGACCTCTTCATGAGCGTAGGAAAGCATGGTGGCATGAGCCAAGGCGACGGCACCATTGTCCGCAGCGTATCCGACCTGAGTGCCGCGGCTGACAAAATCTCCATCGAAGGCATCGGTTCAGAATTCGAATCGGACGGGAACACTTATACCATGGAAGCCATCGTCAAAGGGAAGTATTATTATGAAATACCCTACCAGCCGGCCGACCGCTTTGTAAAACTGGAAGTGAACTACAATCCAACCACCGGCAAGAACGCTCTCAACGTTGTGGCACAACGCCCGTTCGACGAAGGTTACACCTTCAAGGCCCGTTCGTACACACACGCCTGGCTCGACGACAATACCCTGATCATTATGGCAGCCAACGGCGATGCCGACAAAATCATCTGGACGAAGCTCAAGACAGATGACATGACAATCCTCGGAAGCGGTACACTCGACGAAATCACTCTGCCGGAAGGACATAAGGTATTCACCACTTCAGGCATTCTGACTTATCGTCAAAGTGACAAGAAGCTCTATTATTTCTATTTTGCCAAAACTTCAAAGCGCAACGGGAAGGCGACTCCCTATTTCTATACAGCCGTCATCAACCCGACTACCATGAAAGTCGAAAGCAACCAACCCAACAACATCGCCGAGCAAATGTCCGGCAGCGCCTATGGCGAACTGATGCAAAACTGCGTCATGTACGACGAGAGTGACAACCTCTACCTCGCTACCTTCAGTCCCGATGCAAACGGGAAGGAAATAGGGCACCTGCTCCGCATCAAGAAAGGAGAAACCCAGTTTGATGCCAGCTACGAAGGCTATCCGAACGGCGACGGCAAACTGCTCACCCTCCAATATCTGGGCAACGGAAAGGCCTTGGCTTATGCCCGCGATGATGCTGGCGATCCGGCGGACGGTACCCTAAACATCAGTTCTTACTGCCACTACTATACCATCATCAACCTGGCCGACGGCAGCCGCGAACGCCTGAAGTACAACGGCACCGAAATACCCTACAATGCCGGCCGCTTCTCGCAACGCACGGCCATTGTTGACGGGAAAGCCTATATCGGAGTCAACACCCGCGAAGAATCCTGCATCTACATTTACGACATTGCTACCGGAAAGGTAGAAAAAGGAGCCGAAGTGGACAGTGGCTTCTATTTCGACATTCTCCGTGTAGTGAGCAACCAATAACAGAATAATCCTTTTATGAGAAAAGCCCTTACTTTACTTTTGTTATGGCAAACCGTCTTCCTCTGCCAGGTACGCGGAGAAGGCGGTTTCGCCTCCAGCGACTTTCTTGCCGATCTGAAGGCCGGCGAGAAAGCCGCTCTGCTGATGGTACATTTCGGTACCACCTACGACGACACCCGTACCCTGACCATCGATGCCCTCAACCGAAAGGCTCAGGAAGCCTTTCCCCAACTGACCTTCAGTGAAGCCTACACCTCGCGCATCGTCATCCGCCGCCTCAAGCAACGAGGCATCCGGAAAGACACCCCACTGGAAGCCCTGCTCCGCCTGCGGGCCGAAGGTTACACACGTGTTCTGGTACAGAGCAGCAACATCATAGACGGTGTCGAAATGGAATCTCTGCGTCGCGACGTGGAGACTGTACGCCCCTTCTTCAACGAAATACGTGTTGGAACGCCTCTGCTCTATTCGGTGGACGACTGCGAAAAGGTAGCCTCTATTCTGGCCAAGCGATTGAGTACCGCCCCCTCGGAAAAGGGACGGCGGAACCAGGAACATTTTGTCCTCGTGGGCCACGGCACCTATACTCCCAGTACCGCCACCTACAGCCAGATGGACTACATGCTGAAAGCCGGAGGGTGGAGCAACTTCCATGTCGGTACTATCGAAGGCTATCCGACCTTTGACACCATGCTGGCCCAACTGAAGGCTTCGAAAGCCCGAACGGTCACCCTGCAACCCTTCATGCTCGTAGCAGGCGACCATGCCCGGAACGACATTGCCGGCGAGTGGAAAGAACGGCTGGAAGCGGCAGGCTATACCGTGACTGTCCGTCAGGAAGGGTTGGGACAGATCCCCGAAATCCAGGATCTTTTCATCGAACATATCCGCTTCAGCATGACCCACCGTGCCGTAGGCATCATGGAGAAGAAAGCGGCCTATGCTGCTGGAAAGGAAGTGGAATAACCGTAAAAAGGTTACAAAAATCCTTCGTTTGTCTACAAGACGGCCCCATGTCCTTGCCTACCTTTGCACATACTTTTGGGAAATCAACATTGAACAACCATAAACATTTACCTTTCATGACACTTTCTGAATTTCTATCGTATGTGCAGACCGGCAAGGCACTCAACACCGAACCCATTCATCGCCTGATGGACGATATGAGCAACGAAGCCAGACGCATCACCTTCCGGCTGAACTCTGCCTATCATACTCCCGAAGAAGTAAGGGCCCTGCTTTCCGAACTGTTCGGCAAGCTGGTACCCGATACGCTCCGGGTCTTTCCTCCCTTTTACTCGGACTTCGGAAAAAACATCACAGTGGGCGAAAACGTGTTCATCAATGCCTGCTGCCACTTCCAGGACCACGGCGGTGTGACGTTGGGTGACGGTTGCCAGATAGGCCATAACGTCGTCTTTGCCACACTCAACCACGGCCTCCTGCCGGAAGACCGCGGCACTACCTACCCCGCCCCCATCATTCTGGGCAAGAATGTATGGGTAGGCTCCAATGCCACCATCCTGCAGGGAGTCACCATCGGCGACAATGCCGTCGTGGCTGCCGGAGCTGTCGTAACCAAAGATGTTCCCGCCGATACCATTGTAGGCGGCGTTCCGGCCCGTTTCATCAAGTGCATCCAATAATATAATGTGTACAGATGGGCCGCTTGTTCGACGAAAAAGACGTATATTTGCCGAACATTATGGAACCCATAGCAATGAAACAACCGAAAATAATCGTTGCCGGCATAGGTCCGGGCAACGAACAGGACATTACTCCTGCCGTCAAGGCCGCCCTGCAAGAAGCTGATGTAGTGGTAGGCTACAAATATTACTTCCAGTTTGTCAACCCCTACCTGAACAGCGGCACCCAATGCGTGGATACGGGCATGAAGCGAGAACGCGCACGGGCCGAACAGGCCTTTGAACTGGCCGAACAGGGTAAGACCGTCTGCGTCATCAGTTCGGGCGATGCAGGTATCTACGGCATGACGCCGCTCATCTACGAGATGAAGCGCGAGCGGGACAGTGCAGTCGAGGTCGTATCTCTGCCAGGCATCAGCGCTTTCCAGAAGGCGGCCTCCCTGCTGGGCGCTCCGGTAGGACATGATTTCTGTGTCATCTCCCTGAGCGACCTGATGACTCCCTGGGAACGCATCGAGAAGCGCATCCGGGCTGCTGCCCAGGCAGATTTCGTGACGGCTGTCTACAACCCCAAAAGTGAAGGCCGCTACTGGCAGCTCTACCGCCTGAAGGAAATCTTCCTGCAAGAAGACCGCTCGCCCCAGACACCCGTGGGCTACGTCCGCCAGGCAGGCCGCCCCGAACAGGAAGTACACATCACCACGTTGCAGGACTTCAACCCCGAAAATGTGGACATGTTTACCGTCGTCATCATCGGTAACTCCCAGTCCTATGAGTGGCAGGGAGCGTTCGTCACGCCACGCGGATATTATCGGGAAGACAACACTACGGGAGCTTCCGTCGGGCAGGACATCATGATACGCAGCTTCCGCACCATCGAACGCGAACTGCAGAATCCCGACATTCCCCTCGACCACAAGTGGGCCCTGCTGCACGCCATCCACACCACGGCCGACTTCGAGATGGAGCAACTGCTGCATACCGACCCTCATGCCGTGTCGACCCTGTACGAACAAATTGCCTCCGGCCGCCTGAAGACCATCATCACGGACGTGACCATGGCTGCCAGCGGCATCCGAAAAGGAGCCTTGCAACGCCTGGGCGTAGAAGTGAAATGCTACCTGAGCGATCCCCGTACAGCCGAAATGGCTTCGGCCAAAGGCATCACCCGCACGCAGGCCGGTACGCGCCTGGCCGTAGAGGAGCACCCCGACGCCCTCTACGTCTTCGGCAACGCACCCACCGCCCTGATGGAGCTGTGCGACCTGATACGCAAAGGCAAAGCCCGCCCGACCGGTATTGTCGCCGCTCCCGTCGGTTTTGTCCACGTAGAGGAATCCAAGCACATGGTCAAACCCTTTACCGACATTCCCAAAATCATTGTAGAAGGACGCAAAGGTGGAAGCAACCTGGCCGCCACCCTCGTCAACGCCATCCTGTGCTATAACGATGCCGAACAACTGCGCCCCGGCAGAGACGTATAACGCAAAGAGAAAACAGACTGCCATATGGAACAGAAATTCATAGTCATCGGTATGGACGACCGCCCGCAGCCCTACTTCCCTCCCGAAGTACAGGAACTCATCCGTTGCGGGAAAGTTTTTTCGGGCGGCATCCGCCACCGCGAAATTGTGTCATCCCTGCTGCCCGACGGTACCCGGTGGATAGACATCACCGTACCGCTGGACGACGTCTTCGCCCGCTACGAAGCCCACTTCGCCTCCGAAGGCAGCCCGCTACTAGTCTTCGCCTCGGGCGACCCGCTCTTTTTCGGCTTCGCCAATACCATCCGGCGGAAGATGCCGACGGCAGACATCCGCCTCTTCCCGTCGTTCAACTCCCTACAGACGCTGGCCCACCGGCTGGTTATGCCCTACAACGACATGCGCACCGTGTCGCTCACCGGCCGCCCCTGGCAGGAACTGGACCGTGCCCTGATGGAGCGTGCCCCGCACATCGGCCTGCTGACCGACCGCGAACATACGCCTGATGCCATTGCCCGCCGCCTGCTGGACTATGGCTACGATGGCTACACGGTGTATGTAGGCGAACATCTGGGCAATCCGAACAAGGAACGTATCCGGCAGATGAGCCTGGAAGAAGCCTCGCAAAGCCGCTTCGAGCATCCCAACAACCTGATGCTCGTGGCCCGCCAAGCGCTTCCTCCCCGCCCCTTCGGCATCCCCGACGAGGCTTTCGAACACTTGGACGGACGGGCACGCATGATTACCAAGGCGCCCATCCGTCTGCTCACGTTGCAGGCACTCGGGCTGTCGGGCCGCCGTGTGATGTGGGACATCGGTTTCTGTACAGGCTCCGTGTCCATCGAAGCCCGCCTGCAATTCCCCCACCTCCAGGTCGTGGCGTTCGAAGTGCGTCCCGAAGGCCGGCATCTGATGGAAGTGAACAGCCACCGCTTCGGTGTGCCGGGCATCACGGCCCTTATCGGTGACTTTCTGCAAGCCGATTTAACGGACCTTCCGCGCCCGGACGCCGTGTTCATCGGAGGCCACGGCGGACGGCTGGCCGACATGCTGGCCCGTATCCGCAAAGTGCTCCTGCCGGAAGGCTGCATCGTGATCAACTCCGTGTCGGCCGAAAGCCGCGAAGCCTTCTGCACGGGTATCCACAATCTGGGCATGAAGCTCTGTCCGCCCCTGCACGTGACGCTGAACGACTACAACCCCATCGACATCCTGAAAGCTACCTTTTAACGTCAAAACATTAGCATTAGCATGAAAACAGCGATTCTCCTCATATCCGAAAAAGGTCTGGGCATAGCCCGGCAACTTGTACACGAATTTCCGCAGACGACCCTTGTCAGCACCACGGTGCAGGCAGACGACTGCCAACCGATAGACAGCTACGACCTTTTCCTGAAAGAACATTTCCACCGCTTCGACGCCTTTCTCTTCATCGGAGCCATGGGCATCTGCGTACGCAGCATCGCCCCCTATATCCAGGACAAGCACGCCGACCCCGCCGTGGTCTGCATCGACAGTACCGGACGCTACGTCATCCCCGTGCTTTCGGGACACATCGGTGGAGCCAACGAGCTGGCACAAGACGTAGCCGGCGCCCTGGGAGCCGAAGCCGTAGTCACCACGCAAAGCGACCGTACCGGTCTGTGGGCACTCGACACGCTGGGCCAGCCGAATGGCTGGACCTGCCTGCCCGCCGACGCCACGGGGCGTCCCCTGTCGCCGACTGAAGAGAGCCACCGCGCCCTGAACCGCCTCATCGGTCTGTTCGTCAAGCAGGTACCCACCCTGCTCTACATCGGTGTGCGTGTGCCAGGTGTAGAAAAGCTGGAGCAGAGCTGCCCATCTCATGTCACCCTCCGCTACGGCCGCTTCGAGGACATCGACCTGAAGCCCTACGAACTGCTGCTGCTCCTGACGCCATTCTGCCACGACACGGCCGGAGTACCCGCCCTCTACTACATTCCCCGGGTACTCCATGCAGGCATCGGCCTGGCCCACGAAGCCGGCCCCACCGACGAAATCATCGCCCGCCTGAACGATACCCTCCTGGGACATCGCCTCCAGCCGGCGGCCATTGCCGACTACGCCACCATCTGCGAAAAGCGCGAAGAGCCCGTGGTCAAGCAACTCCAGACCCGTCAGACCGTACACTTCTATACAGCCGACGAGCTGAAGACCGTCGACGTACCTACCCCGAGCGAAGTGGTGCAGAAGCACATGGGCACTCCCAGCGTCAGCGAGGCAGCCGCCCTGCTGGCCTCAGACGGCGGACGGCTGGTACTGGACAAGCAGAAAGGCAGCAACTATACGCTGGCCGTAGCCATCGACCCGGGCGTACTGACCGACCACGGCCACATCGAGATTGTGGGAGCCGGACCGGGCGACCCCGACCTGATATCGGTACGCGGACGGCAGATGCTGGAGAAGGCCGACCTGATACTCTACGCCGGCAGCCTGGTGCCCCGCGAGCTGACCCACTGTGCCAAGCCCGGCGCCACGGTACGCAGCTCCGCCTCAATGAACCTGGAGGAACAGTTTGCCCTGATGAAGGAATTCTACGACCGCGGGCAATTCATCGTCCGCCTGCACACGGGTGACCCCTGCATCTACGGGGCCATCCAGGAGCAGATGAACTACTTCGACCGCTACGGCATGAGCTACCACATCACGCCGGGCATCTCGTCCTTCCAGGCCGCCGCCGCTGCCCTGAAGTCGCAGTTCACCATCCCCGAGAAGGTTCAGAGCATCATCCTGACCCGCGGCGAGGGACGCACCTCCATGCCTCCGCGCGAGAAGCTGCACCTCCTGGCCCGTTCGCAGAGCACCATGTGTATCTTCCTCAGTGCAGGCATCGTAGACCAGGTACAGGCCGAACTGCTGCAGGAGTATCCCGAAGACACGCCCGTGGCCGCCTGCTACCACCTGACGTGGAAGGACGAACGCATCTACCGCGGCGTACTGAAGGACCTTGCCAGCATCGTGAAGGACAACCACCTGACGCTGACCACCATGATTGTGGTGGGCGAAGCCATCGACAACCGTCAGGGCCTCTCGCGCCTGTATGCCCACGAGTTTGCCCACCTGTACCGCAACGCCACCGACCATTGACCGTTTCATCCCTAACCAGACACCCGTATGATTCTTATCTTAGGAGGAACTACCGAAGGCCGGACAGCGGCCAAAACACTGGAAGAGGCCGGACAGCCCTTCTACTACTCCACCCGCGGCGACGAGCAGGAGGTGACCCTGCACCACGGCATCCGGCTGCAGGGCGGCATGGATGCCGCAGCCTTGGCCGACTTCTGCCGCCAGCACGACATCCGGCTGCTGGTGGACGCCGCACATCCCTTTGCCGCACAGCTGCATCAGAATGTGGCCGAAGCCGCTGCACGCCTGTCCCTGCCGGTCGTCCGCTTCGAACGCCTCTACCCGCCCCGCGAAGCCTGCCCCGTGGAATGGGTGGACAGCTACCCCGAAGCCATGGAGCAGATACGGCAAAGTCATCCGTCCTCCTTCCTGGCCCTGACCGGCGTACAGAGCATCGAAAAACTGGCTCCGCTGTGGCAGGACGCCGACTTCCCCTGCTACTTCCGCATCCTGGACCGCGACAGCTCGCGCCGCCTGGCCGACCGCCAGCGATTTCCCCGCGAACGCCTCCTGTACTACCACGAAGGTGAAGACGAGCGGCAACTGCTGGAACAGCTTCGCCCGGACATTATCCTGTTGAAAGAAAGCGGATTGTCAGGGGGATTTAAAGAAAAGATCGACGCAGCCGCCTCGCTCGGCATCCGGGTACTGGCCCTGCGCCGACCGCCGCTGCCAGCCTCCTTCATCACCGTGACAGGCGAACACGGACTCCGCCGGAAGGTGGAACAGCTGCTGCCCGACTTCTATGCACAGCACACGGGGTTGACGACCGGCACCTGTGCCACCGCCGCTTCCGTGGCCGCCACGTGGGAAGCCCTGCACGACGGCGACGAGAGACGGCCCGACGAATTTCCCGTGGTGCTGCCCGACGGCGAGATACTCTCCGTTGCCGCCCGCACCAACGGCCGCACCGTTTCGGCCGACGGACGGACAGTCTGCGCCTCGGCCAGCGTCGTCAAGGATGCGGGCGATGACCCCGACATCACCGACGGCCTGACGATAGAAGCCCGCGTCGTGCTGCATCTTTCGGACCAACCCTGCGCCCCCGACACCTTGCCCGTCGACATCGACGGCGGGACGGGCGTGGGCCGAGTCACCCTGCCCGGGCTGGATGCCGCTGTGGGCCAGGCAGCCATCAACGCCACTCCGCGCCGCATGATAGCTACTGGCATCCGCCACCTGCTTTCTACTCTGCCCCAACAATCCCTGCATCCCACACGGGCCGAAGTCATCCTCTCCGTCCCCCAAGGCGAAGAGATAGCCCGACGTACCTTCAACCCGCGCCTGGGCATCTTGGGCGGCATCTCCATCATCGGCACTTCGGGCATCGTGAAACCGTTCTCCACGGAGGCCTTCATCCACTCCATCGCCAAGTCCATGGACGTGGCCCGCGCCACGGGCAGCCCCCGCGTCGTCATCAACTCCGGTGCCAAGAGCGAACGTTTCGTCCGTGCCTACTATCCCGACCTGCCTCCGCAAGCCTTCGTACACTACGGCAACTTTATCGGCGAAACGCTGAAGCTGGCCGACAGCCTCCGCGTGCGCCGCGTCACACTGGGTGTCATGATAGGCAAGGCCGTCAAGCTGGCCGAAGGCCATTTGGACACACACAGCCGCCAGGTGACGATGAACCGCGACTTCATCGCCTCGCTGGTCCGCGAAGCCGGATGCGATGACAACCTCTGTGCCCGCATCGGCAGCCTCACCCTGGCCCGCGAACTGTGGACGCTCCTGCCCCAAGCACTCTTGCCCTCCTTTGCGCACGTCGTCCTGACACACTGCTACCGGCATTGCGCTCCCCTGTTACCCCACGGCGAACTGACCCTCCTGCTCATTTCGGAGGAAGGAAACATCTATACCCGACAGTGAGAATAAGGGCCGAACAGAGCCCGTTCGTACGACGTAAATCGGACAAGAGCGGTTCATACCGCCAGTACTTTCCTATAAGTACTGCAGTACTTCAAGCCAAGTACTTGAGTACTTCCAGCCAAGTACTGAAGTAATTCCCAGGAAGTACTGACGGTATAATCCGTTTATTCGTAACGCATGGAGTCGGCCGGACGGATGCGAGTAATAAGATAGGACGGGCCGACCAGCATCAGTATCGATGCCAGCAGCGTACCTGCATTGAGCGGCAGGAATATCCACAGGTTGAAAGAGACGGGAACGGTGTCCATATAATACGTGGCAGGGTCGAGCTTGAAGAGGCCGAAGAAGCGCTGCACGACATAGAAGGCCAGTCCGATGACGTTGCCCCACAACATTCCCTTGCCGATGAGGAATACGGAAAACCACAGGAACAGGTGGCGAATGGTGCGGTTGTCGGCGCCAAGCGACTTCAGCACACCGATCATTGACGTACGCTCGATGATGATGATAAGCAGTCCCGATATCATGGTGAACCCCGCCACCCCGATCATCAGCACCAGAATCACCCAGATGTTGACGTCCAGAATGCCGAGCCAGGCAAAGATACCGGGATTGAGCTGCTCGATGTTGCGGGCACAGAACTCCTGCCCATAACGGTCTGTCTTGCCCTCCAAGGCGGAAGCAATCTCCCACGTGATGTCTTCCAGCCGGCTGTAGTCGGTCACCGTCAGCTCCAGTCCGCTGAAGCGGTCGGCTGTCCAGCGGTTCAGGCGGTTCACCGTATAGAGGTCGGTCAGCAGGTACAGGTTGTCGAACTCCGTCAGATTGGTCTGATAGATGCCGGCAATGACGAAGCGGCGGGCGCGGATGTCGTCCTGAATGAAGTACGTGTCCATCTTGTCGCCCAGCTTCAGTTTCAGCTTGTCGGCCAGCGAACGGGAGATGACCACCCGGTTGGACGAAGCTGTATCGCTGAACTGGGGCATCTCGCCCTCCAACAGGTGGCGGCGGAAGAACTCCGTGTCATAGTCCGGTCCGACACCCTTGAGCAGCATGCCCTGAAAAGCTTCGTCGGTCTTGATCATGCCCGCCTTGAGCGAATAGCGCTGCACGTGACGGATGTAGGAAAGGGCACGGAGAGAGTCGAGCTCAGCCGTGGTCATGGAGACGGGTAGTGACTCGTAGAGGGAACCGGCATCGAGATTGGTTATCTGGATATGGGCGCCGAAACCGGCAATCTTGTCGCGCACCTCCTTCTTGAAGCCCACAATGACGGAAACGGCCACAATCATCACCGCCAGTCCGATGGCAATGCCGGTCATGGCTATCAGCACCGCCGGCCGCGACACTTGCCGGCCGGAATCGTTGTCACGATAGATGCGATGGGCAATGAAAAGAGGCAGGTTCATACGATTACTCCGTTCTTCCAGGATATGCCTCCAAAGCCTTCTGCAGGACAAAGAGGGCGCGTGTCAGGTCTTCCTTCTTCAACACGTAAGCGATGCGCACCTCGTTGCGCCCGGCACCGGGCGTGGTATAGAAGCCCGAGGCAGGCGCCATGAACACCGTATGTCCCTCGTACTCGAAGTCGGAAAGGCACCAAGCACAGAATTTGTCGGAATCGTCTACCGGCAGCTTGGCCACGGTATAGAAAGCTCCCATCGGAATGGGCGAATAGACGCCGGGAATGCGGTTCAGCCCATCAATGAGGCACTTGCGGCGCTCCACATATTCGTCGTACGTGTCGCGCAGATAGTCCTCACCGGCTTCGAGCGAGGCCTCGGCTGCAATCTGTCCAATCAAAGGAGGACTGAGGCGCGCCTGGCAAAACTTCATCACGGCATCGCGGATTTCCTTGTTCTTCGTAATCAGTGCCCCGATGCGGATGCCGCACTCCGAATAACGCTTCGACACAGAATCGATGAGCACCACGTTCTGCTCGATGCCCTCCAGGTGGCAGGCCGATATGTAGGGTGAGCCGGTATAGATGAACTCGCGGTACACCTCGTCCGAGAAGAGAAAGAGGTCGTACTTCTTCACCAGGTCGCGTATCTGATTCATCTCGCGGCGGGTATAGAGGTAACCCGTCGGGTTATTGGGATTGCAGATGAGGATGGCACGAGTGCGCTCGTTGATCAGTTCCTCGAACTTCTCCACCTTGGGCAGCGAGAAACCTTCCTCGATGGTGGTGGCGATGGTGCGTATCTTGGCACCGGCCGAGATGGCGAAAGCCATGTAGTTGGCATAGGCCGGTTCGGGCACGATGATTTCGTCGCCCGGGTTCAGGCAGGCCATAAAGGAAAAGAGTACCGCCTCCGAACCGCCCGAAGTCACGATGATGTCGTCCGCCGTCAAGTGGATGTTATACTTTGCATAGTAGCCCACCAGCTTCTCGCGATAACTGCGGTAGCCCGCACTGGGACTGTACTCCAGCACCTTGCGGTCGACGTTACGGATCGCATCAAGAGCCACCTGGGGCGTGGGCAGGTCGGGCTGTCCGATGTTCAGGTGGAATACATGGATGCCCCTCTGTTTGGCGGCATCGGCCAGCGGAGCCAGCTTGCGGATAGGGGATGCGGGCATCTCCGTTCCCCGGATAGATATTTTCGGCATGAGTCTTTCCTTTTTACAGTTTAGAGGTTTGCATTTGCTGATACTTTCAATCCCAATCTTTTAGGAACTGCAAATGTAGCGATTTATTTGATACCACAGGAACGCATGGCATAAAAACTTTAAAAACCTTATCTATATTAAAAACGTTATGTCATATGGAAAGAAACTCGTACCTTTGAATATATGAAAACGTCAATTATACTATCATGGTCATCAATCTCATAACATTCGCCTCACTGCTCCACAAGCAAGCATCCGTCCGCAGTTCGCACGAAACCATCCTTGCAGAGCTGGAAAAATATTTCACCGTCCACCTGGTGGATTACCAGCAAATGGGCCGGCTCACCCCCGACGATTTCAGCATCCTGTTCATCGCTACCGGCGGAGTGGAGAGGCTGGTCATCCAGCACTTCGAACAGCTGCCCCGCCCTGCCATCCTCCTGGCCGACGGCATGCAGAACTCACTGGCTTCGGCGCTCGAAATCTCGTCGTGGCTGCGTGCCCGGGGCATGAAGAGTGAAATTCTGCACGGCGAACTGACGGAAATCATCAAGCGGCTGTTCGTGATGTACAACAACTTCAAGGCGCAACGTCAGATATCGGGTTCGCGCATCGGCGTCATCGGTACGCCCTCCAGCTGGCTCATCGCCAGCAATGTGGACTATCTGCTGGCCAAGCGGCGCTGGGGTGTGGAATACATAGACGTGCCGCTCGAGCGCGTTGTAGAGTATTACAATGCCATCTCGGACGAAGAGGTGGGCGACGCCTCCGCCCAGCTGGCCGGGCAGGCCCTTGCCTGCCGCGAAGCGACTCCCGACGACATGCTGAAGGCAATGAAAGTCTACCGGGCACTCAAGCGGATAGCCGAAGAAGAAAAGCTGTCGGCCCTGACGCTGAGCTGCTTCCGTCTGATCGAGCTGACCGGCACCACGGGCTGTCTGGCCCTGTCGCTGCTGAACGATGAAGGCATCATTGCCGGATGCGAGGGCGACCTCCAGTCGGTCTTCACCATGCTGGTAGTCAAGACGCTGACAGCCCAGTCGTCCTTCATGGCCAACCCGTCGATGATCAATGCCCGCACCAACGAAATCGTACTGGCCCATTGTACCATCGGCCTGAAGCAGACAGAGAAATTCATCCTGCGCAGCCACTTCGAAACCAACCTGAGCATCGGCATCCAGGGACTGCTCCCCACGGGCGACGTGACTCTCGTGAAGTGTGGCGGCGAATGCCTGGACGAATATTACCTGACCACCGGCACACTGACGGAAAACACCAGCTACCTCAACATGTGCCGCACCCAGGTACGCGTCCGTCTCAACTCGCCGGCCGACTACTTCCTGCGGAACCCCTTGGGCAACCACCACATCCTGCTCCACGGCAATTACGAAACCGTCTTCAACGAATTCTTCCAGGTCAATGCCTGCAAGCGGACGGAATGAGAGGATGAGCGGTTAGCGGTGAGTGGTGAACGGTTAACGGTTAGTGACCATCCGGATGGCATACTAACCGCTAACCACTAACCACTATATATTACTCATCGTGCAGCGCCGTGGCAGGCTGTATCTTCATGGCCCTGCGGGCGGGATACCAGATACCGGCCACGATAACCAGTCCCAGCAACAACACGGCTGCCGCGAAACATCCTGCAAAACGTCCCCCCGTCACGTCCGTCAGTGTGTGAACGGTGAGGTCGGCCACCTGAATGTTGAACGCCACCACCAAGGCCGGCACGGCGGCCATCAGCAGAAGCATAATCCCTTCCGACAGGAAATAAACCATCACCTTCCGGCGGCTGCTGCCCATGGCCATGCGGATCGCCACCTCGCAACGGCGCTTGCGGGTGCGGTACCAGAAAGTAGCAAATACACACAGGAATACATTGAACAAGAAGAAGGCTGCCACGGCATAGACCGTGTTCAGGTAGTTCACCGTACCCTGCTGCAAGTCGTAGGCCATCTTCATGTCGTCGTACGAACGGATGTGGTCCAGATAGAAGATGCCGCGGTCGAATACCGACTGCATGTCTTTGCGGAAGCGTTCGGCAAAGCCTGCCACATGATCGGGCGACACCCGCAGGGCCACATGCTGCCAGAAAAGGGGACGTTCGATGGGTTGGTAGATGAGGGGCTGGTAGCGGGCATAGTCGTCCAGCTTCTGCCGGGGCAGGACGGCGGTTACCCGATAATTGGTCACCGGACGGGCCGACTTCAGGTAATAAGGATTGAAGCAGGTCTTGCCCACAGCATCGGCCACCCGAGGCAGGTGGTAGACGGAGTCGGCCAGGTCGGCACTCATCAGTACCGGCACGGGATATTCGGCAGGCGACCAGTGAGCCTCGTCCAGTTGTCCGGCCAGCGGTTTCACACGGAACACCTTGAAATAGGAGGCCGAAACATAGCGCACGAAGCAGTCTACCGTATGCGTGGAATCGGTATGCGAAGCATAGCCTTCGAACATGGACTCGTCGGTGTAGGGAACACTGCCGTAGTAGCTGCACACCTCCTCTACGCCGGGATAGTCTTTGATCAGGTTGTACAGGTAGATGAAGTCCTCGCCTGCCTGCCGGTTGTCGGCGTCATTGATGACTTCCAGCGGCTTCGTTCCCACGGTCAGGTCGAACACGCACGAAGTGTCATACCCCTTGGGCTGACGGGCTGCTCCCTCGTAGTTGTATACCAGGTCGACACCATACCACAGCAGTACGGTTACGATTGACAATTCGATCCAAAGCCACGCATTGGCGCGACGCTGGTTCCACATCTGACTGAAAATCTGTTTCCACATGGTTTATTCTCCTCCCGTTAATGTATAAGAAATGCTGCGGTGAACGGCCATCCAGGCAGGCAGCAGGGTCGAAAGCGCATTGAATACCAGGCAAACCGCCAGCACTACCAGAAACAGGCCCGGACGCAGCAACAGGTCACCGCCCAAGGCAATGCCTTCGATTCGGACTCCACCCATGCCGAAGAGCCAGGTGCTGCCGGCCACCACCAGCAGACATGACAGCGCATAGCCCAGCACACCACCTATCAGGGTCGTGCCCAGACTCTCGGCAAAGAGGTGGCCGATGATATTGGCGTTGGAAGCTCCGTAAGCCTTGCGGATGGCTATCTCGCCCAACCGGCTCTGCATCTGCGCATGGACCAGCCCCGAGATACCCACGGCCGGCACAACCAGCAGCACAATCAGCAACAAGGCATAGACCAGCCGCGCGTCGATGCTGCTGCCGCGGAAAAAGGTGTACTCCGTATGCGTGTACAGACGCGGATCTTTCAGCACGTACTCCAATCCCTGGCTGTTCAGCTGTTCCATCCGGCGGTTTACCTCAGCACGCACCTGGGCGGCCGAGGTGCCGGGCGACAGGTGGAGTACGGAGTAGCGGTATCCAATCAGGCCGCCGGTATCGGTGGCCGGACTGAGATTTTCTTCGTTGGTCAGGGTGAACGGCTCCCACACATCGGCATAGGCTGTCTGGAAGATGGAGCTGACATCGCTCACGACCCCTACCACGCGTGCCTGCTGAAAGTCGAGCAACAACTGCTTGCCTACCGCCTCGTCCGCCCCTCCAAACAGTTGGCGGGCCAAGTGCTCGCTAATGACGATAAAGCGGCGTATCACGCCGTCGTTGCGGCTGCGTGTCTCCCGCCACTCGTCATCGGCCGGTTCGAAAGCAGCCTGGCCGGCATCGTACTCGGACCGGGTGAACGGTCGGCCCGCCACAAAGTGGTAGCTGAAAAAGTCGAACCAGTTGGCGGCAACGGGGCGCAGCAGCACGGAATGCCGGTCCGAGGAGGCGGGCAAGGAACACAGGGCGTTGCTGAGCCCACCATGAAAGGTAAGCTCGTCCACGCCGGGCAGCGAGTCCAGGAGAGCATGGAAAGCGGTGGGTCCCAGCCCACGGTAGCCCCACATGTTGGTACCATCGGGACGCATGCACTGGGTGCCGTCGTTGTAAATCAGCCGACTGCGCCTCGTTTCCGGAGCCACATTGGCCGTACGGAAGTCGTAGACCATCACCACCACCATGATGAAGGCGATGGTCACCGCCGTACCTACCACACACACCGTGGTATAGAAGCGGTGCTGACCCAGCAGACGGAAGTAGGAATGCAAGTTGTGTAGCAAAGAATGTTTCATTTTATTTATTATTTAGTGGTTAGCGCTCAATCATTACTCATCGTGCAACGCCTCCGCCGGCTGTATCTTCATGGCACGGCGGGCCGGATACCATACGCCCACCACAATCATCACAGCCATCAGCAGCCACGAGAGTACAAGGGCGAGGAAAAAGCGGGAAGCATCGAAAGGAAGCTGTGTCACGTCCACCAGCTCGGCCACGCCGATGTTCATCGCGATGATGGCAGCGGGCACGGCGGCCAGTGTCAACAACAACAGTCCCTCGGCAATCAGGCGCAGGAAGATGCCCCGGCGCGTACTGCCCATCGCCATGCGGAGGGCCACCTCCTTGCGGCGGTGCTGCGTGCGGAACCAGAAGGTACCGATCACACCCAGGAAGATGTTGAGCAGCAGGAAGCCCAGGATGCAGAGCTGCGTCTTGACTTCGTCCACATTCTCCAGCTCGTTGACATAGCGCAACTGGCTGAAGGGCTGTATGTCAAGCAGGTAGGTATTGCCCACACGGTAGAGGCGGTCGGCATCGGCCATGAGCGCATCCATGAAACCGTGGTCGGCGTCCGGCGACACGCGCAAGCTCAGTTGCAGGTAGGCCGTGTTCTCGAACTCCATCATCACTTCACGCGGAAAGTCGGTGGCGATGAAAGGCCCGCCCCACTGGTCGGCAGTCTCAAAGTGGTTCCAGCGCGTGGGCTCGGCTATACCGATAACGCGCAGGCGGTTGTCACTGTCCGGGTTCCACAGGGGCAACTGACGACCCAGCAACGCCGTGGCGTCGGGCATGCCCAAGGATTCGTATTTTGCAACCGCATTACGCGACAGGATCATCGTGCCCGGCTTTAGCACAGCGGCCAGCGAGTCGGAGCTCGTGGTGCGCACCGTCCGCCCGTCGGCACCCTGCACGGCTACCCCTTGAATGCGGAACAAGCGCAGGTAGTCGGACTGAGCCAGTCGGTGCATGGTGTGGACCGACACCGTATCCACAAAGACTTCAATGCCGTTGCTGCCGTCACCGTAGGGAATGCAGTTCTGTGAGATGGCCACCGCTTCCACGCCGGGACGATGACGCAGACGCTCGGCTATCTCCAGCAGGGCGTCCATGTCGTCTTCGATGGTGAGATTGGGGTCGTATAAGGCGGAGTTGGGAGTCAGCCGGTTCACCGTCAGGTTATAGCAGTGCTCGGTATCAAAACCCATCGGGGCGAAATAGACACGGGCCGTCGTGCAGCACCAGTCCACGATGTACCACAACACCACGAAGACAACCAACAGTTCCAAGGCGAGGAAGAAGTTGCTCCGCCATTCGTTTCGTATTTGAGTAAATATTTTCTTTTCCATCATGATTGTGTTTTCCTTCTATACATCCTTATCCTTCCCTTCCATTGATGGCCTCCACTATGTTCATCCGCGATGCCCTCCAGGCGGGAATACCCGCGCTGAGCAGGTTCATCAGCAGGCAGAAGGCAAAAGCAGCCAGAAAAATCCACGGGCTGAGCAAATCGCCCGCCGTCAGGCTGGTCTCGCCCGCCAGATAGGCGTTGGTGGAGTTACCGAAGAGGAAGCCGTTCAGCACAAAGGTGGCGGCATAGCTCAACGCCAGCCCCAACAGGCCTGCCAGGCAGGTCAGCAGCAGGTTTTCCAGAAAGACCTGCCGCATCAGTTCATTGGCCGTAGCGCCGAAGGCCTTGCGTACCCCGATTTCAGCCATCCGCTTCCGCATCCGCGACAGGGTCATGCTGCTCAGGTTGATGGCAGGCACGATAAGCAGGATGAGCATCACCACGACGTAGCGCAACACCACGCCCTGTACGTCGGGTTCCTGGCTCCACGTGCGGTAAAGGTGGGTGAACTGCGTGTCGGGCTGTCCGCGGTAGAACACCTCTACCCCATCCTGTGCATCGTTGTACTTCTGCCGCAGGCGTTCACATTCCTCGCGAATGGCGGGGAAGTCGGCCCGGCTATGTGCCAGGATGACGGCGCGCATCGGCCCCATCAGATTATATCCCCAGGTGTTGGCTTCGGCATCGCCGGCCGTATAGGGTATCCACACCTGGGCATAAGCGTCCGTGGCCAGCATGGAGACATCGGCCACCACGCCGCACACCTGAAAGTCCACGTGGTTCAGCTCCACGTGCTGTCCGCTGACGTCCGTCCGCCCGAACAGGCGGCGGGCCACCGAAGCGGCAATGACGGCACGGGGCAGGCCGCTACGCAGGTCGGCCGCCGTGAAAGGTTTGCCGTCGAGGAAGCGGAACTGAAACACCCGCCAGAAGTCTTCGTCGGTCTGCACCCTGTCGGCAGTCATCTTGGCACCGGCAGGCAGCGAGACACGGACCTTGCCGGGATTCGATACCAGCGTGACAGCCTCGGCCGTAGTCAGCGTCTTGAAGCATTCGCGGCCGGTCTGCACCGACATGCTCGAATTGGCGGAACTGCCGCTCAGGTCGCCCTTGGCGCGGTAGGACATGTTGGGCACGTAGAGCGAACGGCTGCGGTTCACCTCCGGCTCGCAGTCGGCCACCCGTACCCGCAGGGTGATGACGATGACCATAATCATGCAGATGGACAACGCCGTGCCCAGCACGGATATCCAGCTGATGACGGGATTCTCGCGCAGGTGGTAAAGGGCCTGTTGGAAGTAGAGCCTCATCCTCGCCCCTTCTCCCAAGGAGAAAGGAAGGCGGGAAGTATGGAAAGTTTGTTTCATTTTACACGTTTCATTATGTGAATCACTCAATTTTCACTCGTTCAAGACGGTGGTTCTGTCATCTCTTACGCAATTGACAAGCAACAACAAAGCAGTTTATTTTTGGTTTACTCGTATTAAACAACCAGTTTACTCGTATTAAACTATCAGTTTACCCGTTTTAAACCATCAGTTTATCCGTATTAAACTGACAGTTTATCCACACTAAACCAAAATAAACTGCTCATGGCCTCTTACTCATCGTGCAACGCCTCCGCCGGCTGCACCTTCATGGCCCGGCGTGCGGGTATGCCGATTCCAATACCTATCATGGCAGCGATGAGGACAAATGTAGCGGCGACACAGAAGGCCAGACGCGACCACTCCAACGTAGTGCCGTTGCGCCAGCTGTTCAGCTCGAAGTGGGCCAGCACGATGTCGATAATGATGGCAGGTACGGTGACGATCAGCAACAGGAAGATGCCTTCGCTTATCAGTCGGCCGAACACCGCACCGTCCGTGGCGCCCATCGCCTTGTGCAGGGCAATCTCGCCCCGACGCTGCTGCGTGCGGAACCAGAACGTGCCGAGCAGCCCCAGGAAAATGTTGAGCAGCAGGAAGCCCATGCCCACAACCAGGTTGCGCATCTCGCTGGTCTCGTCTTGCTGGAAGCTGTGGCGGATGTCCTTGAAGCTCCTGATGTCGCTGATGTAGAGATTGCCGATGCGGAACTGCTTCTCGCTGTCGGCCTTCAGGTTCTCCATAAAGTTCTGGTCACGGTCGGCACGGACGCGGACACAGAGCTCATTGTCAGCATGAATCCAATCATCCGGCAGCAAATTCATATTATACACCATGGAATAACTGGTGCTCGCCTGACTGTAATCGTCCCAACGCACATTTTGCAAGGCAGCTCCCAGGCGATACGTCTGGGTCGTATCCCCGAACAGGTAAAATTCCTTCTTGCCAACCAGCGACGTCATCGGAACGCCATACTTGCGATACAGGTTGTCCGAAGCCAGGAAGTCGCCCCGCTCCAATATCTCAGCCAACTGCTCGGACGTCTCGCCACGCGCCCCTTGGTAACGGAACACACGCACGAAGTCGGGCGTCGCAATACGGCGGATCGTCCAGCGGGGTGCATGAAGCGTATCGTAATCCACTTCCGCAGAGCCGTTACTTCCATTGTAAGGATAAGCGCTCAGCGACAAGCTCACCACCTCTACCTCGGGGCGGCGACGCAAACGCTCCACCAATTCGCGTACCTCGTCGCTCTGTTTGTGGGTATCGCTATAAGGTGTATAATCGGGACTCTTGTCGGTGAGCACGCCCATGGTTATCAGGTAGCAATGCTCCGTGTCGAAACCGCGCGGCTCCATATAGGTGGCCAGGCGGCAGTAGAGCAGGTCGATGATGTACCACATCACCACGCTCACCACCAGCAACTCCAGCGCCAGCCACAGGTTGCTGCGCCACTCGTTGCGTATTTGGGTAAATAGTTTCTTGTTCATAATGTAATCCTATTTTATACATTCACATCACTGTGCCTTGCCGTTAATCGCCTCCACGATATTCATCCGCGACGCCCGCCAGGCGGGAATGCCGGTGCTGAGCAGGTTGAGCACGAAGCAGAAGAGCAACGCCCAGCCGAAGGTGGAGGCATGTATCAGGATGGAGGCATCGACCACGGGCGGATTGAGCGTAGTGTTCCAGCTCTGCACAAAGAGGGTATCGCCCAGCAGGAAGGCAAAGAGCAGGCTGATTATCAGCCCCAGCACACCGGCCAGCAGGGTGACGATGAAGTTCTCGCCCAGTATCTGCCCCAGCAGTTCCATGCGTGTGCAGCCGAAGGCACGGCGCACCCCGATTTCCGCCACGCGACGGCGCAGGCGGCTCTGCGTCATGCTGCTCAGGTTGATGGCAGGCACGATGAGCAGGATGAGGAAGATGATGAAACGGGTCCGGCGGGCAGCCGTCACATCCGGCTCCACATTGGCGCCGGCTACCAGGGCGTTCTTCTCCTGGTCGTAGGGACGGTTGCGGTTGATAATTTTATAACCGTTCTCGCCTATCACCTTATTGAATTCGTCCAACCGTCGGGCAGCCTCCTCGCGGATGGCAGGGAAGTCGCTGCGGTCGCGCGCCAGGATGGTGCAACTCATCAGGCCCATCAGGTCGTGCTCCCACGTGTTGTTCACCTGGTCGGTCGAAGTATAGGGAATCCACACCTGCGCGTAGGCCGTCTCGGCCAGCGTCGATACGTCCTTCACCACGCCGCACACCCGATAGGGCGCATGGGCCAGCAGGAATTCTTTTCCCACGGCCTTCGTCGTGCCGAACAGCAGGCGCGCCACACTTTCGGTGATGACGGCCACCGGCCTGCCGGCATCGAACGTAGCCTGGTCGAAAGGCTTGCCGTCGGTGAAGGCGAAGTCGAACACCGTCCAGAACTGACTGTCCGTCTCGCGCACATCGACCGCCGTAGTGGGCTGGCCGGGCAGGCTGACCGGCTGGGGCAAGGAATAGACCACATAGACGGTGACGGCCTCGGGCGTCGTCAGCTTGCCGTAGATTTCTTTCAGCGTAGTTGCGCTCCACGGGCCGTTGCTGTTGCTGTCGCCCCACGCTTCGTTGGTGATGCTGCCCCACTTCACATGCAGGAAGCGGTCGCGGTTGCTTTCGGGCGCAAAAGGCTCGACCTGCACCTGCTGCATCATCACCACCAGCATGATGAGGAAAATGGAAAGGGCTGTACCCGCCACCGTCACCCCGCTGATGAGCGGCTGCTGGCGGAGCTGCGCCCAGGCTTGTTGGAAATATTGCTTGATCATACGTCGTTATTGAATAAAGAATGTGCCCACGGCTGCGGCAAACGCCAGCACCAGCGCTACGATGATTCCTATGATATTTGTATTCATTGTCTGTCTGTTTCGTTGGTTTGTTACACGTTATCCTATCTGACGGCCGTCGAAGAACTGGACGGTGCGGCTGGTCAGCTTGGCCTGCTCGCCGTTGTGCGTTACCATCACGATGGTACGTCCGTCATTGTAGTTCAGCTGGTGCAGCAGTTCCATGACTTCGGCACCCATCTTCGAGTCCAGGTTACCGGTCGGTTCGTCAGCCAGGATGATTTCGGGATTACCGATAATGGCACGGGCAATGGCCACACGCTGGCATTGACCACCGGAGAGCTGTGTGGGCATGTGGCGCATGCGGTGCGTCATGCCTACCTTCTCGAGCACCTCTTCGGCCAGGCGGCGGCGTTCCTTGGCCGACACCTTGCGGTAGAGCAACGGCAGTTCTACGTTGTCCAGCACGTTGAGCGAGTTGATCAGATGGAACGACTGGAAGACGAAGCCCAGTGTCTTGTTACGGAAGGCTGCCAGTTCCTTGTCCTTCATGCCCTCCACACGCGTACCGGCTATCTCGATGGTGCCACTGGTGGGCGTGTCGAGCAGGCCCATGATGTTGAGCAAGGTAGACTTGCCACAGCCCGAAGGCCCCATGATGCTGAGGAATTCACCCTTCTCTACAGTCAGGTTTACATTTTCCAACGCTTGTGTTTCAATCTCGTCTGTACGGTAAATCTTGTTGATACCAGTTAATTTGATCATGTCCATAATTGTATGTTGTTTATAGTTATTGTATTCTTTGTTTTCTGTGACAAATTTAATTCAAAAGTCGTGCCAAAATCAGCTGCCACTGATTATCTGCACTTTAGCCAAAAGCAGAGTGTCCGAAAATGAACACTCTGTCCGATTTTGGCGGACGCTTTCATTCGTCCCTCAGCGCTTCGGTTGGAGCAATGCCGCTGATGCGGCGGGCCGGGATATAAATACCCACCAGCACCACAACCAGCAGAATGAGGTAGATGATGAGCGACACGATGGCGAAGTGCTGCCCGAAGTGGTCCACCCAGCAGGGCATGGTACTCTTCATCCAGGCGCTGCCCTTGCTCAGTCCCTCGCTGAGCCCGTATTGCAGGTAGAGGAAGCAGCCTATCAGGGTAGCTATCGTCGTGAGCACCACACCTTCGCCCAGCAACTGGAGCCGGATGCGGCGCGGCGTAGCACCGTAGGACAGCATGATGCCCACCTCCTCGCGCCGTGTGCGGGTCTGTAGCCAGAAGGTGCCGATAACACCTAAACAGAGGTTGACAAGGAAGAACAGGGCTATACTCAGGTTGCGGCGATAGAGTGACGTCGCAGTACCAAACTCACTGATCCGGTTGATGCTGTCGTACGACTGCAAATCGCGTGCATAAAGGTTACCAACCCGCATCTGGCGAACCATCCAAGGACGGAACTCATGCAGGAAGCGGTCCATGCTGACACCCTCCTTCAAACGGATGACTACGTGCATATCGTTCACACTGGAAAGAATATCGGGATGCAATATCGGCTCGAAGGCGACAGGAACAGGACGCCAGTCATTGGTGTACTTGAAAGTTCCTACCGCACCTACGACAACGGGCAAATAGATCGTATCCGTCTCGTTCGTCATCCAGCAACGCAGATTCTTGTTGTAAACACGGGTGTGAAACAAGGCTTCCTGTGCATACTCACTCAATACAACATTCATCCCGCCATACGTATGGTCCGACAATTCTTCGGGCGTCATGCTGCCCTGCACGGGCCTGAAGCCGAATGTTTCAAAGAAATGGGTATGTGGCAGAAACTCAACATACATAAGGTCGAGTCCCACTGTATCACCTTCTGCCATCAGGGTGGAAGTACTGCTTCCTTGCGAACCGGGATATATGAAAGAAAGTACGGGAGTGGCCTGCTCTACATCGGGATGCTGGCGGGCACGTTCCACGATATTCAGATACGCCTGCATCAGCGAAGCAGAGTCGGTAGCCTGGGCATCATAGCCCGGCGCCTGCGGTTGCAACATACCGACGGACACCATGCAGAGGCGGTCGGCATCGTAGCCAAGCGGAAGGTGACGGTCGTAGGTCACCACAATAACAGGATCGAAGATAATCCACGAAAGAACAGCGACCAGTATAAGTTCGGCCAGCAGCCAGCCATTGCGGCGGCGACGGGTCCATAGGGTTTTGAGAATGAGTCTGAACATAATGCTTATCTTTTTTCATACAGTGAATACACAATCGGTTTGCGGAGCGACATCCACGCCGGCAGGAAGGCCGACAGAAGGTTCAGTGCCAGGCAGAGCAGGAAGGCGATGCCAAAGACGGCAGGTGCAAAAAGCATCTCGCCCGATACATAGGCATCGACACCTTGCGGCACAACTTCGGGCCACTGGTCGAGCAACGTGAAAACCCATTCACGTCCTACATAGACAACGATCCATGCCAATACCAATCCCAGCAGACCACCTGTCAGTGTCAGGAAGAAGTTTTCCCACATCACCTGCGAAAGCAGTATGTTGCGTCCTGCGCCAAACGACTTACGCACTCCCATCTCGGGCAAGCGGCTCTCCATACGACTGGCAATAAGCCCGCTCAGGTTGAGGGCAGGCACCAATAACAACACCAGTACCACGACGACCAGATAACCCGCCGTCTTCCAAGGATTGAAGTCGGCATCCGATGGATGACTTTGGAAAACGCTGAGCCAGTGCGAAGTTGGCTGCTTCCACAACTCCAGCTGCCACTGATCCTTGTACTGCAGGTTCACCCGCCTCGTCAGGTCTCTGATTTCTGCCCGCAAAGCATCAGCCTGTGCCTTGTCCTTCACAAGAAAAGTGACGGAGAAAATGCCACTATACGGGAACTTGTCTGAATACGGTTTCGTATAATTTCCGAAAACCGAATAAGGCAAATAGACCTGAGCATACGACTTCGAGGTGAGATAGCTGGCACCGCGTACCACACCGCACACACGATAGTTGACATAATCCAACGAAAACGAACGTCCGACAACATTTTGGGTCGTACCGAACAGACGACGCGCCAGGTCATCGGAGATCACAGCCGTATGGATGCCACTTGCCAAATCGGAATCGGTGAAAGGATTTCCTTCCAAAAAGCGGAATGAGTAGATGCGGAAAAAGGCTGGATCTGTAAGCTTTAAAGCCACTTTAAAGTCACCGCTCAAATCGGTAGGCTGTATGTAAAAGGATTCATCCATGCCATAGTCCACAATGGCAGAAACTGCCTCTACGTTCTTTAACGGATACATCCACTCCTGCACAGCCTGAAACGACAGTCCAGCCTGAACGGTATATCCCTCCGAACGAAAACTGGCATGAGTCAGATACAACGTATTTTCCCGGTTTACCTCGGGATACACAGGTGCCAGCTTCACATAGTAAACCACCGCCATCACAACCGTCATGGCAATAGCCAGCCCTGTGCCGGCAATGTAGAGCGTACTGAACAGGCGGTTCTGCCTGAACAACGCAAGGGCTTGTTTGAAATAGGTCTTCAGCATCATAACAAATCTATCTAACTATATATGGATAAAGCATATAGCACTTTATTTTCTGTTGATACCCAATAAAGTGATACTTCAGTCTCATTAAAGCGATACTTTAACGCCTTTAAAGCACTGCTTTAATACCAGTAAAGCAATGCTTTAATATTGATAAAGCGACGCTTTAAAATCAGCAAAGCAAAATAAAGTATCAAATCACTGACCGTCAGCCGGTTATTTATTCTTCTCTCAATGCCTCCACCGGCAGCGTACGGGCCGCACGGCGTACAGGGATATACGTCCCGACCAGCGCTATCAGCATCAGAATAATGTAACTGAGTGCCAGCACCACGGTGAAGTGGAAACCGAAACGGTTTTGCCCGTAGGCGGGATTGGGCACGAACTTGTCATTCATCTCTACCGTGTACAGGCCGTTGGCGTGTGCATGATAGAACAGGAAGGGGATGACCAGCACGAAGGCTATCGTCAGCAACAGCCAGGCCTCGAGGAGGAACTGCCGCACGATGCACCCTTGCGAAGCGCCCATACTGCGCATCACTCCAATCTCGCCGCGACGGGCGTTGCTGCGTATCCAGAAGGTGCCCACCATGCCCAGGAAGATGCAGAGCAGGGCGAAACCCGTCAGGGCGTATTGCAGGCGGAGCTTGTTGGTGACACCGCTCTTCATGGCATAGGCCTCGCTCAGTTCCGAAAATTCCTTCAGGCTGTCGAAGTAGAAGTTGCCTACAGAGAGCTGCGGCGCCACTTCCTGCTGGAAACGCTGCTTGAAGGCCGATACGTCCACACCCGGCTTCAGACGGATGACAAAATTGTACCACCACGGCATATACGGACTTCCATACATTTCGCTGTACATGGTGACAATGAGTGGATAAGGCTGCTCGTAGTCGCGGTGCTTGAAGTCACGGAATACACCTGCTACTTCCAAAGCGTCCTCGCCCTGGTAGACTTTCTTTCCCACGGCATCGGCCGTACCGAACAGGCGCTGAGCCAGCCGTTCGGAGATGAATGCCTTGTCCTCCACCTGTTCAGGCACCTGGATGTCACCACCCGTACGGGCATCCTTCATGCCATAGGTATGAAGCATATTGCTGCCATCGGTTGCCACAAAGCAATAAGACTGGGCATGTACGAAACCTTCCCTTTTGTGCAAAGAGGCGGTATCGGCATAGATTTGCGTACCGCTCCACGAGCTGCTACAAGGGAAACTTTGATTACCGGAGATGGCCCAACACTCCACCTCGGGCTGCTCGCGTACGATGCGGGCCAGGCGCGTGTAGGCCACCAGATTCATCGAGTCGGAAGCCATGTCGGGGTCGAAGTTGCCGTTCGTCTCGTCGTACATGCCGATGTTCACCACGTAAAGCCCCTCGGGGTCGTAGCCACGGTCGATGGCATGGTTGGCGGTCAATACATAGATAGGGTCGATGACGGTCCAAAGGAAGAAACTGACGACCAGCAGTTCCAGGAATATCCAGCCGTTCTGACGGCGCTGGTTCCATAGTTGATGTAAGATGGTTTGAAGCATGAGATTTTATCTTTTCGTATTCAACGATTCCATAATCGGGTGGCGCATTGCCCCCAGCGCGGGCACGAGGGCCGACACCACATTGAGCACCACACACACGGCCAGCGCGCAGCCGAACACGGCGGGATTGAACAGCATCTCGGGCGTGAGCGACGTGGAGAGCGAAGTGTCGTAGATGTTCTTGTCGAACAGCGTCAGAATCCAGTCGCTGGCCGTCAACACAATCAGGTAGGAGAACAACAGGCCTGCCAGACCGCCCAGCAACGTGAGCAACAGGTTCTCGCAGAGCACCTGCTCCAGCAGGCGGCGGCGCGTAGCCCCATAGGCCTTACGGATGCCCAGCTCGGCAATGCGGCTGTCCATACGCGAGGAAATCATACCACTCAGGTTCAGGGCCGGGATGAAGAGCAGGGCCAGCAGGATGTAGAGGAAGTCCTTGGCCAGTTCCATCGTGTCGGGTGCCTTCTCCACATCCTGGCGGAAAGTGCTGAGCCAGTATGGATCGGGTTGCCCCATCAGGTCGTATTCATAATCCTTGTCTTGCTGGGTATAGCGCCGGAACACATCCTGCACCTCGCTGCGCACGGTTTCGAAGTTCTCCGCATCGTCCACCAGCAGCGACACAAACACATTGCCCAGCAATCCCTGTCTGTCCAGCTCCTTGGAGATATACTGCGCATTGAGCAAGGGCAGCCACAGGTCGCCAGCCGTTTCGGGTGTGGCGTTGGAAACATCCCGCACCACGCCACACACGCGGTAGTCGCGCCCGTTGAAAGCGAAGTGCCTGCCCGTCACTCCCTCGACGGCGGCAAACAACCGCTTGGCCAGCGACTCACCGATGACGGCCACTTGCGCCTTGGCCTCCACATCTTCCTGCGTGAATGGCTGGCCGTCAACAAAACGGAAGGAAAAGACTTTCCAGAAAGCGCCGTTGGCAAAACGGGGAGTAGCTTTGAAGGGCTTTACGTCTGTGGCAGACACCTGATAATCTCCCCAAAAATCAATCACACTGCCCGCCACCTGCTCCACATGAGGCAACCCCGGCAGCATCTGGTCCACCACATAGTAGGCCACGCCGCCGTAGATGTTCCAGTTCTCGGGCTTGCCCTTCGGGTAGCGCTTTATCGGCTTCAGCACCAGCGTGCGGTCGCGGTTATACTCGGGATAGACGGGGCCGAACTTAACGTAGAAGATGATGAACAGCGTCATCACCAGCGCGATGGACAGCCCCGTGCCCACCACGTAGATGCCTGTAAAGAGGCGGTTCTGCCGCATCAGGGTCCAGGCTTGTTTGAAATAATTCTTCAGCATAGCTATTTCTTATTTCTTCAGTTTCAGCTTGTTCTTATTCTTATATTGGCTCATGTCGCTTACGACTACCTGGTCACCAGGTTTGAGGCCCGAAACCACTTCGACGTACTCGAAGTTGGAGTCGCCCAACTGCACCTTGCGCTTCACAAGCTGGCCTTCGCCGTCGCGCACAAAGAGTTCGTACTCGCCACGGCCCACGTAGTAACTGGCATTGGCCAGCCGCATCACGTCTTCCTTGACGGAATTCATCACATAGACATCGGTCTTCAGGCCCGAACGCAGGCGGCGGTTGCTGTCGTCCTCCAGCTGCACGGTAAAGGAAATAACACCGTTCTTCGAAAGCGGAGTCACGCTGCTCACCTGCCCTTCCAGCTTCTCGCTGCCTATCTTCACGATGGCCCGTCCGCCGGCCGCCACGCGGTCGCCGTAGGTATCGGCTATCTCGCCCTCCACCTTGAAGTGGCTCAGGTCGCTGATGACGGCAATCTGCGTGCCCTCACCCACCTGCACACCTATCTGATTGTTTATATAAGTAAGGATGGCCTTGCGGGGCGAGCGCACCTGTGCGTCGTCCAGCGTACGCTTGGTCTCGGCCAGGCTCTTGCGGAAGATGCTCAGGTCGAGTTCCTGCACCTTGTATTCGGCAGCCAGCACCTCCTGCTCGTTCTCGTACTGCTGACGGAGCTGTTCCAGTTCCAGCTGGGCCACGTTGACGCTCAGTTCGGCCTGACGCACCTTGTCGGTCGTACCCGAACCGAGGCTGTCCAGATACTGCTCGTTGCGCAGCTCCACCTTCATGCGGTTCAGCTTCATTTCGGACACCTTGATCTGCATGGCCAGGTCCTTCAGCTTGGTTTCGTTGTTCACCTGCAGCTGCTGCAGTTTGTAGGTACGCATCTGTTCCTCGTCAAGCTGTTTCTTGTACTCGGTCTCGGCACTCTGCAGGTCGAGTTTCAGGATGGGCGTACCTACGTCCACACTGTCGCCCCCCTTCTTGTACACCTCAAGGATGCGGGTATTGATGGGCGAATTGATGATTTCCTCGAATGCCGGCACCACCTTGCCCGAAGCACTGACACTGACCTCAATCGTTCCCTGATCGACCTGCGAGAAGACAAGGTCCTTTTCTTTCACTCCCGTCCGCATCAGCGAGATGAGGACACTGATGACCACGATACCCGAAGCGGCTATGATACCGTAACGGATCCACTTCTTGTTGCGCTCCTTGCGGCGCACCTCTTTCGGAATTTCTCTATCCATAGATATCTGTTCTTAATGTTTATATTTTCTTCACTTCTTCGCCCGCCGCATCTCCGTGCTGAAAACGGACACCCGAACGAACTTCACCTTATCTATATGCGAAATCCGTGCCAAAAATGCAAATCGTTTATAATCAATGGAAAGAGCAAAACAAGGAGTGTCCGATATCGGACACTGTGTACATTTTCGGATAATCGAAGCCGGACACATCCGGCAAAGGAATACTACAGAAAGCGTGTTTCCAGTCCTTCATTTCCTCTTCTCACAGAGAAAATACAGGAAAATATGAACAAAAGCGAAAAAGTGAACATCAGTCGAAGAAATGTAGACAGCACCGTTCCGCAACAACCATCTATCTTTGCGGCAAATAACAAAAGAAAGCTATGATAAAGAAATTGTTCACATTCACATTCGCCTGTCTGTTGATGGGCAGCGCAGGAGCACAGGAAGTGCTTTCGCTGAGCCAGTGCCTGAAGACAGGCATCGAAAACAACCTCGGCCTGCAGGCCCAACAGAACGAAGTACGCAAAGGCAAGCATGCCATCAGCGAGAACCGTGCCAAGCTGTTGCCGCAAATCAATGCCGTAGCCTCTTTCAACGACAACTTCAACCCACCCGTATCGGTGACCGACGGCTCGGCCTACGGCAACCCATACAACGTGACGAAGACCCTGCAATACAACGCCAGCGCAGGCCTGCAGCTCCAGATGCCGCTCTACAACCAGACAGCCTACACGGCAGTGGACATTGCCCGCACGCTGGACAACATCAACCGCTTCACCTATGAAAAGGCCCGCGAAGACCTCATCCTGCAGATAGCCAAGATGTACTACTTGGGACAAAGCACCGCCGAACAGATCGGCATCGTCCGCGAGAACATCGACCGCCTGCGCGAACTGCGTGACATCACCCAGGCCTTCTACGACAACGGCATGGCGATGGAAGTGGACCTGAAGCGCGTCAACATCAACCTGGAGAACATGCAGGTGCAATACGACAACGCCCAGGCCATGCTGACCCAGCAGCTCAATCTGCTGAAGTATGTCATGGACTATCCGGCCGACGCCGACATCGCCCTGGAACCCGTAGACACCGAAAACATCCAGACCGTCGAACTGACCGGACTGGACGCCAACCAGTACGAACTGCAACTGCTGCAATCGCAAGGCGAGCTGGCCGAACGGCAGAAACGGATGATCAGCCAGGGCTATCTGCCCTCGCTCAGCCTGACCGCCAACTGGATGTACTCGGCCTACACGGACAAGGCCCGGAACTGGTTCCACTCCGGACCCTCCAACCACTGGTACAACTCCAACGGCATCGGCCTGACGCTGCGCATCCCTCTCTTCGACGGACTGGACAAACGCTCAAAACTGCGGAAAGCAAAGATTGACATTGAGAACATCCGCCTGAACCAGGAGAACATGCAGAAGAACCTCGAGACGCAGTACCTGAACGCCACGAACGACCTGATGAACAACCAACGTACTTTCCTGAAACAGAAAGATAACTACCAGCTGGCCGAGGACGTCTACGAAGTGACCACGGACCGCTACCGCGAAGGCATCGCCTCGATGACGGAGGTCCTGCAGGACGAGATGCGCATGAGCGAGGCACAGAACAACTACATCAATGCCCACTACAACTACCGCGTCACCAACCTGGCCCTACTGAAACTGACGGGACAAACGGAAAGTTTACTGAAATAATCAATATCACCTTCTAATAAATATAAACAGTTATGGAAACAAATAACACCTTACAAGAACAAGCCAAGAAACTGCGCAAGATGCGCCGCCGCCAACGTATAGCCAGCCTGCTGGGCATCGCCGTCCTCGTCTGGGGAGTGGTGCAGGCAGCTCTCCTCTTCCTGGACTACAAGAACACCGAGACCAGCAACGACGCCCAGGTGGAACAGTATATTTCGCCCGTCAACCTGCGGGCTTCGGGCTATATCCAGAAAATCTGCTTCACCGAACATCAGAACGTACACAAGGGCGACACCCTGCTGGTACTCGACGACCGCGAATACCGCATCCGCGTGATGGAGGCCGAAGCCGCCCTGAAGGATGCCATGGCCGGTGCCACCGTCATGGATGCCACCCTGCAGACCACCCAGAACAATGCTTCGGTATTCGAAGCCTCCATCGCCGAAGTCGAGATCCGCCTGGCCAAGCTGGAGAAAGACCGCCAACGCTACACCAATCTGCTGAAGCGGAACGCCGCCACCCCCATCCAGCTGGAACAGATTGAAACCGAATACGAAGCCACCTGCAAAAAGCTCGATGCCCTGAAACGCCAGCAGAAGGCTGCCCGCTCGGGTGTGAACGAAGTGTCGCAACGCCGGCAGAACATCGAAGCCTCCATCCAGCGCGCACAGGCCGCCCTCGACATGGCCCGCCTCAACCTGTCGTACTGCGTGGTGACTGCCCCCTGCGACGGCAAGCTGGGACGCCGTGCCCTGGAAGAAGGACAGTTCATCGGTGCCGGACAGACCATCACCTACATCCTGCCCGACACACAGAAATGGATTGTGGCCAACTACAAGGAAACACAGGTCGAAAATCTTGCCATCGGCCAGCAGGTACGCATCAGCGTAGACGCCATCAAGGACAGGGAATTCACGGGACGCATCACAGCCATCTCGGGAGCCACCGGTTCCAAATACTCGCTCGTACCTACGGACAACTCGGCCGGCAACTTCGTGAAGATACAGCAGCGCATCCCCGTGCGCATCGACTTCGACGACCTGAGCCGCGAGGACAACGAACGCCTGGCTGCCGGCATGATGGTGGTGGTAAAAACAATTAAAAATTGACAATGAAGAACGAATAATTGAATCTTTATCATTATTCCTTCCAGTCCGTTATTCTCAATTTTCAATTATCAATTATCCATTTATCAACTATGGCTTCCTATCCCAAAAACTATCCGTTCTACAATTGGGTGCCCAAACCGCTGGGCATCCTGATACTGGTGCTGCTCTTCATCCCCATCCTCACCGTGGGTGGTGTCTATACCGCCAACAGCGGCGAGATGATGAGCGGACTGGGCATCCAGTCAGAGCACATCCAGTTTGTCGGCTTCCTCACCTCCATCGGCATGGCTGCCTTCTCGCCCTTCTTCTACGAACTGGTGTGCATCCGCCGCGAGAAGATGATGTGCCTCGGCGGGTTTGCCGTGATGTACGCCCTGAGCTACGTGTGCGCCAAGACCGACAGCATCTTCCTCCTGGCCCTGTGCAGCCTCGTCATGGGCTTCCTGCGCATGGTGCTGATGATGGTGAACCTCTTTACCCTCATCAAGTATGCCTTCGGCATGGAGGCCACGCGCAACATCACGCCCGGCAACGAACCCCGCGATGCCGAAGGATGGGACCGACTGGACAGCGAGAAGAGCGTCAGCATGCCTACCATCTACCTGTTCTTCATGATACTGGGGCAAATAGGTACCTCGCTCACCGCCTGGCTGGCCTATGAATACGAATGGCAATACGTCTATTACTACATGATGGCCACCACGCTGGTTGCCGTCCTCGTCATCTTCATCACCATGCCCTACCACCGCTATCCCGGCCGCCGCTTCCCCGTCAACTTCCGCAAGTTCGGCAGCGTGGTCATCTTCTGTGCCATGTGCACGTCGGTGGTCTATGTGCTGATCTATGGCAAGGTGCTCGACTGGTACGACGACCCCACCATCCGCTGGGCCACGGCGGCCGCCCTCCTGTTCACCGGCCTGTTCGTCTATATGGAGGCCACGCACCGCTCGCCCTATTTCCTGATGGACGTGTTCCGCCTGCGCACCATCAACCTGGGCATCATCCTCTTCCTGCTGCTGATGGTGCTGAACTCCAGCGCCCTGTTTGTCAACGTGTTTACCGGTGTGGGCATGAAGATAGACAACTGGCAGAACGCCGCACTGAACAACTGGGCCATCCTGGGCTACTTCATCGGAGCCGTCATAGCCATCGCGCTGGGCAAGCGGGGCGTACACCTGAAGTATCTCTTCGCCCTGGGCTTTGTCTTCATCGGCCTGTCGGCCCTGTTCATGTACTTCGAGGTGCAGACTGCCGGCCTGTACGAGCGCATGAAGTACCCCGTCATCATCCGTGCCACGGGCATGATGCTGCTCTACTCGCTCACCGCCGTACTGGCCAACCAGCGCATGCCCTACCGCTACCTGTCCACGTGGATCTGCATCATGCTCACCGTACGCATGATGCTGGGGCCCGCCATCGGCACGGCCCTCTACACCAACGTGATGCAGCACCGCCAGCAGCACTACATCACCCGTCTGGCGCACGACACAGACCTGCTCTCTCCCGAAACGGCCGCCAGCTACACGGGCACCGTCCAAGGTATGATGTACCAGGGCAAGAGCCGCCTGGAGGCCGAACAGATGGCCGCCCTCTCTGCCAAAGGCAAGGTGCAGGTACAGGCTACGCTGGCATCGGTCAAAGAGATGTCCGGCTGGACGCTCTATGCCTGCCTGGGCTGCGCCCTGTTCGTACTGCTGATACCCTATCGCAAGAGATTAGTCACCACAGAGGACACAGAGTAACACAGAGGGATATCTTAAGATGCACCACAGATTACACGGATTGACGCAGATGAGTTGTGATATATAATCCGTGTCAATCTGAGTAATCTGTGGTAAAAATAAAAAAACTCCGTGAAACGCTGTGTCCTCTGTGGTGAATACCAAATATTTCATTAACTTAGCCACCCATTAACCCATGAAACCAAAAGTCATCCGCCCCATGAACGAAGAAGAACGCCTGAAAAGACTCGAAGAGTCCCTGCGTGCCCATGATGCCATCTGCAGTTCGGAAGGAATCCTGACGTCTTTCCCTTCCTCCCTGTACAATCCCTATCGTGTATGCGGACTGGGCCTCCTGCTCTGCCGCAAAGGAGAATTCCGTTTCAGTCTGAACAACCGGGAGTTTGACGCCCGCGAGGGGCAGACGCTGTTCATCCCCGAAAACGCGGTCTTCCAGGTTCTGGGAAGCCCGTCAGCCGTAGAGGTGCACATTTTTGTCTACCGCATCGAACCGATACGCGACATCATGGGCAACCTGGCCCTGTCCATGTATCCTTATACCGAACTGACGGCCGAGACCTGCTACGTGTGGCACACGGACGAGGAAGAAGAACTGCTGAGATACATCGCCCTGCTGGACGACACCCTGAAACACGGGAAGGAACTGTTCAACTCGTTCGAACAGAAGCTACTGCTCATCGGACTGACCTACCGCCTCTGCGGCATCTACAGCCGGAAGCTGGTGAACCGCCGCGACAGCGTGGGACATAAGGACGAGACCTTTATCCGCCTCATCGGCCTCATCGAACAGAACTTCCGCAGCCAGCGCGGTGTGGAGTTCTATGCCGACAAGCTATGCCTCTCGCCCAAGTATCTGTCCAATCTGTCGAAGTCGGTCAGCGGCTATACGGTGCAGGAACTGGTATTCAAGGCCATCGTCCGCGAAGCCATCTCGCTGCTGAAGAACACGCAGAAGACCGTACTCGAGATATCCGAGGAACTGAACTTCCCCAACGCTTCCTACTTCGGCACCTTCTTCCGGAAACAGACGGGGATGTCGCCCATGCAGATGAGGCGAAACGATGGAAAGAGTTCTTGACTTCAGTTATCAAAATGTATATCCCGGCAGCCATTGCTTTCCGAGTCCCTTCGCTGCTCATTCCATTCCATAAGCAATTCATCGGCAAGGTATTCATCACTCAGGCAATGCATATCCGCCACTCCATTACTGATCAGTCTATACGTCTCGGAATCATAAAAGAATCCGAGCGCATCTTCGTATGACAGGTGCAGTTTATCGGCAAACAAGCGTACAATACGCGCGTACTTCATCTGTAAAATGGTTTTATCAGCCTGCATCTTCCACTCCTCCCAATTTCACTTCTTTGGCATCCACAAAGTGCAGATGCCGCCCCAGGACATTCTGATTCAAGATACATAACTGATGGTTCGGATGCTCAAAAGCAAGCCGGCCCAACGCATCATCTTTACTCATTGTTCCGGAAAAATATAAATCTATCGTATTGAATACCTTATCATTGGCTATTCCACCTTCAACGATGTCATAAGCTGCCTCACACATTCCTTTACGACATTTCCCTACATAATCCAACCATTCTTCATCGTATCTCGCAAAGACTTTCACCCGGCAGTCGGTCAAATCATCGTCCAACCAATATTCATTGACAGAAGCCCGCTTGCCTCTGAGCAGAAAACGCTGCGCATATTTCTCAGCCTGACTATACATAGACGTCAGATAAAAGCCTTTGCCGAAATCCAGATACTCTCGTGAATGATATACGTCCGGATGCTCTATAACCAGAGAAGATGCATGATACAGCTTCATACCAACACCCCTTTCTCTTTCATATATGAAATCAAGTCTTCCACAAGATATTCCTTACTGAAGGTATGCAATACGTCATATCCCGGGAGCAGGTATCCCGTCAGTATACCCGATGAACGCAACAGTCCGTAAACACTCCCTGCACTCATTTTCAGCGCATCGGCCAGACTGCCTACACAAAAGGTCACAAAGTTCAATTGGTCGAAATTCATCATAGAAGCAATGCTTAATCTACTTGCAAAGATAGCGAAAGGCGAGAGGAGAAGCAAATGAAAATGAAAATTTCAATTTGATTCTCCCGAGCCACATCCTGTCTTATCCAAAGATAGCATAAATCCGAAAAATCAAACCTTATTTATAATAAGTCTTACCGCAGCCGCAGGCGGTCGCCTACCTCGGGCACATATTCTTCCATGTCCTTGCGGTTCATCTTGTAGAGGTTCTTCAGGCGGATGCCGTACTTCTGCGAGATGCTGTGCATGGAGTCGCCATCGCGCACGATGTGGACGGTGTAGGGCTTCTGCGCCTTCTTGTTCTTCTTCTTCAGATAGATGATGTCGCCCGCCTCGAGGGTGTACTCACGGTGCAGGTCGTTGTAGCTGACCAGTTTCTTCCAACTGATGCCGAACTCTCCGCCCAGCAGTTCGAAGCTGTCGCCGTCACGGGCCACGACATAGGCCAGCCCGTTGGCTATATATACCTGGTGGGGATGGAGCAACCACGGTTTCTTCTTGAGTTCTTTCTCCCACTTGCGGGCCTCGCGACGGCCCATTCCCTCGTTGTCGTACTTATACAGTTCGTAATCCTCGATAATCGTTATCAGTCGGTTGGCATACGAAGGGTCGGTGGCATAGCCGGCTTTCTTCAATCCGCGGGCCCAGCCCTTGTAGTCGGTAATCTTCAGCTTGAACAGGAAAGCATAGCGCGCACCGCTCTTCAGGAATTTGGAGTGGTCCTCGTAGGAGTCGCGCGGATTGCGATAGGCACGGAAACATTCGCCCCTGGCGTCGTCGTCGTGATAGACACGGCGTCCTTTCCAGGTGTTGTGACACTTGATGCCGAAGTGATTGTTGCTCTTGCGGGCCAGCTGGCTCTGCCCGGCACCGCTTTCGAGCAATCCCTGGGCCAGCGTGATGCTGGCAGGTATCTTGTGCAGCTTCATCTGCTCCACCGCAATGGGGGCATATTGCTTGATGTATTCGTTGTAACGGGAGTTCCTGCGCTGTGCATGGGCAGGCAGAAGCAGCATCAGAAAGGCCATAATGACCAGCAGTCGGGACGTATATTTCATGTCGTTATCATTGATTCGGGCACAAAAATCTGCAAAAGAATTGAAAATTCCAATCACTTCCCTATCTTTGTAACATTAATTACAGAAACCAGACCTCATGAAAGAACTGAACCTCCACATCGGCATCCGCATCTATACATACGAAGAACTGGATGCTGCCGACCGCGAACTGATAGACGCCGCCCGCGAAGCCACGCACCGCAGCTATGCCCCCTACTCCCACTTCTCGGTAGGAGCCGCCGCCCGGCTGGCGGACAACACCGTTGTCTGCGGCAGCAACCAGGAAAACGCCGCCTATCCGTCGGGACTCTGCGCCGAACGTACCACCCTGTTCTACGCCAACTCGCGCTACCCCGACCAGGCCGTGACGACACTGGCCATCGCCGCCCGCAACGAACAGGGCGAATTTCTGGACGACCCCATCCCGCCGTGCGGTGCCTGCCGCCAGGTGATGCTCGAAACGGAGGTACGCTACCGGCAGCCCATGCGCATCCTGCTCTACGGTCGCAAGGGCATCTACGAGGTGAAGAAGGTGGGCGACCTGCTCCCCCTCTCGTTCGACGCTTCGGCCATGCAATGACAGGCTTCCTGACGGGGCGAAAAATGCTCCCACACCGACCCGCCGCGACGAAGTGCTTCGTGACCCTCTCATGCAGTGCTTCGTCACCCCCTAAGGAAGCACTGCATGACCACCTGACGAAGCACTTCGTCGGACCCTCATGAAGCACTTCGTCAGAACCTCACGAAGCACTGCATCAGAGCCTCATCATGCGCATCCCCTTCAAGCGTCTCCGTCCGACACTTTGCCCGAAAAAAACGGGAAACGGCAAATATCCGTAATTCGGGTATAGCCGTTATCCAAAATTCTTCTTATTTTTGCAGCGTATCACTCGAAAAATGATACACGACAATTTTACCCTTAATTAAAACAGGCTTCCTTATTATGTTACGTAAAATCAGACTGACCCTGGCCATCGTATTTTTTACGCTGATCACCCTGCTGTTCCTTGACTTCACGGGGACGCTGCACGCATGGTTCGGCTGGATGGCCAAAATTCAATTCCTCCCTGCCGTGCTGGCGCTCAACGTGGGAGTGGTACTGGCACTGGTGATTCTCACCCTGCTGCTGGGACGCGTCTATTGTTCCGTCATCTGCCCGCTGGGCGTCTTCCAGGACATCATTGCCTGGTTCTCGAAGAAGAGCAAGAAGAACCGCTACCGCTATTCGCCTGCCCTGTCTTGGCTGCGTTACGGCGTGCTGGGCGTGTTCGTCGTCACACTGGTGGCAGGCGTACACTCGTTTGTGGCCCTGCTGGCCCCCTACAGTTCGTACGGACGCATCGCAAACAACCTGTTCGCCCCCATCTACCAGTGGGGAAACAACTTGCTGGCCTACCTGGCCGAGCGGGCCGACAGCTATGCATTCTATGACACTACCGTCTGGCTGAAGAGCCTGCCCACCTTCGTCATCGCCGCCGTCACGCTGGTGGTACTCATCGTACTGGCCTGGCGCGGCGGACGCACGTACTGCAACACCATCTGCCCCGTAGGTACCGTGCTGGGCTTCCTGTCGAAATATGCTTACCTGAAGCCGGTCATCGATACCGACAAATGCGTCAACTGCAACCTCTGCGCACGCAACTGCAAAGCCTCGTGCATCGACATCAAGAACCATCGGATAGACTACAGCCGCTGCGTGGCCTGCATGGATTGCCTGGACAAGTGCAAGCACCAGGCGCTGCACTATGCCCATCCCGCCAAAGTCAAGGCCGAACCGGCCGGACAGCAGGCTGAGGGAAGCAACTCCCGCCGCGCCTTTCTGGCATCGACGGCACTGGCGGCCTCGGCTGCCGTACTGAAGGCCCAGGAGATGAAGGTGGACGGCGGACTGGCCACCATCGAAGACAAGAAAATCCCCAACCGAAAGACTCCCATCCTGCCGCCGGGAGCCCAAGGCGCCCGCCACTTTGCCCAGCATTGTACGGCCTGCCAGCTCTGCGTGTCGGTATGTCCCAACGAAGTGCTACGCCCCTCGACCGGACTGATGACGCTGATGCAGCCTTTCTCCTCGTACGAACGCGGCTACTGCCGTCCCGAGTGCACCAAGTGTTCGGAAGTCTGCCCCACGGGAGCCATCAAGCCCATCACCGTGGCCGACAAGTCGTCCATCCAGATAGGACACGCCGTGTGGATCAAGCGCAACTGCGTGGTGAAGACCGACCAGGTGGAGTGCGGCAACTGCGCCCGCCATTGCCCCACGGGTGCCATCACCATGGTACCGTCGGACCCCAACAATCCCGACTCGCTCAAGTTCCCGGCCGTCGACACCGAACGCTGCATCGGCTGCGGCGCCTGCGAGAACCTCTGCCCGGCCCGCCCCTTCAGCGCCATCTATGTAGAAGGACACGAACGGCACCGGATCATCTGAGAGCGGTAAACGGTGAGGGACGAGCAGGTCATCCGTTTCCCCTCCTTACCCTCCCCCTATAACTTCTATAACTCCTTTAACTACTATAACTTCCTTATGAATAACCAACATCATTCCAACGATATCTCCCGCCGCGAGTTCCTGAAGATTGTGGGCATCAGCACAGCCACCACAACCGCGGTATTGGCGGGATGCGGACCGAAAGACTCGGCCTCCGGCTCGCTGCAGGCACAGGGAGAAGTTCCCACCGACAAGATGACCCTGCGCGAGAACCCGAAAACGAAAGAAAAAGTATCCCTGCTGGGCTACGGCTGCATGCGCTGGCCCACCCTGCCCGCTCCCGAAAAGGGCGGCAACGTCATCGACCAGGATGCCGTAAACGAACTGATAGACTACGCCATGGCCCACGGCGTGAACTACTACGACACGTCGCCCGTCTACGTGCAGGGATGGTCGGAACGGTCGACAGGCATCGCCCTGAAACGCCATCCGCGCGAGAAGTTCTTCGTGGCCACCAAGCTGTCCAACTTCTCCAACTACACGCGCGAGAATTCCATCGCCATGTACAACCGCTCGTTCAAGGAGCTGCAGGTGGACTACATCGACTACTACCTGCTCCACTCCATCGGCAACGGCGGCATCGAGACCTTCCGCGCCCGCTACATCGAGAACGGCATGATCGATTTCCTGATGAAGGAACGTGAGGCCGGCCGCATCCGCAACCTGGGCTTCTCCTTCCACGGCACGAAGGAAGTGTTCGACGAAGTGCTGGCCATGCACGACCAGGTACACTGGGACTTCGTGCAGATCCAGCTGAACTATGCCGACTGGAAATATGCTTCGGGCAACAACGTCAACGCCGACTACCTGTATGCCGAACTGGAGAAGCGCCACATACCGGCCATCATCATGGAACCGCTGCTGGGCGGACGCCTGTCCAAGCTGCCCGAGCACCTCGTGGCACGCCTCAAGCAGCGCGGGCCTGAAGCGAGCGTCGCCTCGTGGGCCTTCCGCTTTGCCGGCTCGTTCCCCGACGTGCTGACCGTACTGAGCGGCATGACCTACATGGAGCACCTGCAGGACAACCTGCGCACCTACTCGCCGCTGGTGCCGCTCACGGAAGACGACCTGGAGTTCCTGCAACAGACGGCCGACCTGATGAAGCAGTACCCCACCATCCCCTGCAACGACTGCAAGTACTGCATGCCCTGCCCCTACGGCATCGACATTCCCGCCATACTGGTGCACTACAACAAGTGCGTGAACGAAGGCAACCTGCCCACCTCGCAGGAGCACGCCAACTACCGCGAGGCACGGCGCGCCTTCCTCGTGGGCTATGACCGCAGCGTGCCCCGCCTGCGACAGGCCAGCCACTGCATCGGATGCCGCCAGTGCGTGTCCCACTGCCCGCAGAGCATCGACATCCCCGAAGAGCTGCACCGCATCGACCGCTATGTAGAACAACTCAAGCAAGGAACGCTGTAACCCCGGAAAACAAGCATGAAAGAACTCATAGACATGCTTCACGCAGGAGGATACTCCTGCGTGATAGCCAACGGTGACCGCACCCGTACGTTCACACGGCGGGGTGTGGCCGACCTTTACGACCTGCTGGTGCAGGAACCCGACTTCCTGCACGGAGCGTCCGTAGCCGACAAGGTCATCGGCAAGGCCGCCGCCTCGCTCATGGTACTGGGCGGCGTACACGAAGTGTATACCCACATCATCAGCCGTCCCGCCCTCCGGCTGTTGCAGGAAGCGGGCGTCGCAGTGAGCTGCGACGAAGTGGTGGACCACATCATCAACCGCGACCGCACGGGCTGGTGCCCGCTGGAGCAGGCCAGCCGCGACCTTCACTCGGCCAAAGAGATTTTCCCAGTTATCGAAACATTTATCGCCAACCAGAGAAAAAACGCATGAAAGAACGAAACCTGACAGGAGGCCTGCTGGCCCTCCTGCTGCTGACCGCACCTGCTGCCCGCGGACAGGAGGACAGCGTACGCATTGCCCGCAACCTAACCACCGACGAGGTGGTGGTGACCGGCACCCGCAATGAAACAGACATCCGACACCTGCCCATGACCATCTCCGTCGTGGATCGGAAGCAGTTGGAAAGCAATTACCAGCCCTCCGTACTGCCCACCCTGACCGAACAGGTGCCCGGCCTCTTCACCACCAGCCGTGGCATCATGGGCTACGGCGTGTCGACCGGCGCTGCCGGAGGCATGAGCCTGCGCGGCATCGGCGGCAGTCCTACGGCCGGCCTGCTAGTGCTCATCGACGGCCACCCGCAGTACATGGAACTGATGGGCCATCCCATCGCCGACGCCTACCAGACGATGATGACCGAACGGGTGGAAGTGCTGCGCGGCCCTGCCTCGGTGCTCTACGGCTCGAACGCCATGGGCGGCGTCATCAACATCGTCACCCGGCAGATGAAGGAAGAGGGGTCTAAGACCGACATACAGGCCGCCTACGGTTCCTACAACACCCTGCAAACCGAGGTGACCAACCGCCTGAAGCGCGGACGCTTCAGCAGCATCGTCACCGGCTCGTACAACCGCAGCGACGGACACCGGCCCGACATGGACTTCGAGCAGTATGGCGGCTATGCCAAGCTGGGCTATGACTTCAATGACCGGTGGAAACTGTGGGGCGACGTCAACGTGACCCACTTCAACGCCTCCAACCCCGGCACCGTCGCGGCTCCCTACATCGACAACGACTCGCGCATCACCCGCGGCATGGCGTCGGCCGCCCTCGAGAACCACTACCGGCGGACCTCGGGCGCACTGAGCTTCTTCTACAACTGGGGCCGACACAAGATAAACGACGGTTACCACCCGGGCGAAGAACCGCAGACGGCCCACTTCAACTCCAAGGACCGCATGATGGGAATCTCGTGGTACCAGAGCGCCTCGCTCTTCGAAGGAAACCGTATCACCGCTGGCTTCGACTACCAGCACTTCGGCGGCGAGTCGTGGTACAAGGTACTGGCCACGGGCGAGAAGCAGCCGCAGGTAGACAAGCAGCTGGACGAGCTGGCCGGATACGTGGACTTCCGGCAGAACATCGGCAGCTGGCTGTCGCTCGATGCCGGTCTGCGCGTGGACCATCATTCGCACACAGGCACGGAGTGGATACCCCAAGGCGGACTGGCCTTCCACCTGCCCCGCCAGGCCGAACTGAAAGCCATGGTAAGCAAGGGCTTCCGCAACCCCACCATCCGCGAACTGTTCATGTTCTCCAAGAACCCCGACCTGCTGCCCGAGAGCCTCGTCAGCTACGAACTGGCCTACACGCAGCGCCTGTGTGACAACAGCCTGACTTACGGACTCAACCTCTACTACATCAACGGGAAGAACATCATCCAGGTAGACCCCGCCCAGCGCAAGAACGTGAACACGGGCCACATCGAGAACTGGGGCGCGGAGGCCACCGTGGCCTACCGCTTCAACGCCCACTGGCAGGCCGACGCCAACTACAGCTGGCTGCACATGGAACACCCCGTACTGGCTGCCCCCGAACATAAGCTGTACGTCGGTGCCAACTACCAGCAGGGACGGTGGACAGCCGCCAGCGGCGTGCAATATATCCGCGGACTCTACACCTCCGTGACGCAGGGACAGGAAAAGCAGGAAACTTTCGTGCTCTGGAATTTGAATATCAGCTACCGCCTGTGTAACTTTGCAAGCCTCTTCGTGAAAGGCGAGAACCTGCTGGCACAGCGTTACGAAATCAACGCGGGCTATCCCATGCCGAAGGCCACCTTCATGGGAGGTGTACACGTGAACTTCTGACCCCTACAAGCTACTGAAATGATGAACGAACTGGAATGTGACCGCACCGCCCGCCGGTGCATCTTCTTCAAGGACAACCTGCTGATGCAGAAACAACCCGACGGTACCTGCACCCTGCCCACAGGCGAGAGCCTGCCCGTAGCCCCCGCAACGGGACAGACGGTACACCGCGTCACCCTGCCTACGGGGGAGCAGGTCTATGCGTTTGCCATCGACTACCCCGTGGCCGAGACTGCCGAATGGATGATGACCGGCCTGCGTGCCTCGTTCGACCACCTGCCTCTGCCAGACTACAAGGCGGCCGGCAAGGCCTACCAGATACTTTACTGGGACCGGCAAAGCCGCTACTGCCCTGCCTGCGGCACACCTACCGAACAAAAGACCGACATCATGAAGAAGTGTCCCCGCTGCGGCAACGAACTCTATCCGCCCATCTCCACCGCCATCATCGTACTGGTGCGCCGCGGCGACGAGATACTGATGGTGCATGCCCGCAACTTCCGCGGCACCTTCTATGGCCTTGTAGCCGGTTTCCTCGAGGCGGGCGAAACACTGGAGCAGTGCGTCCGCCGCGAAGTGATGGAAGAGACAGGACTCACCATCCGCAACATCACCTACTTCGACAGCCAGCCCTGGCCCTACCCCAGCGGCCTGATGGTGGGTTTCTTTGCCGACTACGAGAGCGGCACCATCAAGCTGCAGGAGGACGAGCTCACGGCCGGCGCCTTCTACCACCGCAACAACCTGCCCGAACTGCCGCGCAAGCTGAGCATCGCCCGCCGCCTCATCGACGCCTGGCTGGAAGGCAAGGACCGCTGACATACAGGCAGCGTTTCCTCATGACGCGGGCAAACCGTCCGAATAAGCTGGGCAAACGGTCTGTATAAGCTGGGCAAACGATCTGCACAAGCTGGGCAAACGATCTGCACAAGCTGGGCAAACAACTTGCATAAGCTGGGCAAACGATTCACACAAGCCGGATAACCATTCGTTTTTCCGTATTTCACAAAACAAAAGAGGCTGCCTCTTAAAAAAGAAGCAGCCTCTCACTTTCTCAACAGAGTATTATATGTCGTCTCAAATGCCCAGCGACGCACGTACGGCCTTCACCTTCTCTTCAGCATCGGCATTGGCTCCGGCGTAGCACTTGGGGCAACCCATCTGGCCCTTCACCTCGATGTAGAACTTGATCTTCGGTTCCGTACCCGAGGGACGAACGGAAATCTTCGTACCGTCTTCCGTGAAGTACTGGAGCACGTTTGAGGGTTCGGGCATGTGCAGGTCGCTGACGTGACCGGCTGCGTCGGTCATCTTCAGTGTCTTGTAGTCCTTCACCACGCATACCTTCGAACCTCCGATTTCCTTCGGCGGGTTGGCACGGAAGTTGTCCATCATGGCCTTGATTTCCTCGGCACCGCTCTTGCCCGGCTTCACCACGTTGACGGTCGTCTCTTTCGAGAAGCCATATTCCACGTAGATGCCCATCAGCACGTCGTAGAGTGTCTTGCCCTGATCCTTGGCCCAGGCACAGATTTCAGCCAGCAGCGAGCAGGCCGAAACGGCATCCTTGTCGCGCACGAAGTCTTCAGCCAGGAAGCCATAGCTCTCTTCACCGCCACCGATGTACTGCTGCTTGCCTTCACGCAGACGGATTTCGCGGGCAATCCACTTGAAGCCCGTGTAGCAGTCGAGCATCTCGACATGGTTCTTGTCGGCCACAGCCTTGATGAGTTCGGTGGTCACGATGGTCTTCACGATGAAGTCGCCCGGCTGCATCTTGCCCGTAGCCAGACGGTTCTTGATGATGTAGTAGAGGAAAATCAGGCAAGTCTGGTTGCCGTTGATGAGCACCCATTCACCCTTGTCATTCTTGCAGGCCATACCCACACGGTCGGCATCGGGGTCACTGGCCATCACGATGTCGGCATCGATTTCCTTGGCCAGCTTGATGGCCAGAGTCAGCGCTTCGGCATTCTCGGGATTGGGCGAAACCACCGTCGGGAAGTTACCGTCCTTCACCATCTGCGACTCCACGCAATGAACGTTCTCGAAGCCCCACAGCTTCAGCGAAGCGGGGATGAGCGCACGTCCGGCACCGTGGAGCGGCGTGTAGACAATGCTCAAGTCCTTCTGGCGCTTGATGACTTCGGGGTCGATGGAGATGGAGTGTACCTTTTCCAGATAAACCTTGTCTACATCCTCGCCGATAATCTGGATGAGTTCCTTGTTGCCGTGGAACTTGATGTCGGCCACCTTCACCTTGTTCACCTCGTCGATGATGGCCGTGTCGTGCGGAGCCAACACCTGTGCACCGTCGTCCCAATAGGCCTTGTAGCCGTTGTACTCACGCGGATTGTGGCTGGCAGTGATGTTGATACCGCTTTGGCAACCCAGGTGACGGATGGCAAAAGACACTTCGGGTGTAGGACGCAGGTCGTCGAACAGATAGACCTTGATGCCGTTGGCCGAGAAGATGTCGGCCGATATCTCGGCAAACTTGCGGCTGTTGTTGCGGCAGTCATGACCTACGACTACCGATATAGGCTGACCGGCAAAGCACTTGTTCAGATAGTTGGCCAATCCCTGCGTAGCGGCGCCTACGGTATAGATGTTCATGCGGTTGCTACCGGCACCCATGATGCCGCGCAGACCGCCCGTACCGAACTCCAAGTCCTTGTAGAAGCTCTCTATCAGCTCCGTTTTGTCGTCACTCTCCAGCATGCGCTTCACTTCTGCCTGAGTTTCGGCATCAAAGGCCGGTCCCAGCCACTCCTGGGCTTTCGCGGTCACTTGTTTGATCAGTTCTTGATTTTCCATAATCTATTATTATATTAAAGATGAATACTTCACATTCTGTTCGTTCTTACTTCCGACAAAGATAAAAAGATAAAACGAACCAGCCAATTATTCAGGAATTTTATATCGGTCGCCCGTCTGTTTAACATATTCCTCGAGAAATTCCTTCGGATAGCCCGGACGGATAACGCCAGCCGGCTGGCCGATGGCATTGCGTTCGAACTTGCCGTCCTTCACGCGCTTCACTACCCCGTCATTATACTTGACAATCAGGAATTCGCCCAGTCGCTTCCAGGCGTCGTGTGTGCTCTGCGCCGTCATCACGGTATAGTTTGTCAGGAATTCCTTGGCCTTGTCCGGATCGGTTTCCAGCATCTTGACGGCAACGGCCTCGATGCCTTCCTGTGCTTGGTTGAAGGTGGTTTCAATCTCGGTCTGCACGGCCCGAACATCGTCTATCATCAAGTCGTAACGCGGATATACCATGTTGGCAATCCAGTTGAACACCCAGAAGGAGGATTTCCACGAGAAGGTGATGTAGTCGGCACCGTCCACACGGGTGTAGCATTCGGGCACACGGGTGGCGCAGCAGTAAACGGGCGTAAACACCGTCATGTTGGCATCGTCCAGGCCGAACCACAATACGCCGCCCACAGCATCCGGCAGGTTTTCACGCATCTGTGCCACAAAGACGAAACCGCTCTGCTGGGTGGAAATGGGGCGTTCGTTGAAGTATTTCTGTCCGTTTACCTCGAACTCCAGCGGCGAGAGGCGGTAGGGCGTGTGATAGGGACCGGCACCGAAGTCCTTCGTGATGTCGAGCGCCGTACCTTCGTAGTGGTCGCGCATGGCGTTCTTCACGTCCTGCACAGAGATTTTGCGGTTCGGCTTCACGTAGAGAGGCATCGGCTCGTCGGTTGTTCCCTGGATATAGGGCAAAAACTCTTCGCCGCGATCGGTAAACATGTTGAAGTAGCTCCACACACGGGCCTCGCAATAGCGGCGGGCACCGAAGTCGAGCGGCGCATAGGCTTTGGAGAAGCTGAAGTCCTTGTTCACTCCGTTGAAGTAACCCTTCTCACGGGCAAAGGAAATGACATCGGGCGCATACATGCAGTTCTCCTTGTCGCTCGTGTCAAACTGATGGATGCGGCTATGGTTGGCGTGGGCCGAAATACAGTCGTCGGGCACACGGACAGCCACCCACACGGCACCGCGCACGCCGGGGCCTTTGCCAATCATTTCCATGATCCACACTTCATTGGGGTCGGCGATGGTGAAGGACTCGCCACTGCTGCAGTAGCCATACTCCTGCACCAGGTCGGTCATCACCTTGATGGCCTCGCGTGCCGTACGCGAACGCTGCAAGCCCAGATAAATCAGGCTGCCGTAGTCGATGACACCCGTTGTGTCCACCAGTTCGGGACGTCCGCCGAAGGTCGTCTCGCCGATGGTCAGCTGGAATTCGTTCATGTTGCCCACCACGTTGTACGTCTGGCGTGCCTGTTCTATCTGTCCCAGGTACTTGCCCGTGTCCCACTCGTAGACGTTGATCATCGTCCCCTTCTTGTGTAGGCCTGCGGGATAGTGATACAACTCGCCGAACAAGGAGTAGGAGTCGGCCGAATAGGAAATGATGGTCGAACCGTCGGCCGACACGTTCTTGCCTACAATGAGGTTGGTACAGGCCAAAGCATCGGCCACAGCTGCCGCCATGCAAACGACGGCAAGGGTCAATCTTCTAATCTTCATAATCGATATTTTTATTAATAGAGAATTTATCATTTACCATTTATCCTTTTTACCACACAAAGCGGTACTGGCGGGTGGTAACGTTGCCGCAACCGTCGGTGACGCTCATCACCAGTACGTGGCGGCCGCCCTTCTTCACGTGACGCGGGTCGAGCCGGCACACCAGCTCTCCTTTTACGGAGTTCGGCTTGCCAAAGAGGGCATACTGCCCGTCGATAGTACCGCGATAGGAAGCAATACCTGTCTGCGCATCCCTTGCCTTGAAGACAATGCGCCCCGAACGTCCCCAGCCTGCCTGGCCGACAGGGGTCAATACGGGCGGCACGGTGTCGATGGCCACGGTATAAGTAGCCAGGTCGCGCACCTTCACCTCCATGTAGCCGTCCACATAGCGGCCACCCATGTTGTACTTGCGACCGTTGGCACTGACGCTGGCCACGTAGTACTTCGTGCTGTCGGCCAGCGGACGGCGGCGCAGCCCGATGCGCAGGTTGCACGCCTTGTGCAGGGGAATGTTTCGGTCGTTCAGCTGATAGGTGAAGGCAATGTCGCCGCTGTCGGCACGGACGGCATAATTCAGGTAAGCATCTTCGTAGAGCACACCGCGTGGCAACACCAGTTCCAGGCCGGGTTCCTGCAGGTAGTTCACCTTGTCCCAACGGAAATGATACTTCTCTCGATGCTCCACCGCAGGAATGTCGCTCCGACGGCCCTGCACGGTGAAGCGCACCTTCGACTCGTTGCCCAAGGCATCGCGCAGCGTATAGACAAAGCGGTAGGGACGCTCTTCGTTGATGGTCACCAGCCCACGGTTGCCGTTGGAGGCGTGCAGCAGGCGGAGGCGGTTGCCGGGGTCGATGAACGACTTCATATATTGCCCGTAGGTCCAGGAGTTGATATAGCGGTTTTCTTCGTAGGCAAAGCGGTCTACCACGCTGCGGAACACTTCCTTCCCGTCCACTTCGAGGATGACCGTATGCACGCCGTAGCGGTTGTGCACCCCGTCCATGTAATCGTAGGCACGGATGCCCGCCCCTATCTCACCCCAGGCCGTGATGCCCGCCGTCTGGTTCACGCCGAAAGCCTGCCTCGTCGTCTTGCCGTTCACCACGCCCCGGCCGGCCTGCGGGAAGAGCATGATGCCCTGTACCCGCGGTGCCGTGTGGTCCTTTACCTGCCCGGCAAAGAAAGGCAACGGGTCCACATAGTCGTCCGTGGCCGTCTCGATGACGTCCAGATGCAGATGCGGCCCGAACGAGTAGCCCGTATTGCCGCTATAGGCGATGACCTGTCCGCGGCGGACGGGATATTCTCCCGCTTCGGGCACAATCTCCACCTCCCAGCTCTCCTGATCGTATTGCAGGTTCTCCACCCTCCGAGCAATGTCGCCCGCAAAGGCTTCCAGGTGACGGTTGATGGTGGAATAGCCGTTGTTGTAGACCACGTCGAGCACATAGCCCGAACCGTGCGTCACACGGATGCGCGAGATGTAGCCGTCGGCCAAGGCCCGCACCGGCTTGCCCGTCACCCCGCCCGTCTTGAAGTCGAGTCCTCCGTGGAAGTGGTTGGCCCGCAGCTCCCCAAAGTTCCCGCTGAACGTGATGGGATGGGCAAAAGGATTGGCAAAAGACACCGAATCGGCCGGCACCGCCGCCTCCAGCGAAGCGGCCCCGCACAGCCATCCGGCGCATAGTAATAAGGATATATAATGCTTTATCATTGGCAGCTATGGTTTGTGTACAAACTTACATGATAGAACGCCACAAGTCTTGGCCCACAAAGGTAGTATTTTTCCTTTGTATTACGGATGATTCGGGCAAAGTTTCTGAACATACCTACAAAGCCTTACCTACACTACCCCCAAGCATCTGCTGCGCGTCCCTGCCATCGGGACATGTACCCATTAAACAATCCTTGCCGAGCATGCTACAAAAGCCATAACTGTCTTAAAATGGAAAGTATCCATGTTTTGTCATCCCGCACTCGATGCGGGATCCACATGCCACAGGTTGTGTGCAATGGATCCCGGCTCAAGGCCGGGATGACGTTGTATCAGCTTCTTCATTCCTAATTTTGACGCAGACGCTTTGACTTAGGATCAAGATAGCAGATTACTGTTTCTGATGAAACTCCATGATACAAGCCGCATAAAAGTTCCTTCCCAGAAATTTAACACGGGTTTCTCTTGTGATGGTCTTGCCAAACGAGGTATCTTCAATCACAGTATTGAATGCTCTCTCAGGCAAATAATCCAAAAAATTGATTCGTATGCCATCTATGACCAGAAACTGGTCATAGCATCTTAGATGCATAAACATACTATATAGAGATGCAATGTAATCTTTATAATATACTTGAGTGATATCAGCTTTTTCTGTGAAACCCTGAAAATACCACCCACTCGGCAAATCGCAGCTTTCATAAGAAGCTGTGGCTAAACCTGGGTCAACTGGCGTATAGACACCTTCGTCATACGTTTTGCCGGTAACATAGCAACTCCATTTTCCTGGATAACCGTCTCCATCTGGTGACGGATGAAAATCCTCTTTCACTTCTATCGCATCCAAGTCATCTACTTCAACAATGGATGTTGTGGTTCTAATACTGTCATTTGCCTCACCATTCATTGTACCCTTATGGAAAACAACAACGTCTTCATCACTATACCGATATTCGCCCTCAGCAAGATAAGCATCATCATTGTAGCCTATACGCAATAAGGATGTTATTAGTTCCACAGGATGTCCATTATCCACAAACTCATCCGTAAAGACTTCCCCATTGCTATAATATCTGTCACGATAAACCTTGGCATAATACAGCAGGGGCAGATTGTCATGGGCTTCTTCCCAAACGTATCCCGTGCGGTATTCAACCCTTACGAGTTCCGGCTCGTCCTTTTCCGTGACTACAGCACCGATATAAGATGCTATCAATTCTATGACCTGCCTGTTCTCCTCAACAGAGCCTACGTTAACCGTTTCAAGCCTGATGGGTACCTGAACCTGATAGAACGTCGTATCGGCCTTGGTTCCGGTGGAGGTGGAGAGTTCGCTGACAGAAACAGCGCTTGCCGCAGCAGAATGGAACTTCAAATACGGCATCGCAATGTCATTCTCCTCCGCATCCTTTTGGGTATAGGTTTCATAGGACAGCTCCAGCTGTATGGCTTGCGTTCCATGCTCAAACAGCTGGACGGCTGAATACCGGACAGGATTGTCACCGGCAGAATCGAACACAGGCGTTTGGCCGGAAGGAGTGCCTTCAAGTTCATCTCTCGTCTGAACATAAACAGTATGCTGCTGTGCAAAAAGGTGAATCCGTGCTTCCGGGTGACAGCTTATCCTATTGCCATAGGAATCGGTGTAGCTGCTGTTCTGCGCAAACAACAAATCGAGGGTATCTCCCAGTTCCACCCGGAAAGGAGACGATGTACTTTCTGTACCGCCCAACACCTTGATCGTGTCAGACAACGCCTTGACCGGATCACTTAATTCCATTTCTGTCACAACGGCTCCTACATAGGACACCACAAACTCGAGAGTCTGCCGGTTCTCGTCTGCCGTGCCGACCTGTATGACATCGAGTCTTACCGGAACCTGGACATCATAGAAGGCCGTATCCGTCTTTATCACGGACTTGGTCGCACGCTCGTTCATGGAAAGCTCGCCGACACTGACATTTTCAAACTTCAGGTATGGCATCTCTATTTCCTGATTGTCCCCATCGGTTGTAGAGAAGGTCTCATACGACATCTCCAACCGGATGGTTTGAATTCCGGCTTTAACCGACTGGACTGCCGAATAGAGAATCGGATTTTCTCCGCTGGCCTCGAATGCCGCCTCTTCGGTACTTGGAGTCCGGGCAATCTCATCTGCTGTCCGGGCGTAAACGGTGTCCAGCTGTGCGAAGAGATTGATTCTCGCTTCCGGTTCACAGCTCATCCGGTTCCCATAGGCATCGGTATAACTACTATGCTGCCTGAAGAGCAAGCTTAAGGTATCCTGAGGATTGACCAGGAAAGGAGAGGCGACACTGCTCGTTCCCCCCAGGACATCCATGGCAGCGGACAGCTCCTTAACAGGATCACCCAACTCGACTTCAGTGGTAACCGCCCCCAGGTAGGTAACAGAAAAGGTAAGGTTCTGCTTGTTTTCAGTCTTGGCGTTTACGCTTTCAATATCAAGGTTAAAGGTTGCATTGACTTCGTACCAGGTCGTATCGCTGACAGTGGCTCTTGTTTGTGGCAGCGGCCTGACTGTAATCGATCTGACTACCGCTCCGCACCGTGTGCCCGGTCCTGTTTCTTCCGTCGCTCCAGAATTTCCAAAGTTTGCCTGATTCAGCTTGATGTAGGGCATCTCGATCGTTTCACCACCAGCCGTGGTATAACCATACACTTCGTATGCCAAATCAAAGTTGACAGACTGTTCGCCGATGAGGAACTTCTGATCAATCTTATTAACTACAGGATTATCGCCTTCAGTGGAAGTCTGGATTTCCGTTTTCTCCTGAACACCGGTCAGTTGGTTCAACTGTTCCACATACACCGTATCCAGTTGGGCGAAAAGCTCAATGGTGGCTTCCGGCTCGCATTCAAACGTGATGCCATTGGAGTCAGTATAGCTGCTCTTCTGGCTGATGACCATATTGAGCGTATCCCCTTGGGAGACCACGACAGGAGAGGCACTGGTGCCGGTACCCGTTCCACTTTCATTGCTAATCTCAAACGACACTTCCCCGCTGCCGTCCTTCTGGCCCTGACCTGTGGAGGCAGGGTTGTCATCGCTACACGATGCCAACGCACCTGCGGTCAGAAATGCCAGCATACAGATAATCAGATTTTTCATAAATATCAGTCTTTGTTGATTATATCCCATTCTTCTTGTGGCGGCATGACATCACTTTTCGAGAGTACTCTGCCGTCATAGGTCATGACCTGCCATGTGTTGCCCACCTGCAGGCAGATGGCATGTTTACCAATCTTGACATGCTCGGAACGAAGCAGGAGGTCATTGTGCGGAAAATACAACGTTGTTGTACGATACTTTGTACCGACATAGAAGCCGCGCTTGAATCCGGTAAATGTGTCAAATCTTCCAATATATTTTCCATCTGTTTTCCACACTTCATGACTATAAGCACTTTTGCTTGCAATAATAAAACAACTGTCGGCCGTTACAGACGCGTATGATGAAGGAGAAACAATTATCTTTCCATCTGTTCTGCGTTTTACCCCTTTCAGGCTGCTGCCGTCATCATCGTATTCCGTGAAACAGACAAGATCATACCCCATATTCTTTTCTTCCCTGCCCGGCTTACATCCTACTATATGGCAAGCGATACAAATCAGTAGCAATATATTCCTGAAGTTTTTTACATTCATAGTCTATAAAATCCATTATTCATGATGCTTTCTACGTGCAACAAAGATAATGGTTTCCTTTGTATTATCGATAATTCCACCATTCTTTTTAAAACATACGCACAGCAAAAACCGGAAAAAGTACTCTAAAAATAAAAACAACGTATTCAGACTTTTTACTTCGCATGCAGGCAAAAGAATCGTCTTTCCCCCAGCAGCCTCTGGAGAAGCGTCTCCTCGCCAGCCGGAAGAAGGGGAACTGGAAGCGTAAGAAAGATAATCGGAAATGCTGCAAAACATACACCGGACAAAAACATTCTGTCAGCTTTTTCACTATATTGCGCCATGTTTAACCCCTAACACTTTACATTATGGTTATTGGTGTACCGAAAGAAATAAAAAATAATGAGAATCGTGTCGGCATGACGCCGGCCGGAGTGGCCGAACTCGTCAAACATGGACACACCGTATACGTGCAGCAAACGGCAGGCGCCAACAGTGGATTTGCCGATGAAGACTACGTGAATGCAGGTGCACGAATGCTGCCCACCATCGAAGAAGTCTATGCCGCCGCTGAGATGATTGTCAAGGTCAAGGAACCCATCGCCCCCGAGTACAAACTCATCCGCCACGGACAGGTGGTGTTCACTTACTTCCACTTTGCCGCCGACCGTGCCCTGACCGAAGCCATGATAGAAAGCGGAGGTATCTGTATCGCCTACGAAACCGTCGAGCTGCCTGACCGCTCGCTGCCCCTGCTCATCCCCATGAGTGAAGTGGCCGGCCGTATGTCCGTACAGGAAGGTGCCCGTTTCCTTGAGAAGCCTCAGGGTGGCAAGGGCAAACTGCTGGGAGGCGTGCCGGGCGTACGTCCAGCCCGCGTACTGATACTGGGCGGAGGCATCGTGGGATGCAACGCCGCACAGATGGCTGCCGGCATGGGTGCCGAGGTAATGATTACGGACATCAACCTGCCCCGCCTGCGCTACCTCAGTGAAGTGCTGCCCAAGAACGTGAAGACCCTTTACTCCTCGGAACACAACATCCGCCAGGAACTGCCCACCATAGACCTGGTTATCGGCTCCGTCCTCATCCCCGGCGACAAGACGCCACACCTCATCACCCGCGACATGCTCCGCCTGATGAAGCCCGGCACGGTGCTCGTCGACGTAGCCATCGACCAGGGCGGTTGCTTCGAGACGTCGCACCCCACCACACACAGCGACCCGACGTACGTCGTGGACGGCATCGTACACTATGCTGTAGCCAACATCCCCGGCGCCGTACCCTTCACCTCGACCATGGCACTGACCAACGCCACCCTGCCCTACACCATCGCGCTGGCAGACAAGGGCTGGCAGAAGGCCTGCAAGGACAACCCCGCCCTGGCACTCGGCGTAAACGTGGCCGACGGCAAAGTGGTCTACAAAGCCGTGGCCGATGTCTTCGGCCTGCCTTACGAGGAGCTTATGCTCTAAAGACATACCTTTGAAAAAGAAATCAGGCACGGACCTCATCGATATGCGAGGCCGTGCCTGATGTTTTTTATCGTCTCTTTCTGATCAGTTCAAGATTTCAGCATCCTCTGCATGATCCTTCAAGGCTTCCACGTCGCGGGGCTGCGGACGATGGCGGGTAAACTTCATCCAGTTCACCAGCTCGGACAAGGCATAGACGAGGCACGTCACACCAATAATGATAAAGGCCGTCGAACGTACCCCCGTGGGGTTGAACAAGGTCACAATACCAGCTATCAGAATCAGCAACGGCACCACATAAAATCCGCCGGGCACCTTCATCCAGCTTCGTGCCGCCATGAGCGAAGCCATCTGCTGGACACCTCCCATCATCAGAATAAAGCCCAATACAAAGGTCAGCAGATCGGCAAAAAAGCCGGGCATGACAACCAACCATAAGCCGAAGAGCAGACTGCCCAATCCCTCTACAGGAAACCGACGGCGCAGCTCGGCCTTCTGTACCAGATAACCGATCAGACTGATGAGCGAAGGCACCAGAAAGACCACACCGATGGTAATCACCAGATACTCGCCTGCCTGTACCGGGAACAGGACCAGCAGCAGTCCGATAATCAAAGCGCAAATGATGCGCATCAATGAATAATTCAATCCTTTCATATCTTTCAATTCAATATAGTTGTACAACATCCGGGAAGGACGATTGGTTCGCCCTTCCCTGCAAAGATAGGTCTTTTGAAGCACACCTGCAACGAAAACCTGTCCAAATGCAATACCCAAATACCCACCTGAACATTCCCCGGTCATCGGAAGAATTGTATATCTTTGAAAAATCCGTATCTTTGCGTCATCATTCACCCCAAACAACGGAATGCGAAATGAAAACAGCAGATTGCCCTTCAGTATTATTGATTTATACCGGCGGTACCATCGGTATGATTGAGAACCCCGAAACAGGTGCTCTGGAGAGCTTCAACTTCGACCAGCTGCTCAAGCATGTGCCCGAACTGAAACGCTTCAACTGCCACATCTCCACCTACCAGTTCAACCCACCCATCGACTCGTCGGACATGGAGCCTGAACTCTGGGCCAAGATTGTGAAAATCATCAGCAGCCACTACAACGACTACGACGGTTTCGTCATCCTGCACGGCACCGACACCATGGCCTACACGGCCTGTGCCCTGAGCTTCATGCTCGAGAATCTGTCGAAACCCGTCATCCTGACCGGTTCGCAACTGCCCATCGGCATGCTGCGTACCGACGGCAAGGAGAACCTCATCACCGCCATCGAGATAGCCTCCGCCCGCCGCTCCGACGGCACGCCCATGGTGCCCGAAGTCTGCATCTTCTTCGAGAACGAGCTGATGCGCGGCAACCGTACCACCAAAATCAATGCGGAGAATTTCAATGCCTTCCGCTCGTTCAACTATCCGCCGCTGGCCAAGGTGGGCATCCACATCCGTTACGAGGAACACCTCATCCGACGCCCCGACCCGTCGCGCCCGATGAAGCCCCACTACCTGTTCGACACCAACGTCGTGGTGCTTACCCTCTTCCCCGGCATCCGCGAAAGCATCGTCAGCTCCGTACTCCACGTACCCGGCCTGAAGGCTGTTGTGCTCAAGACTTTCGGTTCGGGCAATGCTCCACAGAAAGAATGGCTCATCCGTCAGCTCACGGAAGCCAACAAACGGGGCATCGTCATCGTCAACATCACCCAATGCCAACGGGGTGTGGTCGAGATGCAACGCTACGGCACCGGCCTGCAGCTGCTCCAGACAGGCGTCATCAGCGGCTACGACAGCACGCCCGAGTGTGCCGTCACCAAACTGATGTTCCTCCTGGGCCACGGCCTGAACCAGCAGGAAGTGCGCCGCCTCATGGACTCCAACCTGGCAGGAGAGATTACCAAGACTTGCTGACGAACATCAGCATGTCAATCAAAAAAGTTACAGATTGTAGAAATAGATACAAAAAAAACGAGCTTGTTCTCACGAACCGCCCGTCCACATAAGAAAAGCCCGAATGGCTTTTCTTGTTATTCGTCAATTGTTACCCAAAAATCAATCTTTCTTTTTACTCAAAAAAAAAATCCAATACACTATGAAAACACTTAAAAAATAGCCTATGAAAAAACTTTTATTGTTTATTGTTTTATGTCTTCTGCGGTTTCACAACCACACTGCAAAGGTAGCGCTTTTCCTGCAATCTGCAAACATTCGGCAGAATAAAACCTGTTATATAACATATTTTTCAAGAACAATAGCTCTGTTTACACTTTTGGGATATCCTTACAGATTTTTTAAGGAAAACAATAAAAACAAGCCACCGAAATATCTGCTTCAGACATTCCGATGGCCGTCCCCTTTAAACACCTTTAAACAAAATGAAATTTCCAATTCATGCCGGAAGGACGGATGTACCGAACCACCCTCCCCTCCGGCCGCTTATACAGCTTATTACTTTCTGGCCTCAGCGATATAGCCCAAAGCCTCCTTGCATTTTTCTGTAATGTATGTCCAGTCTTCAGCTGCTACCTTATCCTTCGGGAACAGCTTGGAACCCATACCTACGCAGAACACACCGGCCTTGATCCAGGAAGTAAGATTCTCCTGAGTCGGCTCTACACCGCCGGTTACCATCAACTTGGACCACGGCATCGGAGCCAGCATGCCCTTAACAAGCTTCGGTCCCAGTACGTCGCCCGGGAAAATCTTGCACAGGTCGCAACCTACTTCCTGGGCGAAACCTACCTCGGACACGCTGCCGCAACCCGGCGTATAGGGCACCAGACGACGGTTACAAACCTTAGCAATCTCGGGATTGTACAACGGACCTACCACGAAATTGGCACCCAGCTGAATGTAAAGAGCCGCAGTAGCAGGATCCACTACAGAACCCACACCCATTGCCATTTCAGGACATTCCTTAGCAGCAAACTTCACCACTTCGGCAAAAACCTCGTGGGCGAAATCACCGCGGTTGGTAAACTCGAAAGCACGGACACCACCGTCATAACATGCCTTCACTACTTTCTTTGCCACTTCTGCATCCTTGTGATAGAACACAGGAACCATGCCCGTAGAACCTATCTTGTTCAATACGGCTATCTTGTCAAATTTTGCCATTTTACTATGATCGTTTTCGGTTATTCTGAAAGAAATTATCTCTGAACACGTCCGCTGGCATCACCACCGGCCAAGGCTTCCACTTCTTCGGCAGAAACCAAGTTGAAGTCACCGTTGATGGTATGCTTCAGGGCAGAAGCGGCTACGGCAAATTCCAGCGCCTCGCCCTGAGTGGCCTTCGTCAGCAGTCCGTGGATGATACCACCGGAGAAAGAGTCACCACCACCCACACGGTCTACGATGGGGTTGATATCGTAACGCTTGGACTCGTAGAACTCCTGGCCGTTGTAAATCATGGCCTTCCAACCGTTGTGGCTGGCAGAGAACGATTCGCGGAGGGTAGAAATGACATACTTGAATCCGAACTCCTTGGCCATGGCCTTGAAGATACCCTTGTAGCCTTCGGCGTCTGTCTTGCCACCTTCCACGTCGGCATCAGGCTTGAAGCCCAGGCAAAGCTCCGCATCTTCTTCGTTACCGATGCAGACATCCACGTATTTCATCAAAGGTTTCATGATAGACTGTGCTTTCTCCTTGGTCCAAAGTTTCTTGCGGAAGTTCAGGTCCACAGAAACCGTCACGCCGTGACGCTTGGCAGCCTCGCAGGCCAGACGGGTCAGCTCAGCAGCCTTATCCGAAATGGCCGGTGTAATGCCCGACCAGTGGAACCAGTCGGCACCTTCCATGATGGCATCAAAATCAAAATCAGAAGGATCGGCTTCTGCAATGGCCGAATGGGCACGGTCGTAAATCACCTTGCTGGGACGCATGGAAGCACCTGTTTCCAGATAATAGATACCTACACGGTCACCACCGCGGGCAATATAGTCAGTCTTCACGCCATATTTGCGCAAGGCATTGACAGCCGACTGGCCGATTTCATGCTTCGGCAACTTGGTTACGAAATAAGCGTCATGTCCATAGTTGGCACAGCTGACAGCCACATTGGCCTCACCGCCGCCATACACGACATCAAACGAATCGGACTGCACAAAACGGGTATTGCCCGGAGTAGACAATCTCAGCATGATCTCACCCAGTGTTACGACTTTCTTTCCCATAATCTTTTTTATTTTAGGATTAAATTGTTATTTTATAATACTTCGTTTCAAATTATAATCCACACGAAGAAAAAGCAATCAAATATCTGACAATCTGTACATTATATCTACATCATCAGAATTCATGCATACTTCCGTGTGCGGGCACAAAGATACAACAATTTTTGGAATACAAAAAATTATCATATATTTGTGACGAAAATATTAAGATTATTATTGTGTACGCACACAAATAGTGTCTGTACACCATCAATAGAACCAACAGATGAGCAGAATCAGAATCAAAGATATCGCACAAATGGCCGATGTCTCGGTGGGCACCGTAGACCGGGTGCTGCACGGACGCAGCGGCGTATCGGAAGCCAGCCGAAAACGAGTAGAAGAAATACTGAAGCAACTGGACTACCAGCCCAACATGTATGCCAGTGCCCTGGCCTCCAACAAGCAATACACCTACGCCTGCCTGCTGCCCCAGCACGAAGCCAGCGAATACTGGACCGACATCGAAGCAGGCATCCGCGAAGCCACCCTTGCCTACTCGGACTTCAACATCCAGGCCGACGTTACCCACTACGACCCTTATGACTATCACTCGTTCGAACAGGCTTCGCAACAGATTGTAGAGAAACAGCCGGACGGGGTACTGCTGGCACCGACGGCTCCCCAGTATACGTGCCCCTTCGTCGAGCAGCTGAACCAGCTCCATATACCTTATATATATATAGACTCGAATATCCAGGAACAGCCGGCCCTTTCGTTCTTCGGTCAGCACTCCCACCAAAGCGGATTTTTTGCCGCACGCATGCTGATGCTGCTGGCCGGCAAGAATGCGACTGAAATAGTCATCTTCCGCAAGATAAACGAAGGAGTGGTTGGCTCCAACCAGCAGGAGAGGCGCGAAATCGGGTTCCGCGAATACATGGAACGCCATCACCCCACCTGCCACATCTGGGAACTGGACCTGCATGCCAAACGCGACACGGAAGACACCCAGATGCTGGACGATTTCTTCAAGGCCCACCCCACCCTGCACAACGGCATCACTTTCAACTCGAAAGCGTACATCATCGGCGAATACCTGCACAAGAGAGGCATCGCCGACTTCAACCTGATGGGCTACGACCTGCTGAAGCGCAATGTGGAATGCCTGAAGGGAGGTACCATCTCCTTCCTCATCGCCCAGCAACCTACTCTGCAAGGATTCAACGGCATCAAAACCCTGTGCGACCACCTGATTCTGAAGAAGGAGGTCAACCGCATCAACTTCATGCCTATCGACCTGCTGACGCGGGAAAACATCGAATTCTACTACAAACCGATAAACTAACACTCAACCCCAGTAACATGGAAACAAAGTTCTTGAAAATCAATCCGGCAGACAATGTAGCGGTAGCCATTGCACCGCTGTCGGCAGGTGAAAAAATAAATGTAGACGGACAGGAAATTACCCTGAACGAAGATATCCCGGCCGGTCATAAATTCGCACTGAAGAATCTGGCCGAAGGTGAAAACGTCATCAAATACGGATACCCCATCGGGCATGCCCGCGAAGCCCGCAGACAGGGCGACTGGATGAACGAACACAACATACAGACCAATCTGTCCGGCCTGCTGGAATACACCTACCATCCGGTAAAGGCAGACCTGGACATTGCCGACCGGCACCTGACCTTCAAGGGCTACCGCCGCAAGAACGGCGACGTGGGCGTACGCAATGAAATCTGGATCATCCCGACCGTGGGCTGCGTGAACGGCATTGCCAACCAACTGGCCGAAGCCCTGCGTGCCGAAACGGGCGGCAAAGGCGTAGACGCCATCATGGCCTATCCGCACAACTATGGTTGCTCCCAGCTGGGCGACGACCACGAGAACACCAAAAAGATACTGCGCGACATGGCGCTCCATCCCAATGCCGGAGCCGTGCTGGTCGTCGGCCTGGGTTGCGAGAACAACCAGCCGGACGTCTTCCGCGAGTTTCTGGGTGAATATGATACAGACCGTGTCAAGTTCCTGGTGGCCCAAAAAGTGGACAACGAATTTGAAGAAGGCATGAAGCTGCTGCGCGAACTCTATGCCAAAGCTTCGCAGGATGTACGCGAGGACGTTTCCCTGAGCGAGCTCCGCGTGGGACTGAAATGCGGTGGTTCCGACGGCTTCTCGGGTATCACGGCCAATCCGCTGCTCGGCTTGTTCTCCGACTTTCTGGTAGCCCAGGGAGGCACCACCGTCCTGACGGAGGTACCCGAAATGTTCGGCGCAGAAACCATCCTGATGAACCGCTGCCGCAACCGGGAACTGTTCGACCAGACGGTCAAGCTCATCAACGACTTCAAGGAATACTTCCTGAGCCACGGAGAACCCGTCGGAGAGAATCCCTCGCCGGGCAACAAGGCTGGCGGTATCTCTACACTCGAAGACAAGGCGCTAGGCTGCACGCAGAAATGTGGCAAAAGCTACGTCGAGGGAGTGTTGTCCTATGGCGAACGCCTCCACACGAAGGGGCTCAATCTACTGTCGGCTCCGGGCAACGACCTGGTGGCTGCCACCGCACTGGCTTCCAGCGGTTGCCACATGGTTCTCTTCACAACGGGCCGCGGAACGCCCTTCGGCACTTACGTCCCTACCATGAAGATATCCACCAACTCAAATCTGGCCAAGCACAAGTCGGGATGGATAGACTTTAACGCCGGTGTCATCCTCGAAGACGAACCGATGCAACAGACGTGCGAACGCTTCATCGACTATGTCATCCGTGTGGCCAGCGGCGAACTGGTCAACAACGAGAAAAAAGGTTATAAGGAAATAGCCATCTTCAAGAATGGAGTGACACTTTAAGGAAAGCATCAACAGACTGAATACCATTTTATGCAAGAAACCATCCAATCCCGCCGGGGAAGCTGGTGGGCGCTGAGTCCGCTCGTCGTGTTCCTCTGCCTCTACCTGGTGACCTCCCTGCTGATGAACGACTTCTACAAGATGCCCATCACCGTGGCCTTCCTATTCTCGTCGTGTTATGCTGTGGCCATTACCCGCGGCCTGAAACTGGAGGAACGCATCTACCACTTCTCTGCCGGGGCCAGCAACAAGAACATCCTGATGATGATCTGGATATTCGTACTGGCCGGAGCCTTTGCACAGAGCGCCAAGCAGATGGGCGCCATCGACGCAACGGTCAACCTGACCCTTCACGTCCTGCCGGACAACCTGCTGCTGGCAGGTATCTTTCTGGCTGCCTGCTTCATCTCCCTCTCCATCGGTACCAGCGTGGGCACCATTGTAGCCCTGACGCCTGTAGCCGTGGGGTTGGCAGAAAAGACCGGTGTCGACCTGGCCTACATGACAGCCATTGTCGTGGGAGGCTCCTTCTTCGGCGACAATCTGTCGTTCATTTCCGACACCACCATCGCCTCCACCCGCACGCAAGACTGCGTCATGACAGACAAGTTCCGCGTGAACTGCCTCATCGTGGTACCCGCAGCCATTGTAGTACTGGGAGTCTATATCTTTCAAGGACTGAGCGTCAGTGCACCGCCACAGACCGAGACCATCGAATGGATCAAGGTACTGCCCTACCTCATCGTGTTGGGTACCGCCGTTGCAGGCATGAACGTCATGCTTGTGCTGATGCTGGGCATCGTGTCTACGGGACTCGTCGGTTTCCTCACCGGCATGTCGTTCTTCGACTGGTTCGGAGCCATGGGGTCGGGCATCACAGGCATGGGCGAGCTCATCATCATCACCCTGCTCGCCGGAGGCATGCTCGAACTGATACGCTACAACGGCGGCATTGACTTCATCATCACCCGCCTCACGCGTCATGTACGCGGCAAGCGGGGGGCCGAGCTGAGCATTGCCGCCCTGGTGAGCATCGCCAACCTCTGTACGGCCAACAATACCATCGCCATCATCACCACCGGTCCCATTGCCCGCGACATTGCCCAACGCTTCCACCTGGACCGCCGCAAAACGGCCAGCATCCTCGACACCTTCTCGTGCCTGACGCAAGGCCTCATCCCCTACGGCGCACAGATGCTCATTGCTGCCGGGCTGGCCTCCATCTCGCCGCTGGACATCATCGGAAATCTGTATTACCCCTTCTGCATGGGGGCCTTTGCCCTGCTGGCCATCCTGCTGAGGTATCCGCAGAAGTATTCATAAGCAACGGCTGGCCCAATATGGAGGTATTGCACACATTTTGTGGACTTTTGCTTGGTCAACCCGAACAAAATGCTTACCTTTGCGCCCGCCATTACGAGCTAATGGCATAATTCAAATCAAATTAACTAATTAAACATTTATGGCAACAAAAATCAGATTGCAAAGAAATGGACGTAAGAGCTACGCTTTCTACTCCATCGTAATTGCTGACGTAAGAGCACCACGTGATGGTAGATTTATTGAAAAAATCGGTACTTACAACCCGAACACTAACCCTGCCACAGTAGATTTGAAGTTCGACCGCGCACTCGACTGGGTACTGAAAGGTGCACAGCCTACTGACACAGTACGCAACATCCTTTCCCGCGAAGGTGTCTACATGAAGAAGCACCTCCTGGGCGGTGTAGCCAAAGGCGCATTCGGCGAAGCAGAAGCAGAAGCCAAATTCGAAGCTTGGAAGAACAACAAGCAGAACGGTCTGGCTGCCCTGAAGGCAAAGCAGGAAGAAGCCAAGAAGGCTGAAGCCAAAGCACGCCTCGAAGCCGAAAAGAAGGTGAACGAAGAAAAAGCCAAAGCACTGGCTGAAAAGAAAGCCGCTGAAGAGGCTGCCAAAGCTGCTGAAGAAGCCGCCAAGGCTGCTGAACAAGCTGCAGAAGCTCCGGCTGCAGAAGCTGAAGCACCCGCTGCTGAATAAAGCACGCGGACAACTAAAGAACGCTTATTTCAAACAAACAACCCCATCCCTTCAAGCTTGCCGGCTTGAAGGGATTTTTATTTTCTATATTTCCCCCAGCGCCGCGTTAGAGTGTCAAATTATATAACCAGCCGTCCATTCTTGAAGAACAACCGCAATTCAAAGGCAGAAAAAGTGCCGCCAGGGAATGTTTCAAACATAGAGGCCTTATATTTCAAACATTCCCCCCTTGGGTTTGAAACATAGGCCCTCTGGGGTTTAAACCCATCTTCTACACACATCAGTACTGCGTTTTCAAAGGGAATATCATTGTAAATACATTTCATCATTCTCTTCGTTTGGACCGTTTTAAAGGGAGACGGCTGTACCTTGGAAGTGCAAGGCTGAAAACTGCGTTTTCGCTTTGCACTTCGCTCGGTTTGCACTACTTTCAGGAAGATAGGCTGCACCTCGGAAATGCAAGGCTGAAAACTACGTTTTCGCTTTGTACTTCTCTCGGTTTGCACTATCTTTGCCCAGCTAATTTTAAAACCATAGAAACAATGAAAAAACTTACTTATCTGCTTGCCGCAGCTGCCGTACTGGCCGCTTGTAACGGCAACAAAGGTTACACCGTAACCGGTACCGTAGAAGGAGCCTCTGACGGCGATACCGTATATCTGAAAAAAGTGGAAGGCCGCCAGCTCGTCAGCCTCGACTCGGCTGTCATCAGCAACGGAACATTTACCTTCAAAGGCGTACAGGACACAGCTGCCAACCGCTACATCACCTACGCCGCACAGGACAAGGAACCTCTGATGATGGATTTCTTCCTGGAAAATGGTAAAATCAACGTAAGCCTGACCCGCAACAACGACTCGGCTACCGGCACGCCCAACAACGACGCCTATCAGGCTGTACGCAGCCAGCTCAATGGACTGAACGCCCAAATCAACGCCATCTACGAAAGCGTATCGACCGACACCACCCTCACCCAGGAGCAACGCGAAGCCAAAGGACAGGAAATTGAAGCACTGCAAGACAAATCCATCTCCATTCTGAAGGACGCCATCAAGCAGAACATCACCAATGCCGTAGGTATCCACCTGCTGAAACAGAACTTCTACTATATGGACGTAGAAGATCTGGATCCGCTGATGCCCCAGATTCCGGCTGCATACGACAACGATGAGACCATCGCAAAAATCAAAGCCAATGTAGAAAAGATGAAAGCTACCGCCGTAGGTCAGAAGTTCACAGACTTCGAAATGCAGACACCTGACGGCCAGAACGTCAAGCTGTCCGACTACGTAGGAAAAGGCAAAGTGGTGCTGGTAGACTTCTGGGCAAGCTGGTATGGTCCCTGCCGTCGCGAAATGCCCAACCTGGTAGAAGCCTACAAACAGTACAAGAACAAGAACTTCGAAATTGTCGGTGTATCGCTCGACCAGAACGGAGACGCCTGGAAAGCTGCCATCGAGCAACTCAACATTACATGGCCGCAGATGTCCGACCTGAAATACTGGAACTGCGAAGGCGCCCAACTGTATGCCGTAAGCAGCATCCCTCACACGGTATTGATTGACGGCGAAGGTACCATCATCGCCCGTGGCCTGCATGGCGAAGACCTGCAAAAGAAGCTGGCTGAAGTATTGAAATAATACTCCATACGACCGATATCATGAAAAGCCTCCGGAACATACCGGAGGCTTTTTTATTTCATCAAGTTTACCATATTAGAAAACATATGCACAAACGAAGTTTTCCAAAATAAACAATGCACCTACTGATTATAAACGACTTAACAATTTTTACAGACATAAAAGTTTTCCAAAACAGAAAACTTTCGGATAAGTTTGATAACTTTGCATCATCCAAAAAGCATATTTCATCACCCCAAACATCACCATAGTTATGATACAGACTGTTATCAAACGAGACGGCCGCATCGTCGGCTTCAACGAAGAGAAAATTACTACCGCCATCCGCAAAGCCATGCTTCACACCGACAAAGGAGAAGACCTGCAACTGATTCACCAGATAACGGACCACATTGCTTTCCGCGGCGCCTCACAGATGACCGTAGAAGCCATCCAGGACATGGTCGAACTGGAACTGATGAAAAGCAGCCGCAAGGACGTTGCCCAAAAATACATTGCCTACCGCAACCAGCGCAGCATCGCCCGCAAAGCCAAGACACGCGACATGTTTCTGGAAATCATCAATATCAAGTCCAACGACATCACCCGCGAAAATGCCAACATGAATGCCGACACTCCGGCCGGCATGATGATGAAATTCGCCAGCGAAACCACCAAGCCTTTCGTGGACGACTACCTGCTGAGCGAAGAAGCCCTGAACGCCGTAAAGGGGAATTATCTGCATATCCACGACAAGGACTATTACCCCACCAAGAGCCTGACGTGCGTGCAGCATCCGCTGGACCGCATCCTCACTCATGGATTCTCTGCCGGACACGGCGAATCCCGTCCGGCCAAACGCATCGAAACGGCCAGCATCCTGGGCTGCATCTCGCTGGAGACCGCCCAAAACGAAATGCATGGCGGGCAGGCCATCCCTGCCTTCGATTTCTACCTGGCCCCCTACGTGCGCCACAGCTTCATCGAAGAGATCCAGACGCTCGAACAATTGAACGGTGCCGACTATTCACACCTCTATCAGAAAGAACTGGACGACTATCTGCAACGTCCGCTCGAAGGGCTGCAGGGCGAAGAACGCCTGCTGCAACATGCCGTCAACCAGACCGTGGCACGCGTACACCAGGCCATGGAAGCCTTCATCCACAACATGAACACCATCCACTCGCGCGGTGGCAACCAGGTGGTGTTCAGCTCCATCAACTATGGCACCGATACCTCGGCCGAAGGTCGCTGCATCATCCGCGAACTGCTGAACAGCACCTACCAGGGAGTGGGCAACGGCGAAACGGCCATCTTCCCCATTCAGATCTGGAAAAAGAAACGCGGCGTCAGCTACCTGCCCGACGACCGCAATTACGACCTCTACCGCCTGGCCTGCAAGGTGACCGCCCGGCGCTTCTTCCCCAACTTCCTGAACCTGGACGCCACGTTCAACCAGAGCGAGGACTGGAAGGCCGACGACCCGCAGCGCTACCTGCACGAAGTGGCGACCATGGGCTGCCGCACGCGTGTCTTTGAGAACCGCTTCGGCCCCAAGACATCGGTAGGCCGGGGCAACCTTTCGTTCTCCACCATCAACATCGTCCGTCTGGCCATCGAGTGCATGGACATTGCCAACCCGGAAGAGCGCATCGCCCGCTTCTTCGCCAAGCTGGATGCCATGCTCGACATCACAGCCCGTCAGCTGCACGAACGCATGGAGTTCCAAAAAACAGCCTTTGCCAAGCAGTTCCCCCTCCTGATGTCGTCTTTATGGCTGGGATGTGAAAAGCTGAAGCCAAACGACACCATAGCCTCCGTCATCAACCAGGGCACTTTGGGCATCGGCTTCATCGGTCTGGCCGAGTGTCTGGTAGCCCTCACCGGACGACACCACGGCGAATCGGCCGAAGCCCAAGAGCTGGGTCTGAAAATCGTGACCTACATGCGCGACCGTGCCAACGAGTTCTCTGACCGCTACCAGCACAACTACAGCATCCTGGCCACGCCGGCCGAAGGCCTCTCCGGCAAGTTCACCCGTGCCGACCGCGAGAAGTTCGGCCAGTTGCCCGGCATCACCGACCGCGAATACTACACCAACTCCAACCACGTACCGGTGTACTACAAATGCAGTGCCCGCCACAAGGCCGAAGTGGAAGCTCCCTACCACGACCTGACCCGCGGAGGCCACATCTTCTATGTGGAGATAGATGGAGACGCCACCCACAACCCCGAAGCCATCATGCGCGTAGTAGACATGATGGACCGCTACAACATCGGCTATGGTTCCGTGAACCACAACCGCAACCGCTGCATGGATTGCGGATACGAGAATTCGGCCGAACATCTGGACGCCTGCCCCAAATGCGGCAGCACGAACATCGACCGCCTGCAACGCATCACAGGCTATCTGGTCGGCACGACCGACCGTTGGAACAAAGCCAAACTGGCCGAACTGAACGACCGCGTCATCCACCAATAAATCCGGAATCATGCTCTCCATACTCGATATACTCGAAGATACCACCGCAGACGGTCCGGGTTTCCGCACCTCCATCTACGCCGCCGGATGCCCGAACGCCTGTCCCGGGTGTCACAATCCCGAATCATGGGACATCCGCCATGGACGTCGGATGACTACGGATGAAATCCTGCAAAAGGTGCTCGACGACCCTTTCGCCGATGTCACGTTCAGCGGAGGCGACCCTATGTTCCAGCCCGAAGGCTTTGCCGAACTGGCCCAAGCCATCAAAGAGAACAGTGACAAGAACATTTGGTGCTACACAGGATATACGTTTGAACAGCTATTGAACAGCACCCGGCATACCCGCCTCCTGCAATACATAGACGTACTGGTGGACGGCCGCTTCCGGCAGGAACTGCGGGACGAATCACTTTATTTCCGCGGCAGCAGCAACCAGCGCCTGATAGACGTCCCCGCCTCCCTGAAGAACGGGAAAGTCATAGCATACAGCTATCGGCCCGAATAGAAGTACACTGATAAAAAACTACCCGAAACGCCGGTGTCAAATCCGACGTTTCGGGTAGCCATTTATCTTTCGTTTTTGAAATCCTACCATTCTATAAACTTGCCACGTTCTTTCCGCTTCTGCAGCTCTTCAGCCAAGAAGCGCTGCCTGTCCTTGGCAATGTAACGGCGTGCAAAGATGTTGGGCACAGCAACGCCCAACGATATGCAAAGGATGATGAGCGAAGCATTGATGCCATTGGAAACCGCGATGGTCACCTCGCCTACAACACCATCCATATTAATCAGTGCCATCAACGACCGATACATCAATACACCGGGAATCATCGGGATGACCGATGGAATGGTCAGCACATGGTTGGGAACATGGAACCAGTGTACTGCCTTTACAGCCACCAGGCTCACCACCAGCGCTCCCATGAAGGAACCTACTACCGGACCGAAGCCCAGCTCGAAGTTGACGAAATTTCGGGTACAGACAGCCAACATACCGCCGATGGCCACTACCCATAACAACCGGCGCTGGATATTGAAAATCATGGAGAAGCCCATAGCAGCAATAGCTGCCGCAACAGCATACGTCAAGTACGTGTCGTGCGGAACAATGCTCAATTCGCTGAACTTCTTGTCGATGACCAGGTCTTCCATTACCAGGACACGCATGGCCAATACAATGCCGAATGCCATCGCCACCACCATCAAGGCCGTATTCACAGCCCGGACGATGCCCACCTGTATGTAGTTGTCTATCATATCGTCCACAAAGTTGATAAGCGGAACTCCCGGCACAATGAACAATGCACAAGCCAACAGAGGATGATACGGAGTATCCGACCAGCCGGAAAAAGTCGTAATATAAGCCAGGCACGTGGAGATGAAGGCCGCAATGGCGATGCTCATATAATGATTGATACCGAACTCATTGCAACGCGCACGCACCCGAAATCCGGCAAAAGCACAAATGGAAGCAAACAGGAAAGCAATCCAGTCACCGCCGAACAGTTTGCAGAATCCGCCACAGGCAAAACCGGCACCGATAGCCACCACATAGGGCACATAATTGCGCTTCTTTGAACGGATGCGCTCCAGTTCCTCTTCATACTGGTCCAGTGAATAGTCGTTCTCGACGGCCCGCCACGACAACTTGCTGATTTCAGAAATCGCCGTCATGTTGATGCCATGCTTCTCGCATTTCTGAAACTTGGAGAACGAATGCGAGCCGTCGCTCACGTTCACCATCAGCATGGTATAACTCACATCGATATGCAGCTTCTCTTCGGGTAGTCCCAAATAGGCCGCCACGCGGTTCATGTTACGGACAATGCGGTTTGTATCGGCGGCACTCTCCACTAATAATTTTCCTGTACGGAGCAACAAATCAAGTTTCCTTCTCAACAAGGCCACTTCTTGGTCAGTCAATGCTTTAGCCATCTTCCAGTAATCGTTAATTTTTCGGACTGCAAAGATAGTGCAAACGGAGTGAAACACAAAGTGAAAACGGAGTTTTCAAGTTTTGAAATTCAAGACTTCACATATATCCTTTAATTAGAATACGACCAATAATCATAGACATAAAAAAAGCCGTCCCAGTCGGGACGGCTTCCTTTGTCATATACCGGTGAAGAAATTATTCGGCCAACTTGTTGTTTGAACCCAGCACGTTGATGATTTTGTGCTTGTACAGTTTCTCCATTTCGTCACGAGCCGGACCCAGATACTTACGGGGATCGAACTCAGCGGGTTTCTCAGCGAATACCTTGCGGACAGCAGCTGTCATAGCCAGACGAGAGTCTGAGTCGATGTTGATCTTGCAGACAGCAGACTTGGCAGCCTTACGCAGCTCGTCTTCGGGAATACCGATAGCAGCTTCCAGCTTGCCACCATACTGGTTGATCATGTCTACATATTCCTGAGGAACGGAAGAAGATCCGTGGAGTACGATGGGGAAGCCCGGCAATTTCTCCATAACGGCGTCCAGAACATCGAATGCCAAAGGAGGAGGTACCAGACGGCCTGTCTTCGGATCTACGTGGCACTGTTCGGGTTTGAACTTGTAGGCACCGTGAGAAGTACCGATAGAGATAGCCAAGCTGTCGCAACCTGTACGGGTAGCAAAGTCGATTACTTCTTCAGGGTTTGTATAAGTGTGATGTTCAGCAGATACTTCATCTTCTACACCAGCCAATACACCCAGTTCACCTTCAACTGTTACATCAAACTGATGAGCATATTCAACAACCTTCTTAGTCAGAGCGACATTCTCTTCGTAAGGCAGATGAGAACCGTCGATCATTACAGAAGAGAAGCCCATGTCTACACAAGACTTGCACAGTTCGAAGCTGTCACCGTGGTCCAAGTGCAGAACAATTTCAGGATGTTCGCATCCCAATTCCTTTGCATACTGAACGGCACCTTCGGCCATGTAGCGCAGCAAAGTCTGGTTGGCATAGTTGCGGGCACCCTTAGAAACCTGCAGGATAACCGGGCTCTTCTCCTCAGAAGAAGCCTTGATGATGGCTTGCAACTGCTCCATATTGTTGAAGTTGAATGCCGGAATGGCATAACCGCCCTTGATGGCACGCGCAAACATCGCTTTGGTGTTTACGAGACCTAAATCTTTGTAATTAACCATTTTGTTTAAAAGTTTATTGTTAGTGAATCAAATTCTGTGCAAAAGTACACATTCTACTTTAAAAAGCGGTCACAAGGCCTATAAAAAAACTCTCCGAACACAAAGAAAAACAAAAATTTTTCATGTGTTTGAAGAGTTTTAACAAAAGATTGTAATGTCTACGTTGCAAACCCAATCCGAAAATCGGCATGCGACTTATTTCTTCAGGTAGATGATGGTAGGCAGATGGTCGCTGTAACCGTTCAGCCACGTACGGCCGCCGTGGGTACGCAACGGCGAACCCTTGTACTTGCCGTCCTGCTGGATGAGGTAATCACGGCAGAACACTTCATGATGGTCATAACGCAATCCCCTGCGCTTTTTCAGCAAAGGTTTTGACAGAACTATCTGGTCGAACAGGTTCCATTTGCCCCGATACAGCAAGGTACCTACCCCGTCGTCCTGCAGGGTTACCCACCACGGATTATAGAAATCGGCCTTCTTCACCTCTTTATACTTGCGGGCGCCCAGCGTCTGCATGCTCTCGTCCATGGGGTCGTCGTTCATGTCGCCCATCACAATCAGCTTCAGCCTCCGGTCGCTGCGTTGCAGGGAGTCGGCCAACGCCCGTACCTGGCGGGCCGCATGCACCCGCACCGGCGACTTGGCGCCGCGCGAAGGCCAATGATTGACGATGACACAGACACGCTCTCCGGCCATCCGCCCGTCCACAATCAGAAAGCCACGCGTCAAGTGTACCGTGTCGCCCTGATAGGGTTCGGACAAGACCAGCCTGGAAGCCGTCACTTCATATTGCTGAGGGTCGTAAAGCAAGGCACAGTCGATACCCCGCTTGTCAGGCCCTTCGTAATGGATAAACTTGTATTGGGAAAGGGAGGGCTGTTCCAGCAAGTCAGTCAGCACCCGGTCGTTCTCCACTTCGGCCACACCGATAAAGGCCGGTCCCTGAGGCACTTCGTCGCGCGACAGGGACGAAAGCACCCGTGCCATATTCGCCAGCTTGGCTTCATACTTCTGCGATGTCCACTTGTAGCTGCCCCCTGGCAAGAAATCATAATCGTTCTTGCCGGCATCGTGAATGGTATCAAACAGATTCTCAAGATTGTAGAACGCCACGCTATACAAGCCGCGCTTTCCGTTCTGCGCCCCCATGCCGACGGCAAAGAGGCAGAGAGTCATTAGGAAGAATAGTTTTTTCATAATTATGCGAATGGTTTCGGCTGCAAAAGAAAGAAATAAAACGAGATAAACCTATTTTTTCAGCAAACTTTTTTTCTGTTTCAATAAATAGCACTATCTTTGCACCCTGAAAAGTCAAAAAGACCATTACACACCACTATTTGTTACCAAGCATATAGTAACCGAAATAAAAAAATTAAAAACAATATCGAAATGAAAAAAGGTATTCATCCCGAAAATTACCGTCCGGTAGTATTCAAAGATATGTCGAATGGCGACATGTTCCTGTCTCGTTCTACTGTCAACACGAAAGAGACAATCGAATTCGAAGGCGAAACTTATCCGTTGGTAAAACTGGAAATCTCCAGCTCTTCCCACCCGTTCTACACCGGTAAGTCCAAGTTGGTCGATACAGCCGGTCGTGTGGACAAGTTCATGAGCCGCTACGCCAAGAGCCAGAAGAAATAATCATTTCTTTATTTGAAAAGACTAAAAAAAAGGATGCGCACCTGCGCATCCTCTTTTCTTTTTATTAATGATGAACCTAAGCGTCCCTTTACCCAGCTTAAAGCGCTTGTTTGCCCAGCCCAAATGAATCATTTAAGCTGGGTAAAGCCCTGCTTTAAGCTGGACAAACGATTGCTTTAAGCCGGACAAACAAGACTTCTACCCAGAACTTACTTCCGGAAAGGCGGCTTCACGACTACAGCCTTCAGCTTGCGGCCGCGCATATCGATGCAGATTTCCGTTCCAGGCTTGCTGAATTCGGTCTTCACATACCCCATACCGATACCGATCTTTCGCATGGGCGACATGGTACCCGAAGTCACCATACCAATCGGATGACCTTCCGCATCCATCAGTCCGTATCCATGACGGGGAATGCCTCGGTCTATCATCTCAAAGCCTACCAGCTTGCGGGCCACACCTTCGGCCTTCTGCTTCTCCAGCATCGGACGGTTGATGAAGTTCTTGCCGTCCACAAACTTGGTGATCCAGCCCAGGCCGGCCTCGATGGGCGATGTGGTGTCATCGATGTCGTTGCCATACAGGCAAAAGCCCATCTCCAGGCGAAGCGTATCGCGGGCTCCCAAGCCAATGGGCTTGATGCCAAACTCAGCACCGGCCTCGAACACCGCATCCCAGATTTTCAGGGCAGCTTCGGGATAGAAGTACAACTCAAAGCCACCGGCTCCCGTATAGCCGGTATTCGAAATGATGACATCCTTCTCACCCGCAAACTCGCCGTGGGTAAAGGTGTAATAAGGCAGTGACGACAAATCGATGGACGTCAGTTTCTGCAAGGCCAGAATGGCTTTCGGGCCCTGTACGGCCAACTGGGCCATGCGGTCGGAAGCGTTTTCAAGCTCGGCCCCTTCGGTATTGTGGGACACGCACCAGTTCCAGTCTTTCTCTATGTTGGCCGCGTTCACAACCAGCATATACTTTTCGGGTTCGTAACAATAGACCAGCAGGTCGTCCACAATGCCTCCCGTTTCGTTAGGGAAACAAGTGTACTGCACCTTGCCGGGAGTGAGAGCAGCCACATTGTTGGAGGTTACCTTCTGGAGGAAATCCAGCGCATGCGGACCCTTTACCCAAAATTCGCCCATGTGCGACACGTCGAAGACGCCCACACCGTGGCATACGGTCAGATGTTCGTCGATGATGCCCGAATATTCAATCGGCATATTATATCCCGCAAACTCGTGCATCTTGGCACCCAGCGAGATATGTTTTTCAGTAAATGGAGTGGTTTTCATGAAACTAATATTTAAGCATTCAGTATTTTTATCTCATCAGCGTGCGGCCACCAGCTCGGCAATCTTCACCACCACCTTCATGGCTTTTTCCATGCTCTGGATGGGCACGAACTCATAACGGCCGTGGAAGTTGAGTCCGCCGGCAAAGATGTTGGGACAAGGCAGCCCCTTGAACGAGAGCTGCGCTCCGTCCGTTCCACCGCGGATAGCCCTCACGCGAGGTTCCACGCCGGCTTCCTTCATGGCCTGGAAAGCGATGTCGATGACGTGCATCACCGGCTCTATCTTCTCGCGCATGTTGTAGTACTGGTCGTGCAGGTCGAGCGTTGCCGTCCCCTCGCCGTACTCGGCATTGATCTTCCGCACCAAGTGCTCCATCTCCTGCTTGCGGCTTTCGAAGCGGGCACGGTCATGGTCACGGATGATGTAGGAAACAACCGTCTGCTCTACCTCTCCGCTGATACCCACCAGGTGATAGAAGCCTTCGTACCCCTCGGTATGCTCGGGCGTCTCGTGGCTGGGCAGCATGGCCATAAAACGGCCGGCCACCCGGATGGAGTTGATCATCTTGTGCTTGGCATAGCCCGGGTGTACGTTGCGGCCCTTGAACGTAATCTTGGCAGAAGCGGCGTTGAAGTTCTCAAACTCCAGTTCGCCTACCTCACCGCCGTCCATCGTGTAAGCCCAGTCGCAACCGAACTTCTCCACATCGAACTTATGGGCACCGAGGCCTATTTCCTCGTCAGGATTGAAGCCGATGCGTATCTTTCCATGCTTGATTTCAGGGTGTTCCTGCAAATAGACAATGGCCGAAACGATTTCGGCAATACCAGCCTTGTCATCAGCTCCCAGCAAAGTCTTTCCGTCGGTCACAATCAAGTCCTCCCCCTTGTGTTCGAGCAGTTCGGGGAATTGAGAGGGAGACAGCACTATATTTTCTTCGGTACAAAGCACAATGTCCTTACCGTCGTAATTCTCTACCTTACGCGGCGACACATTCTTGCCGCTCATATCGGGACTCGTGTCCATGTGAGCAATAAAACCTACCGTAGGAAGAGGCTTGTCCGTATTGGCGGGAAGCGTGGCAAACAGGTAACCGTTGTCATCCAACGTGACATCCTCCAACCCCAAGGATTCCAATTCTTCCTTCAAATAGCGGGCAAACACCATCTGCCCCGGCGTACTGGGAGTGACACCCGTCTCTTCGCTCGACTGGGTATCAAAGCTGACATACTTTAAAAAGCGTTCTACTAAAGTCATATCATTCAAAATAAAATTGAGATTCAACAATATTTGTTCATTGTGCCCGTAAAGGTAGGAAAAGGGGCGTGAATTGCCAAGCAATCCACGCCCCTTTTTTATTTCTATTTTAACTATTTGTCAATCAGAAACAGCTGCTGCCGTCAAAACAATGCGTACAAAGCTTGCACTTGGGCAGGCCGATGCTCTCGACCAGCGTCTCCAGCGTATTGAAACGCAAGGAAGTGAAGCCAAAACGCTCGCGCATGATTTCGACCATACGGTTGTATTCGGGCGAACCGGTCGTAGCATATTTCTCAAGATTCTTGTTTTCGTCGCCTTCCAGTTCCTTGATGATGCGGCGTGTAATCAGTTCAAGCGGACTCTTGGATGCCGTAAACCCAATGAACGGACAAGAGTAGATGAGCGGCGGACAAGCTATGCGGATGTGCACTTCCTTGGCACCATACTCATAGAGCACCTTGACATTGTCGCGGAGCTGTGTACCACGTACGATGGAATCGTCGCAGAAGAGAAGGCGCTTGCCCTGAAGCATCGCACGATTGGGGATAAGCTTCATCTTGGCTACAAGATTACGCATCTCCTGCCGACTGGGAGTGAAGCTGCGCGGCCAGGTCGGAGTATACTTGGCAATGGCACGATGATAGGGAATGCCCTTGCCTTCGGCATAACCCAAAGCCATACCTACACCCGAATCAGGAATGCCACAAGCACAATCTACTTCAGACGAGTCGGTCTGCCCCATTTTCAAACCGCTGGTGAATCGGACCTCTTCGACATTGCGTCCTTCGTAACACGACGTAGGGAAACCATAATAAACCCACAGGAACGAACAAATCTGCATCTTCTCTTCCGGCTTACGCATCTGCTCGATACCTTCGGCCCGCAAACGAACGATTTCGCCCGGCCCCAGATAGCGCTCCACTTCGTAGTCGAGGTTGGGAAAACAGCTCGATTCGCTGGTGGCAGCATAGGCACCGTCCTTGCGTCCGATGACAATCGGCGTACGCCCCCACTTGTCGCGGGCGGCAATGATACCGTCTTCTGTCAGAAGCAACATGGAGCAGGAACCCTTGATGTGCCTGTAGACATTTTCGATACCTTCGACAAAGTTCTTGCCTTGGATGATGAGCAGGGCTATCAGTTCCGTCTGGTTGGTCTGGCCGGAGCTGAGCTCGGAGAAGTGCATGTTCTGCTTGAGCAAATCGGCCTCCAGCTCGGCTATGTTTACAATCTTGGCTACTGTCACAATGGCGAAACGCCCCAGGTGGGAGTTCAGGATAATGGGCTGCGCGTCCGTATCGCTGATGATGCCGATACCCGAATTGCCCTTGAACTTATCCAGCTCGTCTTCGAACTTCGTACGGAAATAGGTGCTTTCCAGATTGTGGATAGAGCGGTTGAAGCTTTGGGTCGCGCCGTCGTAAGTAGCCATACCACCCCGTTTCGTACCTAAATGTGAATTGTAGTCTGTACCATAAAACAAATCAGTCACACAACTTTCTTTGGCGACTGTACCGAAGAAACCTCCCATATATGTATATTCTTTAATATATTATGTATAGTGTCCGCTTATAAAAACGATTGCAAAGGTACAAATAAGTCGGCAGGCAACATTCGGAAATGCCCAGTTTTTTTCAGCAAAAAACGCCCTGCAAGCATAAAAACTCGCAGAGCGCTTACCAACACCTATGAAGCTATCTTCTTACCTTTTTCAGTTTCTCCATTTCTTCACAGATTTCAGGTCGTCGGGCTTAGCCTCAATCAGGCTCAAGGCAAAGCCCCCGCCACGTGCTTCCTTGACGGCCATCTTGGTCTTGGAAGTCACGATACCTTTCTTTATCTGATAGGAAGTGGGATTTTCCTTATAGTCGGCATCCTTGCCGTCGGCATAAAGGATAGCCACGTATTTCTTGTCGGCATCGAGGAAGTCGAGCTTGAACTCGGCCGTACGGGCATTTTCGTCGGTAATACCACCTACGAACCAGTTGTCCGTTCCCTTGGCTTTGCGCGCAATGGTGATGTAGTCGCCCGGCTCGGCTTCGATGTAATTGCTTTCATCCCAATCTACGGCAACGTCCTTGATGAACTGGAAGGCGTCCATGCGCTTCTCGTAGTTCTCAACCAAGTCGGCAGCCATCTGCAAGGGGCTGTAGAGGGTTACGTAGAGGGCCAGCTGCTTGCAAAGGGTTGTCTGCACCTGTCCGTGAGGCAAATCACCCATAAAGTCGAGCTTCGTGTCAAAGATACCCGGCGTATAGTCCATCGGACCGCCGATGAGACGGTTGAAGGGCAAGAGTGTAGTGTGGAAAGGCTTACTACCGCCGAAGGCTTCGTATTCAGTACCACGGGCCGACTCATTGCCTATCAGGTTGGGGTACGTACGGCAAAGGCCGGTGGGACGCACGGCTTCGTGTCCGTTGACCATAATCTTGTATTCGGCCGCTTTCTTGACGGCATACAGGTAGTGATTGTTCATCCACTGACCGTAATGGTGCTCGCCACGAGGAATGATGTTTCCTACATATCCGCTCTTCACGGCATTGTAGCCATTGTCTACCATAAACTGGTAGGCCTTGTCCAGATGGCGTTCGTAGTTGCGTACGGAAGAAGATGTCTCGTGATGCATCATCAGTCTCACCCCTTTGCTACGGGCATAGTCGTTCAGCATCTTCACATCGAAATCGGGATAGGGGGTCACGAAGTCGAACACATAATCCTTTGACTTGCCGAACCAGTCTTCCCAACCTTCATTCCAACCTTCGACCAGCACCTGATCAAGCCCGTTGGCAGCCGCAAAGTCGATGTATTTCTTCACGTGCTCGTTGTTGGCTCCATGACGGCCGTTGGGTTTGGTCTTCGTATAATCTGTCTGCCCCAACTTGACGGAAGGAAGTTCGTCGGTATAGGCCCATGTGCTCTTGCCGGCAATCATCTCCCACCACACGCCGACGTACTTCACGGGTTTGATCCACGACACGTCTTCATAGGCACAAGGTTCGTTCAGATTCAGCGTGATGCGCGAGGCAAGGATGTCGCGTGCGTCGTCGCTCACAATGACCGTACGCCAGGGTGAGGTGCAGGGAGCCTGCAAATAGCCCTTGTTGCCCTGTGCATCGGGAGTCAGCCAGGACTCGAACACAAGGTTCTTGTCGTCGAGATTGAGGTGCATGCACGAATAGTCGACCAATGCTGCCTCGTGCAGGTTGATGTAGAGGCCGTCGGCCGTCTTCATCTGTAAGGCCGTCTGCACGCCTGTAGGCGAGAAGGGAGTCTGCGAAGAGTTGGGCGTAATGGCACCTTCCATCAGGCCGCGTATCTCCGTCAGCTTCGATTCGGTATAGTCATATTCCTGCGTATCGTAGTCGCCAGGTATCCAGAAGGCCGTGTGGTCGCCCGCCATGGCAAACTGGGTATGCTCTTCCTTGATGACGAAGTAATTGAGGTTCTTCTGCAAAGGGAATTCGTAGCGGAAGCCCAGGCCGTCGTCGAAGAGGCGGAAACGGATGACGATGTTACGCTCCTGCGCCTTCTGGTTCAAGGTCACCTCCATTTCGTTGTAATGGTTGCGGATTTCCTTCTCCTCGCCCCAGACGGGCTGCCAAGTTTCATCGAACGTAGAAGTCTTCACGCCAGCCAGCGAGAAGCCATTCATCAGACCCGGATCGTCCTTCAGTTCCAATCCCAGCTTGGATGGCTTGATAACGGTTTTATTCTTATAATACAATTCGTAGACGGGTTCTCCCTGCGCATTGACCGTAAAGTTCAGACGAAGTTGTCCGTTGGGCGAAGTGAGTTCTTCGGCCCCCACTCCTGCGGATACGCCAAGGAAAAGCAACAGAAATAGGAATTTTGAAATGAATGTTTTCATGTTTCTCATGTGCAATGTTAGTAATTCGTGGGACAAAGATAGAAAAGAGAAAAGAAAGTAGCAGGCAGTTGCCGATAAAAAGCCTGAAAGCCATTCAGCAAACGTTTGCATACGCCCCATAGGGAACGAAAAAACAAAACAGCCTTTTCCCGACAGGAAAGCAGCCTTTTCTGCCTCGCCAAACAGCCTTTTCCTGCAAAAAGAAGAAAGTTGCTTCGGAAAGCCCCGATGTTTTCCTACCTTTGCATCCGTAATCGGGCAGGCACCTGCCTGCCGCCAAACATAAGACTGACGCCATGACAAAAGAACTGATAGCTATCTTTATCGGAGGAGGCACAGGAAGTGTGCTCCGTTATTGCGTGCAAATGGCTTTGCACGAACGCATCGTGCCCTACAATTTTCCATGGGCCACATTCACCGTCAACATCGTGGGCAGCTTCCTCATCGGCCTCTTCTATGCCTGGTCGGCCCGCTTCAACCTGCCAACAGAAATCCGCCTCCTGCTGACGACCGGCCTCTGTGGAGGGTTCACCACCTTCTCGACCTTCAGCAACGACGGCCTGACGCTGCTCAAGCAAGGATATGGGAGCCTGTTCCTGCTATACGTCCTGCTGAGCATTGTGCTGGGGATTCTTGCAGCCCTCGGCGGAAATCTGTGCGGCCGATAACGGACCTTTTTCCGCATTAACTAAAAGAATTTAGAGTATTTAATAGAAAATACCTATCAATAGTGAAGCTATATTTAGAGGAAAGTCCGTACTTTTGTAGGTGAAAAACCAATTTTTACAATGACAATTAACAAAAACAACAATACTAACCACTAAATCCTATGCTGACTCAACTCATCAATGCCCGCATCCTCACCCCACAGGGGTGGCTGAAGGATGGTTCCGTCCTGATCCGCGACGGAAAGATTCTGGAAGTAACCAACTGCGACCTGGCCGTTATCGGCGCTACGCTCATCGACGTCAAAGGCATGTACGTACTGCCTGGCGGCATCGAAATACACGCGCACGGCGGCGGCGGACGCGACTTCATGGAGTGTACTGAGGACGCATTCCGCCAAGCGGTAGCAACGCACATGAAATATGGTACGACGAGCATCTTCCCCACGATGTCGTCGTCGACCGTCCCCATGATCGAGCAGGCAGCCGAAACCTGTACGAAGCTGATGGCCGAGCCCGACAGCCCCATCATGGGTCTGCACCTGGAAGGCCACTACTTCAACCCAGCCATGGCAGGCGGACAACTCCCCGAGAACATCAAGAACCCCGACCCCAACGAATACATCCCGCTGGTAGAACGCTGGTCGTGCATCAAGCGCTGGGACGCCGCTCCCGAACTGCCGGGTGCCATCCAGTTTGGCAAGTACATCGCCGGAAAAGGCATCCTGGCCTCTGTGGGACACACACAGGCCGAGTTTGAAGACATCCTGGCCGCCTACGAAGCCGGATATACCCACGCCACGCACTTCTACAACGCCATGCCGGGCTTCCACAAGCGCCGCGAATACAAGTACGAAGGCACCGTGGAGAGCATCTACCTGCTGGACGACATGACGGTGGAAGTCGTAGCCGACGGCATCCACGTGCCGCCCACCATCCTGCGACTGGTCTACAAGATAAAAGGTGTGGAGCGCACATGCCTCATCACCGACGCCCTGGCCTGCGCCGCCAGCGACAGCAAGGAGGCCTTTGACCCCCGCGTCATCATCGAAGACGGTGTCTGCAAACTGGCCGACCGCTCGGCACTGGCCGGAAGTATCGCCACGATGGACCGCCTGATCCGCACAGTGGTACAGAAAGCCGACATACCGCTGGCCGACGCCTCGCGCATGGTATCCGAGACACCTGCCAAGATCATGGGCATATACGACCGCAAGGGCTCGCTGCAGAAAGGCAAGGACGCCGATATCATGGTGATGGACGAGAACCTGAACGTTCGCGCCGTATGGGCCATGGGCAAGCTTGTTCCCGACACCTATACCATCTGAAATAACGTCATACACTTATAATACAATCAATTTATGAAGACCAATCTAAGCTCACAAATCACGCTGAACCGAGTATCCCCCCGATACTACCGCCCGGAGAACGCCTTCGAACGCTCCGTACTGACCCGTCTGGAGAAAGTACCCACCGACATCTACGAGACTCCTGAAGAAGGAGCCGACCAGATAGCCCGCGACATCGCCCAGCTGATACGCGACAAGCAGAAGGCCGGACGCTTCTGTGTACTGGCCCTGGCAGGCGGCAATTCGCCCCGCAACGTATATGCCCACCTGGTACGCATGCACCAGGAAGAGGGACTGAGCTTCCGCAACGTCGTCGTGTTCAACCTCTACGAATACTATCCGCTGGCTCCCGATGCCGCCACCAGCAATCTTAATGCCCTGAAGGAGATGCTCCTCGACCATGTGGACATCGACAAGCAGAATGTCTTCAGCCCCGACGGCACCATCGCCAAGGATACCATCTTCGAATACTGCCGCCTGTACGAACAGCGCATCGAGAGCTTCGGCGGACTGGACGTGGCCCTGCTGGGCATCGGCCGCGTAGGCAACATCGGCTTCAACGAACCGGGTTCGCGACTGAACTCCACCACCCGCCTCATCCTGCTGGACAGCGACTCGCGCAACGATGCGGCCAAGCTGTTCGGCGCGATTGACAATACCCCCGTCAGCTCCATCACGATGGGTGTATCGACTATCCTAGGTGCCAAGAAGGTGTACCTCATGGCCTGGGGCGAGGAAAAGGCAAAGATGGTGAAAGAATGCGTGGAAGGCAACATCACGGACACCATCCCCGCCTCCTACCTGCAGACGCACAACAACGCCCACATTGTAATCGACCTCTCGGCCGCCTCCAACCTGACGCGCATCCAGCGTCCCTGGCTGGTGACGTCCTGCGAATGGAACGACAAGCTCATCCGCAGTGCCATCGTATGGCTGTGCCAGCTCACGGGCAAACCCATCCTGAAGCTGACCAACAAGGACTACAACGAGAACGGCTTGAGCGAACTGCTGGCTCTCTACGGTTCGGCCTACAATGTGAACATCAAGATATTCAACGACCTGCAGCACACCATCACAGGATGGCCGGGCGGCAAGCCAAACGCCGACGACACCTACCGTCCCGAACGTGCCAAACCTTTCCCGAAGCGTGTGGTAGTCTTTTCTCCACACCCCGATGACGATGTCATCTCCATGGGCGGCACCATCCGCCGCCTGGTAGAACAGGGGCACGACGTGCACGTAGCCTACGAAACCAGCGGCAACATCGCCGTGGGCGACGAAGAGGTGGTTCGCTTCCTGCACTTTATCAACGGCTTCAACCAGCTGTTCAACAACAGTGCCGACCAGGTCATCAACGAGAAGTATGCCGAAATCCGCAAGTTCCTGCGCGAAAAGAAAGACGGCGACATGGATACGCGAGACATCCTCACCATCAAGGGCCTTATCCGCCGCGGCGAGGCACGTACGGCCTGCACCTACAACAACATCCCGCTGGACCACTGCCACTTCCTGGACCTGCCCTTCTACGAGACCGGCAAGATCAAGAAGAACCCCATCAGCGAGGCCGACGTGGAAATCGTACGCAACCTGCTGCGTGAAGTGAAGCCCCATCAGGTATTTGTGGCCGGCGACCTGGCCGACCCGCACGGCACACACCGCGTCTGCACCGACGCCGTATTCGCCGCCATCGACCTGGAGAAGGAAGAAGGTGCCGAATGGCTGAAGGACTGCCGCATCTGGATGTACCGTGGTGCCTGGGCTGAATGGGAAATCGAGAACATCGAGATGGCCGTGCCCATCAGCCCCGAAGAACTGAGAGCCAAACGAAACTCCATCCTGAAGCACCAGAGCCAGATGGAAAGCGCTCCGTTCTTGGGCAACGACGAACGTCTCTTCTGGCAACGAAGCGAAGACCGCAACCGCGGCACAGCCAACCTGTACAACAGCCTGGGTCTGGCCAGCTACGAAGCGATGGAAGCGTTTGTGGAGTATATTCCGCTGTAACGCTATCTCCTTATACATCTATTATTATTGGAGGGTGTGCTGTGGCACACCCTCCAATGTTATTATATCATCCCTTCTTTGAGTTCCGATATTCCTTAGGAGACATTCCCATAATCTTACTGAACAGACGCGAAAAGTAAAACATGTCTTCCATCCCCACCTTGTAACAAATCTGATTCACCTTCATATCTGTTTTATCCAGCAATGAGCAAGCATATTGGACCTTCAGCAAATTAAAGTAGGCGGACGGACTATGCCCTGTTTTCTGCCTGAACAGCGCCGAAAAGTGTGAAGACGAATATCCCGTATGCAAAGCCATATCCTGTAAAGACAAGCGTTTCTCCATATTCTCTTTCATATAATGAATGGCCTCCTCCACTACATCCGTTTCATCATGTCTGTTACCATTGGCATTGCGATACGGCTGTACATAACGCAAAGAACCCAGGAAATAATGGAAAAGAGAAGATACATACCGCAAATTTTCGTTGCTATAACCAGACTTCAGGATGGTGAACATCTCTTCGAAAAGTCCGATACGGTCACTGATACGTGAACGGTTCCCAGGCCGTATATCCATGGGAATAGCGGCATCCTTGGCATAATAAACTGCCATATCGCCTTTAAAGTGTATCCAATAAATAGTCCATGGAGCGGATTCATCGGCTCCATAAGCATGGGGGACTCCAGCCGGAAGAATGAAATACTGATTGGCAACCACCGGATGGGTATGCCCGCCCAAGCGATACCAGCCTTCACCATCTGTACAATAGATAAAGACATACTGATTGATGGGCACTTTACGTTCCCTGTAATGATGCAAGGCCCGCGGGAAATAGCCGATATCCGTAATATGAAGCCTGGAAAGCAATGGATCGGCCTCCATAGACTCCACAATCAGTTTGGGAAGCACCAGTAACTGCTCCCCCTGAAATCCGTCCTTCAATTCAATCATATAGACACGTTTTTAGCCCGGAGGCAAACATACACAACAAAAATGGAATGCGCAAGTAAAATCGTAAGATTGTCCATATACAGAATAAGACTTTCTATTTTTCAGTTCGTTGGTAGTTGTTACTTTTGCAGCAGAAAACAAAAAGTTCATCTGATAACATGAAAACGTACAACAAAGGATTCATCTACTTCATCTGCCTGGTGTCTGCCATGGGCGGACTGCTGTTCGGTTACGACTGGGTCGTCATCGGCGGTGCCAAGATTTTCTACGAACAGTTCTTCGACATTGCTGGTGATCCTGGCATGCAAGGGCTGGCCATGAGCATTGCGTTGGCCGGATGCCTCATCGGAGCCCTGACAGCCGGTATGCTGGCCGACAAATTGGGACGCAAGCCGCTGCTTCTGCTTTCGGCCCTCATCTTTGTACTGACAGCCTACGGGACGGGAGCTTTCAGCAATTTTCACCTTTTCCTATTGGCACGCTTCTGCGGGGGCATTGCCATCGGCATCGCTTCGGGCCTGTCGCCCATGTACATTGCTGAAGTGGCTCCTACACACATTCGCGGCAAGCTGGTATCACTCAATCAGTTGACCATCGTTATCGGCATTCTGGCCGCCCAGATAGTCAACTGGCTGCTGCTCAGCGACGATACGGCATGGAATGTTGCCATGGCCTGGCGCTGGATGTTCTGGGCCGCTGCCTTCCCCGCCTTAGCCTTTTTGGTACTGGCAGCATTCATTCCCGAAAGTCCCCGCTGGCTGGCCATGACCGGACAACGGGAACGGGCCCTCGAGACGTTGGCCCGTATCGGCGGAAACGACTATGCCCGCAACGAGCTGAACACCTTGCAGACTGATATGCAACGCAAACAAACTCAGGGCGGCCTCGCGCTGCTCTTCAGCAAGCCCTACCGACGGGTGCTGACGCTGGGCATCATCGTGGCCATGTTCCAGCAATGGTGCGGCACAAACGTCATCTTCAACTATGCACAGGAAATCTTTCAGTCGGCAGGCTATGACGTGGACAATACATTCATCAACATCGTCGTGACGGGCATCGCCAATCTGGTCTTCACGTTCGTAGCCATCTATACCGTGGACCGCCTGGGACGCCGTGCACTGATGCTGCTCGGTGCGGGAGGACTGGCCGGCATCTACCTGATACTGGGCATCTGCTACTACTTCGAAGTCAGCGGTATCTTCATGGTCGTGCTGGTGGTGGCCGCCATTGCCTGCTATGCCATGACACTGGGGCCCGTCACCTGGGTATTGTTGTCCGAAATCTTCCCCAACAAAGTGAGGGGCGTGGCCGTAGCTACCGGCACCTTCGCCCTGTGGGTGGCCAGCTTCATCTTGACCTATACCTTCCCCTTCCTGAACAAGGCACTGGGAACGGCCGGTACTTTCTGGATCTATACGGCTATCTGTGCTGCCGGTCTCGTATTCTTCCTCTTCCGCATGCCCGAAACCAAAGGCAAATCGCTGGAGCAACTGGAAAAGGAAATGGTGAATGAATGACGAAGGAAACGTCCCAACTAATCAGAGGCCATTTCCTTACAATTACTTTACCGGCTTTAAAGCAATGCTTTAGTCTAATTAAAGCAGTGCTTTAAACGGATTAAAGCGATGCTTTATACGGAGTAAAGCGACACTTTATTCCAAGTAAAGAAAAATAAAGCAATATTAATCTGAGAATTAAATACATAACATATCACCTTCCGCTTATGGAATGTGAACTGAAAAAACAACGCATGCAACTATGGTCAAAGCCTGGAAAGAACAAGTAACCATCCCCACCTACGAAGTGGGTAAACCCGAAAAAAGCCCGATGTTTCTGGAGAAACGCGTTTATCAGGGCAGCAGCGGCGTAGTCTATCCCTATCCGGTCATCGAGTCCATTGCCGACGAAAAGACCGATAAAACCTACAATGCCGTATTCATCGAGAACGAATACATCAAAGTCATGATTCTGCCCGAACTGGGTGGACGTGTACAGATGGCTTACGACAAGATAAAGCAGCGCCACTTTATCTACTACAACCATGTCATCAAGCCTGCTCTGGTAGGCTTGGCCGGTCCCTGGATTTCGGGCGGCATCGAGTTCAACTGGCCGCAACACCACCGCCCCAGCACCTACATGCCCGTTGACACCACCATCGAAGAAAATGCCGACGGCAGCATCACGGTATGGGTCAGCGAGATGGAGCGCATGTTCCATCAGAAAGGCATGGCAGGTTTCACCCTCCGCCCGGGGCATGCCTTCCTCGAAATCAAGGGCGTGCTCTATAACCGCACGGAGGTGCCGCAAACCTTCCTGTGGTGGGCCAATCCGGCTGTTGCCGTCAACGACTATTATCAGAGCGTCTTCCCGCCCGACATCAACGCCGTGTTCGACCATGGCAAGCGGGCCGTCAGCACTTTTCCCATCGCCACAGGCACCTATTACAAGATGGACTACTCGGCCGGCGTAGACATCTCGAACTACAAGAACATCAAAGTGCCTACCTCCTACATGGCCGTCAACTCGCGCTTCGACTTCGAAGGCGGCTACGAAAACGACACCCAGGCCGGCATGCTCCACGTGGCCAGCCATCACGTATCGCCGGGCAAGAAGCAATGGACATGGGGCAACGGCGACTTCGGTCGTGCCTGGGACCGCAACCTCACCGACGAAGACGGCCCCTACATCGAACTGATGGCGGGCGTCTATACCGAAAACCAGCCCGATTTCACCTGGCTGCAACCCTACGAGGAAAAGAGCTTCGTACAATACTTCCTGCCCTACCGTGAGCTGGGTATCGTAAAGAACGCCACCAAAGACCTCCTGCTGAACATCGACCCCGAAGGCGAGGGACGCGTACGCTTCAAGCTGTTCGCCACCTCGCGCCAGGCCATCCACATCACTCTGCGGAGCGACGGAGGGCGTATCTACTACGACCGCAACGTAACGGTATGCCCCGAAGAAGTGCTCAACGAAGTGGTAGATGTCCAAGGCGAAGCCTTCAACCGGCTGACTCTCGACATTACTGCCGGAGGACGAGAACTGCTGAGCTGGCATGCCGAGTCCGACGAAGTGAAGCCCATCCCCGACGCAGCCGAAGCAGCCCTGCTCCCTGCCGAAATCAAGACGACAGAGCAGCTCTACCTCACCGGCCTACATCTGGAACAGTACCGCCACGCCACATACAACCCCGTGGACTATTATGAAGAAGCCCTGCGCCGCGACCCCATCGATGTACGAAACAACAACGCACTGGGCCTGTGGTACATCCGCAAAGGCCGCTTCCAGAAGGCTGAGCAGTACCTGCTCACGGCCGTCAAGACCTTGCAGAAACGCAATCCCAACCCCTACGACGGCGAGCCCCTGTACAACCTGGGCCTTGCCTTGAAATATCAAGGACGTATCGACGAAGCCTACAACCGCTTCTATAAGTCGTGCTGGAATGCTGCCTGGCAGGATGCCGGTTACCTGGCCTGCGCACAAATCTCCACTTGGCAGAACCGTCTGGAGGATGCCCTCTACGAGATAGACCATTCGCTCATCCGCAACTGGCACAACCACAAGGCACGCGCCCTGAAAGCAACCCTCCTGCGCCGCAACGGCCAGTCTGAAGCTGCCCGGAAGCTCATCGAGGAATCATTGGCCATCGATGCCTTCAACTTCGGATGCCGTTACGAGCTGTATCTTCTCACACACGACGAACAGACCTTACAGACCTTCCAAGAAATGATGCGCGGCGAAGCCCACAACTACGACGAGATAGCCCTCGACTATTGTGCCGCCGGCTGTTGGGACGAGGCCATCTCCCTCTGGCAACTGGCCATCGGCCAGCAGGCCGTCAGCCCCATGACCTATTATTACATGGGCTGGTGCATGAAGCAGGGTGGCAAAGAGGGATACGCCGACATCTTTGTACAAGCCTCGCAGGCCTGTCCCGACTATTGCTTCCCCAACCGTCTGGAAGCCATCCTGGCCCTGCAATGTGCCATGGAAGTCAATCCGTCCGACGCCAAGGCCCCCTACTACCTGGGCAACCTGTACTACGACAAACGCCAATACGACCTGGCCGTCCAGGCCTGGGAAGCGTCCGTTCAGAAAGATGACACCTTCCCCATTGCCTGGCGCAACTTGGCCCTGGCCTACTTCAACAAGCAGCAGGACGAAGAGAAAGCCGTATCGTGTATGGAGCGTGCTTTCCGCCTCGACCCCACCGATGCCCGTATCCTGATGGAACTCGACCAGCTGTACAAACGCCTGCACCGTCCGCACGGACAGCGCCTGGCCTTCCTGCAACAATATCCGGAACTGATAGCCCGCCGCGACGACCTCATCCTTAAAGAAGCGACCCTTCTGAACCAGACCGGCCGTTACGAAGAAGCCAAACAAATCGTAGATAGCCACCACTTCCATCCTTGGGAAGGCGGTGAAGGCAAGGTTTCCGGCCAATACCAGTTTGCCCGCATCGAACTGGCCAAGCAAGCTCTGGCCGACGGCAAAGCCTCCGAAGCCATACACCTGCTTGAAGAATGTCTGGTCTACCCGCACAACCTGGGCGAAGGGAAACTCTATGGCGCACAGGAAAACGACTTCTACTATTTCATGGGATGTGCCTACCAGTTCATGGGAAACCAGGAAAAAGCTGTCGAATGTTGGGAAAAAGCGACAAACGGACCAACCGAACCTGCTGCCGCCCTCTACTACAACGATGCCAAGCCCGACAAAATCTTCTACCAGGGCATGGCCTTGCTAAAGCTGGGACGTACCGACCAGGCCAAAGGCCGCTTCCACAAACTCGTATCCTATGGCGAGAAACATCTCTTCGACCAGGTACGGATGGACTATTTCGCCGTATCACTGCCCGACCTCCTCATTTGGGACGACAGCCTCGATACGCGCAACATCGTCCACTGCAAATACATGATGGCTTTGGGACACTGGGGACTGGGCGAACGAAAAAAGGCCCTGCACCTGCTGGACGAAGCCGCCGCACTGGACAACAATCACCAAGGAATTTATAGTACACAAACTCTAATCAAACTCCAATTGTCATGAAAATACACCACCTCTTACTCCAATTGTTATGCGTGACTTTCTGCATCTCGGTCCACGCCCAAGTAATGGATCTGTCGGGAACCTGGCGTTTTGCCGTCGACCGCAACGACCAAGGTATATCCGACCGATGGTACCTCCGTTCATTGGACGACCACGTCCAGCTGCCAGGCTCCATGATTACCAACGGGAAAGGTGACCCCGTAGACCTGAACACCCCGTGGGTAGGCAGTTTCAACGACCAGACTTTCTTCAAACTGGATCGCTATGCTCCCTACCGCACCCGCGAAAACTTCAAGATTCCCTACTGGCTGCAACCCGACAACTATTATTCCGGTGTAGCTTGGTACCAACGCGACATCGAAATACCCAAATCGTGGAAGAAGAAAAGTATCCATCTCTTCTTCGAACGCTGTCATTGGGAAAGCCGCGTATGGATAGACGGCAAGGAAGTAGGCATGCAGAACGCCTTGAGTGCTCCGCAGCAATACGATTTGACGGACTACCTCACCCCAGGCAAACACACCCTCTCCGTCCGTGTGGACAACGCTGTGCACGATATCGATCCGGGTGAGAACTCCCATTCCATCTCCGACCACACACAAGGAAACTGGAACGGCATTGTCGGTGCCATGTACCTGGAAGCCAAGGGAAGTTCCTACTACAAACAGTTGCATGTCTTCCCCCAGATCGAAAAAGGCAGCCTGACAATAAAAGCCAATGTATGCAACACAACCGACAAACGCCGGAAAGTAACGCAGACTTTCAGTCTGCAAGGAAAAGAAACCAAGCAATCCTTTACCCTGCAACCGGGTGAAAACCAGCTGGAGGTAACCCTTGCTCTTCCCAAAGACGTAAAGACTTGGGACGAGTTCAACCCCAATCTCTACACGCTGTTCTGTTCCCTCCAAAGCGGTAAAGAGGAGCTGGACAACCGGAAAGTCACTTTCGGCTGCCGCACCTGGAGTGTGAACAACGGCCGGCTCTACCTCAACGGTACTCCCGTCTTTCTGCGCGGCACCCTCCATTGTGCATCCTTCCCCCTGACCGGCTATCCCGCCACCGACAAGGAAGAATGGATGCGCGAACTGCGTATCTGCAAACAATATGGAATCAATCACATCCGTTTCCACTCCTGGTGTCCGCCCGAAGCAGCCTTCCAAGCCGCCGATGAACTGGGCATGTATTACATGATAGAGTGTTCTTCCTGGGCCAACCAGTCAACGACTATCGGCGATGGGAAACCCATCGACGAGTTCATCCGCCAGGAAGCCGAACGTATTGTCAACGCCTATGGCAACCATCCTTCGTTCTGCCTGATGGCTTATGGTAACGAACCTGCCGGAAAGCATTCCAACGACTACCTGACCCGTTTCGTCAGCGAATGGAAAGAACGCGATCCGCGCCGCCTCTATACTTCGGCCGCCGGTTGGCCCAACCTGCCGGTCAATGATTTTCTCAGCGACGCCAATCCCCGCATCCAGCAATGGGGAGCCGGAGTAAAGAGTATTATCAATGCCCAAGCCCCCTCCACCACTTACGACTGGCGGGAGTATACCGGCAAGTTCACCCAGCCGTTCGTCAGCCACGAAATCGGTCAGTGGTGCGTATATCCCAACTTCCGCGAAATGCAGAAATACACCGGAGTCTATAAAGCACGCAACTTCGAGATTTTCCAAGAAAGCCTGAAGGAAAACGGTCTTATCCAGCTGGCAGACAGATTCTTGTATGCATCGGGAAAGTTGCAGACCCTCTGTTACAAAGCCGACATTGAAGCTGCCCTGCGCACTCCGGATTTCGGAGGTTTCCAGTTGCTGGGACTCAATGACTTCCCCGGCCAGGGAACGGCGCTTGTAGGTGCACTCGACGTGTTCTGGGAAGAGAAAGGTTATGTCACAGCCAAAGAATACAGCCGTTTCTGCAACAGTCTCGTTCCGTTGGCGCGCATCCCCAAACTGGTACTCGAAAATAGCGAGACTTTTATCGCCACGGTCGAAGTGGCCAATTTCTATCGTCCGATTACACAGCCTAAAGCCGAATGGACCATCCGTGACGCCTCCGGCCGCAAACTGGGACAAGGCAGCTTCGATGTAGCCCGCCTGGACATTGGCAACTGCCTGCCCCTGGGGAACATCTCATTCAATCTGAGCGACATCCACAAGGCCAGCCAACTGAAACTGGAAGTCACCGTAGACGGGCACAGCAACGACTGGGACTTTTGGGTTTATCCGTCGCAAAAGCAAGTCTGGGACGAGACCTTGCTGCTGACCGATACACTCGACCAGACAGCCCTCGACCGGCTGCAAGCCGGCGGTAAAGTACTGCTCTCGCTCAAGAAAGGTTCACTGATCAAAACGATGGGCGGTGAAGTAGCGGTAGGATTTTCCAGCATCTTCTGGAACACGGCTTGGACCAACGGACAAGCCCCTCACACCTTAGGCATCTTGTGCGATCCCGCTCACCCGGCTCTCCGCTACTTCCCGACCGACTACTACAGTAACTATCAATGGTGGGATGCCATGAGCCATTCAGACGCCATCCACCTCAGCAAGCTGTCGAAAGACATCCGTCCACTGGTGCGCGTCATTGACGACTGGGTGACTAACCGCTCGCTGGGCCTGCTTTTCGAAGTAAAGGTAGGTAACGGCAAACTACTGGTATCGGGTATCGACTTTCACCAAGACATGGAACGTCGGCCGGCTGCACGCCAACTGCTCTTCAGTCTGAAGCAATACATGCTGAGCGATGCCTTCCAGCCAACGGTCAGCCTACAACCCGAAAGTATTCTGAAATTGACCCAACCTTAAAATGCTCCCTTTAAGAAGCAAATCATTTTATACAATATCCAGCGTTGCCATATCTTCCCATACAAGGTGGCAACGCTGTTTTTTTATAAGAATTTCGGGTACGAATGATGTAATGTATCGTGAAAACACTATCTTTGCTGCAACTGAAAAGAATGTTGAACCTATAAAACCAAAGATATGTACACCATACAAGCCAACACAAGCGGCACACGCAGCATCAATGTTTCGGACGAAAACCTGGCCACCATACAGAAGTACGGACTGTTCCAACATCTGATTGACAGCAATGGCATCGTGGACGAAACCGTACTCGACAAACTGAAACTGAACATCCGCTCGCTCATCGCCGCGCAGGTGGAAGACAGCAAAGACCTGCTCGACCTCTGTATCGACGTCATCTATCACAATAACATGAAAGCCTTCGGACTGCAGCAGCTCATCCGACTTTACCTGGAATGGTTGCCCGCCCATCCGCTGGAAGAAGAAGAGGAAGAATGACATGAAGACCATCAACACCTGCGGCCCCCTGCCCTACAGCCCGCTCATACCGGCGGTCATAGCCCTGTGTGAAGCTCGCCCCGGCGAAGTTCTGGAAATCGTCATGGACAATGCCGGCGCCTTCAACGACCTGAAAGAATATTTGGCCGAACAGGGCATCGGTTTCCGCGAAATCTACGAAGGCGAACGGATGACTGTACAATTTACGAAATAAGGTCGTATCTTTGTACCCATGAAAGAATACAGACTGACAGACTGGTTGCCCACCACCAAGAAAGAAGTGGAACTTCGCGGATGGGACGAATTGGACGTAATCATTTTCAGCGGTGACGCTTACGTGGATCATCCCTCGTTCGGAGCCGCCGTCATCGGACGCATCCTCGAGGCCGAGGGGTTGCGGGTAGCCATCGTTCCCCAGCCCAACTGGCGCGACGACCTGCGCGACTTCAAGAAACTGGGCCGTCCGCGTCTGTTCTTCGGCGTATCAGCCGGCTGCATGGACTCCATGGTCAACAAGTATACAGCCAACAAGCGCCTGCGCAGCGACGATGCCTATACACCCGACGCGCGCCCCGACATGCGTCCCGAATATCCGTCCATCGTCTATACCCAAATCCTGAAGAAGCTCTATCCCGACGTACCTGTCTTTCTGGGCGGTATCGAGGCGAGCATGCGCCGCCTCACCCACTACGACTACTGGCAGAACCGCGTACGCCCCAGCATCCTGTGCGACAGCGGTGCCGACCTGCTTATCTATGGCATGGGCGAAAAACCGGTAGTCGAACTGGCACGCCGCATGCAGCAGGGACTGCCGCTGGACGATATACCCCAAATTGCCTACCTCACCCGCGAAGTCCATCCACAGGAGGATGATATCACCCTCTATTCCCATGAGGAATGTCTGAAGGACAAAAAGAAGGAAGCCGCCAACTTCCGCCACATTGAGGAAGAGAGCAACAAATATGCCGCCTCGCGTATCCTGCAAACGGTAGGCAAGCAGGTGGTCGTTGTCAATCCGCCTTACCCGCCCCTCACTACCGAGGAGCTGGACCACTCATTCGACCTGCCCTACACACGCCTGCCCCACCCCAAATACAAGGGCAAGCGCATCCCCGCCTACGACATGATCAAGCACTCCATCAACATCCATCGCGGATGTTTCGGCGGTTGCGCCTTCTGCACCATCTCCGCCCACCAAGGCAAGTTCATCGTAAGCCGAAGCAAGGAAAGCATCTTGAAGGAAGTGAAGGCCGTCATGGAGCTGCCCGACTTCAAGGGCTATCTGAGTGATCTGGGCGGACCGAGTGCCAACATGTATCGCATGCACGGCACCAACCAGGAACTGTGCAAGAAGTGCAAGCGCCCCTCGTGCATCCATCCCAAGGTATGCCCCAACCTGAACACCGACCACCGGCCCCTGCTCGACATCTACCACGCCGTGGACGCCCTGCCGGGCATCAAGAAGTCGTTCATCGGAAGTGGTGTGCGCTACGACCTGCTGCTCCACGAGAGCAAGGATCCGCAGGTGAACCAAAGTACCCGCCAATATACGCGCGAACTCATCGCCCGCCACGTCAGCGGCCGCCTCAAGGTGGCCCCCGAACATACCAGCGACCGTGTGCTCAGCGTGATGCGCAAACCGCCGTTTGCCCAGTTCGAGACGTTCAAGAAGATTTTCGACCGCATCAACCGCGAAGAAGGCCTGCGCCAGCAACTCATCCCCTACTTCATCTCCAGCCACCCCGGCTGCCACGAAGAAGACATGGCCGAACTGGCCGTCATTACCAAACGGTTGGATTTCCATCTGGAGCAGGTGCAGGACTTTACGCCCACCCCCATGACCGTTTCTACCGAAGCGTGGTACACGGGCTACCATCCCTACACGCTCGAACCGGTGTTCAGCGCCAAGACGCAGCGCGAGAAGCTGGCCCAGCGGCAGTTTTTCTTCTGGTACAAGCCCGAGGAACGGCGCAACATCGTCAACGAACTGCGACGCATCGGCCGCACCGACCTGATAGACAAACTGTATGGCGGGAACAGAGGAGGCAGGAAATAGAAACAATCCTTTTCATTCCCTCTGCACCACTCCAAGTTCTTCGGGCAGCTGCAAATGCTTCACACCCCTCACGACTATCTGACCCTTGTACGAGGGCAGTTGCAGGCGTTCAAAAGTGACATCCTCCACATCGTCCAGCACAAAGGCGGGACGGAAGTCATCGGCAGCCAGCTGCAGCTTCACGTTCCTGAAGGCAATGCCCCGGACATGGCGCACGTAGAAGCCCCAAGCAGGCAACTCGCCGAACATCGAAAACTCCGGATAACCGTCCACTTCCTCGGGTACGGCATCGAGCCTCCACAGAGGCACGTAGGCCATGCCCTTCGTCGCCCGACCGGGATAGCGCACCGTCACGTCTTCTATCACCACGTTCTCGACCGCCGCATCGGGTATGCCCGTAATGGAGGCCGGTATCGGATTGTGGAAGAAGGTCAGAGCCGGCCCCCGCAGGTCATAGTCCTCGTCCGGCTGGCCGAAAGGAACCTCCACCTCCATCTGTCCGATATAAATGTTGCGCAGGAAGCCCGGCGCTTCGCCCGAACGGTGGCCCAGCCGGATGAAAAGCGGATTGCCCGTATTCCGTGCCCGGACGCGAGTCACCCGCACGTCTTCCAGTCCGCCTCCATCCACCGTCTCGATGGCGATGGCCGAGCGGTAGGTGTCGTACACTTCCACGTTGTCGATGGTCACACGGCGGAAACCTCCGTGCGAAGCCGTACCGAACTTCACCGCGCTCGCGCTGGAGCAGATGCGGCAGTCGGCTATGTAGATGGAGTCGTTGGCACAGCCCGGATAATAGGACTTCAGGCAGATGCCGTCGTCGGCCGCATTGATGTCACAACGGGTGATGCGCACGTTGCGGCAGTCGGTGATGTCCAGCCCGTCGTTGTTCCAGTAGGCCCGGTTGTATACGGTAAGGTTGTCCATCACCACGTTGCGGCACAGCTCCAGCGTCACGCCCCAGCAGGCACTGTTACGCAGGGTTACGTCACGCAGCGTCACACCGTCCGCATGCGACAGACGGAACAGCTTGGGCCGTGCCGTCTCGCCCGGACGCTTGCGACGGTTGTTGTAGTTGGGGTCAATGCGCACACCCCGATGGTGCAAGCTGTCGATATTCAAGGCCAGCTCCAATCCCTGCCCGTCTATCACGCCTTGCCCCGTGACGCCGATGTTCCGTGCCCCGTTGGCCACAATCAGTGCCAGGGCCGAATTGTCCTTGGCGTTGGGCGACACCGGCTCGCCCGCCATGCGCTGCGGACGGTAGTCATCGGGGTTCGTACTGCCCAGCAATACCGCTCCCCGCTCCAAGTCCAGCCAGACATTGGACTTCAGTTCGATACACCCGGTGATGTAGGCTCCAGCCGACAGGCGGACGATGCCGCCTCCCCGGGCAGCCACATCGTCTATCATCCGCTGCAGCTGCTCGGTCTGCACCGTCTTCAGTCCGGGCTTCACGCCCCAGTCTGCCGCATGATACAATTTTTCCTGTGCCGACACTGCCACCCACGCCAGCAGGCAGCAGCACAGCACTCCGACGCATCTTTTCCATTTCCCTCTATTTTTCCCTTTGATGTTGTCCATATTTCCGTTCGTTTGATTTGACAAATATAGCAAGAAAAACTGAAAGATGGAGCGAGAATCGGATTTCCTCCGTTCAAAGAACACCGGACATAGCAACAAACCACCAGTACTTCCAGCCAAGTACTCGAGTAATCCTATACAAGTACTTGAGTAATCCTACGCAAGTATTGGAGTATTTACATGGAAGTACTGACAACAAAGTCAATTCTCTGCCACAAAAAAACCGCTCTTCCATTTGCCAATATAAATAATAGAAGTATATTTGCCCCCGGAATTAGTAATCGACCAGACACATCCGTCGGCGATGCAAGGGAATCCGGTGAAAGACCGGAGCTGTACCCGCAGCTGTAACCTCCATTCCAACCAAGGTCTGCAACCGCAGAAGCCACTGTTGCCCACGGGCGATGGGAAGGCAAAGCAGACAGGAGGAAGCCAGAATACCTGCTAATGTCCACAACAAAAAGCACGGAGCTTCCGGGATCAGGAGCGAAGTATGGCATATATTGAAGAAGCAATCATCCGGTTCATGCCCCATCCATCCCTTGCGGAAACGGGAAATTGTCAGTCGTCCTTCTGAAGCAACGTGCGCATTATTTATTATCATTCAAACCTTACGCATGATGCAGATGAAGGCAGGAATCATTGCGCTGTTGCTGTATGCAGTTCCACAGGTATCGGCGCAAAGCATTTTGGAGGGCAAGAAGACGGAAAACCTCTCCCTGATGCTGGAAGAAGTGGTCGTAACAGGAACGGGGACCGAACATTATCTGAAGGACGCTCCCGTACAGACCGAAGTCATTACAAGACGGGCTTTGGAACAGTTCCAGGCCCGCAGTATGGAAGAGCTGCTGGCTGGGCTCTCCCCCTCGCTCACATTCCACGACGGAAGCATGGGCAGCCACATCCAGCTCAACGGGCTGAACAACGACTACATCCTTATTCTGATTGATGGCAAGCGCATGAACGGCGATGTGGGTGGGCAGAACGACCTCAACCTGCTGAATCCGGCCAACATCGAGCGCATCGAGATTGTGAAAGGGGCCGCCTCGTCGCTCTACGGAAGTGACGCCATAGCCGGAGTAATCAACATCATCACGAAGAAGCATCACGACAAGACGGAATTCACCTCCACCAGCCGCGTGGGAGCGTACGGCGACGTGCGCGAAAGCGCGTCATTGGGACTGACCATCGGAAAGGTAAAGAACATGACCGGCGTGAACTTCCACCACACGGACGGATGGCGCAACACCGACCTGCAATGGAACCAGCAGCAGCTGAAACCCGGCTCCACAATGAAGACCGTCAACCGCTCCACCAACTATACGCTGACCGAGAGCCTGGACTGGAACGTCAACGACCGGCTCTCGCTGACGACATCGGGCTCCTACTACGAACGCTGGGTGGTACGCCCGCACGGACCGTGGAGCTATCTGCCCAACGACTCCTATTACCGCAACTATGGCTTTGCCGCCGGAGGCAAATACCGGCTGGGCGGACGGAACTACCTGACGGCAGATCTCTCCTACGACCGCTACGGCTACTTCTACGACTACAAGCTGCAGGAAGTGACCGACTACTTCAAGGACGGAGACCGCATCACCTATTTCCCCGGCCAACGCATCAAGCAAAGCGTCCAGCGCCAGGTACTGGGACAGGCGAAAGGCGTGTTCTACATCGGCGACCGCCACCTGCTGAACACGGGCTTCGAATACCTGTACAACCACCTCGAATCACCCCACCACATAGACGGAGACCGGGCCTCAGTCTACACACTGGCCGCATACGCCCAGGAAGAGTGGACGGCAGCCGACGATGTAGTCCTCACGGCCGGCGCACGCGGCACGGTACACAAGGAAACGGGCTTCAACCTCAGCCCCAAAATTGCGGTACTCTACAACAAGGGCGACTTCCGCCTGCGGGCCTCCTATGCCCTGGGATACAAGTCGCCTACCGTGAAGGAACTGTACTACAACTACACCGCCACCCTGGGCGGAGGTTCCCTGACAGCCTACCACGGCAACAAGCACCTGAAAGCTCAGACTTCCCAGTATGCCTCCGTCGGAGTGGAATACGCGGGACGGAAGTTCCAGGCCAGCGTGACGGCCTATGCCAACTTCCTCCGCAACATGATCGAGCTGGTGGAAATCAACCTGACCGCCGAAGAGAAACTGAACGAAATAGAGAAAAGCAAGATGTACCTCAATCTGACCCAGGCACGCATCTGGGGAGTGGACTTCACCTTCAACTACCAGCCCGTCCAGACCCTCACCGTGAGCGGCGGCTACAGCTTTTCCGACCCACGGGCGCAATATCCTGACCAGGGTGCCGACTACATGAAATACATTCCCATCGACGCCACCTCCCAACACAATGCCACGCTCAACGCTTCGTGGCACCATACGTGGAGCCGCTACCGGCTGGGGCTTGCCGTCTACGGGCGCTATCAGTCGGTTCGCCGCTACGTGGAAGACAACGATGCGGACGCGTTCCAGACCTGGCGCATTAACACGGCCCATACCCTGCTGGGCATGAAAAAATGGACACTGACCCTGAACGTCGGTGTGGACAATCTGTTCAACTACGTCGACCGGACGCCATTCGGACGCAACCGGGCCACGACGACACCCGGCCGTACGGTCTATGCCTCGGCACTCGTCAAATTCAAGAACCGATAAACCCTTATTATTAACCCCCAAAAATCAAACGTATGAACAAAAGTTTCATTTCATCCAGCCGGATGGCAGTGGTCGCGGCAGCCATCCTGTGCACAGGCCTTGCCTCGTGCAGCGACAAAGACCATGAAGAAAGTACCCTGAACCCAGCCCAGCAAGAGGTCGCCCGGACCAAACGGCACGACACGGCTCTGCTACTCTGCACCTTCGGAAGCACCTACAACGAATCCCTTTCGGTGTACGACGACATCATCGGCGACTTCAAGGCTGCTTTCCCCGATGTAGACATCTACATGTCATTCACCTCCCGCACCTGCATCAACCGTGTACAGGCTTCCACAGGCATCCAGCGCTATGAGCTGGACCAATGGCTGAAGGCCATCGGCAACGCCGGCTACACCCGCGTGGCCGTGCAGTCCCTCCACGTCATCCCCGGTGAGGAATACCTCTCGCTGATGAACACAGACATCAAGAAGTATTTCATGATTCAGTGGTTCCCGAACATCGACGTGCTGAAAGGCGCCAACCTGCTGGCCGACGACGAAGACACCGAAGCCGTGGCCGACATCCTGTACAAGCATTATTCGTCCCAGTTGACCGACCGCCACAGCATCGTCCTGCTGATGGGTCACGGTAATCCGGATGAAAACTACAGTGCCAACCACAAGTATGCCGACGTGCAGAAAGCCTTGCAGGACAAAGCGGACAACAAGAATATCTTTGTGGGCACCGTAGACTATGGAGACATGCTGTTCTGGCCCAAAGAAGTAGAGGAAAATCCGGCGAACCGCATTACCGATGCAGCCATCGTCCGCAGCCAATACCCCGACTGCATCTATTCCCAAGTGATGCAGTATTGCGACAACAACGGTCTGCAACCTGGCGACGTGAAGGTTTATATTGCCCCATTCATGTCCATCGCCGGAGACCATGCCCACAACGACCTTTGGGGACTGGAAGCCTTGGCTGAAAGTTCGAACATAAGTCAAGTGGACTTGAGCACCAACAAGTTCAGTTGGCGCGAACGTCTGGAGAAGATCGGATTTCAGGTACAGGGAGAATTCGAGTCACACCCCATCGCACAGGCCGGAGCCGACCACGGCATTGCCGAAGGCTGTGGCATCCGTGCCCTGGGAAGCTATCCTGCAATCCGACAGATTTGGGTGAAGCATCTGCGTGAGCAATGGGATGCCAATGCCTGGGAAAACGGAAAAGACTACCAATAATAAGGTAGCTTTCAACCTGCCCGAAAGTTCACGATGCCATAGCTGTTCACATTCAAAAAGACTTTCGGGCAGGAATTGAAAAAAACTATTTCTTGCAGAGAGCTGCATCCGCATCAGAAAGGAACAGATCCGTCGCTCCCTCCTCCACCGAACGGATTGAAGTCGGCCTCGGTAGGAGGCGGAGGCGTGGCCGGACTGCCAATCGGTGCATTCATACGCGAACCGAACGTGGTTCCGCCGCCCTCGCTGGGAGGAGGAATAACCAAGTCGTCCTCGGGATTCTGGAAACGGGTATACTGTCCGATAAACTTCAGGCGGACATCTCCCACCGCACCGTTACGGTGCTTGGCAATGATAATTTCAGCCATACCGCGCAGGTCGGTACCGTCGGCCGAAGTATATATCTTGTAGTACTCGGGACGATGGATGAAGCATACCATATCGGCATCCTGCTCGATGGCTCCCGACTCGCGAAGGTCGCTCAACTGCGGACGTTTTCCCTCCTCACCTTCACGATTCTCCACACCACGGTTCAACTGCGACAAGGCAATGATGGGAATGTTCAGTTCCTTGGCCAGTCCTTTAAGTGAACGCGAGATGGTGCTCACTTCTTCCTGACGACTGCCAAAAGACATGCCGCTGGCATTCATCAGCTGAAGGTAGTCGATGATGATGAGCTTCACACCATGCTCGCGCACCAGACGGCGGGCCTTGGTACGCAATTCGAAGACCGAAAGCGACGGTGTGTCGTCCACATAGAGCGGGGCGTCTATCAAGTCGCGCAGCTTGTAGTCCAGCTGCTGCCACTCGTAATCGGCCAGCTGGCCACTCTTGATTTTCTCGCTCGGGATCTCGCAGACGTTCGATATCAGACGGTTCACCAGCTGTACATTGCTCATTTCAAGCGAGAACAGAGCTACGGGATTATGATAGTTCACTGCAATGTTCTTGGCCATGGACAGCACAAAGGCCGTCTTACCCATGGCCGGACGGGCAGCGATGATAATCAGGTCGGAGTTTTGCCAGCCCGAAGTCATCTTGTCGAGCTTGGTAAATCCGCTTTCCAGTCCGCTCAGACCATCGGTACGCGCGGCAGCCTTCTGTATCAGCTGATAGGCTTCGGAGATAACGGGATTGATTTGCGTATAATCCTTCTTCATGTTCTGCTGGGAAATCTCAAAGAGTTTTCCTTCAGCTTCCTGCATCAGGTCGTCCACATCGATGGTCTCGTCGAAAGCCTTCGTCTGGATGTTGCTTGTAAAGGTGATGAGTTCGCGGGCCAACGCCTTCTGCGCAATGATACGAGCATGGTATTCGATGTGCGCCGACGAAGCCACCTTGCTGCTGAGCTGTGCCAGATAGAAGGGGCCTCCCACCTCGTCCAGCTCTCCCCGCTTGGAAAGCTGTTCTTTGACGGTCAGGATATCAACCGGCTTCTGGTTGATGGCCAGATCTGTAATGGCGGCGTAAATCAACTGATGCCGATGTTCGTAGAATGACTCCGGCCGCAGGATTTCGCTCACCAGCGAATAAGCATCCTTCTCAATCATCAATGCACCCAGCACGGCCTCCTCCAGTTCGGTAGCCTGGGGTTGTATGCGCCCGTAGTCGGTCACCGGCTGCGGCGTCTTGCTTCGCGACGTGCGTATGTTTCGTTTCTGTTCTGCCACGGTTTGAAATATAACGGTTTAGAAGATTGACATAGTTTGTTCCCGGCCCTTTCGGGCAAAGGGGAAACAAAGATACGGGAAATTCTCCATACTCTATCCTTTCAACGATGTCTTTTTATGAAACGTTTATGTGGCAGTTCAATGGTTTATTGCTACATTTGCACGTACAACCGCTAACATGAAATGCGTATGATTACTTTTCCGAATGCCAAAATAAATCTGGGACTGAACATCACGGAGAAACGTCCCGACGGATACCACAACCTGGAAACCATCTTCTACCCCATTCCACTGGAGGATGCCCTGGAAGCCTGTCCTCGCAAGGAAGGGCCGGGCAGCTATTCGCTCTCACAGAGCGGACTGTCCATCGAAGGAGATACGGAAAACAACCTGGTGGTAAAGGCCTACAAACTGCTGGACGAAACCTACCACCTGCCTCCTGTAGACATCTATCTGCACAAGCACATCCCGTCGGGTGCAGGACTGGGAGGCGGTTCGGCCGATGCCGCTTTCATGCTGAAACTGCTGAACCGGATGTACCGGCTGAACCTGACAGACGACCAACTGGAAGCATACGCCGCCCGGCTGGGAGCTGACTGTGCCTTCTTTGTCCGCAACCAACCGACATATGCCGAGGGCATCGGGAATATCTTCTCGCCAGTAGAACTCTCGCTGACCGGCTGGCAGCTGCTGCTGGTAAAGCCGGATATCTTCGTTTCCACCCGCGACGCCTTCGCCTGCATTCGTCCCCGCCACCCGGAACGCAATTTGAGAGACCTCATCAGCCAACCCGTGGAAAGCTGGAAGGACTATATGATAAACGACTTCGAGGAGAGTGTGTTCCCTCAATTCCCGGCCATCGGCGACATCAAGACAGAGCTCTACCGTCTGGGAGCCGTCTATGCCTCGATGAGCGGTTCTGGCTCTTCGGTCTACGGTCTGTTCGCTCCTGACGTTGTACTGCCAAATGTTGACTTCGGTACAGGCAGCCAAGTATTCAAGCTGAATCTGAAGTAATGGGAGAATAAAAAAGAGGCTGTCTCAAAATAGAAATTCAAAAGTAATAATCTTACAGATTGAAA